>Ga0070698_100000564_pt1 | contig 39746 bp, 25 predicted proteins | sample KBSK1502metaG_FD_65477 | JGI IMG/M metagenome (GOLD analysis project Ga0070698, IMG submission 65477) | Corn, switchgrass and miscanthus rhizosphere microbial communities from Kellogg Biological Station, Michigan, USA - KBS K1-50-2 metaG | ecosystem: Host-associated > Plants > Roots >...
CGAAACGTCGAATTATTATTTGCTGGCCTGGCGTCCAGACAAAGAAGAAGAGAAGACGCCAAAGTTTCGTCACGTTAAAGTGACCGTCACTGGCCGGCCCGATCTCACGGTGCGCGCGCCGCGCGGTTATGTCGAAGGGCCTTTGCCGACTACGGAAACCGCCGCGGCCACTTCAGCCGAAAAGACGTCCGTGACTAAGACCGCGAATACGGCCGACGCGGAGCTGGGCGCCGCGCTCCTCGATTACTACTCATACGGAGCTTTACCGACCCAGCTTTCGCTGACTTATTTGAACACGCCGAAGAATGAAACCGTCTTGACGTCGTCAATGCAGATTGCCAACCAGGGTCTGACTTATGGAGACGACGGCAAACAGCCGGCCACGATCAAGCTCGGCGGCGTAATTCTGAACGACAAAGGTAAAGTTGCTTCGAGCTTCAGAAATCAATTGCACGTTAGTCCCGTAAGTGCCGGACAAACCGATGCCGGAGGCGTCATCTACAATCATCACACGCCGCTCGCTCCCGGAATTTATCAGGTGCGCGTGGCAGTGCGCGATGAAAAGAGCGGGCATGTCGGCAGCGCGATGCAGTGGGTGGTGATTCCCGATCTCGCTACGCGACAATTGACGACGAGCAGCGTGCTGCTGGGCGGACAGGTTCTGGAAGACACGAAGAGTAAGGACGCCAGTCCGCAGATCCAACTCAGCGTGGACCATCGCTTCTCGCGTTTGGCGCGGCTGGGCTACTGGATGTTCATCTACAACGCCAAGCGCGACGCGGCGGGCGCGCCCAGCTTGACTGCACAGACGCAGGTGCTGCGTGACGGGCACGTGCTGCTGGCATCGCCGCAGCGCAGACTGAACCAGGCCGGCCCGGACCCGGACCGAATTCCGTTCGGAGAAGAATTGGCGCTGCAAACTCTAACGCCGGGTAGATACGATTTGCGCGTCACCGTAACCGACAGCCTGGCCGGCACCAGCGTTACGCAAACTATCGATTTTGAAGTACGGTAAACCCTGATCGGAATACGATTGTTTAGAGGCGGGCTACTGCCCGCCTTTGTCTAATAGTTCTTTTTTCCCGTTTAGCAGGCGGAGTTGGTCGCCTAAGACCCAGCCGGACAAGTCTGGCTGCCAAACGACTAGGCGGGCAGTAGCCCGCTGCTAAACTAATTCAAATTTAGCTGGAGAGATGACACATCGACCGCCGCCCGAACTCATTAAATTCCTCAAGCCATACGATCGCGAGATTCAGGATCTGGCTCTGAAGCTGCGCGCGCTGGTGCTCGCAGAGATGGCGCCGTGCTACGAAAATATTTACGACGCCTACAGCGCCGTCGCGATCGGGTATGGGACCAGCGATCGTTTGCGGGATGGAATCTTTCATATCGCGGTTTATTCGCAGCACATCAACCTTGGTTTCAATGATGGTGCCACGCTCGATGATCCGAAAGGCATCCTGCTGGGCGCCGGCAATCAGATTCGGCACATCAAGATCAAAACACCTGAAGATATCAACCGGCCGGAAATTCGTGCTTACATCCGTCGTGCGCGCAAGAAAGCGATCGCTGAAGCGCGAAAACTGGGCGAACCCGCGCCGCAGAAACCTGCCGGTGTCGTCTCGACGGTTAAAGCGATCTATCCGAAGAAGCGGCGGCCGAAGTGAGAAGCATAGACTTCAGTCTGTGGGTTGCATCGCTCAACACTCAATCACAGACCAAGGGAAGGTCTGAAAAAAGTACAGACGATCCTTTCAATGAACACCGTCTTGCCTGGCTCCGTAGGGGCCAAATGTTTATAGCTCCAGTGGCTGGTTTGTTTCCCGCGCTCCGTAGGAGCGCAAACTACAGACATTTCGCTCCTACGGAGCTGGTATTCTGGTGCTGGGTCGCTGCTATAAACATTTCGCCTCTACGAGGCGAGGAACGCCGCAGGCAGTGAGCCACAGCTTGATCGGAGTTTCCTGAAGTCTATGCTACTAATACCAAAACTACACCGAGAGGTTTAACCAATGATCCGACGAATAGCTGCCCTGTTGACCTTACTTGCTTTAGGAACGCTGGTGATGGTGTTTGCATCAGAAGCGAGCCCGCGCGTTCCCACCGTCGATGACCTCCTGACCATCAAGTCCATTGGCGGCACGCAGATATCGCCCGACGGGAAATGGGTCGCCTATACGGTTGGTTATGGGGACTTCAAGCAGGATGCTTTCATCAATCAAATCTGGTTGGCCGCAAGCGACACCGGAAAGAGTTTTCAATTAACCCGCGGCGATCGGTCTTCGACAACTCCGCGCTGGTCGCCTGACGGCCAATGGCTCGCCTTTCTCAGCAATCGCCAGGATGATAAGAATCAAATCTTTCTGATCAGCCCACTCGGCGGCGAAGCCCAGCCGTTAACTAAATCCGAAACAGCGATTAGTAATTTCGCATGGTCGGAAGACGGCAAGACCATCGCTTACACCGCGACCGAACCGCAGCCCCAGCCGCTCAAAGATCGAAAGGACTATCTGGGTGATTACGACGTAGTTCGGAACGGCTATAGCTACACTCACCTCTGGACCATGAACGTAGCAGACGCGATGAATTCTCCGATCGTGGGAAAGCAACGCACCAGGAAAAAGGACTTCAGTGTCGATTCGTTCTCGTGGTCGCCGGATGGATCGAGCATCGCGTTCAGCGCCACCATGAATCCTGATTTGATTCAGGGTGTGACGTCGGACATTTACCTGCTCCAACTCAAAGACGATTCAGTCAAGAAGATTGTCGACTTGCCCGGACCGGACAATGGCCCCCGCTTCTCTCCCGACGGAAAGCAGATAGTCTTTTCTTCGGCCATGGGAAACACGACGTATTTCGCCAGCAACTCGCGTCTGGCAATTGTCCCTGTAGCAGGTGGAACCCCGAAGTCGATCACTGACAGTTTCGATGAAAACCCGGGCCTGATTGAATGGAAAGCTGACGGTATCTATTTTGGCGGCCAGCAAAAGACTGCTGCGCACCTTTTCCGCGTTGACCCCGCCAACGGCAAAATAATCCGCGTCTCTGGTCCCGACAACCTGATGGCCGGATCGTTTTCTTTCACTCGCAGCGGCGATCGCATGGCTTTTGCGGCGGGCTCGCCCACGTCGATGAACGAGGTTTTCGTTTCCGGCTTACGAAACTTTTCACCGCACATGCTGACGAATATGACTGAGCAGGCCCGTGCATACAATCTGGGCACGCGTGAAATCATTTCCTGGAAGAGTCAGGACGGCACGATCATCGAAGGCGTTTTGATCAAGCCGGGGAACTTTGATGCGACGAAAAAGTATCCGCTGCTTTGCATCATCCACGGCGGACCAACCGGCGTTGACCGCCCGCTGCTGCTTACTCCTGATGCTCGCTATTATCCCTCGGACATCTGGGCCGCCCGAGGCGCGCTGATTCTAAAGGTGAACTATCGCGGCAGCGCCGGATACGGCGAAGCGTTTCGCAAACTAAACGTGCGCAATCTCGGCGTGGGTGATGCGTGGGATGTGCTGTCGGGCGTCGATTACTTAATCGCTAAGGGTTGGGTTGATCGGAATAAGGTGGCCTGCATGGGCTGGAGCCAGGGCGGTTACATCTCGGCGTTCCTGACCACTTCGAGCGATCGCTTTGCGGCCATCTCAGTCGGCGCGGGAATCTCAAACTGGGCCACTTACTACTACAACACCGACATCACGCCCTTCACGATCAATTATCTTGGCAATGACCCTGCCGACGATCCCGCGATCTATCAGAAGACTTCGCCGATGAGTTACATCAAGTCTGCGAAGACACCCACGCTAATTCAGCATGGCGAACTCGATCGCCGCGTGCCGATCGCCAACGCTTACGAACTGCGCCAGGGTCTGGAAGATCGCGGCGTGAAAGTCGAGATGGTGGTATACAAAGGCTTCGGCCACGGCATCACTAAGCCAAAATCTATGCGCGCCGTCATGATGCACAACCTCGGCTGGTTCAATCATTACATCTGGGGCGATCCGTTGCCGGACTTCACCGCGCCGGAGTTGCCGAAGAAGGAAGAGAAGCAGGCGGATGAGAAGTAGCAGGGTCTTAATTGGGAAGAGCAGATAGATCGGTCGCTGGTGCATCGGCCCAGTCTCCGAAGTGTAAATCAGAAAGGCGGCAAACATGGCGCGCGACGAGGCTTATCGCGAAGCAGAGAAGAAAATCGAACAGGCGCGGCTCTCGGCGGCAACGGAACTTAGTCTAAGTAACCCGCAATGGATTGACCCAAAGCGTCCTCAACTTACCGAACTACCAGAGTCTTTGGGACGGCTCACGCAGTTGCGCCAGCTACATCTCTCTAGCAACCAACTAATTACACTCCCAGACTGGCTCGGAAATCTCACTCAATTGGAGAATTTGTCTCTTGGCGGCAACCAACTAACGACAGTGCCTGAGTCGCTGAGACAATTTACTCAGTTGCAGTTACTGGATCTCTCCAACAACGAGCTGACTACCCTGCCAGACTGGCTCGGAAATCTCACTCAATTGCAGAATTTGACTCTCGGTGGCAACCAACTGACAACATTGCCAGAATCGATGGGACAACTCAGCAAATTGTCGTTACTGCATCTCAACGAAAACCAATTTGCAAAGTCTTATGCGGTTTCCAAGAAAACCTTCAAACTACTTGCGTCTCTTCCTATGCTGGAGTCGCTCTTCATCAGCGGTAACCATTTAGTAGACATTCAGCAAGAGTTCGATGCCCTTTTTAGAATTCTCGCCAGATCCGAAAGTCTCAGGGCGCTGTTCTTGAGCAGAAATCAAATATCACTAATACCAGAGGAGATTTCGTTACTTCGCAACCTGGTCAATTTGTCTCTGGACTCAAATCAGCTCACCGATATCCCCGGCCCTCTTGCCCAACTAGAGCATTTGACCGAACTCGACCTTGCCGACAATCCTCTTAACCCCGAACTCGGCGCGGCATATGAACAAGGTCTTGACGCTGTAAGAGCCTACCTGCGCGCCAAAGCCGCCGCTCAAATCACGCTCAACGAAGCCAAACTCATTTTGGTCGGCGAAGGCGAAGTAGGCAAGAGTTGTTTGATGGATGCGCTGTTAGGCAATCCGTGGCAGGAACATGACTCAACGCACGGCATTGAGATTAAGCAAATCAAGGTGACTGCTCCCAACAGCACAACGGAGATCACTCTCAATGGCTGGGATTTCGGCGGCCAGCGCGTCTACCGTCCTACGCACCAGTTGTTCTTCAGCGCGCCCGCTGTCTATCTCGTGGTTTGGAAGCCACGCGAAGGTCCCCAGCAGGGCTTTGTCAAAGAGTGGATTCAACTGGTCAAGCGTCGTGAGCCAGACGCAAAAATTCTAGTGGTTGCTACACACGGCGGTCCGCAGCAGCGGCAGCCTGATATTGATCGCCAGGAACTTTGGGATCAGTTTGGCAGGCAGACGCTTATTGATTTCTTCCACGTGGATAATAAGCCCGATGAAAAAACTGACGAACGGCGTGGCGTTGATGAACTCAAGCGCGTCATGGCCGGTGTCGCAGCCAGTCTGCCCGAGATGGGACGCTTAGTTCCCAAACGCTGGCAGGATATGCGCGAAATACTGGTGCAAATCCAGGCGGCTTACCTGCCGCTGGAGCGAGTCCTCGAACTCTGCCGCGCTCAACAGATGGATGACGAAGAATCACGCTTGTTCGTCACAATCGAGCATCGCCTCGGGCATCTAATTCACTACGAACATGACCCAGCTCTCCGCGACATCGTCGTCCTCAAGCCAGATTGGCTGGCCACCGCCATCAGTTTTGTGCTGGATGATGAAGCAACGCGGACGGCACACGGGCTGGTGCGATTTTCCCGTCTCAGCCTTTTGTGGAATGACCCCAACCGGGCGGCGGACTCGCGCTACCCATCAGATCTGCATCCCATCTTTTTGCGATTGATGGAGCGCTTCGACCTTTCGTACCGGGTGGCTGATCTTTCCGCAAAGGGCGAAGTTGACCCTCAGACCCTTATCGCCCAACTGGTACCCGATACTCGACCCGAGAGAGACCTGGAAAGAGAATGGCCGTCCGATGTAGCCGCAGGCGACATCCAACAGATACAAATCTGCCGCATCGTGGATCAAAAAGGCCAATCGGCAACGGCCGAAGGCTTGTTCTTCCAATTGATCGTGCGTCTGCACAAATACTCGCTGGGACGCGTGAATTACAACGACAGTGTTCACTGGCAGCGCGGCCTCGTGCTCGACGACGACTACAACGGCCGTGCCCTGATGGAGCACGCAGGCAATGACGTGCGCATCAGTGTCCGCGCACCATATCCTGAACGCTTTCTCGCGATGCTCACGAGCGAAGTCAAATACCTGGTGGAGAGTTTCTGGGAAGGGCTGCGGTGCGAGGTGATGGTGCCGTGCGTGAATCCATGTGGAAGAAACCAGCCAGGTACCGGCCTATTTGAGGTTGAAAAACTCATTGACAGCAAACGCAAGAGCCGACCTGAGTATCCGTGCTCTGTTTGCAACGAGTGGCAAGAGATTGACCACCTTCTGCGCAATGCGCCCGTCGCGCAACCTATAGCAACTGCTATGCTGTTTGCCCAATTTGCCGAAGTCAAACGAGAATTGACGAAGGTGCGCCAACTAATGGCGAATCAGGGCGAAAACATCATGGGTCGCTTTGATAGCCTGGATGATCGCACTCGCAGCATCCTCAGCCGTGTTGATAACGCTTATGCCGGTTTGCTCCAAGTGCTCACCGACGAAGCGAAAGAGGGTCCGCGCCTGTTCAGCTTCGTGCCAGTTGATCGGAGCAATTTCAATCCACAAAAGTGGATGAAGGCTAAGTTCCGCCTGACGCTGTGGTGCGAACGTTCGCGCTTGCCGCTTCCGGCTCTGAACGGGAAGCACGACAAGAAAGGTGTCTATGAAATCGAACTCACCCGCGACTGGTTCAAGAAAGCCGGTCCTTACCTGAAGTTGTTGACCGGCACATTGAGCTTGGTTCTGCCAGTTGCATCATCTGGTATAAAACTCGCGCTCGATGATACGGCTTACAAAGCCATTGAGGAACAACTCGATTTTGGTAAGAGCGTTATTGACGCGACCATCGGCGAGGAAGCACAAGTTGGTGATTTCATGGGGCCAACCGACAAAACCACCCTTTGGGAACGTGGCGAGGCTGTCCGTGCGCGAGGAGCAAACCTGCGCGAACTCCACGCCCTGCTCAAAGCCAAAGACGCTGGCTTCGGCGGTCTTGTCCGCGTGATGAACAAACGCCAAGAGTTCTTGTGGGTTCATCCGCAGTTCGAAAAGGAGTACTAACGAGATTTCATCCAGCGACAAAGGCCCGCAATTTCCAAAAGGGAGTTTTATGCTCGCAATTGCATTCACTGTTAGCCTGCTCTTCGCCGGCTCGCCGGCAGCTGCCAACGCCGGATATGGTCGCGTGGACTTCGCCAACTCGGGCGCGCCCGCAGCCCAGGCCGACTTCCTCGAAGGCTTGGCGTTGCTGCACGACTTCGAATATCCGGCCGCTGCCGAAGCGTTTCGCCGTGCCGAGGCCGCGGACCCGAGCTTTGCCCTGGCCTACTGGGGCGAGGCGATGACTTTCAATCATCCGATCTGGATGCAGCAGGATCTGAAAGCCGCTCGCGACGCTCTCAACAAACTGGCGCCGACTCCCTCAGCGCGCCGCGCCAAGGCGAAGACCGAGCGCGAGAAGGAATACCTCGATGCAGTTGAAATCCTCTATGGGGATGGAAGCAAAGAGCAGCGGGACTTCCGTTACGAAGATGCTTTGGCGAAACTGCACGCGCGCTACACCGACGACGTTGACGCGACCGCCTTCTACGGACTGGCGATTCTGGGCACCGCGCACGCCGGCCGCGACATCGCGACCTACATGCGCGCGGCGGGTGTGCTCGAAGAGGCGTGGGTGAATCATCGCGAACATCCGGGCCTCGTTCACTACTTGATTCATAGCTACGACGATCCGGTGCACGCGCCGCTCGGCCTGCGCGCGGCACGGATCTACGCGAAGATCGCGCCCAACGCGGGACACGCGCAGCATATGACCTCGCACATCTTTCTCGCGCTCGGGATGTGGCAAGAAGTTGTTCAGGCCAACATCGCCGCGATCGCCGACGTTGATCGGGCTCGCAAGGCAGCGGCGAAGAGTTCCGTGGGCTGCGGCCACTACCCGAGTTGGCTCGAGTACGCGTACCTGCAACTCGGGCAAATGGACAAGGCCAGGAGTGCGATCGCGGCGTGCCGCGCTTCAGTCGAATCCCAGACCGCGATGGATCATCCCGGCATGTCGATGGATCCTGATGCGAGCCTAATCGGCTCCTTCGCGAACATGCGACTCCGCTACCTGGTCGATACGGGAGACTGGGCAGGTGAGGTCGCAAGCTGGACGCTGCCGAAGAACGCCGGCGCGGGCGCGCGGCTTGACTTCGCCTTCGCGCGAGCCATGGGTGAGATCATGCAGGGACATCGCGACGCAGCACGCCAGGCGCTAACCGAGCTCGAGGTCATCGGCGGCCAGGTTATCGAAATCAAGACCAAGAGTGCGGACCCAGATCCAAGTTACCGCGCCCGGCCAGAGATTCTCCTGATGGAAGTACGCGCGCTGTTGGCCGAGCAAGAGGGGGACTTCGCGGGCGCCGAACGTCTAATGCTTCAAGCGGTGAGTTTGGAAGACAAGCTGCCGATCGCTTTCGGCCCGCCGACGATCGACAAGCCGGGCCACGAGCTCCTGGGAGAGTTCTTGTTGCGACGTGGTCGCAAAGATGAAGCTCACGCTGAATTCGAGAAAGCCGTCGCTCGCACCCCAGGTCGTCGTCTGGCCGCGCAGGGGTTCGACGGAACTGCCCGCAGCAAGACAACGCAGGGATTGCGATGAGCGCTTCTTTGACTGGTGGTTTCGCTTCCGCATCTTCGCTTCGTAGTTTTCGGAAACAGCAATGGAGATCGAACGTCAGGTCCGCGCGATGGCGCCGTCATGGCCGGACCGCCAGAGGAGGTGATCCGGAGCAGGAACGTCCCGCAATGATCGCTCCGCCCGCCGCCGAAAGGAGCGAGCGTTACCATGGTTGGTGGGCCGCCTTCACGTTTGAAGAGGATGGTAAGTGGCATTGCGTGCAGTTCACTCGGTTTTGAAACAGAATAATTACGAGAGAATCGCTGCAACGAAGCTGACGCAAGAACACCGGCCGGGTTTGCCTGCTGACAGATGTTGAGGTAAGGGCGGGCAGGAATTAAGTGCGATTGGAAAGCGGAGGCGATGTCCAACCGCTTATCAACCTATTTCTCATAAATATCCTCAACCGGCAGCGCGAAGGTATCGTCGTCCGACTTATCCCAATTAGTCCGGTTGTGATAGAGCAGGAAATAGTCGCCCAACTTTTCCTCGCCGGTCACGTCTTTGGCGGCGGGAAGGGCCTTCTTGAGTTTCACCAGCAGCGTGTGCCCTTGAATGTCGAAGACGTATTTCTTGCCTGTCTTAAGGAACGAGCTCTTCATTAACTTGCGGAAGGTGGTCGCCCCGGTGTAGACGAGCTTATACCCCCACTCTTTCATGAGCTTCATGTGAGAGGCCTCGTCGTCATACATCAGCTTGGCCTCACTGAAGTAGTATTTGTGCATCTTCCCTAGGATGTCGGCGGGTTTCACGTCCTGCGGCATTCCGTACAACTTCTTGTTGCCGGTTCGGCCCTTGGCCGTATCCTTCTGCTTGAGCCAATCAATTGTGTGTTTGTATTTTTCGGCCCAGGTACCGCCCTCAGCCACCTCGCCTTCCATAAGCGCGATCAACGCACACGCCTTATTCATCGTCATGTTCTCGCCGAGGTCGTTCGGCTCAGAGAAGAGGCGCTGCGCCACGACTACCAGTTCGCCACCGGCAAAGGTGGCGTTGTTATCGGCAAGCCTGACAATGTGGGTGTGACTGTCGAGCACCTTCTTCATCTTTGTCTTCGCCGCCTCCTGCGCGTCTTCGTTGCCGGGGTAGGTGAGATTCAGATCGTCGATCTTATCGGTGAACGTGATCGCAGTGGCATTGATTTCGAGCGCGTTGTTGATGTGCCCGAGTACTTTCGCTTTCGTCTGATTGGCGTCGTAAAACTCCTTGATGGTTTTCTCGACCTTTTGCTGCCCGTACAGGGCGACCGTCTCAGCACCCCAGGTTGCTGGCGCGTATAGAGTGCGCGATTGGTCCAGGTAAACCAATCGCTGTATCACGCTGGGCGGACGCGCGGGAAACCGGGGCAGTGCCGTTTTAGCCGGCGCCTTCGTTTGCAAAGCGCGCGCAGGATTCTGCGGCCGGCCCGGTGTCACCGTGCGTTGAACTACCGAGTGCCCGGTGAGAGGTTTTGCCGGCGCCGATTTTTGTTGTAAGACTCTCGGCGCGGGATTGGGACGGTAAACGGGAGGAGCAATCGGCGTTCGGCCTCCCACGCTCGCTTTCGCCTCAGCGCCCGGTGGCGTGACTTTCGGCTGAAGCACTTTCGGTATTGTTGGCCGGTAGACTTTTGGGGCCTGCGGCCCGCGACTCTGGGCGGCCCGCGGCATTCCCGTGATTGTCGCCTTTCTTTGCAGTACCTTCGGAAGCGGCTGCGGGCGGTAAGCAGGAGGAGCCGGCGGATGCGGTCGCGTCCCGGCTCGCACAGGATGCCCGACCGGCGCGGTCTTCATCTGCATTGCCTTCGGCGCCGCTTGCGGACGGTAGGGCGGCGGAGCGGTGGGCAAGTTTCGGGTTAGTGCCGGCTGGGGAGAGAGATTGGACCGAGGCGAAGCTGGCGCGGCGGGTCGCGGTTGCGCGGGAGACTGAAAGTCATGCTCCCGCGCTGGCCCATGTCGCCAGGGTCGAACAGGTTCCTTCGCTTTCATCTAAAATTCCTTTCGCCTCAGTGAATCGGCTGCCCCTGCTCCCTTTCGGCCCGGTCATCCCGCAAAAGGGTATTGTGGAAGCAGTGGTTTGAGGCGACATCATACACTTGGCCGACCGGATGTCTACCGAAAAATTAAGCAACAAAGTGCTACAATTCCGCGATCGAAAAGCTAATCTAAATCGAACTGCCCGGAGAGCCTGCCCATGCCAAAGATTCCGCTGAGGATTGCGCGCACATCAACCGCAGTCTTCATGATTGCGATCTGCCTACTGCTACTGGTTCCAGTCATTGTCGCCCAACAGTTCGACCCAAGTCTCTACTCCGGCTTGCGCTGGAGAAGTATTGGCCCGTTTCGCGCCGGCCGCGTCAACGCCGTCAGCGGAGCCATAGGACAGCCGGATACTTTCTATTTTGGATCGGTCGGCGGGGGCGTTTGGAAGACGACCAACGCGGGACGCACCTGGTCGCCAGTGTTTGATTCCGCGAACTCTGCTTCGATTGGCGCTATTGGCGTCGCGCCTTCTAATCCGAGCGTTGTCTATGTCGGCACGGGCGAACCCGACATGCGCGATTCGATCCAGTTCGGCGACGGCATGTATAAATCGACCGATGCGGGAAAGACTTGGAAGCACGTAGAGCTCGAGAACACGCGACAGATTGGCCGCATCATCGTCGATCCGAAAAACCCGAACGTGGTGTTTGTAGCGGCGTTGGGCCACGCTTACGGGCCGAATCCGGATCGTGGCGTCTATCGCTCACGCGACGGCGGTGCTACCTGGCAGAAAGTGCTCTTTAAAAATGATGACGTTGGTGCGATCGACCTCGCTTTCGATCCGGCGAACTCGCAAATTGTTTATGCAACGCTTTGGAATGTGCGCCGGCCACCATGGTTTATCTACGCTCCGGCGAATGGCCCGGGCAGCGGGATCTTCAAGTCAGTTGACGGCGGTTCGACGTGGAAAGAAATCTCAGAGGGCATCCCCGTTGAGGGTCGCGGTCACATCGGGATCGCGGTGGCGCCCGCAAATCGCAATCGTATCTATGCGGCCGTCGATGCGAAGGAAGGCGGCATCTTTCGATCCGACGATGCGGGCACTACGTGGACCCGGCTTTCCGCCGACAAGCGTCTGTGGGACCGCGGCTGGTACTTCGAAAAGATCGCAGTTGATCCAAAGAACGCGGACATAGTCTATGTCAGCAATACTTCCGTCTATCGAACGACTGATGCCGGCAAGACGTGGACGGCGATCAAGGGCGCGCCCGGCGGCGACGATTATCACCAACTCTGGATCAATCCCGACGATCCGAAGCGCATGGTCCTTGGCAGCGATCAGGGTGGAATCGTTTCGGTGGATGGCGCGGTGACCTGGAGTTCCTGGTACAACCAACCGACCGCGCAGGTTTATCACGTTGCCGCTGACTATCGCTTTCCTTACTGGGTGACCGGCGCGCAACAGGACAGCGGCGCTGTCGGCACGCCTTCGCGCAGCCGGCATTCTGAAATTTCGAATCGTGATTGGGAGGGCTTGTGCTCCGGTGGTGAGTCGGGTTACACGGCGCCAGATCCTTTGCATCCTGAGATTCTTTTCGGTGGCACCGTTTCGCGCTGCAACGTTCTGACGGGAGAAACAAAGAATGTTTCGCCCGAGCGTGGCGGAACTCCCGGACAGTTTCGTCACGCGTGGACTCAGCCGCTCGTGTTCTCACAAGCCGATCCGCACGCGCTCTATTACGCGAACCAGTTTCTCTACAAGACCACAAACGGCGGCGAGAGTTGGACCCAGATCAGTCAGGACCTGACTCGCGAAGATCCGGGCGCACCAACGAACCTCAACGAAGCGGCAACCGCCGATGCGCCAACCGAGAAGCGGCGCGGTGTCGTCTACTCGATTGCTCCTTCGCCTTTGCGCGCAACGATGATCTGGATTGGCACGGATGATGGCTTGATCCAACTGACGAATGACGACGGCAAGGCCTGGCAGGATGTGACCCCGCCCGCGATGACTTCGTGGAGCAAGGTTACGATGATCGATGCTTCGCATTTCGATGTGAAGGAAGCTTACGCCGCGGTTGAGCGTCATCAACTGGAGGATTACGAGCCGCACATTTATCGCACGCGCGACTCTGGCAAAACCTGGACTGAAATAAACAGGGGACTGCCCGCGGGGGTCTATGTTCAGACAGTGAAGGAAGATCCACAGCGGCGCGGACTCCTTTTTGCCGGCACCGAACGTTCAGTGTTTGTATCGTTCGACGACGGTGACAGGTGGCAGCCACTGCAATTGAATCTGCCGCCGGCGTCCATGCGTGACCTCGCAGTGCACGGCGATGACTTGATCGTCGCGACCCACGGCCGGGGCTTCTGGGTCCTCGATGACATGACAGTGCTGCGCCACATCGATAATGAAGTCGCGCACGCGAACGTTTATCTGTTTCGTCCCGCAGTCGCAATCAATATCACGCCCGGCAGTGATAACGGCACGCCCATGCCGCGCGATGAACCTCTGGCCGAGAATCCTCCCTTTGGCGCAATGATTGATTATTATTTGAAGTCGAACGTTTCGGGACTGGTGACGCTCGAGATTTTTGATCCGGCAGGCGAAATGATTCGCCGCTACGCTAGCGATGACAAGATCACTCCGGTCAATCCCGACACGCTCAGCATTCCTGCGTTCTGGGTGCGCACGCCTGAGCCACTCTCGACTGCGGCCGGGATGCATCGATGGATTTGGGACCTGCGTCCGACGCCTGCGGCGCGACCAGCAGGCGGCGGCGGCGGTGGCGGTTTTGGTCGCGGCAGTGGCTCGACGGTGCTGCCGGGAACATACACTGTTAAGTTAACCGTGGGTGGGAAGAGTTACACGCAACCATTGATCGTGAAGATGGATCCGCGGTCGAAGTAGTTGCGTCAGGCAAAATTGAATTCGTGCGGAGTTTCGTGTGGAGTAATGGGTGAAGAGGTTGTCTGAATGTGGAAAGTGATTACTGATAATCCGTTAGTATCAGCCATTGTTGCTGGCCTGATTCTAGCTGCGCTGGCTTGGATAGTTAAGAAGCTTAAAGATAGGTCAGACAGTCAGCGGATTTACAGATTCATAAGCGATTCAGAACAGACATTCAGGACCACTGCTGCGATTTCATCTGCAACGCACATTCCCGAATCGCGGGTAGCTGAGCTTGCGCCCGAGGATAAAAGAATCAAAAGAAACGAGCTCGAAAAACAGTCGTGGCGAATTGTCCCTGAGACGTAAACCCCGCCCTCTCGGCTCTTACATTCATGTCGCCCGCGTTCGCGGGCTTTTTTGTTTCTTGCACGGTCTACCCACAGCTTGCGCTGTGGGCTACTGAGATATCGTCGGCTTTGCCGACTGGTTGAGTAATCCATTTCGTGAAGCAAGTCTTCTGACACCGCTTCGGCGACCAACTTGCAACAGATTAACCGCAACCAGGAAGCATCGTGTCCTGCCTTCCCAGGATAAGCGAACCGCGATAGAGTATGCGCCAATGCGTACTTCGGTATTGAATCTGAATGGGAGACGAGACTCATGATCATCATAAAAAGTGTATGCGCCACTTTCTTCTTAACCGCTCTATTGTTGCAAAGCGGAACCGGCTACAAAGTCACCGGCCGCTATCCGATCGGCGGTGTCGGCGGTTTCGATTACATAGCGATTGACAGTTCGGCACGACGACTCTACGTTTCGCACGCGACGCAGGTCGAGGTACTCGATGCTGACAGCGGGAAACTGGTCGGCACAATCGCGGATACGCCTGGTGTGCATGGGGCGGCAATTGCCTCGGCGTTCAAGCATGGCTTCACCAGTAATGGACGCGAAAACAAAGTCTCGATGTTCGATCCGGCGACGCTGGCGTTGATTAAGAAGATCGACGTTGGCAAAGGGCCGGATGGCATCTATTTTGATCCGAAGACCAAGCGCGTATTCACCAACAATCATGGATCACACGATGTTACTGCGATCGATGCCGCGACCGGCGTCGTCGTCGGCACAGTGCAGGTGAAAGGCGATGGTGAACAGGCGATCATTGGCAAGGATGGGTTGATTTATTTGAACAGCGAAGACACCGCCGAAGTCGTCGTGTTCGATCCAAAATCACTCGAGGTCAAGCAACGCTTTCCCATTAGCGTAGCCAAGGTACCAACTGGTCTGGCTTATGATGCGAAGACGAACCGCCTCTTCATCGGTTGCCGCAACGAACCGAAGCTGGTCGTAATGGACGCAGCGACAGGAAAAGTAATCAACAGTTATCCCATCGCCGCAGGTGTTGACTACGCTGGTTTTGATCCAGATGCCAAGCTGATTTTCTTTTCCTGCGGGGCCGGCACTTTGAGCATCTATCGCGAAAAGTCCGCCGACCTGTACGAAGATGCCGGTGCGGTTACGACCCAGCCAAGCGCCAAGACTATGGCGTTCGATCCGAAGACGAAGAAAATATTCCTGCCCGCGGCGGAATACACTGAGACGCCTCCGGCGCAACCAGGCGGGCGGCCGACGCGCACCATGAAGCCGGGATCGTTTGCGGTTTTGGTTGTAGGAAAGTCCTGAAGAGTTCGAGACACAGGCCAGCGATGGAACCGTACGGCCCGTGCCGGAGTCTATCAGGGTGACTCCTTTTGACGGGCATTCCTGAGTTGGATTCGATGATCAAGAAGCTTCAGATCCTGCTGCTGATCTTTGTCGCGGTTCTGCTGCTTGCATTTTTCTATCGTTTGCAGCCCTCTCGGAATAAGGCTAAAGAGCAGCCGGGAACCTCTAAGGTGGGGCTTGCAGCCGCCCCACCCGAAAGTCTTAGCGACGCGGATTTCGCCAAACACGTTGAGCAACTCAAGAAGAAACTTCCATCCGCTGATTTTGTAGTAGTCATCCAGCCGCCTTTCGTGGTCATCGGCGATGAATCACCGGCGGTGGTCAAGGCTCATTCGGAAAAAACAGTTAAGTGGGCAGTCGATAAACTCAAGCAGGATTTTTTTACGAAAGATCCGAAAGAGATCCTGGACATCTGGCTGTTCAAAGACGCCGACTCTTACGAGCGGAACACCCTGACGCTGTTTGGCGAGAAACCCGGAACGCCCTACGGCTACTACTCAAGCTTGCACAAGGCGCTAATCATGAACATCTCGACCGGCGGCGGCACGCTGGTTCACGAGATTGTGCATCCTTTTGTCGAAGCGAACTTTCCCAAGTGCCCACCCTGGTTCAATGAGGGTTTGGGCTCACTGTATGAACAGTCCGGCGAAGTCGATGGTCACATCCACGGGTATACCAACTGGCGTTTGCCGGGATTACAGAAAGCTATCCGCGCGGGCAAGGTCCCGGATTTCAAATTGTTTACTGCGTTCGACTCACAGGCCTTCTACAACGATGACAAGGGCACGAACTACGGTCAGGCGCGCTATCTCTGTTACTACTTGCAGCGACGTGGACTGCTCATAAAATTTTACCGGGAGTTTCTCGCTCATCAGCAACAGGACCCCACCGGCTACAAGAGTCTCCAGAAGACTATGGGAACAGTTAACATGCGAGCGTTCAAACAGAAATGGGAGAAATACGTTCTGGGCCTGAGCCGGGTGTAGTTGTTGACATCGATCCCGGCATGGGTCAATAAGTCAAAGACTGATAATCCCCGCGCCGGCTTTTCCTGGTCCGCAAAAAGCGTTAGCGCGATGTGTGCTAACATCGTCAACCTCCTGCGACTCAAATCCTTGACTGTGTGCTGCGATTCGGATAACGTCGCGGCCGCACTTTGAACAAGCTGAGCCCGAGCTTTCCAGCTTTGCATTCTTCCTTGGTCAACCCCAAAGAACCGATGAACTTTTCGTGCCCATCGCAAGTCTTCAAATCTAACTTCACTTCAAAGGGGGGTCCATGCTAATCAATCAATTTCAAAAGAAAAGCGTCGATGGCAGGAAGGTTGTTTATTTCCAGAATCGACCGGCACGCCTGGCCGGAATCTATCCAGACATCCAGACTCTGGACGGCGCCGGTGGCGATACCAGCACCGCGGCTAACGTAGACTTTCAAGCGCAGATGGAGCGCTTGGCCGAGCGGACAAACAACTTTTTCAGGTTCTGGGTCATTTTCTATTCCAACTTCGTGAACCCCGGAACACTCACAAGCCCCAATTTTCCCGGATATCCGGATTGCAAGGAAAAGGATCCTAGTCTCAGTTTCACCTCCGAAAAAGTATCATGGCGAGAAAGGTACAGTCCTTTCAAATATCAGAATAAGAAATGGGACCTCACCGCCTATAACGACGACTATTTTCTGAGGCTCAGGAAAATGATCGAAACGGCCGCCGACTATGGCATCGTCGTGCAGCTGACCCTGTTTGATCGCTGCGGCACAGATGCGCTGCATGATTGCACGCGGTGGCCCTATAGTCCGTGGAACGCCTACGGCGCGAATCCGAATAATGTCAATGGACTGCTTAAAGACCCGGTGCGCGGCGTAAATCTCTTTTACAATCGGGCTATCAAGGGAGTGAGCCCTGGGCCGCCGGCAAAGTCAACTACGTTGGGCGACATTCAGGATGCATACGTGACTAAGGTGGTTTCCGAAACGGTCGAATATCCCAATGTGATGTACGAGATCATGAATGAGCCGATCCACAATCCCGCCGGCGCAACAAACCTTGAGCTCACTCAAGAATCAAAGGTGCGCGCTGCCTGGGCAGCCGAAATTGTCGGCGTGATTTGGGATCAGACGCGAGGAAATCGGTTCATCTTCTACAACGATCACACCTTTCCCGGCCAGGCCGAGGCAGCGAGAGGCCAGGATATTATCAACTGGAAGAATGCGGGCTATAAGAACTACGCGAAACTCGATGGAGTTATTTTCCACGGCGACATCAAGGCGTTCAATCCGGGGAAGCTGGCGGCGAGTATTCGCCAGGACAAGATTATTCAGGTCTCGACCGATACGCACACCGATGAAGGCCAGGATTACAACGCCTTGGCAGCGAAAAATGCTTTCGATAACTCCATGATCTTTCAAGCCGAGGCACTTTCGTTGGGCGCGGCTAGCGGAATCGGCAGTGTCAGCCCGCCGCCGACCCTGTTTAAGTTGCCGCCGTTAGTCGGGAAGTGGGTAAAGCTTGTCGGCCAACCAGGGCCGACGAATTTACCCCATGTGATGCACATCCAAAATGCGAATGGCACTTATGCCGATCTCAACCAGGACACTGATCAGATTCTGTCGTACGGCCATGTGGTGCGATTGGATACTAAGACTATTTCTTTCCTCAACCAGGGTCAGCACATCGGCACCTTCGCTTATGCATTCATGAACAATGGCACTGACCTGATCCAATTTACGGCTAACAACGTGACTCAGGTTTACCGCAGAGTAGATGTTAACGATCCCGTTTGGCGATTCCTCGGCAAATGGGAAAGAGTTTCGGTGATCCCGGCCGACAGCCAAATCCTGCCATTCTTTGCCTGCTTCTATGTCGACCGGACCCTCGTGGCGCGACTCGTGAGCGATCCTTCCTCCGCCACGCGCTTCACCTTAACCAATATTTCTACGCAGACCATCACGCTTCGCAACAACGTCAGCTCAGGCGAAAACGTGTGGAAATACACGTTCAGCGGCGATGGTAAGAAACTAACTCTGGATAAGCGCAACCCCGCTGACCCAACCAAGCCCTCCAACCCTGCCTTGATTGAAGTTCTTCAGCTCCGGGCTTAGCGACCTCCTCTTATCGGGCCAGTCGGCGCCACATTGATAACGTAATGTCAACTGACCGGTTTGCCATCGCATCGAAAACTCGCGCAAGTCTCTCGGACTCGGGCGTTCATCCACTGGCTGTTCGATTTCAAAACCGAGGAGACGTCCGATACCATGAAAAGCTTTTTCCGGCCCGCGCGAACATTCGCGATTTCCGCAACCAGTTTTGTCTTTTCCGCCGTCGCCACAATCTTTTTGATGTCGCTGCTCGCGGCCTGCGTCGGCCGGCCGGTCAGCAGTGCGCCTGGGTCAAGCGCGATTACCGCAAAAGGACCCGCCAGGAAAACTATGCGCGCCTTCGGCTCAGAAGAAGAGATGAAGGCTTATTTTCGCCGATTAGCCGAAGAGGGAAAGCGCGCGGCCCGCGAGCGGAGCGGAGTCGTCGCAGACAAGGCCGCCGCCCCGCCAGCGCCGCAGGCTGCGACTTCCGTTGCCAAAGCAGGCGATGGATTCGCCGCTGCTAACGATGAATCAATCACCAACACGCAGCACGCAGGTGTCGATGAGGGTGGCATTGTCAAGCTGCACGGCGATCATTTAGTGGTCTTGCGTCGTGGCCGTTTGTTCACGGTACAGGTTGGCGACGGCGCGTTGAAGCCGCTGTCGGTTGTCGATGCGTTCGGTCCGGACATCGATCCGCGTTACACCTGGTACGACGAGATGCTCGTCTCTGACGATACAATCGCGGTGATTGGGTATAGCTACGAGCGTGGCGGCACCGAAGTCGGCTTATTTAATATTGATCGAGCCGGCAACCTCGGCTATCGATCGACTTATCATCTGCGCTCGAACGACTATTATTCGTCGCGCAATTATGCCAGCCGCTTAATCGGCAGCAAACTCATTTTCTACACGCCGCTTTATCTTTCACCCTACAGCGACGATCCCACCGCGCAATTCCCTGCCGTGCGCAAGTGGCACAAAGGCGCCACGGCGACTGAGTTCCAGCGTATCGTTTCGGCCACGCACATCTACCGTCCTGAGCGTCCCATCAACGCAACGTACGGCCTGGCTCTGCACACAGTCACTGTCTGCGACCTGGCACAAAATGATTTCAAGTGTGAAGCGACCGCGGTACTTGGACCAGCAGGCCGAGTGTTCTATGTCTCGCCCGAATCGGTTTATGTCTGGACGACCGATTGGTCGCGATATGGTCAGCAGGCGAAAGAGAGTTCGACGCTCTATCGCATGCCGCTCGACGGCTCCAGCCCCAGCGCCGTGGGCGTAGCGGGCAGTCCGGTCGATCAGTTTTCGTTTCTTGAAAGCGAAGACAAACATCTCAACGTGCTGGTGCGATCCAATTCGACCGGTGATGGTATGTGGGGCGCGGAAGTTGCCACCGGCGACGTCGCTCTGCTGCGCCTGCCACTCTCGAGTTTCAATGACGGCAGCCAGAACGCTTCGTCTTGGAGCTATCATCCGCTGCCGAAACCTTCGGGCTACACTTTCCAGAATCGATTCGTCGGCGACTACCTGCTTTATGGAACAGGCAGTGGCTGGGGCGCGCCGCAAAAGAACCAGGCGAGCCTGTACGCCGTGCGTTGGACGGACGGCAGTATCACCGATCTCTCTCTGAAGCATGGTGTGGATCGAATCGAGGCGCTGGGTTCGGACGCGATCGTGGTTGGAACTGACGGCAAGGATTTGCACTTCACCGCCGTGCGTCTCGGCGATTCACCTGAGGTCGCCGACGAGTACATTCGCAAAGACGCTTCGCAGGGTGAGCTACGCAGTCAGGGCTTTTTCTACAAGCCTGACGGTCCGAATTCCGGCGTGCTCGGTCTGCCTATCAGCGTTCCCGGCCGTGCCGGTTATCAACATCTTTTCCAGGGCTCGGCGGCGATCCTATTTCTGCGCAACGAGTCTCTGCGCTTCGAAGAGCTCGGAGAGCTGGGTGCTGAATCTGATAAGGCAGTCGACGATGGTTGTCGTGCTTCGTGCGTAGACTGGTATGGCAACTCGCGCCCCCTGTTTGTGCGCGGGCGGGTGCTGGCTCTGCTCGGCTATGAGATTGTCGAAGGCAACCTGAAAGAGGGCCGGATGCGAGAGTTGCGCCGGATTAACTACGCGCCCCAGGCAACTAAAATCACCCGCGGCTGAAGAGTTTTGCCCGGGAGCTAGCCTTCCTGAGTGCTAGCCGAGCTAACCCGTTGCCCGAGTCTGGTGTCCACGAAATTTGTGGTGCCAACTCGGGCAATTTTGTGCTATTGTGCGCCCTCGATTTCATCCCCTGTTGTCTAACTAAACTGTTTTTTTCGTCCGCAATTAGCAATTGCGAATAAGGAGGATGCCATGACCCGTCGAAATAGCTTCCATCATTTAAGCAAGTCTTCGTCCAAATCAGTTCGAGCAAAGCGTCGCTGGCTGATCATAATGGCCGTTCTGGTGACCGTTCTCGGAGTCGGCACCATCGCGGTGCTGGCGAGTATTAGCTTCGTGACAAAGTGGGGAACCACGGGTTCAACCGATGGACAGTTCATAACCCCGCGCGGTATCGCGACCGATGCTGCCGGAAATGTGTACGTGGCCGACGCGGGCAACACTCGCGTGCAAAAATTCGACAATAATGGCGTTTTCCAGTTTAAGTTTGGACTTCCCGGCGATGTTCCTGGCGGCTTCGTCAGTGAGTCCGGCGTGGCGGTTGACTCAAGCGGAAATATTTATGTTTCCGACGACTTTACCAACAAGATCTCGAAGTTTGATTCAAGCGGCACATTTCAAACGAGATGGTTGGCCGGCGCCTTCCCAACTACTGCCACCGGTGTAGCTGTTGATAGTTCGAGCAACGTTTACGTAACCGACTCAGCTAATCATCGCATCATCAAATTCACTTCTACCGGTACGCTCATTACAGCGTGGGGCAGCAGCGGAAGTGGCGACGGACTGTTCAATGGCCCGCAAGGCCTCGCCATCGATTCGTCTGACAACGTCTATGTCGCAGACACCGGCAATAATCGCATTCAAAAATTCACTTCGACGGGAACGTTCATCACCAAGTGGGGAACCACCGGCAGCGGCAACAGCCAATTCATGTCGCCCCTGGGTGTTAGTGCCGACACTTCCGGAAACATCTTTGTGGATGACAGCGGCAACAACCGGATCCAGAGCTTTTCATCAACCGGCACTTTCAACGAGGCTTTCGGTACATCCGGAAGTGCTGACGGAGAGTTTGCAGGTCCACAGGATCTTGCGGCAGATGCCTTCGGAAATATTTTCGTCGCCGATACCGGCAACGACCGCGTGCAAAAGCTTGGAGCGGCGGCAGCGGCAGTAGTCGCCAACGCCGGACCTGACCAGACAGTCGAATGTGAAGGAGCTACCACCAGTGTTACGCTGGACGGTACAGGTTCTAGCGGCCCCGGTACGCTCACCTATTCATGGAAGGAGGGCATGACTGTGATCGCTTCGGGTGCCACACCCACGGTTTCGTTACCTTTGGGCCCGCACACCATCAAGCTGACTGTAACCTCTTCAGGGGGCGGCTCGGATGATGATGACGTGCTGATTACAATCGCCGACACTGTAGCGCCGATCATCACCGTGGATGGGCCAAGTCCGATGACCCTTGAATGCCACGCGACTTTTGTGGATCCCGGCGCCACGGCCAACGACGGCTGCGCGGGCAGTTTTGCAGCCACTGCCTCGGGTACAGTGAACGTGAATGTGCCCGGCAGTTACGTGATTACTTACACGGCCACCGATCCTTCGGGCAATCCGGCCACGCCACAAATGCGCACGGTGAATGTGGTCGACACGACTGCTCCTGTGATTACGCTCAGCGGTCAGACACCGTCAATGTGGCCTCCGAACCACAGTTACCACACTTTCAGCGTGTCCGATTTCGTGACTGGTGTGACAGACGGCTGCGACACAAGTCTGGGCACCGGCAGCGTAGTCATCTCGCAGGTGACCAGCGACGAGCTGGTGAACAGCGATGGCGACGGCAACACGCTGAATGACATCGTCATCGCCGGCGACTGCAAGTCAGTTCAGTTGCGCGCTGAACGGGACGGTGCTGGCGACGGTCGCGTCTATACAATTACTTTCCGCGTGCGCGACTCGTCAGGAAATGTGGCCACCGCAACAGCCACGGTCTCTGTGCCGAAAAGTCAGGATAGCGGGCCGGCAATAGATAGCGGGCCACACTACGTGGTGAGCGGATGTTCGCCATAGGCTAAGGCCTTCTGCGGAACGAGCATGGATGGCGATCCCGGCGGGATCGCCATCTTTTTTTGCTTTCGCTTTACTCTCCTGGGATTGCCGCTCGCGGCAACGATTAACTTGTATTGCATAGGCCTTATGCTTTACAAACTAACAATTCCTTGTGGTCTCTTGGTGACCTTCTCAGAAACCTATGCAAACTTTTGATTGTCCAAAATGCGGCGCACCCGTAACTTACGATCCAAACGCGGCCGGTCAGACCGCGCGCTGCTCCTACTGCCAAAGCCAGCTCGCGCTGCCTAATGAATTTCGTGGCGAACCCGCGCGCGTGATCGAGCAATTCGAGATCAACATTGGACCGCAGGTCGCATCCGGCGCCAAGAAAGCAATCTCGCTGTTTCTGTTGATTCCCTTCTTCATCGTAGTTGTGGTGCTGATCGTGATTCTGGCGGTGTTTGGAATGATTGGCCATTTGGTCAGATCGGTTACAGCGCCCCTGAGGGCGCCGATCGCGTCGCGGAGCGGGCCAGGTGGATCACGCAGCGGCGACCCGGCAAACAGCTTCGCCAACGTCGTGCTCAAATTCGGCAGCGAAGGCATCGGACCGGGAATGATGACCGACGCCCGCAGCATCGCCGTCGATGGCAAAGGGAACATCTATGTTGGCGAATACAGCGGCGGCCGGATCCAGGTCTTCGACGTTTCGGGACAATTCGTCACGCAATGGATGGTTGATCCAAAAATGCCTTTGCGTGGGCTAACCGCCGACCGGAAAGGAACTGTTTACGTCGTGCAACGCGGCCACATCACGCGGTACGAAGGCGCGACGGGAAAGTCTCTGGGTGAAGTTAAGTACATCGAGGGAGACGGTTTCGACGATGTGACGATCACACCCGATGGCGGTCTTCTGTGCGCGTGGTACAGCGGGAGCGACGATATCGTGCGCTTCAATGCTGAAGGAAAGGTCGTGAGCACCATTCGCAAAGCCGTCAGCACCGCCGCCGACCGTTCAGAGTTGAATACTCGCGTCGCCATTGACGGTCTGGGGAACATCTATGCGCTCGGCGGCTTCACCAATGCAGTATTCAAGTTCAGGTCGGACGGAAAATTTCTCAACCGCATCGGCAGTCCCGGCCGCCAGCCCGGACAGATCAGCGCCCCGAACGCAATCGCCGTCGACGGCAGGGGCCGGGTTTTTGTAAGCGATACGAAAGGCGTGCAGGTGTTCGATTCGGATGGCCGTTACCTGACCGTCTTCAAACCCGACGGAGTCGCGTCGGGCATGGTTTTCAATGATAAGAACGAACTCCTGATCGTGTCGCGGAGTAAGGTGATGAAGTTTGAGTTGAGTCAGTAAGTGCCGAGCCAAGGCGGGAGGAATCGGCTTAATTATTCTTGCTTCACTTGTACGCCTGCTTCATAGACGCGGTTCGGTAACTTTCCCGAGGGCCCTTAGATTCAATCCTCAATCACGGTAAGCAAATGAAAAGAATATTGTTGACATACGGCTCGCTTCCGATCTTTCTGACCGCGGCCTGCTCCAGAAGTCCTGGTATTCAAAACCGCAATCCAACAGGAACTCCGACGGAATCCACCGCTTCAAGAACCATCGACTTTCAAAACCAGAAGCTGCAAAAAGAAATCGACCAGATCGCTTCTGCCGCGAAAGGCCGAGTCGGCGTCGCCGCGTTGCTGCTGGAAACAGGTGAGACGGTTTCGCTTAATTCTCAAGATCACTTTCCCATGCAGAGTGTCTATAAACTTCCGATCGGCATGACGGTGATGAAACAAGTTGATGCCGGGAAGGTAAAGCTCGATCAGAAAGTCCGCGTTACCAAAGACGATTTCATTGGCCGCCAGTCGCACAGTCCAATTCGTGACAAGTACCCAACCGGCAAAGAACTCACAGTCGACGAATTGATGGGATGGATGCTTCTCGAAAGCGACGGCACAGCCAGCGATGTGCTGATGAAGCTCGCCGGCGGTCCGGCGGTGATCCAGGCTTACCTCACTGACCTGGGAATCAAGGACATGATCATCCTCGACACCGAAAAGGCGTTCGCACAGGATCATTCATTGCAGTATCGCAACTGGGCTTCGCCCGAAGCAGCCGTCGCTTTGCTGCGCGCATTGTATGAGCGGCGAGGACTCTCTGAGTCAGCGCACGAATTGCTGCTGAAGTTGATGACCGAATCGATAACCGGTCCGAAACGTTTGAAGGGTCTCTTGCCCACAGGCACATTTGTCGCGCACAAGACGGGAACTTCCGGAACTGAAAACGGCATCACCGCGGCGACCAATGACATAGGAATCATCACCCTGCCCAACGGACGACATGTGGCAATCGCAGTCTTCGTGGCCGATTCGCCAGAGGATGAAGCGACGCGTGAAGGCGTGATTGCTAAAACAGCTAACGCTGTCTGGAACCGGTGGAGCAAGTAAACCATCAACGGATTACACCACTTCCCAAACCTCAAGGCTTTCTGTTTCTTGCTCTCGACACGTTCATGGAACCGTGATACAAGGTGCTTCTCAGGCGATCATTCCTAGGTTGCCCGCACGAATCCAACTTCAGACTGTCTCGTGACAGCTTTTGCGCCGGACCATTGGAGTATCTATCGCATAGTTCGGGGACAATCGATCAATGGCTACGCGAACCGTATCTCACAACCGAATTTGAAAGGAAACAACTATGAAGGAAAACATCGAAAACATCGTCAGCCAATTTGAATCAGGGCAAGTGTCTCGGCGCCAGTTAATCGGACAGCTGACTGCACTGGCAGCGATGGTCGCAGGCGGCGGTGAGGCTTTGGGCGCCCAGGAAAGCAAGGGCTCGGGCCAGAAAAGAAAACCCGTGCTTACAGCCGAAGAACGTAAGCCCTTTGAAGAAATTGCTCGTCGGAAAGGCGTTACGATTAGCTTCGACTCGTCTCCACGACTGGCAAAAAGCGATGTCAGTGTCGCGAAAACGACGGCCCCTAATAATAGTATCCATCTGGACATGGACATGGTGGAGGAGTCACTTCGAAACGCAATTAAGCGAACGGGCGAGTCCGGTCAGTTGTCAATTCAGGGCAAGTTGAAACAATTGCTTGCATCAGGAACGGATGCCGAGAAGGTTGACTTCGTATTGGGATCAGGAACTTATTACTTTCCCGGCGATGTCGAACTGCTGGCCAAACTATCGCGTCTCTCGGGCGGCAGGTCAGCGGGCGTCGATTGCCATAAGGTTTGCGAATTTGTCTATTATTGGGTTTGCCGTTGTATTCAATCGCGCGACCATCAGGAGTGCGAGGAGACAAAAAGAGAATGGTGCGAGATTAGATGCGGTAAGCCATAGATACCTTCTGCTCCAGTTTGAATCAGGTTCGAGGACGCGCGAAATCTACAAATCGTATTGGCGCGGTTGGGGGAAGCAGAGACCTCCTTGCTGCTCACCGCTGTGTCATCTGGTGATTTCCGAGAAGAGTTGCCGCGAACCGTTGCCGCGAAATATTCCCACCGCTCAGAATGCCCACAACTTTCTTTCCCTTTATTTGATCGCGCATCTTGATTGCGGCTGCGAGTGAAGCAGCGCCGGCGCCTTCAGCGACCTGCTTTGCATTCTGGGCGAGTAAACGAATCGCTTCGTTAATTTCTTCATCGCTCACCAAAACAAAATCATCGAGCAACTCCCAGAGAATCCTGTTCGTCAATTCAAAAGGCACGCGAGTGGCCAGGCCTTCGTGTTCGGTCGCCATCGTGGGATAAGGCTCCAGGTTGCGATTCTTCCAGGCGTGCCACATAGCCGGCGCGGATTTCGATTGGACTGCGATGACGCGCACCTCCGGATTGAAACGTTGGGCGACGATGGCATTGCCGGAAGCGCAACTGCCGCCACCCGCCGGAGCGATAATCACATCGACGTCGGGCAGATCTTCGAAGATCTCGATTCCGATTGTTCCGACACCCGCGATCAGCTTGGGTTCATTCGCCGAATGCACGTAACGGAAACCTTCGGCGTGCGCAACGCGCTCAGTCTCGAGACGCGCTTCATCAAAATCGCGCCCGTGCTGACGAACCTCGGCGCCAAAGTCGCGCATCGCCTGCATCTTCGATTCATTAACGTTTTCGGTCGGAGCGTAGATGATCACGCGCGCGCCAAAGAGCCGGCCGGCGTAGGCGATCGACTGCCCGTGATTGCCGGTGCTGGCCGAGACGATGCCCGCACTCTTTTCCTGCTCGGACAGAGTACCCACCAGATTCACTCCGCCGCGCACTTTGAAGGCGGCGGTTGGCTGGAGATTTTCTAACTTGAGGTAATAATCACAGCCGAGTTTTTCCGAAAGCTTCTCGGAACGAACGAGTGGCGTTTTCGGTAAGTGCCGCGAGACGAATTCGCGGGCCGCTAAAATATCTTCGCAGGTTGGCGCAAGCATTTGAATAGAGCGAACCAGTAATCAACTCACCAGCGCAGGGTCCAGCCGGGGGAGACCTGCGCTAGTGATCTTACAAGTTGATTTACAAAAGTGGAACTCGTTATTGACGGTGGTTTGAGCTGTGGGCCGGTGCCTGGAAGGATCCAGGCTCCCGGAGACCACCGCCATAAACGACGATCGGCCATGCGCAGATTAAGAAGCGCCGCTGTCTCGCCTTGATATCACGGCGCGGAAGATGATTTCGCCGAATTCCTTATCCAAGGGGTCTCTCGCGAAATGTTCTTCGTGACTCAACACGAAAAATCAGCGACTTACGCTGGCACGATTAGTGCACTGGCAGAGTCGTGACGAGAACGCGCACGCGTGCCGTCGAGAAAATCACAGAGGAGGAATCTATGCATAACATTGACCGTACGAATCTCGAGTCGAATTACGGTGAGTATGCCGGTGAGTATGCCGGTGAGTATACCGGTGAGTATGCCGGTGAGTACGCCGGTGAGTACGCCGGTGAGTACGCCGGCGAATCCGGATACGAATTTGAAGGCGACCACGAGTTCGAAACCTACGGCGAATACAGCCAGGAAGGCACGTTCAGCGAAGCCGAAGAGATGGAACTAGCCGCCGAGCTGCTGTCTGTTTCGAATGAAGCAGAGTTGGAGCAATTCCTGGGCAAGCTCTTCAAGAAGGCGGGCACGTTCATTAAATCGCCCGTTGGCCAGAACCTGTTGGGAAAGGTGAAAGGCTTCGCCAAAAAAGCATTGCCAATGTTAGGCAGTGCGGTCGGGAACATGTTCGTGCCGGGCCTCGGTGGGGTTATCGGAGGCAAGATTGCTTCGGCCGCTGGGGGCATGCTCGGGCTTGAGCTTGAAGGGTTGAGCTATGAGGACCAGGAGTTCGAAGTTGCCAAACAGATAGTTCGCCTGGGAGGCGCCGCCGCCAGCGCCGCTGCGCGAGCACATCCATCGGCGCCGCCGGATCGAGTGGCCCAGGCAGCATTGACGGCAGCAGCGCAACAGTACGCTCCGGGTTTGCTGCGCGCCACGCCTCAATCGTCAGCCAGAAGGGGTCAACGATGCCGGCACAATAACACTGGGCGTTGGGTTCGCCGGGGAAGAGAAATCATCCTGCTTCAGGCCTGAACCATGACCACCCAACCAACCACATCATTCCCGGCTGCTTCGGCAACGGTTGAGCAAGCCCTGAGTTTGGTTGAAAGCGAAGCTCGCGCGCTGCTGGTTCGACTCAGCAGAGTCCGGCCCTTTGCCTTGCAGCAGACCATGGTGCCGGCCGCCGCGTTGCCGCCTGGCGTGTTTAGCGCGATCGACCGCTACCTAATCAACGGCCGGCGCAAGGTCCACCGATTGGTGGTCGGGTTCATTCGCTGGCTGCGCAGTCCGATCGGGCAATCGGCTTCACCTGAGGATGCGCAGCGACGTTTCAGCATGCTGCGCATGCGCTTCAACGCTACGTTGTCGCAGCTCGACATTTTTGCATCGGTGCTGACACAGCGCAGCGAACAGGAAACCGGAATCTGGCTGGCGGGATTGGATATTGTCGCGGCCGATGCGCTTTCGCTGCGTGGCAACTACTACAGCTCGCCAGGACTGATTTGTTATCTGGATCGCAGTCATGGCGCCGCTATTCGACGGGCCCGGACGCGATTGCCAGGAGGGGGAGACAGTCCCGTGGCGATTGTGCGCATGCCGCGAGAGCGAATGATCGGCAGCGGCATCGCTTCATCCCTCATTCACGAGGTCGGACATCAAGCGGCTGCTTTGCTTGAGCTAATCGAATCGATTCGCCCGCTCTTGCAAGGACTGCAACGCACTGCCGGCGAGGAGAGCAAAGCGTGGGCGTATTGGGATCGCTGCATCTCGGAGATACTCGCGGACTTTTGGTCCGTCGCCCGGGTGGGTATTACTTCGACGCTGGGATTGATGGGAGTTGTATCGCTGCCAAAGTATTTTGTTTTTCGGCTCAACCTTGACGACCCGCATCCGGTCCCGTGGCTGCGGGTACGATTAAGTTGCGCCATGGGACGCGAACTCTATCCGCATCCGCAGTGGGACCAACTGGAAAGTATTTGGCTGTCGTACTACCCGCCGGCTGATCTCGACAGCGCAAAGCGCGAGACGATTGCGCTGCTCGAAAGGACTATGCCGGGTTTAGCGACGCTGATCGCTCATCACCGCCCCAAGTCCCTGAAGGGCGCTTCATTAAAAGAGGCACTGCAAACCGATGAACGACAACCCGCGCGGCTAAGCGAACTGTTTCAATCCTGGCGCGCGTCGCCCGCCCGAATGTACGAGGCCTCGCCGACCACGTTCTTTGCCGTCATCGGCCAGGCGCGCGCCGAGAGTTTGATTAGTCCGGAAGCAGAGGGCCGGATCTTTTCCAGGATGCTGAATTACTGGGCGTTGCGGGACACGCTCGACACGCCAGTCTATTGCGCGAAGCCGGCGCTGATACAGTCGGCCGCGCCGTCATTATTGTTCGATACAAATTAAGGAGGCAACATGGCAAAAGACAATAAACCGGATGAAGGGCGAACCCCTGAACCGCAACTCAGTGGAGAACTAGAGTCATTTGTTAGGAGCGGGACGGATCCCCAGGACACCTCACCGCTGGGCAGTCGCAAGCGGCCATTACAGGTGGCGGGAAAAATATCTCTAACCAGATCAGACGTCACGTTGACTGATGACGCTGCGCTTTGGTCGGCGATTCGCAATCGCACGGACGCGATCCGGGGGGACCGATACGACGACTTCATTACCCGTGTTCTTTGCGAACCAGGCGACACGGGCCTGCCGGTTTGTAACCCAGGGGAGGTGTCGACCCCAACTAATAAAGTAAGAGGACCCAGGGACATCGGCGCGCCAGTCGAAGCAAGGCGGGACGAACTGCTTGCCACGACGGGCGGCTATGGTGTTGATGCATATAACCTACTCAAGCTGGCGACGCAGGCGTTTCTGCTACTCGAAGCCGGCGTCGTGATCCAAAGACCCAGATACGCCGGCGGAAGCGATAACGATCGAGTTCTCGACGAGGAATCGAGGATCGACGAAGAGGTCCGTTTCGCGGATCTAAAAGAAGACCTGACAAGATATCTTTCCCAAAGTCTCAACGGCGGACTTCCATACCTCGAGCGAATCGTCGCGGCGCTGGGGAGTCAAATGACGAACTCGCCGTTTTGCGAAGGAGTGCTTAGGTACCGGTTCACTTGTCCCAGCATGCTGGAACTTATCTGGTCTTACTGGCAAGAGGAAGGGATGCTGGTGCAGACCATGAACGCCATCTGCATGCGCTTCCAAAACAAACGTGGACCGTTCGAGCGCGATCCGCTGGCGAATCTCGAAATCGATCCACTGCGCCCTTTGAACAACCTGCTCTGGGGCTACATTCAGGACGAATACAATCGCTTGACTGTTCCGCGCCGAGCTTATGAATACGATCATCACTACGGGCTGAAGATTGTCGGCAAGGCCGTGCCGGAACTCCGCTCGGCCGACAGCCGCTCAAAGTTCATCGAGGCGTTTCACAATCTGCTGTACCGCACCGCGGGCTTCTATCGCGAAGACGCCGACACGACAGTTATCGCCGACGGCTTCGCGTTGTTAAGTGCGCTGCGCGAAGTGCATCTGCTTTTGGCCGAAGGCGCTCACAATCAGTTTGGTGATCTGCCGTGGACCTCGCGAGCCGAGATGCTGATGATGCAATGGATGCTCGGCAGACCCGAGATGCGCGAATTCCTGCGTGGCCGCGCGATGGTTCCATACAACGAACGCTGGATGGGACAGGTAGACACGATGAAGAAGCTGCAAGGCTGGACCGACACTTCGATCACGCATTTCCGCAACCTGGCGGTCTACGGTGAGCAGATTCTCCTGTCAATTCGTTATGGCGATTGGAACTTTATCAACAATCAGGACAACGCCAAGACCTGGGCGCGTTACTGGAGGCCCGAAATCCAGGGCTACATCCACGCCTATCTCGCAGCCACGGGTGTTGATTTGTCGGAAGACATCGTTGACACGAGAGGCGCACCCGCTCGTTACGTTCAGCCTTCTCTGCTGCTGGAAGAACGCGTAATCGCACAGGGCCCGCGCGCCGAACTTCAGTGTGCTCCTGTTACCAGATCCCTGACGACGGGAAGCGTCGGCTTCAGGGCATTGCCTGGTTCGCGCCGGCGCGCGCTCAATCCTGCCAGAAACGACTGATTGAGATCTCCAACCTTCCGTAGTCCTGCAGCGCTGTGGCCGACTCAGCGCTGCCAACTACGGCCTTGCCCATGTTGTTCGCATTTGTCGTGACGAGCAATTGACCCTGGACCGCATCATGAAATGTGAGGCGAGCGATGAACGAAGAATTTGAATTTGAAGCTTTCGGTGAACAACCGTTCTTCTTTGAGACCGAGGGAGAAGCCGAGACTGCGAGGCGTGGAGCAAGACCATCGCGCGTGTCTCCCTCGCGCCGTCCGTACTCGACACCACGAAGGCCACCTGCCCAGCGCCTGCCGTTGGGGGCAATCGTACGGCCGCCTGTTCCTCCGCGCGCGCCGGCGAGACCAGGAGCAATCGCACCTCGGCCTGCACCCTCTTATCGGCCACCGGTGAGACCGGGAATGATCGCACGGCCGCCTGTTCCCCCTCGCGCGCCGGCGAGACCAGGAGCAATCGCAGCTCGGCCTGCACCCTCTTATCGGCTGCCGGTGAGACCGGGAACTATCCCACGCCCGCCCATTCCCCCTGGCCGACCGCCAATAAGGCCGCGACCTCGTCCCGGCATGGGAAGTTCGTTGAGTTACCCAATTCCTCAAGCGACTCAGCCGCTGGTATGGCCCGACTTCGAGCCTCTGGCCGAACCCGGGCCGTCGCCTGTTTCGCCTTGGGACCAATCTAATATCGGGCCTCGGACCGTTTGCTGTCCGTGTGGCGCTTCCCCGCAGCCAGACAGCGGCGCGGGTTATGACACCGCTGCTGGAGCTGATCACGACGCGGGTTACGACGCTGCGGGAGACCCGTCCGCGGGCGACGCCGCCGCTGGGTTTGACAGCGGCGCTTCGGGAGATAGCGCTGCGAGCGCAGACGGCGCGGCCGGTGGAGACTCAGATGGGCAAACCGCGTCCGCTGACGATGCTCTGGAGTTCAATCCGGAGTTTGGCGAATGGCTGGGAGAATTTGGTTATGAGATGCCTGGATACGAGTACGAGGCACCCCCTGTCGAAGGTCGTTATGGAGGAATCACGGGCGCAACCTGTCCCTCAGGCAGAGGCAAATGCTGGCGTGGACCAAAAAGCAGAGACGTCATTGATGCGGACGTTCCCTGGAATGATAAGGACAATCGGAGCACTGCAAATTACGAAGCCGTCCTCGATTATTTCAATGTCGGCGATAGTCCGAACGTGGAAAATCCTCGCTACCGGCGCGTTCCCGGCGGACCTACCTATTGCAACATCTATGTGCACGATGTAACCCGCGCCATGTGGGCGAGTATTCCGCATTGGGTCCAGGCTCGGAATCGCTGGCATGAACTCAACGCCAATGCCACGTTTGACTGGCTGCTTCGAGCAGGTCGAAGTCACGGTTGGATCCCGATTGACGGTCCTCTGTGTAGTTGGATACATCAGCAACACCAGACCAGAGCAATCGCCCCTCCGCCTGATCCCTCGATCACAAATGCTCTTCAAGCCGCCGCCGGGAGAATTGTCAGCGGACAACACGCGAATCCCGGGCTCCTCTTGCAGCCAAGCTACATTGCACAATGGTTTGGCAACCTGGGACTCCCGACGGTAGCTGTGTTGAAAAACGCGGGAGGAATCGGTCACGTGGCAATGATTCGGCCCGAGCGCGGGAGCCTGGTCGGCATGCTGCGAGAATCAGACGGAAAGTTCATACCCAGAACCGCCCAGGCAGGCGGAAAAAACTGGACTAACAAATTGATGCTCAATATGGCCGCAGCGATGGTCCGGGGGAAGGTCCTCTTTTTTGTCCACGAGTGACCGCGTTTTGTCCTGAAAAACTATTCAATAGAGATCTGAGGGCAAGCAAATGCGACACGTCAGTTATGAATCGGGAGGCGCCCACATTTATGAATCGCCGCCGCCATTAAAGCAGCAACGGGCCGGCGCCCGGTCCGGCGGCAGACCCGCCCTTGCTGTGAGAGTTGAACCGCGTGTCGTTGCCTTGATCGCACAATATGACAGCATCATCGATCGCGTGGCGGCTGAACACGGAATGGATGGCAACATCGTTCGGGGCATCATTGCCGCAGAATCGGGCGGCAGAAGCAACGCCGGCCGAGGCCGCGGTTATAAAGGACTGATGCAGGCAGGCACGGATGCTTCTCAATACGACCCGGAAACGAGCATCAGAACAGGCGTCGGAAAATTCGTTCAATTCCGGCGCACAATTTCCAGGCTGCTAAGAGGAGTGGGAATTGACATCAGCGCCGTAGACAAAGACACGATGGTTCGCTGGGTAGCAACCTCCTACAACGCGGGTCCCGGCACGGTAATCAGGGCTGTGAAGTATGCGCTGGCGGCCGGAAATGCCGGCAACTGGATGCAGGCGGAGCATTTTCAAAAGGCGCTTATTTTCACCGGCGCATACAGCATTGCGCAGGCAGCTTCATCCTGTTTGCGCGGACAGCAACAGCAACCAGGCAACGCGGATTTGATCGCCACCGCCGGCCGGGAACGCGTGAATCTAAGAGGACGCGAGATACCTCTGGCTCAGGCCCGCGCGACAATTTCTCCGCTACTGCTCTGCGCAATTGAATTCAAGCATCGAAATATTCCTCGCTACGTCGAACGCATTCTCACGTATATGCGAGCTTACGATCGGCGTGCCTCGTCTCCGGCGCCCGAGAGTTTTGAATTTCCCGTGGACGGCTTTGGCCTTAGGTCGAGCTATGAGAACTGGCAAAGCGGATTGAATCGACCGCACGCTTTCGGCCGTGATGGATTCGGCTTTGAGACGAATAGTCAAGAATTGGAGGTAAGTGTTAATCGAAACAGCCCCGCCTACATTAAATGGGTCCAACAGTCGCTAAACACGATTCTGGGGTTGAGACTCGCGACCGATGGAGACCGGGGGCCACAGACACGCCACGCGATACGCAGTTTTCAAAAGCGGAACGGACTAAAAGACGATGGAAAAGTCGGGGCTAGGACTGAGGCGGCATTGATTGCTGCCGGCGCCGGTTCTCCCACAGGCACTTCACCTGCGGTTCCGAGCAACGTGCCGACGCAACCCGGGCCGCCGCGCGCGGCGTCATCGCCGCCGCAAGTGCCTTTTGACATCGAGTTCCTGATCCAATTTGTACAGGGTTTGCTGACATCAATCGTTCCGATACTCGGAGCAGCCGGCGCCAAATTACCCACCGCTGTCCGCTTCCTCACCCTTGACGAACAGAAGGAAGCAACGTCCGTGTTCGGCAAGAGCCTTGATTTTTCTAAGATTTTGATTGCTGACGGAACGGGTTTTCAGAAGCGACCGTTCACTGTTGCCGTACCAGTTTCGAGCGGGTTCTATGTGGTCATGCTACTCGGTGATATCGATCCCTGGCACACGCGTAATCGCTCCGACACCCTTATCCATGAGCTCACGCACGCGTGGCAATCGCAACACGCTGACGATCCTACCGCGTACGTGAAGAATTCGATTCGTTGTCAGGCTGGCGCGCTGGCTTATTTGCCGTTCGCGAAGGCTGAAGCCGCGGCAGCTGCCATAGGACTGAACGTCTTTAATCCCTGGGCGGTCGCCGATCCCAGGGCGGTTGCGCGCGGGGCGCAAGCGGCGGCGGATGAAGACGTCAGCGCCTATGCGTACCTTCCAGGCGGACGCTTCGACCAATATGCGGCGGAGCAGATTGCCCAGCAGATCGAGGACGGCTACAGCAGTGGAAGGCCAATCCCGGCCATCGTCACGCCCATTCAATCGGCGGGCCCAAACATCCGCGTCAGCGAGAATGAGGCGAGCCTGCAAGTATTAGGCTTCGAGCGGAAGAGCACACCCGGTGTGGTTTTTCCCTGACAGGAATAGGGACCAACAACGACGAGGAGAAGAACATGAACCGCCGACTTTATCTGCAAAGCCCTGGATCTGAGTTCGATCGAGAGTTCGCTTTGGGGCGGGACGGATTCGCCTTTGAGACGAATGGCCAGGAATGGGAGATGGCTGTTAATCGAAGCAGCGCCGATTACATTAAATGGGTCCAACAGTCACTAAACAGCATTTTGGGATTGAGGCTCGCGGCCGATGGAACTATGGGGCCGCAGACGCGCAACGCGATCCGCAGTTTTCAGCAGCAGCGAGGTCTGAAGCCCGATGGCCTGCTCGGTCCTCAAACTGAGGCGGCATTGATTGGGGCCGGTGCGGCTCCTCGAACGGGCACTTCGAGTATCGTGGACTTTGGTCCTCTCATCGTCACGGCGCCGCCAACGAACCCACAACGATCGAGTTGTCCGCCGTTCACACTCGTTGCGGTTGAGACGCCCGGCGGCGGACGGATCCAAAACAAGACCATCCCGAATAGTTCAGACATAGTTATTGTTCAAGGTGCTTTTGCTCAAACCCCTCTGCATCGTCTGGCGGCTGAGGCACTCAACGCATTGGTCTGCGCAGCGCGTGCTGATGGCATAAGACATCCGCAGCTTCTGCCGACAGGGAGCATTAGCGGTTTTCGTTCAGTCAAACTACAGGAGAGCATTAGGAGAAGATCAGAAGCAACACATGGTTCAAAAGACCTCGGAACGTGGGTTGGAAAGCCCGGTTTTAGCGCGCACCAGAGCGGACGGGCAATTGATTTTTATCTCGGTACAGCAAATGACCGAGGGAAGGTAGCAATACTGAGGCAGACACCTGCTTACAAATGGATGGTTGCAAACGCGCATCGCTTTGGATTTTATCCTTATCCAGTCGAGCCCTGGCATTGGGAGTACAACCCGCCGGCAGCGGCGCAACCTGAAGTCTTTTCGGAAGTGGGCGAATCATTTGAATATGAAGATGAGTTCGCTGATTTCGGTTGGGGCCTGAACTACAGCAACGATGTTCCGGCTGTCGCTGGCGAGCTATCGTCAACTGGCGTCAATCGCAGCAGTCCGGTTTACATTCAATGGGTGCAGAATTCTTTGAATAAAATTTTGGGACTGCGGCTGTTGGTTGATGGCGACCCAGGACCCCAAACCCGCTTTGCCATTCGCAGCTTTCAACGACGCGCCGGTTTGGACGACGACGGTAAAGTCGGAGCGCAAACCGAACGCGCCTTGATTGCGGCCGGCGCAAGCACCCCCAGCGGCGCAAATATTTTGGCCGGCAGCAACAGCGCGCCGGTTCCGCCATCGGCTACGTCAACTCCCGGATCGGTAAGTCGCGGATCCGCGCCGAGACTATTAGGAAGCGACACGGCTTCTTATGGCAAGACGCTTTACCTCGAAATCGGACTTGGCATAGGAAAGAACCTGGCCTCCACCGGAGTCTATATTCCCAACTCTTTCAGACCGGAGTCGGAGATTGTGATAGTTCTTTATCTGCATGGATGGAAGGGTGACTATCCGGGTAATGCAGTCCTTATCAACGGATACTGGGACGGCGCTCGCTTCCCGTTTTTCGCTCTACGCGAAGAAGTCAACGCGAGTGGACAAAATGTGATCTTCGTCGCGCCTTCCCTGGGACCAAAGTCGGAAGCAGGTAGTCTTCGTCAACCGGGTGGGTTTGATGCTTTTATGAAGCAAGTACTGTCAGGTCTTAACGAGCATTACTTAATGCCGCGATACGGCAGTCGGATACGCGACGTACAGAGCATTATTCTTGCCGCACATTCCGGCGGCGGTTCGCCGATGTTAAGGCTGGCGACGGGGACAGATCAATATGCCAGGAAAATAAAGGAATGTTGGTGTTATGACAGCATGTACGGTCCGGTTGCACAAGACTGGCTCGGATGGGCGAAATCACATCCGCAGCAAAGCCTGTATGTCTATTCCGGCCCGGCAAAAGGGGGTTATGACGCGACAACGGGGAAACAGCGGGTGCTTCCCAGAGACAATGCTGAAGCGATAGCGCGTCAGCGGCTCGCAAATGTGTGTGTGCAACCCTCGCGCGCTAAGAGTGTGGGTAAAGTGTCCGCGCATTTCTGGGTGCCGATAGTACATCTGAAAGAACGGTTGCTTAATAGCCCCTGTGTGTAGCCGGTCATATCTCTCCAGTCGCACGCGGTAGGAAATGGAGCGTAGGCTTTCTGCCTGGAAGATGACGAGTTTGAAACCGAACCTCGCGTGAGTCTCAGTTCATGAGTCAGACGGACCAACCTCTTGCTTATGCTCACGCTAACCGCGCGCGGTTTGTCACCGAACTAAGAGAGTTCGTCCGTTTCCCTTCGGTTAGTGCGCGGCCAGAACACGCGCGTGATACCGCCAGGTGCGCGGAGTGGTTGGCAGATCATCTGCGCCGGATCGGCATGGAACACGTGGCCGTTTTCCCCACGCGCAGCCATCCGCTGGTTTACGCCGAATGGCTCCACGCTGCCGGCGCCCCGACAGTCCTGATTTACGGTCATTACGATGTGCAACCGGCTGAGCCTTTGGACGAGTGGCACTCGCCGCCGTTTGATCCGGTCGAGAGCCGCAACAACCTCTACGGCCGCGGCGCCTCAGATGACAAAGGGCAACTGCTTGCACACATCAAGGCGCTTGAGTCTTGCCTGCGCACGCGGGGAAGTTTGCCGGTCAACGTGAAATGCCTGTTAGAAGGCGAAGAGGAAATTGGCAGTCCAAACTTTGCGCCGTTCTTAGCAGAAAATAAGAAAGCGCTGGCCGCGGATGTCATCGTTGCCTCGGACACGACGATGCCCGGCAAGGATCGGCCGGCGATTACGTATTCAATGCGTGGAGCGCTCAGTTTGGAGTTAGAAATTAGCGGGCCGGAAGCAGATCTGCACGACGGTCATTTTGGTGGCATCGTTCACAATCCGCTCAAGGGACTCTGCGATATCGTCGCCCAATTACAAACCAGCGTGGGGCTGATCACAATCCCCGGCTTTTACGATCGCGTGCGTGAGGTCAGTGACGAGGAACGGGCATTTATGGCAAGCAACGGCCCCACGGATGAGCAACTCCTCAATACCGCGGGAATCGGCAGAGGTTGGGGAGAGCGAGGCCACACGTTATACGAGCGAGCCACGATTCGCCCGGCTCTGACAATCACTGGCATTGCCGGTGGCTATCAGGGCCCCGGGCCTAAGTCGATCATTCCGGCCCGGGCTGTGGCTAAACTCAACTTCCGCCTGGTGCCGGACCAGGACCCCTTAGAGATCGACCGCCTCAGTCGCGATCATATTGCGCGCCTCACGCCATTCACTCTGCGCTCGACCACAAAGTTGCAGCTCGCTGCCAAACCGGTCGTTGTCGACCGCCGTCATCCGTTGATCAGAGCTGCCGCGGCTGCGTGCTACAAAGGCTTTGGAGCAACACCGGTCTTCGTGCGGTCGGGTGGCACCAATCCCGCGGTGGGAGCCTTTCACTACGAGCTCGGGTTGCCCACGGCCTTGATTGCGTTCGGCTTGCCTGACGATCGCATACATGCTCCCAACGAGAAATTCTACTTGCCTAACTTTCATAAGGGCATCGCGACCAGCATCTGGTTCTTGCATGAGGTCGCTATCGATCGCGAATTGTGAGGGTTATGATTATTGATTGCCACTGTCATGCGGGAAAAGGTGATGGGCTGATCGGCCCGTGGGATACCAACGCACCCCTCGAAGAATATCTGCGACGCGCGGCCAGGGCCGGGATTGATCGCACGGTGCTATTCGCCGCTTTTCATTCCGATTACACGATCGCTAATCGCGAGGTCGCCCGCATCGTTAACAGCCGGCCAAATCGCTTCTACGGATTCGCTTTCATTAATCCACAACGAGACCGAGGCCGCGTCAGAGCGATGGTCACAGAAGCGGTCACGCGTTATGGTTTCGTGGGAATCAAAGTCCATCGCCACGATGCGCCGATCACCCGCGAAGTCTGCGAAAGCGCGCGGGCATTCTCGCTGCCGGTAATCTATGACGTCGTAGGCGAGGTTTCAGTAGTCGAGTTGTTGGCCAGGGAATATCCGGCGGTGACCTTTATCATTCCACACTTGGGAAGTTTTTCGGACGATTGGCGCGCGCAACTGGCGTTGATTGACCATCTGGTTCGCCACCCAAATGTTTATGCCGATACTTCGGGTGTGCGACGCTTTGATCTTCTCGAACAGGCAGTGCAGCGAGCGGGAGCGAAAAAAATTCTCTTCGGTACTGATGGACCGTGGCTACACCCGGCGGTTGAGCTGTCAAAAGTAAGAGCTCTGAATTTGTCGTCCACGGATGAGCGACTGGTATTGGGAGCAAATTTTCTGCGCCTGATTTCGGGCGCGCGAACCAGTCACCGTTCGTTCACGCGCGAGTCAGTCACCGCTTGCAACCTGAATCCATCTGTAGTCCAGGGTGCGCGCGGTGATCCATGGCAACAGCAGTTTTAGATTCGTCCCAGGCCGGCAAAGAAGGTT
>Ga0070698_100000565_pt1 | contig 39730 bp, 31 predicted proteins | sample KBSK1502metaG_FD_65477 | JGI IMG/M metagenome (GOLD analysis project Ga0070698, IMG submission 65477) | Corn, switchgrass and miscanthus rhizosphere microbial communities from Kellogg Biological Station, Michigan, USA - KBS K1-50-2 metaG | ecosystem: Host-associated > Plants > Roots >...
CGATCTGCTCGGGCGTAATCGTCTGTACGCCGCTCTTGGCGGTCAACGACGTTGCGACATTCGCCAGGCCTCTATCCTGAAACTGCTTCACGAGTCCGGGAACTCCACCGGACCAGTTCTGCACCAGCTTGAGTACCTCGGGAAACAGCTTCGCGTTGTCGCTTGCGATCGCATCGGCGATTCCCGCCGTTACCGTCTTGATGTTTTCCAACGTCATACGCCCTCCAACACTGAGTTTCGTCGGCGACGACGGCATGGCAGACCGAAGTAGTCTGCCTTGGCTCCGCGCTGTGAGCGTTGCTGGCCGCTTCGTGCCGACAACGCACCATAGCGGGTTTGGTCGCTCGCCACAGGCGCTCGAGTCACCTTTTCCCCGGGATCTGCCTGACGAGTGTGTCGATATCCACTCCTGTTGTTTCGGTCTGAGAAGCAAGCCCCGGGTTGCGGCGCCGTCCGTTATCGCGTCATCGGCCGCGTCTCACCGAAACGAGCGATCCACAGCTGGTCTCCGTCCGACCCCAGCGCGCGCCCGTAGCGACGACCGGGCGCGCCGAACCCAGGATCGGTGAGCAGACGCCACGGACCAATTTCGATCAGTGTCGTCGGCCCACCGATGTGCGTGACGCGAATCCGGTCCACAACTCGTCAGGCGCTTACGAAGCACCAACGGGCATGCGGGCATTCTTCTCCGCCCACGCGAGGGCAAAGTCCGCCACCTGCTCCCACCCCGACTGCGCCGGCAGGAGATGGGCGAAGCCCTCGAATTCCTTCACCTCGGTGATCGTGTTCGACTTGTAGTGCTTCGCGTTCGAGCGCTGCACCGACGGCGGCATGAGGTGATCTTCACTGCCCGAGATGAACAGCAGCGGCGCGCGGTTGTCGTTATGGTAGTCGACCCAGGTATCCTGATGTCCAGGCTTCACGTTGGCCAGCACGCTTTCCCAGAAGACCGACCCCGATGCGGGGACGTGATAACGCTCGTACATCGCTTTCGACTCGGCCTCGGTAAATGTGTTGGTGAAAGCGTATTGCCACTGCTCGTGCGTCAAGCCAACTGACTTCTTCCCTGGGTGGCCCAACACCGGGAATGCCGCCTTGAGCTGCGAGAATGGAGCCACCAGCACGCCTTCGGTCGGCGCCGAGTTGATCGCAACGCCCGACGCGCCGAATCCATGGTCGAGCAGGAGTTGCACGAAGACACCACCCGCCGAGTGCCCCATGAGGATTGGCGGCTTGTCCAGCGAGCGCACGATGCCCTCAAGCCGGTCGACGATCTGCGGCGCCGTCACCGCCTCGATAGGCGAGGGATCACGGTTGAGCGACTCCACCTCAACCTCGAACCCCGGGTATGCAGGGGCCAGGACGCGATAGCCGCGTGACTCATACCGCTTGATCCAGTTCTCCCAGCTCCGTGGAGTAACCCAGAAGCCGTGGATGAGGACAATCGTGTCGGGTTTCGTGGAGTTGTTCATGTGAAGCTCCGTATTGGGTGGTCATGGTGCAACATGGCGTCCGGCGATCCAAGAATGATTAAGCATCGCCTGTCACGAATCAGCCATTGGACTGATTCACGACTACGCACGAGAGCGCTTTCCCGATTGGCCCTCGCCATAGCACTGGTGAGCCTCACAACCACTGCTGCGGCTCAGGCCGCCGCGCTTTGCGAACGTCGAGCACTTAACGAGTAGCGGATGCAGTCACGCACGCGCCCTCAGGACGGACAGTGCTGCAAGAGCGGCCCAGAGATACGTCGACGCGAACAGGAGACGATTGGCCCAGCCGACGTACCCGGAAACACCCTCCGGCAACTGGCTCAACGGCGTCGTCTGCGCCATCACATCCACTCCTGCCGACTTGAGCGCCGACGTAAACATCGCGAGCGCACCGAGCATCAGGGCGAAGCTGAACCACGGTAAATGCGCCGACCACACCGGAGGCGCAGTAACATCGGACCGGCGTGACAGCGCCATGGTGAGGAGGACCGCGGCGATGCATAACGACGGAATTCCGATCATGGCCGCGAGTCCGTGTAGCTTGTGGTTGATGTCGAACAGGCCGCCCATCGTCTGGCCAACGCCGGCCAGCGACAGGAAGACCAGCCCGACTCGACCGAGCGTCGTGGTTGAAAGCGGCCACAGCGTCGCAATGAGCGCGAACGAGCTCACTGCCCATCCGATGAACGTGAGCGTTAACAGCCACGGATAGCGGCCATTGGCATACTCGCTGACCGCTCGCCACGACGGAGCAAATTCCGGACTCAGCACATGCAGCAGCAGCAGTGCCGCCAGCGAAACGATCGTCGCACCGATTGCGATGGCGGCGGCCGGGGCAAACCAGGCCCCGACGCCATCCTGATTGGCTACCATGTCCATGTTGCTCCTCCGTGTTCCGGCGTGGGCTTTCGGCGCCGGCGTCTCGTGCGTAACGTTATTCGGCCACATACACTTTATTAGATATAGTACGCTATAATGAAAAAGAAAAGAGGCTCCAGACGCACCTATTCCTCGCCGCTGCGCAAAGAGGCCGCCGAGGACACTCAGCGACGCATCCTCGAGGCCGCCAGATCGCTGTTTGGCCGCCTGGGGATAGACGCAGTGACCATCGCCAACATCGGTAGGAAAGCCGGCGTGGCCGGTTCGACGGTCTATGCCATCTACGGGTCGAAGGACGGGATCCTCAAGGCCCTGATGGAGCAATCGCTCTTTGGAAGCCAGTTCCAGTCCGCGCAGGAACTGCTTCACGGCGAGGTCGATCCCGTAAAGCTCATTGAATTGACGCCGCGAGTTTCCCGCGCGATCTACGAGAGCGAGGCTAGTAATCTCGGCCTGCTCCGCCACGCCTCCGGGTTTTCTCCCGCGTTGCGAAAAATGGAGCAGGAGTTCGAGCGCATCCGGTACGACGCACAGGAGCAACGTGTGCGATCGCTCTTCGACGCCGGTAAGGCGCGTCGAGGATTGTCGTTGGAGGAAGCGCGCCGGATACTCTGGATGTACACCAGCCGGGACGTGTACCGGATGCTGGTCCACGAAGCCGGCTGGACACCGGGCAAGTATGAGGCATGGCTGTCGATAACGCTGCTCGAGGCGCTGGTCGACGCCCGTTCACGATAATGCTCGTGGCGACGGCCGCGTCGTCGAATCATGGTGCGTCAGTGTGACGACGTGCTCGAACTGCCGCTCTAGTCTTTCGGAGCGCAGCCGGGCAACACCGCCAGTCCCGGAGCCCCGCTATCAGTTGTCCGAACGCATGGCTACCATGGGATCGATGCGGCTTGCCCGGCGCGCGGGACCCCAGGCGCCGAGTAACACCGCCAGCAGGACAACCCCAGCGCTGATCGCGTACGCTTGTGGATCCAGGCGGCTGACCCCATAGAGCGTTGACGATAGGAACTTCGCTCCGGCCATCGCGCCGATGCCACCTACCACAATCCCAACACCGGCAACGCCTAACGCGCTGGCGAGGACCCGTCCAAGCACGCTTCCCGGGGTTGCGCCGAGTGCCATCCGCACGCCGATCTCCGGCACCCGAGTGGTCACCACGTACCAGATCACGCCGTAGAGACCGATAGCGGCCAGGAATAGTGCCACTGTCGCGAACGCCGTCAACGCGACCATCGCGAACCGCCGGTCGGCCGCGCTGCGAGCGATCCGCTCTTCCATGGTACCGACGGTCGCGGGCGAGTTAGGCAGCGTCTGTCGCAGCGACGTCCGAATGGAATTCGTTAGCGTCGACGCGGCCACATTCGTGCGCACCACAGCGACGACCTGACCCTGCCCGGGCAATGCGTGGACATGCTGGGTGAACGGGACGTAGATCTCGTTCTGCATGCCGCGAGGCTGAGTCCAGCTCGAGGCCTCAGCCACCATGCCGACGACCGTGAGCCACTCGTCCATCAGATAGTTCGTTCCAATCGTCTTCCCGATCGGGTCTTCACCTGGCCACAACTTCTCGGCAATCCCCGGCGTGATGATAGCCACCAGCTCCACGCCATCGCGATCAGATGGCGTGAATGTCCGACCGCGCAAGACGGGTAGGCGCAACACATCGAAGTATTCGGGCGAGACCATGCGAAAACCCGCCATCGCTGGCCAGTCCGGACCTGCTGGATCGGAGCGTCGGCGAACCGGCGCGTAGTTCGCTCCCCACGATAGTGGAAGCCGGGTCGTGTACGCAGCACCATCGGCCCCTGGCAGTGATGCGAGTTCAGTCAGCGCTTCGTTCAACCGCGCCGCATCCGCCTCACTCGGCGTGACTGCTGCGGTGACGATGCCGCGCGAGGCAAAGCCCGTATCAGCGTTGATGATGTTCTGGAACGTGCGCACGAGGAGTGCGGCGCCGACGGACAACGCGACCGCAAGCGCGATCTCGAAGCCGAGCAGAGCGCGCCATGCGGACAACTTGACCGAAACCGCCGACCCGCGCGCTCCACGGGCGGCAAGCGCACCGGCGCCACGTGACAGCCGCATGGCCGGGTACAAACCGACGGTGATCGTGACGAAGATCATGATGCCTGCGGCCACCAGTGCCACCCGGGCATCGATCGTGACATCGGATAATCGTGGTAGCAGACCCGTTCCTATGATGCGCACCAGTCTTGTCAGGCCGTGAGCGAGCAAGGTGCCCAGGATGGTACCCGACACCACCAGGATTCCGCTCTCGACAGTGAGTTGCCGAAGCAGCCGAGTGCGGGAGGCGCCGAGCGCGGCACGAATCATGACTTCGCGCTCGCGTGCCCATGCTCGCGCGAGCTGCGCGCTCAACAGGTTAGTGATCGCGATCAGTAGCACCAGCGTTGCGGCGCCGAATACAACACCCAGCAGCGTGCGGTAGTCTCCAACCAGGTACTCGAGCAGGGGCTGTACTTCCACGTCGGCTGCATTCGTGTCGGTACCGTATTCAGCGATGAGCGCCGTTGAAAGCGTCGTCATCTCGGCGCGTGCTCTTTCAATGGTCGCGTCGCCTCGCAGGCGACCCACTACCATATAGTTGCGACAGGTACGACACGTCCCCGGCATTTGCTCGTGAGGCACGTACACGCCGGCGCTCGTTATGAACTGGAAGCGCGGTGGTAACACGCCCACCACGGTCCTCGGCGAACCGCCCATCGTAATGTCACCCAGCTCGGACCGGCCACCCATCGAGTTCTGCCAGTATTCATGCGACACCATCGCGACTCGTGCTCCACCGAACGTGTTCTCCTCGTTGCTGAACTCGCGGCCAATGACTGGGGGAGCGCCAAGTACGTTGAAGAAGCCGCGCGAAACCCCCATGACTGTCACACGTTCCGGGTCCGCTGTGCCAGTCGACCGGACCGTCGCCGGATACGGGAACATCGCCGAGGCGACTCCGTCGAACGAGCGTGCCCGGTCGCGCCAGTCGAGGAAGTTCGGGTGTGATGGCGGACTGACGGCCCGCTGGACGTTGATCTCCCGCATGTAGACCAGGCGCGAGGCGTCTCGATACGGCAAGGGACGCAGCAGGACGGTGTCGAGCACCGCGAATGACGCGACGGTCGCGCCGGTGCCGAGTGCGAGCGTAAGGAGGGCGAGGGTCGTGAAACCCGGGTTGCGAGACAGCGCGCGAATTGCATATCGAACGTCCTGCATGGTGCCCTCCAGGGGTAGGCCGCCTCGCGCGTCGCGCGTGGCCAGTGCTATGGCGGCAGGATCGCCAAATACTTCGACCGCACGCCGTCGTGCTTCGGCAGTTGAGAGGCCGGCCGTTTCGAGTCGGCTAGTCTCGACATCGAGGTGGAAGCGGATCTCCTCGTCGAGCTCGCGATCTCGGTCGTCGCGACGCAGGAGCGCGAGGCGTTCGCGTAAGCCGTGCCAGATGCTCATCATGTCTCCTGCGCGGACGCGCGGAGGACGCGTTCTACGCCGCTTGTGGCGCGCCGCCACGACGCCAGCTCGCGCTCGAGTTGGCGGCGTCCGGTCCCGGTAATGCGATAGAATCGCGCGCGGCGATTGTTCTCACTGTCGCGCCACTCGGACGCGACCCATCCGCGCAGGAGCAGCCGTTGCAGCGCTGGATAGACAGCGCCCTGTTTCACTCCGCAGACACCACCCGACAGCCGCTCGATTCGCTCCGCCACTCCCCAGCCATGGAGGTCGCCCAGGCTGAGTGCCTTCAGGATGAGCATGTCGAACGTGCCGGGAATCAGGTCGCTCTGGTCGCGCGCCATTCCGTCTCCTTCCAGTAAGCAAACTACTGTAGCTCAGACACGGGTGGCTGCGGAAGGGTTGGCAGCCTTTCACCGCCTGGTGACGACGCGGCCGATCGCGACGCTCCTGGTCCTGACGGCAAAGTCCCCACGCATCATGAGGCCACCGACTGCTGTTAGGTTTTGTCGTTAGGCCTCGGAAGCCGACCTACTTCTGGCACCAGTACTCGAATTCCGTGTACGCGAGCCCGCCGTCCAGGCGTCGTCGCACCGGAGACGCTCGCCACGGCACCAGGCGCCAGCCGGTGCTGCATGGGAACCAGAGTCCCGACGCCCTGGGCGTCACAACTCCGGACACATCGTATTCGCCGCGAGGAATGTCGTGCAGTTCGACGAACCACTGGTCCTGCGCGATCGTGAACGTGTGGTGAACGGCAGCAGTCGCCGTTCCAGCAACTCCGTTCACCTCGACTTTGACGTCAAGACCGCCCCAGTACCCGCTATCGCAGTTGCCCCAGTCCTCGGGTGTGGGCGGACCAGCGAGACTCCACGGGCACATTTCTGTTGCAACGATGAGGAAGGGGGCCACAGGGCGCATCGCCACCTCAGGAACGACCACTGTCTCGTTGGCCCTCACGGTAATCTTGAGCGTCGTATCAAAGCTGAACTGCACTGATCCGAATACGCTCGTCCAGGGATGCCGTTCCCTGACGAGAAGAGTCCAGGTTCCGACCGCAAGACGATAAAAGGTGAACGTGGCGGTTTCGTCGTCGACTCCGGAGAACTGCCCCAAAACAGACTGTGGATTGTCCGGTCCGTACGCGTCGACGATGACCATCGATCGCGCGTCATGCTCATTGGCATGCAGGGTAACGCGCACCGAGCCGGAGACCGACGCATAGGCGCGCGCGACTGAAGCCGTGAATATGACGGCGTTGAGACCTTCGGAACGGGCAACCACGGTCTGGATCCCGGGTGCGCTGCCTAACGTCCACGCTCCCGCGGATGCAATCCCTTCGGCATCGGTCGCGAGGGATACATTGGCGACGGCACCGCCGGCCGACACCTCAAAGGTCACGATGACGTTTGCCTTTGGCGTGCCCCGTTGATTCCGGACGCGCACGGCGGGAGCCGGATCAACATTCAACGTTGCGGTGCCAGTAAGCTGGGTAGAGGAGACGGCTTCCAGGACAAGCCGCTCCGGGTCGTCATACCCGAGATCGGTAGATCGTGTACACGTGACCGCGAAAGCGGCTACCGCGAAGAGCGCCGCCTGCGCCGGCTTGCTCAACTGTTTCAAGGGACCCTCCTCCTCGAAACGATCCCGTACTGCTCTCACATGTTACATCAGTCCATGGCCCGCACAAGCTTCGGTTTTCCTGAGCCACGTAGTGCGCAGAACGGCAAAGTCCCCACCTTTCTTCGAAACCTGAATGAAGGACGTGCTAGGTCTGCCTCACATCGTCGCAGGTGGCTGGCCACTTGCATCATCGGGTAAAGCTTGCATCTCCTCGGGTGCGACGATGCAGGAGCACTCCGTGCATATTGGGTTTGCCGGTGTCGCAAAACTCTTCACGTTGTTCAGTGCATTGAGCGCGGTTCGCCATTCCCCTTCACTCGCCTTCTTGTTCGGCTTGCAGTCGCTCGTGACACCAAACTCGCGTGGAGGCGAATCTACAGCGATCTCATCGACGAGACCCGGTAAGACGACAGGAGTGCTCGGGAACAATGAATAGTATGCCTCGAAATGTTCGGCTCTCTCGCACTCGCTAGCGTACAGGCCCCCACGTCTATCAAGCGGAGGGAGATCGTCGTAAGGAGAATTGAAGGCCAGCAAAGTGATTCGGCCATCTTCGGGCCGAAGGTAGAGAGTCTCGATGAGCGACTCGTCGGAGAGTGAGAGGAAATGGAGCGGAACCGGCCCCGGCTCGAGCTCGGTGATTACCCATTCCACATTGCTCGCGAGTTTGCCCTCCCACTGCTTCGGCGGTTTTTCTCCATCGCAGGAGTTTCTCCACCGTGGCAGATTTGTATCATCGATTGGATTCGGGTGGCCTGAATACAACGTGATTCGCGACGCCACAGCAGCGGGAGGATTTTGCCTCACGTAAGCGCGGCCAAGGGGGCCAGTTCCGCCGATCTCGCTGATGTCGGTGAGTAAGGCCGACGGGAACCCGCTTGACAGCACTCCCTCATCCCGAGAGCCGAGGTAGAGGACTTTTCCCGCAAGGTTTTTGCAAGTGAGTACCGGTTCGCCATTGTGGTGCGCGTCGAAGTTTGGCCGCTCATACTTCTTGTGATATACCAGCCGAGGAAGATGCTTTGGATGCGGCTGCACGTGCTGATCTGTGGTTGATCCTGGTGGACGCTCATGCGCCGAATGTGACCCGTGATGGTCCGAGGCGCCCACCTCACCGTGGTTGACAAACAACACGTGATCGTACTCCCGCTCTTTATTGCGACTTTCACGAGCCCACATGCAGAGGCCAACGAACTTGATCGAAAGGGTCGTGCTGCCGCTTGTGGATTCCTTCGCCATTGCTTGATTCCTCAGTTGTGAGTCACGTGCCGGCGTAGCGAAATCCGGCCCACGCCGCCGGTGTTGATTGATCGGCGTCAACGGAGCGTAGCGCGCCTAGCTGAGCGGACCGCAACGCCGTCGGGGCATTGCCCGAAGCGCGATACGCGCGGTGGAATTCGACCATTATCGCGCGAGTCACCCGATCGTCGACGCGCCAGAGCGTCCCCACTACACCGCCGCTACCGGCCGTTAGAAACGCACCCGCCAGGCCGGCGAACCCACCGGACCGTCTAGGCAAAGGTCGGGAACTCTGACACGCCGACAACACAACCAGTCGAACCGTCCGCAGATCGAGATCGAGAATGTCGGATGCCATCATCCGGCTCGCCACTTCTGGTGATCCGGGGACGGATGTCAGGACGAGATAGGAACGTTCCGGTCGTTCATCATCGACAACGGCGTGACCAGCATAGTGGACAATCCCGCCTCGCGAAAATGAATCTCTGAGTTGCTCCTTGCTCGCGTGTGCCGGCTCGACCATTTCCACGATGCCGTCTTTCGCACCGTAAAGTTCAGCGATGTCTTTGACTTCTGCGGCCGCTTCAGAAAGGCGTGTTAGTTCCGGATACAATTGCGCGTCAAACGAAGGGTCAGCGACGAGAACGACTCGTTCTCGCGGGCTTCGGGGCCGCGGAGAAACGTCGATTTCCGATATCGAGTTGGAGAATCGGAGTGAATGATCTTCGATGAAATACCGCCCGGTGGAGACATCGTAGAGCGCCGCAAATGGCACGCGGCCTATCTCTCCGTCCGCGACGATGGTCAGCTCGGTACCGCTCGGTCCCAGTTGACTAGCCAGCGGCCCTACGAGCCACTCATAGAGTTCAGCGAGATCGGATCGCATGTGAGGGGCCGACGCACCCAGCTCCATGCGCGCTTGTACACGATCCAGGATAGTCATGAATCGCTTGCGATCGACGACGACTCGCTGCAGCCGCGCGGCGCGTTCATGTATGGTCCACGCGAGGATCGTGTCTCCTACAAGCGCGTATTCCACCGTGTACGCGCGCGGGAGTACCGGCGCACGTCGCGCCACGGACGCGACTAATGACATCACCGAGGCGCGGCCTTCTTCCAAGACTCCCAGCGCCTCATTCGGCCGCCCATTCCGGATCCATAACATCGCAAGGCGATCAAAGACTGTCCGCATCGCGTCGAGGTACGCGGCCCGGAAGGATAGGCTGGTAATCGCATTGTGCTGATTGCGCACAAGGTGAAGTGCTCGTCGCAAGTCTGACTCCGCTTCCGGTGCGCGGTTGAGCGCTAACCACGCATCGGCGCGAAACACGAGAGCCGGAAGGAGCTTCCCCACGTTGTTCGTCCTTCCGAAGTAATCCACAGCCCGGTGCGTTAGCTTCACGGCCAGCGCCGGATCCGTATCAACCAGTACCTGTCCTCTCGTCAGCGACGCGTCAGCTGCCATCCACTCGCGAGTTGTCGTCCGAGGGAGCAGCGCCACAAGCGAATCCGCGATCGCAAGACTAGAACCAATCTCCGCATCAGGCTCGTTACCGCTCAGCGACTTAAGCCGCACTAGCGAGAGTCGGGCTTCGCTTTCCTGAACGGGCAGTGAAAGCTGTACGGCAACCCAAAGTCCCTCTTCCTGAATCTCTATCGGCGCTCGACGGAATCCGTCAGCCAGAGCCTCCTGTGCCCATAGCACGTACGCATTATTGAGCCATATGGAAGGGAGCTCGCGGCTCAACCCAAGAACTGCATGATGCATCAATTCGTAAGCCGCGCGAGTATCGCCGAGCGCGGACTTCCGAGACGCCGCGAGATAGTGAACTGCGGCAGCGTTTTGCTTTTCGCTGGCTCTGTCAAACAGAGGTACTGCTGCGTTGAAAAGCGCCAGCGCGTCCTGATGAAGCCCCTGCCACGCTTTCACGACTCCAAATGTCCAGCGAAGCTGCCCTGCCAAGGCCGGGAAGCGAAGGCTGTCCACCTCTACGAGAAGCCCGGTCAGCGCGGCGTCAGCGGCATCGGCTCGTCCGACGCTGATCGCTGCCCCCGCTCGGTAAAGCGTCGCCCATTCGCGCAACGGTATGGACGCCGGTTGCAGCTGATGAATACGATCAAAGGCCTGGTGCGCGGCGACATAGTCAGGGACGAGATAGCTCGCTCGCGCATCGGTGTAAGCCGCGTGTGACATCGCTAGCACGGAAGTCGCCACTCGGTCACTTCGCCGCGCTTCGATGGCAGCCACCGCGTCGGCGAGCGTCGCGTCGCCCCCACGAGCGGTCAGAATGTCGCCTAACAACTTCGCTAGACGCAGGTGTGCCGCGGCGCCAAGGCTGTCGTGGCCAAGGACCGCCCTGGCCCAATCCCCCAGTACCCGCTCCCAGCCGAGCGCGCGAGCCGCTTGAGGCGACGCATTTGCGAAGCGGACCACTTCTGATTCGACGGACTTCTCTGTCGGGAGAGCCAGCTGTGCCGCCGGCTCGAGGCGCGCTAGTCTCGCTCGCACCTCTTCGGACCACGGTGAGACGGAGTCTATGTCGAGATAACGCGTGGCTGCATTGCGCGCGCGGGAATGAAGACCAAGCCGCTCGCAAATCAGCGAGTAGTTGAACCATGCCGCAGCATCTTCCTGCGAATGTTCCAGCGCTTCCATGATGGTCTCGAGCGCCTCCAGTAGGTCCCGGACGTTATGCGTGTACTCGGCTCGCACGACGTACGCGGCCGCGAGATCCGCGAGGATCGGAGCTGGCTGATCTGACAGTCGCGCCGCGCTTCTCAATACATGGATGGACCGGCCGAGGGCATTTCCACCCTCTGGGACCCAGATCAGGTCTATCAGCGCCAGCGCATGGAGCGCATCGGAATTGGCGGCAGTACTGTCAGACAGCGATAATCGCGCGGCAAGCTCGGTTGCCCGCGTGGCCAGTTTTGTCGAAGGCCGTGCGTCGCACTGAGTGCGGGGGATTCCTGACGGCGCGGACGTTCCTTGCGTGCACCGTCTGTGCGGGCCAACAATCGACAGCATTGGAGCAATCGATCGAGGAATCTCGAGTGCACGCAACTCGTCGGTTCCCACGTTGTCGAACCGCCCGCTGGTATCCCGGCATCCAACAGCACTGAACGCGAGTGCTATGAGCCTGACGGCCGCTCCGACGACGGCTCCGATACTCGAATAGCGAGAGCGATGAAGAGCCGTAGTAGCTCGCTGGTTCATTTTGGAAGACGGGCATTTCGGCGGCCAAATTAGCCGTACCGCGACGCCAAAGTAGCTTTGTACGCCCGAGTTCGCTATTTGTATACGGGGTCAGGGAATGGCGCTAGACGCTCCGATTTAGCCGAGAAGGTTGATGGCTCATGCTCCTACCGTGGGCTCCTGGACGGCGTCGGGACGACGATGTCGATGGCATGAACGCCGCCGGCGACGAGATCCTCGAAATGGCGATCGACCGTGACCTCGAACGGCCCTCGCTCGACTGAAGGATGAAGGCTCACATCTCGGACCGCTCGCAAACTCGGGGCGTTTCTCTGACGTCTCCTTTCGAACGGCGCTCGATCGACACGCGTATTGCGCTTGTTTCCAGAGCAGGGGATAGCCCGCACTCATGATTTTGGATGCCTATTCGTTAAATCCGGTCGGGAACGATGGAACGTTCGATGCGCCTCGTGGGAGCAATCCGCACTACCGAAGCGTTGGTCGACTTGAATCTCGAGCAAAAAGCAAGTGACCAGGTCAGCGCGCTCAACCCACCATATGCAGCCGAAGTCGCCGGGTCGTGGCGGCCGCGGTGCGGCTCGAAGCGACACGCTATGGCAAGCCACGGCGCGAGCTCCGCGTCCTAGGGCGTCTTCGCCTTTCCGACCTCGCCGCTGAGAATCGAGGTGCGGGCGCTGATGCCACCGACGAGCTGCAGACCGCTGATGCCTTTGGAATGACCGTTAAGCCGATAGACCTGCATGGCGCCGATGAAGTCCTTGTATTGCAGCTTCATGCCAAGCTCCAAACCGCCAAACAGTTTTCTGCTGTCGCCGATCACACCAATGCGCTCTCGAAACGCAGCGTTGCGCGCGATGTCGCCGCTGATCGCGCGCACAGCGATGCCACCTTCGGCAGTGAGCGCGACAGGGCTTTCCTTCAGCACGTCGGCCAGTATGTCCCAGGACCCCAGAGCACCCAAGCCCCAGATCGCAGCGCGTTCACGCGTCGAGCTGGATCCGGCATCCGTTGCGAAGTTGTACCAGGTGCTTTGCGATCCAGCGAGATAGTAGTGCAGGCAGAATTCCTTGCCCGCCCGGGACATTCGTTGGCGCACGTCGAAAACACCGGCGAGCAACCCCTTCCCGTTTGCCGGACTCAGAACCAGAGTGGCGAAACCATCGGTTACGGAGTCCACCGTTGATGCCACATTAATCGCACCGGCCGCGGTGAAACTTTCCCTCTCGACGAAGAGGCCCATGGTGCCGTTCGCTGCGGTGCCCTTTGCCGCCGTGCCTGACGCGAGCGCCTTGACGTTGCCCTCGAGGAATACACTGACCTTTGGCACGAAGCCAATTGCATTCGTCATCGCGAGCGCCTTTTGCCGAACCTGCTCCGCGATGAGTGCGGCCGCCTGACGATCCCGCTCGGGCACTGTTGCGAGTTCGGCGATGAGGTCTGCCAAATTCAGCGTCGTCATGACCATGCGAAGCGCTTTGCCAAGTGGGAGCTGTTGTGGCCGGCCACGAATACTCTTCGTACTGTCATTCTTAGCCCAAACGGCGAAGACCACGGGATTGGCGAGCGCACCGCGCACCAACGCGGCGATCGTGTCCCGCTCGAGCGTGAGCATCGCGTTCACGGTGCTCCACTCGGTGCTGGTAGTCGCCACGGCGACGCCGCTGGAGTCCGCGAGCTTCGCGAACTGCCTGATCTCAGTTGGGTCTACTCGGATCCCTACCGACGTCGGCTGCATCGTCTGCGCTGATAGGGCAGGATTCGAAACGATGGGCAGCGCTACGACGATCGAAAGGAATGCGACCGATGTCTGGACTCGCGCGTTCATTAGGAGCTCCGTAAATGTGGGCACCCTCAAATAGATGGACTTGTCGTTCCGATTTCTCGCAGCGGAAGGCTCGCTTGAACTAACGCGACGCCAGCTGACCAAGGGCGTCGGCAGCGCTGTTCGAGATGGATGGCCAATCGAGCAACGCAGCGGCGGCGGCGAGGCGCCCGAGTGCGTTCGCCCCGGTGGGCGAAGTGCCGGCCATTTCCCGCAATGCCGACAAGTCACGCCGTCGTTGAGCTGCTCGGAAAAAAGCGGTATCGCGCTGGCCTGCTGCCGCTCGCGCGCTTTCCAGCCAGGCCCCTATGCGGACAAAACGCTCGCCAGCCACTTGCTCCGCGAACGTCGCCGCGCGCCTCCGGTCTTCCTCCGAGACTTCCCCGGTTCCCGCCGCCGCAAGCGCGCGAAACTCCGCCGCGGCGACGCTTCCTCCCGGTATGGCGTCCAGCAGTGCGGCGATCTGCTGCGCGACTTCCGCGCTGCCGGCATCTCGCGCACGCGACAGGAGCTCGAAATCGATGATGCGCGCGCCAATTCGCACCGCGCGCGCACTTGGCGACTGCGCATCTCCCGGCCCCCTCAGCTCACTCCACGGAGTCTGTCGCCATAGGTCGGTCGTCGCGGCGCCAGACCGCACCCACGCAGCCATCGTCACTGGATCTCTCAAGCCTATTCCCGGTCGCAGCCTGAACAGCGAAATCGCTGCCGCAAAGACGACGACGGCGGCGAGCGCGAGCGCTATTCGGTAAGTGCCGGGTCCGCGTCGCTTGAGGCGCAACGACTGAATCGGCGTATCGATCGGCGCTGCGGCAAGCGTCTCGCGCCCCGTGTCTCGCAGCGCGGCGACGACGTCGGTGTACAGCTCGAACGCTTCGGGTGACGCGTCGAGCTCGGCGAGAAGCGCGATCCGCTCCGCGTCGTCGAGTCGTCCGTCGATGAGGGCGGCAATTCGCGCGGGGTCTATCGCGGGGCGATTCATCGCCGATGGATACGCATTGGGTTCCTCCATATTAGATGGTCGCGACGACGAGTTCTCCTTCCCGCTGGGGTCGCTCGTCATGATACGGCCTCGTTCAGCAGCTCGTCGAGCCGGTCGCGCGTGACACCGGATCGCGTTAGGCGGTCTCGCAAATCGGAGAGGAGGCGCTCGAGACGCCGATAAAGCGGCTTCTGCTCGACATGGAGGCCTCTCGCGATGTCCGCCACGCTCATGTCCTCCCAAAAACGCATCCGCAAGACGATTCGATCCTCGACGGGCAATTCGCTGAGCATCCGCTGAACAACTGCTTCGGTCTCGCGCTGGGCCGACGCACGGAGCTCCGAATCGAGTCCGATCTCGGCTCCCGATGAAGTGGGCACGCTAGCCAGTGGTTCAGCGCCGACTTCAATCGGCCGGAGTGGTTCACGAACGGGAAGCTGAGACAACAAGTTCGCCAGCTCGCGGTCATTCAATTCGGTAGCCCCCGATGACCGAAGGATCTCCGCAGCGTGGCGGAGATCCATTCCTTTTCGATGGATGAGCGTTTCGAGGCGGACCGCAACGTCGCCTCTACGGCGCGCGGCGGCCGATGGACGCCATCGCCCCCAGCGATGCACACGATAATCGCGCGCGAGCATAGCGACGACGACGGCGAGGTAAGTCCCCATCGAGCTTTCGCCACGAAACTTGCGGAACGCCGCGTATTCGTTTTCAACGAGCTTCAGCTTTATCCACGATGCGAGGTCCGTGGCTTCATCGGTGTTCAACCCGTGGCGACGTGCGACCACGGAAGTGACACGATCGATAAGCGGGATGTGTTGGACGAACGTCGCTTCGAAGGACTCCTGATCGGACATCGCGGCGGTAATGAGGAGTACTCCCGGCGCGCCGAGTCGATGCGCCGTTCCGGTCCAAAGTACGGCGTAGGAGGGCAAACGCCAGTATTGGGCACTGCTGGGGCACGCTATTCGCGGCCAGTCGTTTGCGCGGGTCGCGACCGGCGAGTGCACGACTTGGGTTCTTCTTAGTAACCGTGAGAATCGTCGCAGTCGGTAGAAATTCGAGAAGCCCCCGGTCGCTCCCGTGAGAAAAGCAGCGGGGGCGTCCGTCTATTCAGGGCGTTCGTAATTCGGTCGATGACTTAGGGCAGCATGATCATCGATGCCGTCTATCTCCCCGAGGGCGATCCGTTAGGGCTGCGCACTCACGAAGCCAAATCCCATAGCCTACCACATGGAGGACGTATGCCTCACCGATCAGCGCTTCACTGTCGGACCGTCTTCAACATGATCCTCGCAATTGCATTGGCGAGCTGCGCGGATAACGACGTTGTGGCGCCGAAGCAAGACGTCGCGCCGCCGAGTGGTCCGTCGATGGGGATCACGTACGTGAATGGCAACGTGACCATGACGGACCTGGGAATCCTCTCAGGTGGGAACTACAGCGCGGCGTACGGAGTCAACGACCTTGGCGTCATCGTGGGTCGGTCGTCCACGACGAGTCATCCCCCGTGCGTGCCGCAACTGGCCCTGTGTTTCGTGGGCTCCATGTGGCCAACGTATGCCGCGTCCATCGTGTCGCAGGCTGACCCCACACAATGTCCCACCGGCTCCAGCGGCAGTGACCTGAGGGCGATCACGAACGGTGGCACAATCGTGGGCCATTCCCAGTGCTGGGGGTTTGGACAGTTTGGTTTTGTGCGCAGCCCATCGGGGCTTGCGCGCCAGTTGCCTGGTCTGGGTAACAATCACGCGACAGTGATGGCAGTCAACGACCAGGGGCTGGCAGTGGGCCAGATCGATGTGGGCGCACCCGGCAATCAGCAAGTACGTGCCGGCATTTGGAATTTCAGCGGTTCCACTATCACTGTGGCCAACCTCGGTGACCCCCCCGGTGGGCTGTACAGCACAGCGAACGCAATCAACAACGCCGGCACGGTGGTCGGCCGAATGGGTCCGACGCCTAACGGCTCACAGGACCACGCATTCGTGCGGCCCGCAGGGGGCCAGATCATCGACATTGGCACGCTACCAGGCGACGTGAGCAGCTGGGCGTACGACATCAGCGAAGGCGGTGTCGTTGTCGGATTCAGCAACAACGCTTCGAACTTCGCTCGCGCGTTCAAATGGACGGCAACCGGAGGCATGCAGGCGATCAGTACAGTCAGGGCCGTCGCGACTGGAATCAATGACGACGACGTCATCGTCGGCCAGGCCAACGGTCAAGCCTTCGCCATGAAGGCAGGTGTGATGGTGAACCTGGGCGTTCTGCCTGGCGACTTTGGGAGCATTGCCAATGCCATCAGCGACGACGGAGAAATCGTCGGAGAAAGCTTCGGACCATCCGGCACGCGCGCGGTGCACTGGACCGTGTTGTTTCCCGCCGGAACTCCTCCGGGCAGCAACGTCAACGTGCAGCCCGTCGACCAGACCACCGGCCAGCCTGCTCCTGTTGGGATCACGTTCACCAACGTCACCGGTGGCGGTGAGACTACCGTAACCTCCGGTTCCATGGGAGGTGTCGGCAGCCCACCGGGCCCTGGTGGCTTCCGCCTCGGCACACCACCAACCGTCTACAACGTCGAGACCACAGCGACTTTCAACGGCTCCGTCACCCTCTGCTTCAACTACTCGGGCGCGAGCTACGGCAACGAGAACAATCTCAAGCTGCTGCACTACGAGAACGGCGCGTGGACCAACGTCACCACATCGCTCAACACCGTGACCAACATCATCTGCGGTTCGGTCACGTCTCTCTCACCCTTCCTCGTGGCAGAGGAGAACGCGGCGCCAGTGGTTGCGGGTATCGAACTGCCGGCTGCGCCCGTCCCAGTGGGTACGAGCGTAAGCGTGACCGCGTCCTTCACCGATGCCAACTCGGGCGATACGCACACCGCTAGCATCACTTGGGACGACGGCGCGAACTCGGCGCTCAGCGTCACCGAATCAGGCGGTGCGGGCAACGCCAGCGCGTCACACACGTACACCGTGCCCGGTGTGTACACGATTCAGGTCAGCGTGAGCGACGGCGACTTGGGCGACACACGCTCGAGCACCGACGACCAGCCGTCGTACATCGTGGTCTATGATCCGACGTCCGGCTTCGTCACCGGTGGCGGCTGGATCGACTCACCGTTAGGCGCCTGTCTATGGAGCGGTTGCGCCGACGACGGCACTACGGTCGGAAAAGCTACGTTTGGCTTCATCTCGCGCTACAAGACGGGCGCGAGCACGCCCACTGGCGACACCGAGTTCCAGTTCAAGGCTGGAGGGCTCGCATTCAGCAGCACCAGCTACCAGTGGCTCGTGGTGGCGGGCGCGCGCGCGCAGTACAAGGGCGAGGGTGAAATCGCCGGCAGCACGGGCTCGTATGAATTCCTCATCACCGCAATCGATGGTGCGCTTCCCGGCGGCGGTGGTGCAGACCGTTTCCGCATCAAGATCTGGGACGCGGCAACCGGCGCCGTCGTTTACGACAACAAGATGGGGCAAGCTGAGGACTCCGGTGAAGCCACAGCGCTGGGCGGCGGCAGCATCGTGATTCACAAGTAAGCTGACGCGCGTCAGGGACTCACTTCAGCCTCCCGTTAACTCTTTGAAGAGAGGATTGTTTATGCGAAACCTGGTGCCTCACGTCATAGCTGGCCTAACGCTGTGTCTGTTGGCCACGGTAGCTGACGCCCAGCTGCACATCCCTCCTCCTCCAATAAGGCGGGACACGACGGCGCTCGCTGCTGAGGAGACACCCGCAATCACAACATTCAGTGCGCTCGCTGGTTCATATAAGCGAGATCGCGCCTACATAGCGACCGACATGTTAACTGGCCGAACCAAGGGAAAGACGGTCTTTGTCCAGATCTCGGCCGCGCGAGTCGTTTCATCTATTGATACGGGGCCGCCGGAGCAGAGGAAGGCATACCGCGACCGTATTAGCACCGTAACGAGCCTGGTGAACAACGGGGGACAGCAATCGCTTCGGATCGGGATGGATAAAGAATCGTCGACATGGCGTGCCGCGCTTTACGGACAGCTTGGAACGCTCGGAGAGGAAGATTCCGATGAAGTCGCGCCTTCGTTCGATCGCGTCGCCGTCGGAGCAGCGTTTGAGTTCGTAGGTGCCGTCACTCTTGACGTGGGGCAACTGCTAGCGGGCTTACGCCTCGGTTACAACACAGTCGTGCAGGGTTCGCTGACTTCCAACTCCGACAAGAACGAGTTGCCCGCGGTCCAACTTGTGTTCGGAGCGCGATCGAAATCAGGTAGCACCGGCATGGGTGTGACTCTCAGCTTCGTACCAAAGGAGTTCAAAGAGTATATCCCTCGGCTATCGATTACGCTCTTGGGCTTTGGACGATGAAAGCGCGAATGGGGCGTTTTTCACTACTGTAAAAGGAGACCACATGAAGAACAGTTCACGACTGCTGATGCACATCGCTTCAATCATGCTCTTGTTCGTGACCGGCTGTGACTCAAGCACGGCACCAGCAACTGATTCGAACGCGGTGTTGCAGCCCAGCCGTCAGATCATTTCAACGTCTGCGCCCATCACAGGGATCTGGTCGGCTGTCGTTACTGACGCCACCGATCTGAACAACGCATCGTTCGGCCGCGACGCGTCGGATTGGATTGGCAGGACCGTCACGGGGGCATTTTCGATTCATCTCACGGCGCCTGGCATAGGCGACCGGAATCCAGCCCCGAATGTTTGGGAGTTCGGACCCGTACCCGGGCCTGGACCGTTCATCGAATTCGTAACAGTAACCGCGCTGATCGATGGTCAGACGTTCAAGACCTCCAGCGCCGAGTTTCAAGGAGTTTTCTTCGGTGATGTAGTCGGGATTCTAACGTCCAATGTTCAGTCATCATTCAACCTGCAGGACAGTCACGTGGGGTTTAATGCAGCGGGCATAGGTCGCAATATCGTGGGCTTCGACACCAACTTTTCTCCAGGTGGCGTTTCGTTTGATGGCACCACACTAACGATTGATCCAAGCCGAATGGTGTTCGGCCAAGGACTGATCGATGACTTGTTTGGGAATGGAGCGACTGTTCTACGGCAAGGCACCATCAACTTCCGAGTAACCAGGGTGTCACTTTCACCTGCTGGTACGCTTCTGGAGAGCGTGATCGAGCTCCTGGGCCTCCACTTGCTGCAGCCGAATCAGGTTACCGCATTGGTGGATAAGCTCAATGAGATCGCGCTGAAGTTCGAGGCCGGCAATGCTCGAGCGGCTTGCAACCAGCTCGGCGCGTTTCTGAACCAGGTGAGGGCGTTCATCAACAGCGGGCCGCTGACTGCCACCGCTGGGCAATCGCTGATTGACGAGGTTCAGTCGATCATGGTTCGCGAGGGGTGCTGAGTGGTACGCCTCTGCCTATGCACCAAAGCAAGAACGGCGCCGCAAACGCGGCGCCGTATTCATTTCCAAAGCTTTCGTTGTGATCTGCCTACGACTCCGCTCGGAGCGCAATGATCGGTTCGACCCGTGATCCCGTTCTCGCCGGCAATATGCTCGCGATGATCGCGACCAGGAGCACTGCGAGGGCGACGCTTGCAGTCGTCAAGATATCTGACTGGTCGATTTCATAGAGCAGGCCGGACATCAACTTCCCCGTCGCTCGCGCCCCAACAATTCCGGCGATGGTTCCCGCGGTGGCGATTACCAGGCCGCGCACGACGACCATCGTCCCCACTTCGCGGCTCGTTGCGCCGAGCGCCATTCGGATGCCAATCTCGCGGCTGCGCCGGCGGACCATAGTCGACATCACCGAGAAGAGCCCGATCGCGGCGAGGGTCAGCGCCGCCACTGCGAACGCTCCAAGGATCATCGAGTTGAGGCGTGGCTGCGCTCTTGGCCCCTCGAGATGTTCTTCGAGCGTCGCGACGTTTGCCACGGTCACGTTAGGATCGATCTCCGCGACTGCCTGACGAATGAGCGACGCCGTGCTCACCACGCCTTCGGTCCTCACCAGCAGCCTGGTCGGCGCCACCGGGAAGAACGACTGGGCCAGCGGAAAATACACACTCGGCCGATCGCTCTTGAGGTCACGGTATCGCGTGTCGCGCACGACGCCGATCACGGCTAGCTCTCGTCCCCTGCCCATTTCAACGCGTTTACCGATTGGATCCTGGCCGGGCCAGAGCGCCCGCGCGGTCGACGCGCTCACGATCACCACACTTGGAGCGCCCTCGCGGTCGGCGTCGGTGAACGCACGCCCCTGCAGCAGAGGCGTCCCGATCGTCGCGAAATAGCTCGGCGTGATGATCTCCATGTTCACGATGGGGTTCTTCTGCCGCTCCTCCGTGCCCTGCCCCGGCAGCGCCACCCGCCCGTCGATGCCGCCGCCGCTGCCGATGAACGGCTCGGAGAGGACCGGCGTCTCGCTCCGCACGCCGGGCATACTCGTCAGGCGCTCTTGCAGGCGTTCATGGAGGTCCAGGTAACGCGCTTTTTCGGCGAGACGGTCCGCGGGAATGGCCAACTCCACCGCCACGAGCTGCTCGGCGTCGAATGCGAGGTCCGTGCGCTGCAGGTTGATGAAACTTCTCGTCACGAGCGCCGCAGCGGAGAGCGCGACCACCGCGAGTCCTACCTGCGTGGCGACCATGAGCTCACCAGCGAGTCTCATTCGTCGGCTCAAACTCTGTCGCGTACCCGACCGTAGAGCGTCCCCGGCGTTCACTCGTGAGGCCAGAACGGCGGGTGCGAGTCCCGAGATCGCGAGGCTGAGGATCGTGATGCCAATCGCGGTCGCCAGGGCGTAGGCGTTTATCCCAATGGTGTCTAGCCGTGGGAGGCCCGGCGGCGCGAAGGCTACGAAGAGCTTGAGCGCGATTAGTGCTAACATAGTGCCGGCGATTCCAGCCGCGATCGCCAGCCGGGCGGTTTCAGCGAGTTGGTGCCTGACGATTCGCCCGCGTGAGGCGCCGAGTGCCGAACGGACGACCAGCTCGCGGGTGCGGTCGATCGATCGGATGAGCAGCAGGTTGCTCACGTTAACGCAGGCGATGAGCAGCAGCATAGCCGCCGCGAGCAGGACGATGCGCATGGCCGGCCTGACGTCGCCCAGGACCATTTCGCGGAAGCCGTGGACAACACCGCGCGTTCCGGTGCGCCAGCCTGGCGCGGGGAGTCGGGAGAAGAAGGTCGTCAGTTCGGCGCGCGCCTGCTCGCGCTTCGCGCCGGGCGCAAGTCGACCGACGATGTCCAACTCATTGGAGGTGAGCTCGAAGGAGCCGTTGGCGATGCTATAGGCGGTGAGCGGCGTCCACGCTTCCGTGCCGCGTGGGTATTCCAGTCCCGGCGGCATGACGCCCACGATCTCCAGCGAGCGTCCGTTGGTGGCGAGGGTGATCTGTCGACCGATGACCCCCGAGTCGCCGGCGAAGTGCTTCTGCCAAGCCTTGTTGCTCAGGACGAGGACCGGTGTGCTGCCCCGCGTGTCTTCCTCGGGACGGAAGGTGCGACCTAACGCCGGTCGGACACCGAGAACGTCGAACCAGTTGCCGGAGACGAGTGAGACGTTGAGTTGAAGCGCGCGGTCGCCGGTGCGAAATGTTTCGGTCCCAGCGCCGCGGAAGGTGTGGTAGGCGACCTGCTCGAGCGCGCGGGACTGGCGCTGGAATTCGGTCAGCTCGTCGAGGGTGAGCGGGACGTTAGGGAATTGTCCATCCGGCGTCGCACCGTAGAGAATTGCGAGCTGGCCTTCTGCGGCGACTGGCAGCTGTCGCACCAACAGCGCCTCGGCGACGGTCACGACCGCGGTCGCGGCGCCGATACCAATCGCCAGGGTGACCACGCCAATCTTCGGGAACGTCGTCCGAACGCGTTCTGTCATGCCGGGAGCTTAACGCGCAGTTCGGCAGTCCGCGCCCTTCGGCAGTTCACTCCGCTGACCCTCCTCTGAGTTCCGTCCAGGGTCAACTCCGCTCGTGACGACGCAACGCAATAACGGCGCCGCTTTCACGGCGCCGTTTCTTTAACAAACCGTCCGTTCTAAAGTCATCCGCACTCGCTGAATCCACACACGTGACACTTCACGCACCCCTCCGCGAACTCCAGCTGTGAACCGCAGTCCGGACAGGTACCAATGAAGCTCTTGTTGTCAGCGTGATACTCCTCGGCCTCAGCCTGCGAACCACCCTGCCCTGACACCGGAACTACCACCGGACTCGTAGCAGGCGTCGCTGACTCGAACGCCGGATATTCTCCCGACAACGTGCCGCGGATCAGCTCCTGCTGAACGCCCTGCTTGTCCTGGTGCCACTCGTAGAGTGCGATGCCGATCGCGTCAGGCACCGACAATACCTTGTTAGGCCCTAAGCCCACAGCACGATCCGAGCCGATCCCACGAAGCTGCTTGTGCACGCTCATGAGCGGGACGCCCGAACGGAGCGCCAGCGAAATCAAACGACCGATCGCCTCGGCGTCGGCCATAGCCGAGCCGCCGGCCTTGCCGAGCGTGACGAACACCTCGAATGGCTGACCCTTCTCGTCTTCGGTGATGTTCACGAACATCACGCCTAACGGTGTCTCCTTGCGAATGGTCGTACCGCGCAGGCGATCGGGACGCGAACGCTTCGCCCGGCGCTGCAGGTTCTCGGCCTCGGAATCGAACAGCGCCTTCTTCAGCCGCTCGATCTCGTTATGCAGCTCGGCGATCTCGCCCTTGAGCGCACCGGCTTCGCGCACGTCGGCCTTGCTGCCGTCACGGGCCGCGGCCGCACCCTCCGTCGCGCCAGTCGACAACACCTGGTTGTCGCGCGAGCCGTCGCGGTACACCGTCACGCCCTTGCACTTGGCCTCGTACGCCATCTCATAGATGGTCCGCACGTCGTCGCGCGTGGCCGTGTGCGCGAAGTTGGTCGTCTTGGAGATAGCCGAGTCGGTGAAGTCCTGGAACGCGGCCTGCATGCGGATGTGATCGGCGGCCGCGATCTCGTTGGCCGTGACGAACACCTGCTGCCACTTTTCCGGCACTTCCGCATGACGGATGCTGCCGGTCTTGGCAATCCGCTCCATGAGCTCGTCGCTGTACCAGCCCTCGGCCTTCGCCACCGCAACAAAGTCTTCGTTCACGTCAGGCATCATCACGCCGGCCTGGTTGCGCATGAACGCCACGGCAAAAATCGGCTCGAGGCCTGACGAGCAGCCGGAAATGATCGAGATCGTCCCGGTTGGAGCGACGGTAGTGACGTTGCAGTTGCGGAGGAGCTGCTGCGGGCGGATGCGCTTTCCTTCGGCATCACGCGCGCACGTGGCGTCGGGCCCCCAGATGGAACGCGCCCATTCCGGGAACGCACCGCGTTCTTCAGCCATCCGCTGCGACTGCTTCTTCGCCTCGACGTCGACGAACTCCATCAGCTTGCGGCCGAAGGCGATTCCCTCGTCGGAATCGTAGGCAATACCTAACCGGATCAAGGCGTCGGCAAAGCCCATCACGCCCAGGCCAATCCGGCGGATCCGCTTGCTCAAGATATCGATCTCGGGCAGCGGATACTTGTTGACGTCGATGATGTTGTCGAGGAAGTGCGTCGACAGATGGATGTCACGCCGCAAGGCGTCCCAATCCATCTTGCCGTCGTTCACATGAATGCCGACGTTGATCGAGCCGAGGTTGCAGACGTCGTACGCGAGCAGCGGCTGCTCGCCGCAAGGATTGGTCGCCTCGTATGCACCAAGATGCGGCACTGGGTTAAACCGATTCGCTTCGTCGATGAAGAAGACCCCTGGTTCACCGGTGCGCCACGCGCCCTCGATCATCTTGTCCCAGACCATCGTCGCGTCGAGCTGGCCGACCACCCTGTTGCTGTCATGCGGGTCCAGCAGGTCGTACGAGCCGCCGGCCTTCAACGCATCCATAAAGCGTGTCGTGACCGCGACCGAGATGTTGAAGTTGGTCACCTGCGTGAGGTCTTCCTTGCAGGTGATGAATTCCATGATGTCCGGGTGATCGACGCGCAGGATGCCCATGTTGGCGCCGCGCCGCGTGCCGCCCTGCTTCACCGCGTCGGTCGACGCGTCGTACAGCTTCATGAACGACACTGGACCACTGGCAACGCCAGTGGTCGAACGAACCATAGATCCCTTGCCGCGCAGGCGCGAAAAGCCGAAACCCGTCCCACCGCCGCTCTGATGGATGAGCGCCATGGCGCGGAGCGTGTCATAGATGCCGTCCTGGCCGTTGCTCAACGCATCGGCGACCGGCAATACGAAACAAGCCGACAGCTGGCCTAACGGGCGGCCAGCGTTCATCAGTGTCGGGCTATTGGGCAGGAAGCGCCGCTCGGTCATGAGACGGTAAAACGCCTCGGCCACCTCCTGGACGCCACCGTCGCTCGAGCCGTAGCGACGATCAGCCTCGGCCACGACAGTCGCCACACGCCAGAAGAGCGATTCCGGCGTCTCTGTCGGCTTGCCCTTGGCGTCCTTGATCAAGTACCGCTTTTCGAGGACGGTGCGCGCGTTGGCGCTCAGCGCGGTGGGGCCGGCAGGTGGCTTCGTGGCTAAGGGCATGTCGTCGTCTCCCCCCTTCGTGTCGGACTGTCTAGAAAGCAAACGCGGATCCCGGGTTGCGATACCGGATCCGCAAGTGGGGGAGCATGGTATCCCCACTTGTGTGTCCGCACAACTATCTGTGATCTCGTTGACAGGAAACAAGTTACAACATCTCAGTCACTTTCTGTAGGGGCTGAATGCTTATCGACAGAATGGGCCCGAGACACAAACCACCTACAAATATTTCTCGATAAGTACCGATACTGCAACAACTTACGAGCTTCGTTGTCCACAATGCGGGGAGAACTCCGTAACAGCAGTGTTGGCAAAAGCTTACACAGACTCTGCCCATTTCCACGTTCATGTGGATTGCTCTGATTCACGTGCGCCCTTCGAAGGGCCCCGAGTGGCTCCTGAACTGCGAAAAACCCTTTGAACGCAGAGTCCGCTGAGGGGCGCGGTGGAGTTCAGCACTCCAGGCGGCGCTCGTTTGTAACGGGCATATCGGATGGTCCCGAGCGTCTACCGCGCGTAAGCGTGCTTTCACCGTCTCAAACGAAACGCCCGCCAGTTTCTTGACGCATTCGAACAACAGTTCTCGTCACGAACGCCTAACGCGGGTTGCGCCTGACGAGCGACAAAAGTCTGGTATCAGACTGATTCGCGCAACGCATTGGCACTGAACGTGCACGATTTGCGTCGGTGCTGATGAGGCTTTATCGTCGGCTCCGAAATGTTACTTCGCCATCGCCACGATTCCTTTGCAACCATCAACTCCTTCACCGATGCAGAATAGAATGTCAGCTGCTGTGCGCGTAGCTCGTACATCACTCGTTGCATTGCTCGTCGCCAGCTGCGTCGAAAGCCCCTCCGCACCAAAGGCCGTCCCCGACGAAGCGCTCCTGGCAGGCGGGCCGCCGCCCCAGGGACTAACCGTCACGCCGGCGAACAGCACGATCCTCGTCGGGCAGAGCCTAACGCTGACGGCGACCAATGCGAATGGCTCGGCGATCAACAAGAAGGCCACGTGGACAAGCAGCGACACATCGATCGCCGTCGTGGTCTCCACGGGCACTTCCACCGCGAGCGTCACCGTCGCCGCACCGGGACGGTCACGATCACGGCGACGTCCAGCAACAAGAGCGGCACGAACAGCACGACGGTGGTACCAGTCCCTGTTCGATTCGTGACGCTGGCCCCGGATTCGGCACGAGTTCAACTGGGCGACTCTCAGCAGTACACCGCGACCCCATTCGACAGCGCCGGCAATCCGCTCGCCGGCCGAGTCGTTTCCTGGAGCGTGACGAGCGCCTCAGTTGCCGCCATCAGCACCACCGGCCTCGCCACGACGCTCGCGCGTGGATTCACTCAAGTGATTGCGACCGTTGAAGGCGTGGCTGACACGACCTGGCTCATCGTCGAGCAAACGCCGTCGCGAATCGAGCTCGCCGAACACTCGATCATCTTCGACGCACTCGGCGAAACCAAACAGCTCGTCGCGAACGTGTACGACAGCCACAACAACCTCATCACGGATGCCGTTGTTAACTGGAGCTCGAGTGATGCGGCAATAGCTACCGTGAACGCAGCGGGTGTTGTCACGGCTGTCACGCATGCCCAGTCGGCATGGACATTCGTATCGGCATCCATCGGCGCGCTCGCTGACACCGCTACGGCTACGGTCTATCGCTGGCCTACGAGTGTGATTGCGTCGCCGGACTCGATGGTCTTGACGGAAATCACTCCGCCAGGTGCGGTCGGCGGCCAGTTTACCGCGGTCATGCTGGACCGAAACGGGTTCCCGATCGAAGGGGGCTGGCTGCTCTGGGAGTCGCTCGATACGTCGATCGCACAGGTCAACGTGAACGGAGAAGTGCTGGCGCTCGCGAATGGTCAGGCGCGCATCGTCGCCATTTCGTTCTCGGGTGTGACCGACACGGTTCTGGTGACAGTGGCGGCGCCACCTGAAGAAGGCTTCGATGCTCCACGCCTGGTCTCGGAAGCATCGGGCGCCTCATGGGATTCATTTGTCGCACGTCTGCCCGAGCGGCGCGTTAGGCTTGCTCGTCGACTTGATGCATAGGATTCTTCCAGGCACCTGAAAACACCCGTATTCGTCCGGACTGGGCCGAGGTGAGGGGAAACGAACCGGCCCCGCGGAGCGTCGTTTAGCTGCATGCCCACCGCACTCCTCGCTCTGATCGTCGTCATCGGCGCGCTCGGGTTCTCTGGGCGCATCGGGTCGAAGCTCTGGACCTGGATTGTCGTCGTATTGACCATTCTCGGGATCTTCACCAGCGCCGACGTGTTGACGCGCCTGATGTTCGTCGGCGCAGCGATCCTCGGCCCTCTGGTGCCGTACGCGCTGCGAGTCTTCACCGGGCTCACGATCCAGCCGATCCGCCACTACCTGCGCTGGAGCTCTGACGCCCACCGCGCGCTGTTCAACGTCGATCCCGCGGATCCGCTGTACCAGGCCGCCGGCGAGCATCTGGACGTGCATGTCAACTCGCTCCTCTCGTCAGGCTTCGTGAGTCGGGGGCGTGTGGGCAATCGCATCGGGAAGCACACGGTGGTCATTCACTTCTGCGAGCGGGGAAATGGAACCGAGTGGGCGATTCTCGCCGCCACGCTCCCGCCAATGTTGCAACCGGTCGTCCTGGCTTGCAGCTGTGCATTTGCGGACGGCCAGACGATCGAGGTGAACAATTACCCGTGGGTCAATCCGAATCCGCCGTCGCCAGGAAACGAGACCACAAGGCTTCCCAGCCTTGGCGACATCAATGACCTCGTTCGCGCGTGCCTGACGATTGCGACCCGAAGTTCGCATGGCCCCATCGTCGCCACACCGCTGATGACCGACATGGCGACCATGGCCAGAGAACGAACGAAGCGCCGCCAGGACGCCGAGGTGCGGGCGGGGTATCTGCGTTACGACGCGTCGAGCGACGTGTATCGTTCCACGCTGCGCAATGCGTATCGCATGTATTGGGTCTCGCTCCCTCCGCTGAAGTGGATCATCGAACGCCGTGATCTGGCGCGCGAACGCGAGCTCCTGACGGAGATGCGATTGACTCCCACTCCGCGCACCGATACCGCGCCTCAGGGAGAGAGCGCGGCACCGACAACGCTGAAGCAGTACATAGTGTCGTTGGCACCGCTGGCCGCGGTCATCGGCCTGATCGTCTTCATGCCCGATTTGCCAGACATGCTCTTCCGCGATCGATCGCTGGCACTCGCGAAGCCGGCGATCAAAGTGCCGGGCGACTTCGCGGTGCCGGACTCGTTTGGTGGAGCCGTGCAGGCGCTGGAGCAACTCGTGGGTCGGCCGAGTCACCAGCTCAGCGGGACTCGAGACGATGAGCCGCATCTCACACCCGGCGTCGCCATCTCGATGCGCAAGGACACGGCGGACGCGTACGTAGCGGCGGCCCATGAAGCATTTTATGACCGGGGATTCTACCTCTTCCGCACCGGCGAGCGCGCAACGAGCGGGCTGGAGACCGAAGCGCTGGCGCTGTATCCGACGCGCGACCCGTACGAAGTCATGCGGGCGATGGAGACGAATGCCTCGAATCACGGCATGTCCACGGAAGACGTGATCGGGTGGTTCCTCCGTGAAGAACGGCGGTATCCGATCCAGTTTGAGGCGATCGCGTTCGAATACGTCGCTGGACGGCTCGTAGGCAGCACGGTGCCTGACGAAACGTCGTTCGGCCGCCGCTTCATCAAGTTCTGCCCGGACATCCAGGCCGAGGGGCCGGTGTCGGCGCGGAAGATTGGGCGCGAATTCAAGCGAACCCGAGAGATCTTCTGCTGGTGGGACTGAACTGGCGGGTAAACGGGTAGACGCGGAGACGCCTCCGTGGTCCAAGCTCCTACGGGAGCTAGCGGACGATCCGAACACATCGGAAAAGACGCGCGGGTCGTACGTCGCGAGTGATGTACTTGCCGCACAATTCCATTCTAGACTACGCCGCTTGCACGGCTTCCCGTTATAGATCAACAGGGGGAGTATCACCGTGCCTGAATTGTCGACCGAAGAGAACGAGCGAATCGTCGCCCGTGTTTATGAAGCGGCGATGGCCGAGCTCCATGCAGGGAGGCCCGTATCAGCGGCGCAACGGCTGGTCCACGACGTCGAGCACATGATGCAGGAGGCAAACAGCGGCGCCTCGTTCGAACAGTATTTCCGGTGGGCGTCGCTCGAAGAAATCGCGGCGATCCGCGGCCACTTGCAGACGCTGAAGCTCGATGACCTGTCGGACCTCATGTCGCAGGCGATCGCGATCGCATTTCCGAATGGCCTGCCCGCCACCGATGACGAGAAGTCTAACGCCACCGAATGGACGCCGGAGCAAGAGGAAGCGCTGGGGGACCTGTTTCCGCAGCTCGAGGAAGAAAACGGCCGAGTGACCAACGCACTCGGCGCGTATGCAAAGCATTCCGGCGCCTGATCGTCGACGCCGATGCCTAACGGGTGCCCCGGTATCAGGTAATCGACGTCACATGCTCCTCAAATACTTTGGCATCGTCTTCGCGCTGAGTTGGGCGCTGTGGTTTGCCGCTGATGCCATCTCGTCGCCGGTTCTGCGCGGCTTCCTGTACTTCATCGGCGTATTTATCCCGGGCATCGCCTCTCTCGCGTTTACGTACCGCGAGCAGGGATCGCACGCGCTCCGCTCGCTGCTCCAGCGACTCGTGAAGGTCGACGTGGGCGCACGATGGTTTGCGTTCGCGCTGTTCTTCATGTTTGTGGTCAAACTGCTGGTGGCCGGCATCATCCGGATCAGCAGCGGCGCGTGGCCGGCCTTCGGAAACGAGCCGGTTCCGCTGATGTTCGGTGCCGCGATCATCTCGACGGTCATCGGTGGCCAGGCCGGCGAAGAACTTGGCTGGCGCGGGTATGCCCTGCCCCGCATGGCGCGAACGATGGGACTCGGTCCGGCGAGCCTTCAGCTCGGCCTCATCTGGGCCCTATGGCACCTGCCATTTTTCTACATCCTCGGTGGTGACAAAGCCGGGCAATCGTTCCCATTCTATCTGTTGCAGGTAATGGCGACATCCGTTGCCGTCGCCTGGCTCTACATGAAGACGAGTGGCAGCCTCCTGGTGACCATGCTCTTTCACGCCGCCGTAAATAACACCAAGGACATTGTGCCGTCCGCGCTGGCGCAGCCGGGCGACCCATGGCTCCTGCGCGCATCGCCCGTTGGATGGCTGACTCTGACCACTCTCTGGCTCTGCGCCGCGTGGTTCATGTACGACATGCGACGCGACACGACGGTCAGCGAACTGGCAGAGGCCTCCTGATGCGCGGAATCTGGCTCTTCCTTCGTAGCACGTTCTGGACACTGGCCTTTCCCGGCTTTTTCGCGGGATTCCTGCCATGGCGATACTTCGGCGTGTCCGACGTCGACTTCAATTGGCGGAACCCGGTGCACCTGCTCGCAGCTGTGCTCATCGCGTCGGGCGCGGCCCTGCTGGCCTGGTGCATCGTGGATTTCGCGCGACGCGGCCGGGGCACATTGTCACCGGTAGACCCGCCGAAAGAACTCGTGGTCCAGGGGTTGTACCGCTACGTGCGCAACCCGATGTACCTGAGCGTGCTGACGATTGTGCTGGGCGAGATCCTGTTGACCAGGTCGATCCCACTGCTGGTGTATTGGCTGGGCTTCTTCGCCGCGGCGAATGTGTTCGTGATGGGGTACGAGGAACCGACGCTCCGAAAACAGTTCGGGGAGTCGTATGAGAGGTACACACGTAGTGTGGGACGCTGGATTCCTCGGATTTGACACGGATAAAACATCACGCGGAGGCGCGAGGACACGAGAGTATGAACGACTATTGACTGGAATCCTGACTCCTGGTCGATAGTATTCCATCCTGGACCCGAAGCGAGCCGCCGATGGTAGCCACGCATCCAAACAGCGAAACGGTTTTCACCGTCCTCGGCGACGCTGCCCGCCGTCGGAGCACGCACAGTCTCGCGATTCAGCTTGGCCTGAGCGGCGCGATCGCTGCCGCCATTCTTGTGAGTGCGCCCCAGTGGTGGTCCCTGGCGTTCCTCGCCGGCTGGTCAACCGCCTACGCGGCCTGGGGGCTCATCGTGCGCGTGGCTGAAGCGCACGAGTCGCGTCGCGGTTCGCTGAACGCACTCCTCGTAGCCATCGCAGCGGCAGGCACGGCGCTCGCCATCGCCGGCATCATCGGCGTAGCGCTGGCGTTCTACACGGGGAACGGGAAGGGCGTGAAGGATGCCTGCGGAAAAGGCTCGACGAACGAGCGCTGCCAGGCATTTGCGAATCCGACGAAGGTGAGTGGCCCTATCAAGTAGTTGCTACGGGGCCTTCGTTAGGGTTGGAGTGGTCTCGAGAAGCACCCTCGGCTTCGCATCGCCAATCCGCACACGCTGCGTTCGCAAACTCTGGAGCGATGCATCACCGTTCACGGTGACAACAGCAATCGGCGAGAGCTGTCCAAGACGCCTCGCGTGCGCGTAGTGCGGATTCGCCGATAACGCGGCATCGAGGCGAGGACCGAGATCCGTAACCCGCGTGCGGGAATCCTCCGACACCAGCAACTCGTAACCGGCAGTTCCGTTCGCGTGCCGTGGCCGCAGGGTCGCCACCGACGGTCGTTCGTCTCCCGTCCACAGGTCGCGCAGCACTTCGGCCACGAACACCTCGCTCAACTTCTCCCCGCGCAGGTCGCTCACACGATCGCGTCCCATGAACCGGAGAGAAGGCGTCGCGGCAACGTGGCCCACACATTCGACAATGTCGCCAAGCCGGTACCGCCACAAACCGCCACCATTGGTGACGATGACTTCATATCGCCTGCCCCGTTCCAGCTGGTGCGCACCGCACACGTCGCCGCGCTCGTCGAGAAACTCGAAGTAGTGCGACGTCACGGCCAGCGGGCGGTCGCTCGCGAAGGGGATAGTAACGACGCCTTCGGTCGCCAGCAGACCCTTGGCCTGGACGAGCACTCGCGGCAACTGCCTGACGAGTGCTTTCCAACCCGGTTCCGCTGCCTGCTCTCCCCAGCAGCTCAGCACCTGCAACTCGGGCCACCACGCCGGCCAATCGTTCGCGCCAATGCGAGCCAGTTCCGCCGCGCGCTGGGGCTCGGGTGGCGACTGCCACGACGTCCGGCTCGACAACGGCAGCGCATCGGACCACGGGTTCTCCCCGCTGCGCACGCCGTCGATCAAATCCTTCCACGCCGGACCGGCGGCGCCGACCAGCAGTTCAACGAACGACGGGTGCCAGACGGAGATCAGCCGCAGGTCGCGACGGCGCAGCAATGCGAGGAGCGTCAGGCGCCAGAACGTGTCGGTGTCGGCGACCAAACGCACCGAAGAGGGCACCGCCAGGGCCTGCCGAACGAGCCAGGCACGTGGGCCGCCGAGGTAGTCAGCGTCGTCGGCAAAGTCGGTCGGAACGCGGGACGGCTGGAGGTCGTCCGCGTCAGCCAGCGGCGGCGAGATTGACCAGTACGCCGGGCCGCCGGTCAGGCGGGGCCGCTGCCTGACGAGATCAAGCATCCATGGGGAGACCGCTGCATTGAACGCCGCGGTCAAGCCCGGTGTGAATGGAATGAGCTTTCGCGGTCCGGAAGATCCGCTGGTTGGCGCGAGGTGCGACACCGGCCCGCGGGCGAGCACATCCCGTTCGCCGCTCGCGATTCGCGCGACGTATGGTGCGAAGTCTTCGTAGCGACTGAGCGGCACTTTTCGCGCATAGTCGGCCGCACCGCGGATCCCGGAAAACTCGTGCTCGCGACCGAATTCGCTGTGGCCGTGCCTGACGAGTGTGTCACGAAGCCATTTGTTCTGCGCCGCTTCGGGCTCGGCCAGCGCGTTCTGGAAACGGATTGCGGCTGGGAGTCCGCTGGCGAGCCACGCCGCATTTGCCAGTACTGGCCCCGGGTTCAACGCGATGGCCCTCTCACCATCCGGGCGCCGGCCGCGGTGAGATTTCCGTCGCCAAGCTCGGTCAGGCACACCAGCTCGTCGCCGTTCGCGTGGCCCGGATTGCGATCGAGGAAGAAACGGACGTGCGGATCGCTGGACTTTCCGTCGGGAACCGCGGCGAGATGGTCGCGAAGTCGCTGTGGCGCCTCGAAGCGAACCACGCCGGCCGCGGCATCGTACGATTCACCGAACCGGCGCGCCGCGAGATCCTCCATCAACGCACGAACGTCGTCCGGCATCGCGGCGTCGTGCCTCGGCCAGAACTCGCGCCAGAATACGGGAAGGAATCGGTAGGTACGAAAGCCTGACGAGAGAAGGAGCCAGTACCACGGTTCGGTGGGATGTGCCGTCTGGATGGCTCTCACCAGCGCGATCCATCCGCGCGCCAGGACCGGTGAACCCCAGGCCTCGGGCGCCATGACAGTGTCGCCCGAGTAGATCACGTTGATGCGTCGGTCGCGGACCGTCGCCTGGTACGCCTGCAGCGTTGAGAATCCCACCAACGTGGCGTTGCGAACGATCCGAAGCACCCAGTCCTTTTCCTCAAGGTCACGATGAAACACGTCCTCACGGACGCCCTCGAAGTGGGATTGGATGAGCGCAAACATTTCCGCGCGCTCGTCAGGCGTGAGGTCGGCGCGGGATACGGGCACAGCGACGTCGCCGGCCACCTGCATCGTGGTTGGCGGCACGAGCAGATGGGTCACAGCAGGGCGACCTCGGGACGGAACAAACGGTCATCCCAGGAATCGTCCCAGGACGCCCCGTCGGGCCAACGGACCTCGTAGAGTGTGGTCCGGTACTCCTGTCCCTTCATCAACCGACCGAGCATGGGAAGTTCGGGATCCCGTGCATCGCGCGAGAGCGTCAGCCACGAGAGACCGGCCGTGGCTGCCCGCTGCCTGACGAGTGGCCACAGCGCTGGCCAAGCCGCTGGGTCAGTCGTTCCGGCGCTGAGGAGGGCGCCCTGGGCAAGGACGCTGCCGGGACTTGGCCATTGAGGCCTTCGGCGCACCGCCGTCGCGACGTTCAGCAAAGGCCGGACACGCCGCAACCAACCATCGTAGCCGTCAATAATCGTCTGACGAAAAGCGCGTTGATCCCACACCGCGGCCGCCGCGACGATCCGGCCGTCCTGCCTGACGACGCTGAAGTCGCGCGCCGATACGCCGTGTCGCGCCAGATCGCGCCACCGCGACGGCTCCCACGAGAGCGCCAGTTGCGAATCGCGCGATACTCGCTGCAGGAACTCGACCAACTCCAACTCGGTCGCCGACGACTCGGCAGTTGATCGCCTATCCGCCGAAACGGCTCCAACCAGGGTGACCAGATCGCAGAGCGGCCGATATGACGGCAGACCGAGTCGTCCGCCATGCTCCAGGACGCGGCGTGCACGCGCATTGCCGGTTGCGATGCTCGTAAAGAATCCTTCGGCCAGATGTGCCGTTTCGCTCCCGAGCAGTTCGTATCCCTCGCGAAGCAACCGCGCCGATTCGCGAGTTCGTTGAGCCACACGCAGCGTACTCAGATACCCAATCCGGCGCGGCACGCCATTTCGCATCAGCGAAAAGACGCTGCATCTGCCCGAGCCGATCACACGCCCCTCGCGCCGAGCGACCACGGTAACGTCCTGAGCTCCGGCCAGGCCGTCGGCGGCGAAGTAATCCGGCTCACGCGTGAACGCGACGCGTACGGCACCGGGCATGACGGACGCACGCAACATTCGCCGCAGGTCGGCGTCATCCGCTTGCTCGGCGACCGCGACTTCGGCCGAGCCTACGCCGGGAGCAGCGATCCCTGCCACGCTTCATCTCCCAGCGGATAGTGATCGCGCAGGCTCACGTCCTGGCGGTGGAGCGAATTGATCATGTAGAAGTTCCGCCACATGAACCCATTGTCGCGGTTCACGGGGTCAAAGCTCCGCTTCATGATCGATGGCCAGCCATAAAACTCCCGGCGCGCCGTCAGGCAGGCCCGCTGCAACTCGTCAGGCGCCATGCCCGCCGGCTGGAATGGAATGCGGTTATAGCTGTACCGCTCATCGAGCCACCAGGCATCGTACAGCAACCGGCCTTCACGTTCGAGCCGGCGATAGAGCGGCGTTCCCGGAAACGGCGTCAGGTGGTTGAACGCAGCGATGTAGAAGCCATGCCGCTGCGCGAATTCCACCGTTGGCGCAAAACTGTCCGGGGTATCGCCGTCGTAACCGAAAATGAACGTCCCGTATATCCGGATCTTGTGCTTGCGCAGGTTCGCCAGCGCGACCTCGAAGCCGCCCTTGGCGGTGTTGAACCGCTTGTTCATCGATTCCAGGTTGGCCGGATTCAGGCTCTCGAATCCGATCAGGACGCCCTGACAACCGCTCCGGACGAGCAGGTCGAGAAACTCCTCGTCGTGGGCGGCGTTGATGCTGGCCTGGCTCACCCAGCGCACGCCTAACGGAATGAGCGCTCGGAAGAATTCCTTCGCCTGGCGCAGGTTCGACGTGATGTTGTCGTCGACAAAAAAGAACAGCTTGCGCGTGTCCTTCAGCGCGCGCAGCTCGGCCAGTATCTGGTCGATCGGCCGGCGCGATTGCGTCGCCTCGAAAACCGTCTGCACGGCGCAGAACTCGCACTTGAAGTGGCAGCCACGTCCGGCCTCGACCAACCCGATCGGGAGGTACCGCTTGCCGGCGAAGATCGACCGGTCAGGTCGCAAGCCATCGAGTGACGTTCGCCCATCAGCGCGATAGAACTTCTCCAGCCGACCGTGTCGCGCATCGTCGATCACCCGCGGCCAGAGCACCTCGGCCTCACCAACCACCACTGCTTCTGCATAACGAGCAACTTCATCCGGGCAGAGCATGGCGTGGAATCCCCCCATGACGACCGGCACCCGCCGCCGCCGGTATTCGCTCGCGATCTGGTACGCCCGGCGCGCGGTGTACGTCTCCACGCTGATGGCGACCAGGTCGGTCGGCTCGTCGAACGGGATCACCTCCATCCGGTCATCGTAGAACTTAACGTCGACGTCGCGCGGCGTGAGCCCGGCGACCGTCGCCGCCGGCAGCGGTTCCATCTGCCAGGTGCGGATGTATTTCTGTCCCTGTTTCCGGCCCACGCAGGGGTGGATGATCGTGAGCCGCATCGATTTCACGCTACGCCAGCCGTCTGCGCGACATCGGAGACGGGTGCATAACGCGGTGCCCGGCCGATGATCCAGTCGCAATTGTAGAAGCGCGAAAGGTTGTTCGCGTAAAACCGGTAGCCGAGGTTTGTGCCGAGTCTCACCGGCCAGGGAGCGGGTGAGGAGCGAACCCGCCGCCAGATATTCTGGTAGCTGTAGGCGTGCTTCCAGGCCGACTCGATGCCCTGCTGCAGCTCCTCGACGCTCATGTGCTTCGGCTGGAAGACCACGTGCTGCGCGTCGTAGAGCTCCCAGTTCTTCGTCAGGATCCGTCCCTCGGCGTCCAGTCGCTTGTGGAGCGGCGTATTGGGGAACGGCGTCACGACCGCAAAGCGCGGCAGGTCGATCTTCGCCTGCACCGCGAATTCCGCCGTCTTGAGAAAGACGTCGGGCCGATCGTCGTCGAGGCCGAAGACGAAACAACCTTGCAGGGCAATGCCGTGTTGGTGCAATCGTTCGACGACGGTTGCATAACGATCAGGCGAGTTGAAGCCCTTCCGGTTCCCTTTCAGGTTGGCGGTCGAGAGGGATTCGAGTCCCATCAGCAACCCGCTGCATCCACTCTGTTGCGCCAGCTCGAGCAGTTCCTCGTCGTCGGCGAGTAGCACGGTGGAGAGCCCGTACCACCGAAGCGTGAGCGGGATCAACGCCTTGAAGAGTTCGATGGCGTAGGCGCGATCGGCGATCAGGTTGAGATCGACGAAGATCAGTTTCCGGGCGCCGTGTTGACGGATGTCGGCCACGACTTCATGCACAGGCTTCTGGAACGGCCGCCGACCCCACGCGGTGGGGACGACGCAGAATTCGCAGGCGTGCACGCAACCGCGGGTCGCCTCGAAGACATTGTTCGTCAGAAAGTGCTGGCTCGGGAGCAGGTCACGCCTGGCAAATGGGCGGCCGGCGAGGCTGAGTCCAGGCGCCTGGGTGTATCGAGACTCGAGCGTTCCCGCGGCAAAGTCGCGCAGAAGTTGTGGCCACGTGTCTTCCGCATAGCCCAGAACGACGGCGTCGGCGTGCGGCTCGGCATCCTCGGGGATGAGCGTGACGTGGGGACCCCCGAGTACTACGGTGCAACCACGGGCGCGGTAGTGATCGGCGAGCTCGTAGGCGCGCGCGGCGGTGCCGGTGATGACCGTCAGTCCGATGAGGTCGACGTCGAGGTCGAGCGGCACATCGGCGATTCCCTCGTCGATGAGTTCAACGGAATGCGGAAAGTCGGTCGGTATGAGGGACGCCAGCGTGGTGAGCGTGAGCGGCTGGTATCTCAGCGACTTCTTCCAGATGCCGCCCCTATGGCGATACAGGGGGCCTTTGGGGGAGACGAGCGCAATCCGCCACGGTGCGGTGCCTCGATCCGATCGTTCCACTGCGCGCACGTGCACCTCTCTCGGGGGCAACCGCCCGATACTACTCACTGGAAAGCCGATCGGTCCAGTGGTTTGAAAGCATTTTACCACAGGGAACACAGGCAACCGCAGGTGGTCGCTTGCTTCTGATGAACGCGCGATTCCTGTGTTCCCTGTGGTTCAATTGTTCTCAGAGAACTATTCGTTAGGCTGGGAGCCTGGGCGCAGAGTCGGTCCCTTCGGGAAGGGACTCAACGACTTCGGCTTCACGTAGAGCGGCACGGCGGGCAATGGCCACGGTGGATGCGGCGAAGATCGCTCCAAGTGGCATGGTGTTGAGCAGAACCGAGTCGTTCATCGTGGTGAGGAGCGGCAGTACAGCACCCCCCAGCGCACCCCAGAAGGCCGAACGCAGCACCGAGAGTTCGCGGATCGACTTGCGACGCTCGGCGGACGAGAAGATCAGGGCAAACACGGATCCGGAGATGAATCCAACCGTGCCAACGATGCCCGCGAGCCGCCACGGCTCCTCGCCGGCATCGAGGGAATCGGGATCAACCACGCCGATGATCGATCCGAGGATGAACATGATGATGCCCCAGCCGACACCCCACGTTAGGCCGACGCCGAGCATGCCGCGGAGCTTTCGGAGGAGATTGTCCATGATTCGGTACCTGGTGACTCGTGACACGGCGGGCACCAGTAACCTAGCAAGAGCAAAGGGCGACAGCTCGTGACTGCCGCCCGCTACCCGGTGCTTCCCGCCCTACTTAAGAGGCCGGTTCAGCTCGGTCCGATACAGGTCAGGATCGTTCCCCGTTTCCGGGCCCGCCGAATAAACCTCCCACAGGTCGGGCGCGGCGGCGTGGCCGTTCTTGGCGAGCCACGTCTCGAACTCGCCCCAGGCGGGCCCGAGTCCGTCGTAGCCGCCGCGGTAGGTCGTGCGCGCGACTTTCGCGGCGGGCAGGGTTCCTGGCTTCACTCGGCCCGTGGCCTTCACTTCGGCGGCGACCGGGACGCCGATCTCGAAGTCAAAGACCTTCGGGTCCATCCGGAAGTGGTGCGAGAACCAGGGGCCCGTCGGCGTGATCCCCTGCGCCTTGAGGGTGGACATCAACTCGTTGTACCCCGGCCCCATCTCTTCCTGGATCTTTTCCCGGGGAATCGTCAGGTGGATGACGGCGGCTTGCTGGGTCTCGGTCTCAACAACTTTGGGTTCGTCAATCATCTCTCAGTTCCTCGTTAGGTATCGGATGTCGGATGGTTCCAGCTCAGTTCATGGTCCCCAGGTATTCTTCCAGCCTCTCGTATCCCGTCGTCATTCCCTCCTTCATACCCGTCTGCAGCGCCGCATCGCGTGCCTCTTTCGATGCATAGCGGATGGTCATCACCAGCGTGGTCTGTCCCTCCACCTCGGTGAACTCGAGGATGTTGGTCGCCACCGGCCACGGATCGCCCCACGATTCCGTGCTGACCACGCGAGATGGCGGGTCCACTTCCTTGTTCACGCCCGTGATGGTGATCCCGTTGCCGCCGGGTTTGCTCCACGTGTAGCGGATCTCGCCGCCGGGCCGGAGGTCGTTCTTGCACTCCGACATCGTCCACCCGTACGGCCCCATCCAGTTCGGCATGTGCTTGCAGCTGGTGTGCGCCTCGAAGACGAGCTGGCGCGGTGCGTCGAAGACGCGCGTCACGACCACATCGGTGTCGGCCGGGGTCGTGAACGTCGTCACGTGCTTATTTGCGGCGGGCATTTTTCCTCCTTTCCTTGGAATTGAGTTGCGCGAGATAGAAGTCGAGTCGCTTGTAGCTCTCGTCCCAGAACTGCCGGAAATCGCTGGCCCACTCGGCGACGTTCTTCAGTGGCGCCGCTTCCAGCCGGCACGGACGCCACTGCGCATCACGGCCACGGGCGATCAGCCCTGCCCTCTCCAGCACGCGAAGGTGTTTCGAGATGGCAGGCCCGCTCATGTCGAACGGTTCGGACAGCTCTTTCACCGTGGTCTCGCCCGACGCG
>Ga0070698_100000567_pt1 | contig 39696 bp, 28 predicted proteins | sample KBSK1502metaG_FD_65477 | JGI IMG/M metagenome (GOLD analysis project Ga0070698, IMG submission 65477) | Corn, switchgrass and miscanthus rhizosphere microbial communities from Kellogg Biological Station, Michigan, USA - KBS K1-50-2 metaG | ecosystem: Host-associated > Plants > Roots >...
GTCTGCGCCGTCGTCATGAACTCTTCGGCGGGCTGACCGGGCTTGCCCATGTCGTGGCGGAAGATGCCGTATGGGCCGTTCGAGGCCGTCGCGGCCCAATAGTAGAGACCGCCGAGCATGAACTCGTTGCTGAGCCGCACGAGCTGCGGCGTTGTCGAACCGACGACGGTCGGGTTCGCGCTGTTGACGCCGCGCACTTGAAATTGCACCGCCGTCTCGTAGCTCACGGCCGCACTCCACTCGCTTGCGAGGAACTCGAGCCACGAGCTATTCGCGATCGCGCCGTTGCCGCCCGGTACGATCACGCGCACGAACGAGTACTCGGTCTTGAGCGAGACCTCGAACACGTTGTTCTGCGGATCGGTCCAGTGGACTTCGAAGTCGCCGATGTTTTTCGGCATGACGACATCGGGCGGCGGATAGACGACCGTCGGCGCGCGCGATGGATCTTCGGGGTTGTTATCGAACCAATCGACTGCGTTCGGCGGCAGCGAGCCATCGACGCGCGTGTTCTTCACGCGACCGATCACCTCCGCTTGACCGAGCACCGTGTCGTACGTCGCGAGCACTTGCGTCTTGCCCGCGTTCTTCATCGACAGCGTGTTCGCCGAAAATGTTCCGTAGCCTTCGTCGATCGAAAATCGCACCGAGTTTGTGACGTCGCGCTTGTCGCCGTTCACCTCGGTGAGCGTTGCGGTGTACGTCGCCGTCGCCGGAACACCGTCGATGATCCACAATTCACTTTGCGGTGGATCGATGGTCAGCGTCGCGCTCGCGTTGTCGTCTCCCGACGACGGACCGCAGCCGAATCCGACGAGCAGCAGCGCGATCCAATGACCCCTCTTCATGGGCAGCGAGAATACACGGCAGCAGTCGAGAGAGAATCTGTCATCCTCTTCCTTGTTGTTGGGGACGACAGACCCCTTCGTGGTAGGCATCGGGTGTGAGGACTCTGAGCTCGGTGCTCGGCAACGGTCAGCGGCTCGATGGCGGCGCGATGTTTGGCAACGCGCCCAAGGCCATGTGGGAAACATGGATTCCGCCCGACGACGAAAACCGAATCCCGCTCGCCTGCCGTTGTTTGGTCGTGCGCGATAGCGGTCGCACGATCCTGTTAGAGGCTGGGATCGGCGCATTCTTCGCGCCAGCGCTGCGCCAGCGCTACGGCGTGGTCGAACCGCACCACGTCTTGCTCGAGTCGCTCGCCGCGATCGGAATCGCGCCCGAGAATGTTGACGTCGTCGTGCTATCGCATCTGCACTTCGATCACGCAGGTGGCGTGCTCGCGGCGTGGCAAGACGGCCAACCGCCCGCAGTCGTGTTCCCGAACGCGACGTTCGTCGTTGGCGCCGAAGCGTGGCAGCGCGCGATCCAACCGCACCCGCGCGATCGCGCATCGTTCATTCCCGGGCTCACTGATCTATTGACCGACTGCGGTCGGCTCTCGCTCGCGACAGGCGATCGCTCCGAGGTGCTCGGCGAAGGCTTCGTGTTCCATCGCAGCTCGGGGCACACGCCCGGCCTTTTGCTGACCGAGATCGCAATGGCCGATGGCCCGGTGTTGTTCGCATCGGATCTGATCCCCGGCAAAGCGTGGGTGCACCTGCCGATCACGATGGGCTACGACCGCTACCCAGAGATGCTGATCGACGAGAAGGCAACGCTGTTGACGGATCTCCTCGAGCGCCGCGGCCGCCTGTTCTTTACACACGATCCCGAGATCGCGATGGGCACGATTGCGAAGGACGGCAAGGGCCGCTTTCACATCGTCGACGAGCGCCGAGAGCTCCTAGATTTACCGTCGTAGTGCAACAAAACGCGTCAGTAGCGATCGGGTAAGCTCGTCGACGGAGATCCGGAAGTGGAGGACTGGAGCCCTCCCGATGAATTCGAAGAATATCGTCTCGTGCGCCTGCTCGGACGCGGCGCGATGGGACGCGTGTATCTCGCGCACGACTCGCTGCTCGATCGTCCCGTCGCGGTGAAGTTCGTCGAGGCGGCGGGCGATCCGGTCGCGCGCGCGAGATTCGTCGAGGAGGCGCGTGCGATCGCGCGGCTGCAGCACCCGAACGTTGTTGCGATCTATCGCGTCGGCGAGGTCCCCGGGCATCCGTATCTCGTCTCCGAGTACGTGCGCGGCAAGACGCTCGATCAGGTCCAGCGACCGATGCCGTCGCGACAGGTCCTCGACATCGCGCTCGATCTAACGCGCGGTCTTGCGGCGGCGCATCGCTGCGGCGTGTTGCATCGCGATGTCAAACCGGCGAACGCGATGCTCGCGGACGACGGCCGCGCGAAGTTGCTCGACTTCAGCCTCGCTGTGATCGATGGCGCGACGAAGGAGCGCGCGCCGCAGCCGCCGCGCGAACGCACGTCGACGCCACGCCTCGCGTCGATCGACACGACGGCAACGCGGCCGGCGGCGCAGCCGGCCGTCGCCGCATCGACGTCATCGTACAAGTCGCGCCCCGAGATCACGTTCGGCGACGGCAGTCCGCGCGCATCGCCCGAGGTCGGCACGCCGCTCTACATGGCACCGGAGCTGTGGCGTGGCGAATCGGCGACGCGACGCTCGGATCTGTACTCGCTCGGCATTTTGCTCTACGAGCTCCTCGCCGGCGTCGCGCCGCATCGCGGTGTCACGATGGCCGAGCTTGCCGACATCGTGCAGTCGCGAGACATCCCGCGAATCGGCGATGTCGTTACGGGCGTCGAGCCGGCGTTCGCGTCGATCATCGATCGCCTCGTCGAGCGCGATGCAGGTGCGCGCTTTCCATCGGCGGATGCGCTGTTGCTCGCGCTCGAGGAGAGCGCCGCGCCAACGCCGATGCAGGATGTGCCCGATGGCAATCCGTATCGCGGGCTCGCCGCGTTCGACTCCGCGCACGGATCGCTGTTCTTCGGCAGACGCGGCGAGATCCGCGAGCTCGTCGATCGCGTCACGAACGAGCCGTTCGTTGTCGTCGGCGGCGACTCGGGCACCGGCAAGTCGTCGGTGTGTCGCGCCGGCGTCTTGCCGTGGCTCGTCGATCATCACGGCTGGTCGCGCGTCGACGTCGTGCCCGGCCGCCATCCCGTGCACTCGCTATCGGCCGCGCTCGCCGCCTGGTCCGGCGGCGACGAAGCCGCGCTCGCCGCCGCGTTGCGCGATACGCCCGATGCAGTCGCGCGCGCGATCCGCCGCGATGGCGAGCGTTCGCGGCTGTTGCTGTTCGTCGATCAGCTCGAGGAGCTGCTCACGCTGTCGGAGCCCGACGAGGCGCGCATCGTCGCAGCGGCACTCGCGGCGTTGGCGGTGCGCGCGCCATCGGTGCGCGTGCTCGCGACCGCGCGATCGGATTTTCTTTCGCGGCTCGCGATGCTGCCCGGCATCGGCGACGAGATCGCGCGCGCTCTCTACTTCTTGCGCCCGCTCACCGGCGAGCGAATTCGCGAGGCGATCGTGCGCCCGGCCGCTGCAAAGGGCGTGACGTTCGAATCGGACGCATTGATCGATACGCTCGTCGCGCAGACGGAGCAGGCGCCCGGCGGGTTGCCGCTGCTCCAGTTCACGCTCGCCGAGCTGTGGGACGCGCGCGATGCCGAGGCGAAAACGATCCGCACCGCGTCGCTTGCTGCGCTCGGCGGCGTCGAAGGCGCATTGACGCGCCACGCGGATCGCCTGCTCGCCGGGCTCGACGGCAACGGTCGCGAAGCGGCGCGCCGCTTGTTACTACGGCTCGTCACCGCCGACGGCACGCGCGCTCGGCGAACCGCGATCGAGCTGCTCACCGATAGCGGCGCCGAACGCGCGGCGCTCGAGGTGCTCGTGCGCGGCCGCATCGTCGTCGCGAACGATACGCAAGACGGCGCGTACGAGATCGCGCACGAAGCGCTGCTCACGAGTTGGGCCACGCTCCAAGAATGGCGGCGGCGCGGCGCGTCGGATCAAGCGGTGCTACTGCGCGTCGAACAGGCCGCCGCAGCGTGGCAGCGCATGGATCGGCGGCATGATCTGTTGTGGGGGCCCCGCCAGCTTGCGGAGACGAAAACACTCGATCGCGAGAGCTTGGCGCCGCGCGAGGCAGCATTTCTCTCGACGAGCCGGCGCGCTATCGTGCGACGTCGCGTGAGCGGCGTGGTGCTAGCCGTGCTGATCGCCACGACCGCTGTGATCGTCGGCCTCACGATCCGTGCACGAGCGCGGAGAGAGCTCGAGTCCGTCATCGCGACGCAGACGCGCGCGGCAACAGCTGCACTCGATGAGGGGCGCACGCTGTCCGCGCAGCGCGATTCGGCACGCGCGCATGCGTTCGAGCTGTTCGATGCCCACCGCTGGCCCGAAGGCGAAGACGCGTGGACGGAGGTCGAGGCACTGGCAGCGCAAGAAGCGAGCGCGTTCCGCAAGGCGTCGAGCCACTACGAGAGCGCGCTATCGCTCGATCCGTCCAGCGCGAAGCTACGCGCACAATTCGCCGATCTGTTGTTCTCGCGGCTACTCCGCGCCGAGCAGGATCACGATCGCGACCTCGCTGATGAGCTCGTCGGGCGCATGACCGCGTACGACGATGGCCGTTATCGCCGTCAGCTCGAAAGCGACGCGAAGATCGAGCTCGAGGTCAGCCCGCCCGGAACGCACGTATCGATCGAGCGCGGCACCACGCGCGAGCACGTCGGTCAGACGCCGCTCGCGCCGCTATCCTTGCGGCCAGGTAACCTCGTGCTCGTCTTCGAAGCACCCGGCCACGCAACGACACGACTGCCGGTGCTGCTTTCGCGCGGGCGCACGACGAAACTCCAGGTCGCGCTTCCGTCGACCGATTCCGTTCCGCCCGGCATGATCTACGTCCCGCCTGGGAGGTTTTTGTTCGGCAGCGCCGAGGGCTCGGATCTGCGGCACGGCTTCCTCGCCTCGGCGCCGATTCACGAAGTGTCGACCGATGGCTATCTGATCGGGCGCAACGAGGTGACGTTTGGCGACTGGATCGAATTCTTGAACGGCCTGCCGCCGCAGGAACGCGCGCGCCGCACGCCGAAGTCGATGACTTCGATCTCGACATCGCGAGTGTCTCTCGAGCTAAGCGAGATATCGCCGAAAAAATGGCGACTCTCGATCACGCCGACCACGCGCACGTACACCGCAGAGACTGGCCAGCGGTTTCACTATGAACGCCGCATGCTGCGTGCGGACCAAGACTGGATGCGTTTTCCGGTCTCCGCGATCTCGTTCGAAGACGCGATCGCATACGCGGCATGGCTCGACCGTACGGGCCGTCTGCCGGGTGCACGCCTCTGCGACGAGTACGAATGGGAACGCGCGGCGCGCGGCGCAGATGCGCGAACGTACCCAAACGGTGGGACGCTCGCGCGCGATGATGCGAACATCGACGTGACCTACGGTCGCGAACCGCTCGCGTTCGGGCCCGACGAGGTTGGCTCGCACCCGCGATCCCGCAGCCCGGTTGGCGCGGATGACATGGCGGGTAACGTGTGGGAATGGACGCGTTCGGTCGCCACACCCGGCGCACCGGTCGCGCGCGGCGGTGGTTGGTACAACGCCGAGCTCTCTTCGCGAAGCTCGAACCGCGAGCCCGGCAGCGAGCCGACGCAGCGGAACATTCTCATCGGGCTTCGACTGTGCGCTAGCGCTCGTCTGAAGTAGTGCAGCATTTCGCTGCGGCGGATCGCCCTTCGCAAGCAAGCTTACTTAAGCGAGGATGGTGGAATGAACAGCGCGATCGCGGGCACAGCGCTCTTGGGGGCAATGGCCGCGTGCACGATCGATCCGACGGTGTCCTCCACGGAACAGGCCGGCACGAACATGCAGGGCACCAACATGCAGGGCACCAACATGCAGGGCACCAACATGCAGGGCACCAACATGCAAGGCATGTCGATGGTCGGCTTTCAGTTCAGCGGCGCGTCGCTCAATGGCCCGATCGATCTGCGCGTCGAACGCGGCGAGCTCGTCGGCCAGCGCGGCGCGAACACGCTGCGCGGCACCGCGCTCGTCGGCGCACATCTCTACGCGCAGGTTCACGACGCGACCATCACGACGACGGCCGAGTATCGGATCACGGCGGTGACCGCCGAGAGCTCGAGCTATGACCCTACGAGGACCGGCAGCACGTATCTCTACACGCTCGAGCAGTGGGTCGCCGACACGAGCTCCTGGCAAGCGGCATGTCCTGCCGATAGCGATGGCCGGCACGTCGCGATCCCGGTGAGCGGCGTGTTCGACGATCGTGGCGATCGCAGCGATTCGACGACGCTGTTCACGTTCGGCTGCACGACCGGCGTGATCGCGAAGTGCTATCGCTGGGGGTACAGGCCATGGGTCACCGGGTACGGCGACCTCGTCGACATGCACTGGACGTGCACCCGCCTCGCGCGCGCCGACTACTGCGGCGACGGCACGCCACACACGCACGACGGCACCCTCATCAACGTCTGGGACACGCTGCCGCCGCCGGGCCCGATCCAGAAGCACGGCCTGTTGGCGCCGCTCGGCATGCTGTTCGAAGCCGGCTGGAACGCGCATGGCGCGGTCTGCCTGAGCCGCGCGCGCTGGCTGCTCGACGACACGCTCGCCTCGGCGTGCCCGGACCGCCTCGTTCCGCCGGGCCTCCTCGGTGAAACCGTCTGCGACACGGTCGCCGACGTGCTCGGCTACGACCCGAACGCGAAGCTGTTCAACGAGTCGTACCTGAACCTCTAGTTGACGTGCACGACAAGGGCCGGTTCGCTGCGCCGGAGCGCAAGCATCGCGGTCATGATCGCGGAGGCCATGCCCGACGTGGATTGATAGCGCGCCGCGATCGCATTGACGGCGACATCGACCAACGCTTGCGGTAAGCGCAACAGCGCTTCGTGGCCCGTCTCGTGATCGATCGCGATGCCTGTCGTCATGTGCAGGAGCAGGATCCCGAGCTGGTGCAGATCGACGCGGACGTCGAGCTCCTGATGCGCGACGCCGACATCGAGCAGCACGGCACGGTCATCGAAATCGACCATCACGTTCGATCCTTCGATGCGGCGATGCACATAGCCGCTGCGATGCACGGCCGTGATGCCGGCCAAGATATCGAGCGCAATGCCGCATGCTCTCGTCGCGGAGAACGGCCCGAACCGTCGCAGCTCCTGGTCGATCGTCAGACCATGCAAGCGCTCGAGCACGAGGTAGGTGGCATCGTGATCCGTTCCGCTGTCGTAGAGCGCGACGACGCGCGGCGATTCGATCGTGCCGAGGATTTCGCCTTCGCGGCGCAGTCGCGCGTTGGCGATCGGATCGGCGGCGAACCGCTGCTGCAGCAGCTTGACGACGACCGACCGATGCTGCGTGCGATCGAACGCCGCATACACGTCGGCCGTTGCACCACTCGCGATCAGATAACGAAGCTCGTAGCGAAGACCCAATACGGTTGCTTGTCCCACGCTTTGGTAACCGGTCGGTTGCCGGCGTTACGCGCTCCTCTCACCGCAGCCTCACCCGTGAGAACGCGGTTAGAGCGAGCCCAACGCGCGCGCGTTCGACGATCCTGTTTGGAAGGTGGGCCCGCTACGGCATCTGGCAATCGTCGACGACGATCCGCTGTACTTGCGATCGATGCGACGCGCGGTGGCACGTCAGGCACCCGACGTCGAGCTCGCGCTGCTTTCCGATGGCGCGAGTGTGCTCGAATACGTGCGTCAGCGTGACCCCGACGTCATCGTGCTCGATGTGTTCATGCCTGGGATGGATGGGCTCGAAGCGTGCCGGCGGCTGCGCGCGTTCTCCAAGGAGCTCACGATCGCCGTCGCGAGCTGTGACATGACCGACGAGCTGCGCCGCGCGGCGCTCGCGGGGGGCGCCAGCTTCGCGTTCGACAAGCACTACGATCTGCAGGAGCTGATCGGCAGAGTCGACCACCTGTGCCAGACGCGCACGAGGCTGATCTCCGCCCACGTCGAGCTCGCGGTCGAGATGGCAGCGACGTTCGGCCGCCTCTACCGGCATCTGTTTACCGTCGCAGAGGTCGAGTCGATCGCGCGGCTTGGCTTGTGCCAGGCCGCCGCGCGCTTCGATCCCGAGCGACAAGAACCGTTCGCGGCGTTCGCGTCGCGCCGGATCCGCGGCGCGGTGCTCGACGAAGTCCGCAGGCTGAGCGGCCAGACGCGCGCGATGCGGGCACGCATGCGCGAAGTCATTCGTGCGCGCGAGGAGATCGAGCGCAGCGGAGAGGTCGCCGATGATGAGCAGGTTGCCGACCACCTCGGCGTTCCCATCGCTGCGGTGGCCGAGGCGATGGCGCGGCCACAGGTCGTGTATGTCGCGAACGAGTCCGACTGGCCGGCGACGAACATGAACCCATCCATCGCGCTGGAGAAAGCCGAGCTGCTCGCGCTGCTCGCTCGCTCGACGGCGAGCTTGACTGCGGTCGAGGCCGGGGTCATCGCTCGCCATTATCTCGAGGACCAACCGCTGCGCGCGATCGCGCACGCGCTCGGCCTCGAGCTCTCCGAAACGCGGCGCGTTCACACGCGCGCGCTGCTCAAGCTGCGTCGCGCGATCGAGAGCTCGTAGCTACTGAGCGCATGCGGTCTCGGCCCAACGCCCGGCAAAGAAGCCGCCGCGAATGTTCGGCGCGTCGAAGTACACGCCGCCCGCGACGCCGTGATCGCCCGTCGAGATGATCCACCGCGCGTGGTAGTGACCGGCCTCGTAGGTGCCGGCGAGGATGCCGCGGAAGTTGCCGTCGACATCGATGAACTTGCCGAACATCACGTGCTCGCCGCTCTGTCGCTGTCCCCAGATGCCGCGGATGTGACCGATCAGCTCGCCATCGGCATTCGCGACGACACCGCGATACACGCCGAGGTTCTCGCGCAGCGCGACCCAGCGGCCGCGCATGAAGCCGTGGTCGCACGCATCGCGATCGCGCAGCGCGACGGCAACGACGCGGTTGCCGTCACCTGCGTCGATCGATATCGGGCCGTTCGCGAGCTGCGAGAGATCGAGGTCGTACGTGCTCGTCGGATCGAGCGCGGATGTGTAGCGCAGGTGCAGCGGACCGGCCGTGGGATCTGGATCGAGCAGCCGCAGCAGCAGGCCATCGGCGAACGGCCGCGTGACGGAGCGGAACGCGACGGTATCGAAGCGTTCGCGCGGCAGCAGGTGATCGGGATCCTCGAAGCCGATCGTGCGACCGACGACGAGCGCACCGCGCGATAGCGTGAGCGCGCCGCTCCAGTCGCGGCCTGTCGTCGCGTCGGGATCAGCGGGCATGCGGCCCCACGCGATGAGCAGACGATGGCGCGCGATGTCGGTGCGCTCTTCGAGCGCGGCGACAGTCGGGTCGCTGAGCATCGCGTCTGCCATCGGCGCATCGGCCTCGATCGCGGCAGCTTGGAACGCGAGCTCGTCGCCGAACATCGGTTGTTCCTTTGCCATCGTCAGGCCGCCGTTCTCTTGCTCGAGCGCAGAGGCGGTCGTGTCGGTGGTGTCGTCATCGGTGCCGGCGGGCGAAGCAACGCAGCCGGCGAGCAGAAACATTGAAATGAATTGGCGCATGCCCTCCGACATCAGCAACCGGCGCGCCAGCGCTAACGCCGTGATGCGACGTCGGCGATGGAACGTCGAGGTGCCGCAGCGCGATCGCGATCGGTACCTCGTGTTCTCACGGTCCAGTCGCGCGAACGCTTTCGAAGCGCGCGAACGAGCTCAGCGTCGTTCCTCCGCTCGCGCCGGCGCCCAAGAGCCCTTGCGCGGACGTCGCAACGAAGAGGTTCGGAAAGGCCCACAGCTCGATGAAGACGATGCCGTCCTCGCTCGCATCGAAGTACATCGTGTTGTTCTGGTGTCGCAGCCGCCAGAAATGCCGGGCCCGTCGGAACCATCGAAACCTCGGCGACGACGCAAAGGTCTGACAGCGAGTACGCGAGCGCCGAAATGTAGAAGGCCCTGGCACCGTTCGCCGCCGCGTGATGAAGTTGATGTCGAGGTGGCCGCCGCCCTCGACGAGCGAGATGCCCGGGTCCGTGTTCGGCGTGAACAACGGACCGGCGGTCGTGTCATCGAGCTCGTCGGTAAACACGACGCTCGTGCCGCACGCGGGCGCTACCGCGAGGTCGGGTGGCGCACCATCGGGTCGCGCATCGAATCCGATGCGTCCGCATCCGGCGATGACGACAGCGGCCGCCCACACGCGCATCCGGTACCTAGCGTTCTCGCACCGTGATCTTTTTGTTGGGCTCGACAGTGATGTTCTGCTTGTCGCGAACGTCGCCGTTTGGCGCGATGAAGCTGATCGTGTGCCGCCCTGCCGGCAGCTTGTGGTTGACCAGCGGCCCGTTCTGCGCGGGCCCGCCGTCGATCGAGATGTTCGCGTAGACCCCTTCCTTATAGAGGATGTCGACGGTTCCTGTTCCGGTCGGCTGCGGCTCGGCGGCATCCGGGCGCGTCACGATCGCCGCATCGGCACGCACCGGATGTTTGCGTCCCGCATCGACCGGCACTTCGACGGGAATGCTCGCGTCGGGCTCGCTCGCATCCGCTGGTGCGGCTGCATCGATGGCCGCCGCATCGGGCGTGACGGGAACCACCGCGGCATCGCGCACGACGACGGCAGGCGCTTCTGTGCGCGAGAAGATATAGAAGACCGCCGCGCCGCCGGCGAGCAGTACGAGCAATAGGATCACGAGCGGCGCGACTCGGTTCTTCGGCGGAAGCGACAGGTGATCGAGCTCGGTGCCGCCGATCGATGTCTTCACCGGCGGCTCCGGTGCGAGCGGCGTGACTGCGGGGCGCGGCGCCTGCTGTGTGCCGGCAAGCCCGAGCGGCGCTAGCTCGGTCACCTGCCCGCTCGCACGCCCGACGACCGGCGGCAGCTGCTGATCCGTGATGATGCCCGCGAGCCAATTGCGATGATTCTCGCGCGGACCCGCGAGCACGCGCTCCACCCACGCCGCGAGCGTCTCGCCGCCGGCTTGTTGTGCCACCTGCTCGAGCTCCTCGGCGAACGCAGCCGCCGTCGGCGTGCGGCGCTCCGCATCGCGTTCGAGCGCGTTCATCACCGCGGCGTCGAGCCCGATCGGCAACGGCTGACCGAGCGCCTGCGATGGCGGCGCGATCGGTCCCTGCGAGACCGCGTACGCGATCGCGTAGATCGAATCGCCCTGGAACAGCTGTCGGTGCGCGAGCAGCTCCCACAGCACCGCGCCGAGCGAAAAGATGTCGCTGCGGCGATCGATCGCTTCGTTCGCGACCTGCTCCGGCGACATGTACGGCGGCTTGCCCTTCACCGTGCCGAACTCGGTGACCGGTGCTTGCCGGTTCTTCTTCACGAGCGCGATGCCGAAGTCGATCACCTTGACGTGGCCATCGAAGCCGAGCATCAGGTTGTCGGGGCTGATGTCGCGATGCACGAGCCCGAGCGGACCACCGTGCAGATCGCGCGCTTCGTGTGCGGCGTGCAGACCGCGGCATGCCTCCGCGATCGCGCGCGCGATCACGGCCGGCGGTGGCTTGTGATCGACGAGCTCGCGAAACGGAATGCCCGCGACGTACTCCATGACCATGTACAACGTGCCGGCTTCTTCGCCGAAGTCGTGCACCGTCGCGATGCCCGGATGATGGATGCGCGCGAGGATCGCGGCCTCGTCGAGAAAGCTCGCGTGCACGGCCGGCGTCGCCGCGAGCTCGGGTCGGATCGTCTTGATCGCAACGAGCTGCTCGAACGCGCCCGGCCCGCGTCGCCGCGCGAGCAACACCGCGCCCATGCCTCCCGATTTCAGCTCGTGCAGGATCTCGTAGGCACCGAAGCGAGCGCGCGCGGCTGGTGCGGTCAATCGGAAGATTCTCCACCGTCGGCGGGCCGCTCGACGATGCCGTGCTTGTAGAGCAGCTCGCGGAAATGTCGGCGTGACAAGCCTGCGTGCTCGGCGGCGCGCGTCACGTTGTTGTTGTTTGCGGCAAACACGAGCGAGACGTAGCGCCGCTCGAAGTGATCGTTCCAGCGCTCCTTCGCTTCTTTGAAGCCGAGCGACGTATCGACAACCTCGCCGAGCTGCGGTTGCGCGGCACTCGGATCGAGCCACAGCTTGAGATCGCGAAACGCGACGTTTGGTCCCGACAGCGCCCACGCGCGTTCGAGCACGTTGCGTAGCTCGCGCACGTTGCCGGGCCACGCGTAGCGCCGCATGCGCTCGAGGTTGTCACCATCGACCGGGCCCGGTTCGATGCCGCGGCGACGATAGAACGTCGTGATCAGGTGCGGCAGGTCCTCGAGCCGCTCGCGCAGTGGCGGCAGCGCGACGTGAACGACCGCGAGCCGATAGAACAAGTCAAAGCGGAACTCCTTCGCGGCGACCATGCGTGACAGATCGCGATGGGTCGCGGCGACGACGCGCGTGTCAACCTTGACCGGGCGATCCGCACCGACAGGTTGCACGGTCTGTGCCTCGAGCGCGCGCAACAGCTTCGCCTGCGCCGACAGCGGCAGCTCGCCGAGCTCGTCGAGAAACAGCGTGCCGCCGCTCGCCTCGACGAACGCGCCCTTGCGATCGCGATCCGCGCCGGTGAACGCTCCCCTGACATGCCCGAACAGGTGCGAATCGATCAAGTTCTCCGCAATGCCGCTGCAATCGACGACGACGAGCGCCCCGCCCTTGCGCGCCGACGCCTCGTGAATCGCGCGCGCGGCGAGCTCTTTGCCCGTGCCGGACTCGCCCTCGATCAGCACGGTGGCATCCGTAGGTGACGCCATCTCGAGTACGGCGAACAGCTCGCGCATCGCGACGCTCTTGCCCGCCATCTCGCCGAAGTAGTCTCGATCACTGGGTGGGAGCGATGGCGCATCGGCCGCTGACACCCGCACCGGTGTGTTGCCGAACTTGATGGTGGCACCTGCAGGGACCACGACTTCCGTCACACGCGTGCCCTGGTACCAGGTGCCGTTCGTCGAGCCGAGGTCCTTGAGGCGGATGCCCTCGGGCGTGATCGCGAGCTCGGCATGTCGGCGCGATACCTGCGGATCCGCGAGGACGAGGTCGCACGTTGCGTGAGCTCCGACGACGACGGGCCTCGCGCCGAGCGCGATCACCGTGCCGCCTTGGTCCAGCACCTGCAAGCTGTACGACCGCGCTGCCGTTCGGTCGCGCGTGCTCGCCATGGCAAGACCGGTCTGGATCAGCGTGCGCCGATCGAATGTCACGCACCGAGAATAACCGAAGATGATGAATGATACGGTTGGAGCGATGAGACTCGTGGTCCTCGTGGCCACCGGCGCCCTCGCGTGCACCGACCCGTCCCTGCACATCGTCGTGGACCAGCCGGATGGCATCACGCTCGCGCGCACCGTCGTCACGGTGTACGAGTCCGACAGCCTGCACTGCGAAGACATCGCATTCTCGCGCCTCGGTCCAAACGAGCTCGACGCAGTGCAGGTCGCCGAAGAGACGCGCATGGCCGACGGCACGACCGATCGCGAGCTCGAAGGCATCTCGCGCACCGATCACAAGGTCATCGTGGCGCGCGGCTACGGCGTGGACGGCGCGTGGCTCACCGCCGGATGCGTCGAGGCGGATCTCATCGAAGGCGTCGTGACGTTGACGATCGCCGCAATGCCAACCGTGATCGCCGCGACCGTCCTCGATCTCGACATGGCGGATCCGACGCGCGCCGTCGTCGCGACGACCGACGCGACCGGCAAGGCCGTGAGCGATCGCCGCGTGACATGGACCGTCTACGGGCCCGCCGGCTCGCAGCCGATGTATCCAGCGACGGTCACATCGCCAAGCGATGGCATCTGGCAGCCGTCGGCGCCGACGTGCACAGTCGCCGGTGCCGCGACGGTGCATCCGATTCCACCGGGCGTGATCGGCGGCTACGCGGTCCAGCTGCGCGCCGAGTGGGCGACGCAGCAGCCGGCGCTCTACTCGCGCCTCGGCGCGAATCTCACCGCGAAGCCGCTCGCGCCACCGGCAGGCTCGCGTTCGTATTGCGCACTCCACACCAAGACCGGATTGCAGCGCATCGCGTGCCTCGACAACGGTGTCGTACGCGACTACGACGTCACGGTTAGCGGAGCGACCGCAGAGCTCGTGCAGGCGCGCACGGCGACGTACCCAACAGGCACGATCGCGATCATCTCGGTCGCGAACGGCCTCGACCGCGACGTGTATCTGGTCTCGAACAAGGGCGCCGTGACGGCGGTGTGGCCTGCCGAGTCACCACCCGCGGGCTCGGGTGACGCGTGCGGTATCGATGTTACGTGTACGGTTGACGATGTCGTGGTGGTGCCAACGTGCGGCACGGTGCCGGGGCGCATCTTCATTCACACGCGCAGTGCGGGCGCATCGCTGCGGCTGCTCGACGCGCGCGGTGGCAACGTGACGCCGGTTGTGACGGCGATCAATGCAGCGCCGATGCAGCTCGACAATGCCGGCTGCGTGACGCGGCTCGATCCGAATGGCGGCACGCCGACGCTGCGTCAGGTCATGACGTTTCACGCCGACCTGATGTCGTTAACAGGATTTACGACCGCGACGCTGACGCGCGCGATTTACAACTGCAACGCGCAGGGCTGCGCGGGCAATGAGCTCGCCGCCGGCGCCGGCGTCGCATTCACGAGCGGCGCCGAGCCGCGCATGATCATCACCTCGCTCGATGCAACCGGCGTCGTGCTCTTGCACGTCGTGATGGCACCCGATACGAGCACGCGAGATCTATTTGTCGAGCGCGCGCGCATGCCCTCCGCGGGTCTGCCCGATCGCATGGTCGTCGGTCAGTTCGATACAGACAGCATGGTCGATTTGTTCTGGACGATCGTTGGCCGACGAGGCTCGGCGACGAGCTTCGAAGTCGCGTACGCGCGGCAAGTCAACGGCGTGCCGCTCGAAGCGATCTCGACGCCGCAAGCGATCACCGTCGATGCAATCCTGAGCGGCGACGTCTCGGGCGAAGGTCGCGATGATCTCATCATCACCGGCGCATTCGCGAGTCAGCAAGGCGTGGTCGTGATCCCGCTGCACCTCGCCGCGATGCCGATCACGATCCCGAGCGATACGACCTGCGCGCCCTAGCGGCCGTTGCGACGCTCGCATGCCGCGAAGTGCTCGCGCGCCGTCGCATCGGACTCGTCGAGCAGCTGCTTGCGCTGATCGATCGAGAGGCACGCGCTCGTGCTCGCACGAATGCGCGCGACGAGATCAGGCCAGGTGATCCACCAGAACCGGATCGCGCCGCCCATTTCGCCGGTCACCGCGCGGCGGCCGTCGGGACTTATATCGACCGAGGGAGACCCGACGATGTCGTACGTCGGCAGCACGAGCTGTTCGCCGCCCCGCCCGACCGTTTTGATTTGCGGATCGGTGAGAGTCGTGAGCCCGAGGCGTCGACCATCGCGACTCGGCCGCGCTTTCGCAGCGCCCCAGAACGCGAGCGCCGTATCCTCGCGCCCGTCGCGCGACCAGAACCGCACGGCTCCCGACATATCGGCCGTCACGATGCGCTGACCATCGGGCATGAAGAACGCGCGATTCGGGGCGACCGTCATTCGATCCCACCGCGGATCGCGGTTCGCTTTGATCATCGTCGGTGGCGCGCTGTCATCGATGGGCCACAGATACACTTGGTCGTAAACCGTCGCCGCGACGAGCCAACGACTGTCGGGCGAGAACGCCACGTGGAGATACAGGTTTGGCGGAGGCGCGGGTTTCGGCTTGGGCCCGGTCTCGCGGCGCTTGCCCGTCGCGAGGTCGAAGAGGAACACGCCCTCGCCCGTCGCGACGGCGGCATGGCGGCCATCATTGCTGAGCGCCCCGCATTCGATGAAGCTATTTTGTGACGTACGCGGGTGCGCGAGGTCGTGCACGAGGTGCTGACCATCGTAGATGCGAAGACGATCTCCGGTAGCGATTGCGATCTTGCCGTCGGGGCTCCACTCTCCGCAGTGCACTTCCTCGTCCTGCGGCAACGCGTACAACTGCGTCGTCGACGCGACATCCCATACGCGCGCGGTCTTGTCGTGCGAGACACTCAGCACGCGGCGGCCGTCGGGACTGAACACGGCGTCATCGACGAGCTCCGGTACGTGCGCGGGCACGAGCTTCATCGCCGGCGCTTCACCAAGGCGCCACACGCGCAGCGTTGCATCATTGCCGGCCGAGACCAACGTCGTGCGATCCGGCGATAGCTGGAGGTCGTTGACGGGACCGATGTGGCCGCGCAGCTCGAGCGAATAATGATCGAAGTTTGACACGACGACGCGGCCGTCCTCGCCTGCGGTGATCGTGTGACCATCCGGTGTCGTCAGGATCTTGCGAATCTCGCCTCGGTGCTTTTGGTCGAGGATGATCGGCGGCTTGCCATCGAGCGAAGCGAACATGACGTGGCCGACGGCATCCGCATACGCGACGCGGCCATTCGGCAAGATGCCCGGTGCGCCGCCGCCGATAAGGCGACGCAGCGCATCGCTCGCGAGCACCGTCGGTTCACCACCGTCGGCGGGCCACAAGCGAAGCTTCGCACCACCGTATTGGTCGGGGTCGCCTGCGAGCGTGAGAATACGACCGTCGGCGAGGATCGCGGCAGCATGTGCAACGTCGGGCTCGTGCTGCAGCACGATCTGCTTTCGCGCATCACCGGGTAACGGTGAGAGCACAGCCGTGGTGCCGCCGACCGACAAGATGCGGCCATCGGGATGGCGCACGAGATCTGTGATGCCCTTCGTGTGATTTGCGGACTCGTTGCTGACGAGGACCGTCGACCGCCCGTCTTGCCAGAGCAGCACCGCGCGTTTTGTGCCTGTCACGATGCGATCGTCGTCGAGCACGAGAAATCGGGTGAGAATTTCATTCGTGCGAAGGAGTGTTTTGGGCGGCGCGCCGACGAGCGACATCCGCACCATCGCGCCTCCGCTGATCGCGCTCGCCCCGAGCAGCCGATAGCCGATCAGCAGCGCCGAATCATCCGCGCTGAACGTCACGTACTTGGCACCGGGCTGCGTCGGTTCGGGAAGCGAAACAGTGCGCGCCGCGCCGCGGCCATCGATGGGCCATACGAAGCATCGTTCGCTGTCGCACGCAGCGACGTGCTTGCCATCATGGCTGATCGCGGCGCTGAGCAGCGGCTTATCGCCTGCGTGCAGCACCGCGAGAGGTATGGGACGCGAACCAACGCGAAGCGCGGTTGCTGCGCCGCCGGGAGGCGAGGCGTCGCCGAGCTCGGCGAGCGCGAGTGCGCCGACGAGTGGATCTTCTGCGAGCTCGGCGCGGTGCAGAATCGTTTGCACGTGCGCGGCTTCGCGCGTGCGCGCCGCGAGGCGCGATGAACGAACGGCGGCGATCGTCGTCGTCACGGCGAGCACCGACGCCGCGGCGGCGAGCCATATATAGAAGCGGCGTCGACCGCGCGCACGCGCGGCCGCAGCAGCGATGAACTCGCGATCGCGGCCCGACAGATCGTCGACGATCATCAGCGCATCGGCGAGCGGCGTGCCGCGCCACAATAGCTCGCGCGGCCGCTTTCGCTCGTCCCAATGGAGCGCCGCCGAGGCGATCCGATCGCGCAGCGTGATGCGCGCTTCGTCGTCATCGAGCCACGACGCGAGCTGTGCCCAGCCGGAGATCAGCGATTCGTGCGCGAGCTCGACCTGCTCGCCGCCGGTGACAAGGCGACCTTCGATCAATCGATCGAGCACGCGGTTCGCGCCGCGCGGTCCGATCAACCTCTCGCGCTCGACGGACCGGCGCATGCGCTGCGGCGTGATCAGCGACGTCAAGATCGTGCGCGCGAGCGCGCGCTCTGCGAGCGTGAGCCCATGCAACACCTCGTCGGCATGATGAGCGAGGAGCCCGGTCATGCCGCCGACTTTCGCGAGTGCGCTTTTCGGAATCGTGCGCGTCGATTCATCGCGCAGCTCCCAGAGCCGGCTCGCGGCGAGCTGCAGCAGCGGCAACGGTGCCGTCTCGGTGCGCGTGTCGACGCGAGTCGCCGAGCGATACGGCGCGGCACCCGATGCAGGCCCCTCTTCGGCGATCTGTAGCGCGCCCACGACCTCGGCCGGCAGCCCCGGTTCGAATTCGAACCCGAGCCGGTGCGCAGGCTCGACGAGTGCAGCCATCAGCTGCTCTGCATCAGGCGGCCCGAGCAGCATCAAGTTGCGCCCGACGTCGTCACGCAATGCCTCGGACTTTGCGAGCTGGATCAAGAAATCGTCGCGCACCGCAACGATCACGCGCACGGGCCCGTCGACGTCATCGGCGGCCGCGAACAGCGCACGCAAGAACGCCTCGCGATCTGTCGCGGGCCACGCGATCAGCTGCTCCGCTTGATCGACAAACACGAGCGAGCGAGCGCTCGTGCGGCGCAGCTCCTCGCCAAGCCGCCCCGGGTGCTCGCGCCACTCGGCGCCGACGCCGAGCTTCGCAACGAGCTCGTCGACAGGTCGCTCGCCCGCGCGCAGCGCGACGACGCGCCACTGTTCCTCGAGGAGACGCGGCACCAAACCGGCGCGCACGAGCGAGCTCTTGCCAGCGCCCGATGGCCCGGCAAGCACGACCACCGCGCGCGTATCGAGCAATAGGCGCAGCCGCGCGATCTCGCGGTCGCGGCCGAAGAACCAGCGCGCGTCGTCTTCACGAAATGCTTCGAGCCAGCGATACGGCTGTGCGCCTTCACCGACGGAGCGCTCGCCGAGCATCGCGAGCAGCTCCTCCGCTGTCGGCCGTGCATCCGGCGCCGGCGCGAGCGCACGCGCGATCGGCTGCGCGACCGCAGCGGGAATGTGATCGAGCTCGCCGGGTTCCGGACGATGCCCCGTCGCTGCCTCGAACAGCACGACACCGAGCGCGTAGATATCGGCGCGGCCATCGTGTGGTTCGCCGCGCGCTTGCTCGGGTGCCATATAGCCACGCGTACCGCTCGAATCTTCGGCATCCGACGGGCGCGCCCAGCTCACCCCGAAATCGAGCAGCTTGATCAAACCGTCGTTGCGAATGAACACGTTCTCGGGTTTGACGTCGCGATGGATCACCTTCGCGCCATGCGCGTGAACGAGCGCGCGCGAAATCTGGATGCCGAGGTCGCGCACCTGCGACACCGGCAGCGCGCCTTCTTCGAGACGACGCCGAAGCGTCTGGCCCTCGAGCAGCTCGAGCACGAGGTACGGCGTGTTCTCGTGCACGCCATGATCGTAGAGCGTGACGATGTTCGGATGATTGAGGCGCGCTGCTGTCGTCGCCTCATCGCTAAAGCGCGCGCGATGGTCGTCGGGGATCCGCAGCGTCTTGATCGCGACGTGGCGGCCGAGATCGGTATCGCGCGCCTCGTGAACGACGCCGAACCCGCCGCGCCCGAGCTCGCGCACGATCTCGAAGCGACCGATGCGATCGCCGGGCACGAGCGCTGGCGCGGACTCCGACGCCGGCAGCGAGGCGACGCGACGGAGCAGCTTCGAGAATGCCGTCGTCGACACCTATTACACCCCCGGCCGATCGTAACAGACCATGCATCAAAGAGCGGTGGTCGCGCGGGATGTGACGAGGAAAGTTTTGGCGTGATTAGCGGCCGTTACGCCGCTCGCACTCGGCGAACCGCTGCTTGGCGCGCGGCTCGGGCTCTTCGAGCAGCTCTTTGCGTTGTTCCACGCTCAGACACGCCGTCGTGCTCGCGCGAAACCGGGCGACGAGATCGGGCCATGTCACCCACCACAGGCGCATGATCCCCATGTGGTTCGCGGTCGCGGCGCGCCGGCCGTCAGGGCTCAGCTCGGCGGAAACGGCCTCGTAGTCATCGCCCGCGACGAGCACGAGGCGTTCGCGCTTGGGCCCGAGCGTCTCGATCGTCGCGTCGTTGCCGGTGATCACAAGCTTTCGTCCATCGCGGCTCGGCCGCGCTTCCTTACCTCCCGAGCGCGCGAGCGATCGATCTTCTTTGCCATCGCGCGACCACACGCGAACCTCGGCGGTGCCATCGGCTGTGACGATGCGCTGCCCGTCGGGAAAAAAGTACGCGGCAGCGACTTCAGCGCTGACCCGGCCCATCCGCGGATCGCGATTCGCCTGGAAGATGATCGGCGGCGCGCTGTCATCGAGTCGCCAGAGATAGACTTGGTCCCACGCCAACGACGCGAGCATCCACTTGCCGTCGGGCGAGAACGTTGCGTGCTTGAAGCCAAACGCGACGCGATTCTTCCAGTCGCCGATTTCGCGCACGTCACCCGTGGCGACGTCGAACAGATACAACCCGTGCATCGTCGCCGCGACTGCAAGCTTGCCGTCGGGGCTGATGGCGCCGCAGCCGATGTCGTCGCCCTTGAAGAGCGCGCCCGGCTTTTGCGGTGGTCGGAGCTCGCGCACGAGCCGGTCGCCGTCGCGAATGCGGAGCGACTTCGCGGTGGCGACGAAGATCTTCCCGTTCGCCATCCACTCGACGCAACGAAGGCCATCGTCTTCCTCGAACTGCTGCAGCCTCTCCACGCGCGCGACGTCCCAGACGCGCGTACCCTTATCAAACGATCCCGTGAGCAGTCGGCTGCCATCGGGGCTGAAGCGCATCGCGCCGATGAAGTCCCATGCGCCGCGCACGACCTTCATCGCAGGAGCTTCATCGAATCGCCAGACGCGTGCCGTCCCGTCCATTCCGCTGGTCACGAGGATGCGGCCATCGGTCGACGCCTCGAGGTTCGTCAGGCCCGCCGACGAATGACCAGCGAGCGTGATGCTGCCGCCGATGAAGTCGACCGTCGCGATGCCGCTATCGCGGGCGATCGCGACCGCGCCGTTTGCAGCGACGACCATCTTCGCGATCCAGCCTCGGCGGCGTCCGATCACGCCAAGCCGTTCGCCGTCGAGCGAGATCGCAGCGGCTTGATCACCGACGGCCAGCACGTACACGAGGATCGGCATGCCGGGCCCCCTCACGACGACGAGATTTCCATCGTTCGCCGTGACTCGTTCGAGCGCGTCGGTTGCCAAGACCTTCGGCGTGCCGCCATCCGCAGGCCAGAGCCGCAGCGTGTGTCCCGCGATCGTCACGATCCGCCCATCGGGAAGCGCGCGCGCGCAACGTACGAACTCGTTCGGATGCTCGAGCACCAGCGGTGGCCCGTCGCCTCCCGACACGATCGCCTGCATGCCTCCCGCGGATAGAACGCGACCATCGGGCATCCGCAGCAGGGTGAAGATCGCGGCGGTGTTGAAGCCCGGAGCCTTCGTGTGCTCCGCGATGACCTTGACGTTATCGCCGTCGAACATGACGATGGAACCCTGACGCGTCGCCACGACGATGCGACCATCCGGCAACGGCAGCAGGTTCACGGCGGCGCCCGCGTACTTGTAGACCTTGAGCGTCGTGCCATCGAGCGCCACCTTGTGGATCTCGTTGACGTCTGGAGCGAGGTCACGGCGACCTTTGATCATGAACAAGGCCGAGTCATCGGGCGCCCACACGGCGGCGCCTGCCGGCAAGATCGTCGGCGCACCACGCCCATCGATCGGCCACAGGCGGCAGCTATCGCTCGCGCACGTGACGACCCGCTTACCATCGTGACTGATCGACGCGCCAAACAGCGGCGTCGTGTGGCCGCGCAGCACGGCGAGCGGTACCGGCTTGCCGCCGACGCGCAACGCCGCCGCCGTACCGCCTGGCGGCTCGTTGTCTCCGAGCTCTGCAAAGAGCATCGCCGACACGACCGGATCCTCGGCTAGCTCGGCGCGGCGCAGGATCGCCTGCACCCGTGCGGCGTCGCGCGTGCGCGCCGCGATCCGTGACGCGCGAACCGCCGCGATCGTCGCGACGACCGCGAGCAGCGATGCGACGGCGGCGAGCCACGCGACGATGCGCCGTCTGCCGCGTGCACGCGCGCGCGCGGCGGCGATGAAATCTCGATCGCGGCCCGCGAGATCGTCGACGATCGTCAACGCATCCGCGAGCGGCGTGCCGCGCCATAGCAGCTCGCGCGGCCGGCCGCTCTCGTGCCAGTGCAGCGCGGCCGCCGCGATCCGATCGCGCATCGTGATGCGCGCTTCGTCATCATCGAGCCAGGAGCGCAGCTGCGACCAACCAGTGATCAGCGATTCATGCGCGAGCTCGACCTGCTCGCCGCCGGTGACGAGGCGACCCGCGATCAACTGATCGAGCACGCGATGAGCACCGGGCGCCCCGATCAACCGTTCGCGCTCGACCGACCGGCGCATCCGCTCCGGCGTGACAAGCGATGTGAGAATTCGGCGGGCGACTGCGCGCTCGGCGGGCGCGAGACCATGCAGCACGTCGTCGGCGTGATGCGCGAGCAAGCCACTCATGCCGCCGAGCTTCGCGAGCGCGCTTCGCGGAATCGTCCGCGTCGCCTCGTCGCGTAGCTCCCATAGCCGACTCGCCGCGAGCTGCAGGAGCGGCAACGGCGCCGCCTGAATGCGCGTGTCGACGCGCGTCGCGCTGCGATACGGCGCGTCCGCGGTCGGCGCGCCCGGCTGCACCACCTGCAACGCGCTGACGATGTCGGCGTCGAGGCCCGCTTCGAACGTGAACCCGAGGCGCTGCGCAGGCTGAACGAGCGCGGCCATGAGCTGCTCGGCATCGGGTGGTGCGAGCAGTAGCAGGTTGCGCCCCAGCTCGTCGCGGATCCGCTCGGATTGCGCGAGCTGGATCAAGAAGTCGTCGCGCACCGCGAGGATCACGCGCACGGGACCGCGCGCGTCGTCGGCTGCCGAGAACAACGCATGCAAGAACGCGTCGCGATCCTCGGCAGGCCACGCGACGAGCTGCTCCGCTTGATCGACGAATACGAGCGCGCGCTCGTCGGTGCGACGCAACTCTTCGCCGAGCCGACCGGGATGCTCACGCCAGCTCGCATCGACGCCGAGGCGCGCGAACATCTCGGCGCTCGGGCGCTCACCGACGCGCACCGACAGCACGCGCCAGTGCTCTTCGACAAGGCGCGGCACGAGACCGGCGTGCACGAGCGAGCTCTTGCCGGCACCCGATGGCCCCGCGAGCACGATGACTGCGCGCGTCTCGAGCAAGAGGCGCAGCCGCGCGATCTCGCGATCGCGGCCGAAGAACCAGCGCGCGTCGTCCTCGCGAAATGCTTCGAGCCAGCGATACGGTTGCGCGCCTTCACCGACGGCGCGCTCGCTGAGCATTGCGAGTAGCTCCTCCGCCGTCGGCCGTGCATCCGGCGCTGGCGCGAGCGCGCGCGCGATCGGTTGTGCGACCGCATCGGGAATGCGATCGAGCTCGCCGAGTTCCGGACGATGCCCCGTCGCTGCCTCGAACAGCACGACGCCGAGCGCGTAGATATCAGCGCGGCCATCGTGGGGCTCGCCGCGCGCTTGCTCGGGCGCCATGTAGCCGCGCGTGCCGCTCGAGTCTTCAGCATCCGAGGGGCGCGCCCAGCTGACGCCGAAATCGAGCAGCTTGATCAGACCATCGTCGCGGATGAATACGTTCTCGGGTTTGACATCGCGATGGATCACGCGCGCCCCATGCGCATGAACGAGCGCGCGACAGAGTTGGATCGCGAGATCACGCACCTGCGGCACCGACAGTGCGCCCTCGTCGAGCCGACGTCGCAGCGTCTGTCCTTCGAGGAGCTCGAGCACGAGGTATGGCGTCCCGTCGTGAACGCCATGATCGTGCAGCGTGACGATGTTCGGGTGATTTAGGCGCGCCGCCGTCGTCGCTTCGTTCGTGAACCGCGGGCGATCGTGAACTGCGATCTTGAGCGTCTTGATCGCAACGTGCCTGCCAAGGTCGGTATCGCGCGCCTCGTGCACGACGCCGAAGCCGCCGCGCCCGAGCTCGCGCACGATCTCGAAGCGCCCCACGCGATCACCGGGCACGAACACCGGCGCCGATTCCGACGCGGGGAGCGAAGCGACACGACGAAGGAGCTTGGAGAACGCCGTGGTCGGCACGCGTCAATCTCCGAGCAATCCTGCCTCTTCGGCAAACGCGCGCAGCTTGTCTTTGACGCGCTCGAAGCGCTTGCGCAGCGTCGCCGGGTCCGCGTTCATGACCTTCGCGACCTCGCCCCACGGCAAATCTTGATCGACGCGCAAGAACAATAGCGTTTGCTCGTCGGCCGCAAGCCGTTCGCGCAGCTGCGTGACGGCATCTTTGATCTCCGTCCTCTGATACGGCCGCGTCGAGCTCTGGATCTCCTCGACGAGGCGCTCCGCGTGCGTGGTTTCGAGTCGACCGCGGCGGCGCTGGTAGCCGGAATCGACGACACGACACACCGCGCTCCACGCGACGGTGTACGCCCACGACAGCGCGCTCGCGTCGCCGCGAAAGTTCGCGATACCGCGCCACACGTTTTCGCCGAACTGCGAGAACGCGTCACCCGCGAGCGCTTCGTCGCGCAACACGCCACGCAGGTAGCCAAGGATGCGCCGCCCGTAGCCGCGAATCAGGATCGTTGCCGCCTGATCGTGCGCGCCTTCGGCGACCAGGCGGCGGACTGTCTCCTCCACCACCGGATCCGCCACGCGGCCATCGTAACAGGGAATCACCATCGCCATGGCGACTCCAAGGCATGCACTTCCATGCACGAAAGAGCGGTGCTGCAGGCAGATGTGACAGCCGAAAAAAGTCGCGCGTAACCATGCGACAGGCCTCGGGCACTCACGATTTCTTCGCAGAGTTTCGCGAGGACCGCGAGCTGACACTCGGGATTCTGTCGTGAGACGATGTTTCCATGTCGAGGTGGGCCTGGCTCGCGACCTTCGCGATCGGGTGCGGCCATCCCAGCAAACCTGCTGGCGGTCCGGGCCAACCATCACACGCGTCGACGGCGGCGTCGCTCGAAGATGACCTGCCGAGGCTCGCCGAACGAATGGCGAAGCTGTATCGCGATTGGAAGCAGGCGTTTGCGGAAGCGGGTACGAACTGTGCCGCGGCGACGAGCCGGATGAATGCACTCGTCGATGCGAACCGAGACTTGCGCGAGGCGAGCCAGCACGTGCTGCGGGCCGGGCATGCAAAGGTCAAGGCGCTGCGCATCGAGCGCGAGAAGTACGACGCCGAGATCGATGCGAACGCGAAAGCGATCTTCGAATCGCCGACGCTCGCGAAGTGTAAGAAGGATCCTGCGTTCAGTCGCGCGCTCGAACGCCTCGGAGGCGATGAATGAAAGCGTGGCTCGTCTGCCTCGTGCTGCTCGCGAGCGGCATTGCGTTTGCGCAGACTGCCGCGCCCGGTAGTGGCTCGGCGACCGATATCGGATCGGCCGGGAGCGGATTCGCCGGATCTGCCGATGTTGGTTCTGCAGCGGCGCCGCGTATCGATCTGAGTGCAGATGCGGGCTCGGCGGCGGTTGGCTCCGCGGCGCCCGCAGCGCCCACGCACCAACCCACCATCGCGCCCGCGCCAAAGACGACGACGAAGGAAAAGACCGTCTTCGCGATCAAGGTCATCGGTGGCCTCGTCGTGCTCGTGATCCTCGCGTACCTCGGCGGCAACCGCCACGTCGTGCGCTTTCAGGAGCAGCTCGGCATCGCCGGCGTCATCACCGCAGGCTTTCCGTATGTCGCGCTCGGCATGATCGCGAGTCTGTCGCCGATCGGCATCCTCACAGGTGACGTGCTGTCGAAGATGGAGCCGATCCTCCACTTCGGCCTCGGCTGGCTCGGCTTTCTGATCGGCGCACAGCTCGATATCCGCGTGCTCGATCGCGTGCCGAAAGGCACCGCGTATCTGATCGTCGTCGAGGCACTCGGTCCGTTCGGCATCACCGCAGCCGGCTGCGGCATGCTGATGATGACGTTCGGCCAATCGTTCGACGATCCAGCACTCTGGCGAGACATGATCTTGCTCGGTACCGCCGCCGCGATGACGGCGCCGAGAAAGTTTCGCGGCTTCGCGCATCCGACATGGCACGAGGGACGCGGCGCCGACGTGTTGCTCAGCCAGCTCGACGAGCTCGTCGGCATCATCGGCCTGCTCTTCATCACCGCGTACTTCCGGCAGCCGAGCTCGGCAACGTGGCAGCTGCCCGACACGGCGTGGATCTTCGTATCGCTCGGCCTCGGCGTCGCCGCCGGCGCGCTGATCTTCGCGATGATTCGCGTGCCGAGCAACGACGCCGAATTCCTCGCGCTCGTGCTCGGCGGTGTCGCGTTCGCATCGGGCCTCGCCGGCTACCTGCAGCTCTCGCCGATCGTGATCTGCTGCGTCGCCGGCGTGCTCGTGACGAACTTTCCAAACGATCGCCGCAAGGATGTGTTCCGCATCCTTCACCATCTCGAACGGCCCGTGCACCTGATGTTCTTGCTCGTCGTCGGCGCGGTGTGGGCCGTCGGCGATTGGCGCGGCTGGTTGCTCGTGCCGCTGTTCATCGCGGGTCGCGCGATCGGCAAGTGGGTCGGCATCTTCGCGTCGCACACCGCGGTTGGTGCGCTGTTGCCGAGCGGCTTCGCCGAAGATCGCAAGCTCATCACGCCGATGTCGGGCCTGTCGATCGCGCTCGTGATCAGCATCCCGCGTCTCGAGGCCGACAAGGGCTTGCCGTGGGTGCTCACGGCGGTCATCGGCGGCTCGCTCGCGACGGAGATGCTCATGCAGCGGTTCCCCGACAAATCCACGAGTGAACCCGACGAGCGCGAAGCAGCTGCGCCGATCGACGAGCTCGACGATCTCGATTCCGACGAATACGACGGACCGATCTATCGCGACGAGGTACCACCACCTCCAAAGCCACCAACGGGAGAGCATCCATGATCCCGCTGCTGCTCCTGCTCTGCATCGGCGGCATGATGCACGCCGTCCGCAGCTTCACCGGCGGCATCAGCATCGGTGGCATCGACCTCGCGTTCGGCTACCTACTGCTCACCGCGTACTTCACCGGCCGCATCTTCAGCCGCTTCGGGTTGCCAAAGCTGACCGGCTACATCATCGCGGGCGTGATCTCGGGGCCATACGTGCTCGAGCTCGTGACGCCCGACATGGGCAAGTCGCTCAAGATCGTCAGCAACGTCGCGACATGCGTGATCGCGCTAACCGCCGGCAGCGAGCTCAACTTCAAGCGCCTCAAGCCGAGCATGGCGACGCTCCGCGCGATGACGATCTTCGCCGTGATCGGCGCGCAGTTCGCGATCGCGGCCGTTCTATTCGTGATGAAGCCGCTGTTGCCGTTCCTCCAGGACACGACGATGGAGCAGACGCTGGCGATCTGCTTTGTCATCGGCGTTGCGCTGTCGGCGCAGTCGCCGGCGGTCGTCATGGCACTGCTCGCCGAGACCGGCGCCGAGGGCCCGCTCAGCACGGTGATCCTTGGCTCGGTCGTGCTCGCGGATCTCGTCGTGCTCATCATGTACTCCGCCGCCGCATCGATCACAGGTGCCGTCGTCGGCGGCGGCATCGACGTCCTCGAGACCGCGCTCAGCGTGATCTGGGAGCTGCTCGGCTCGATGGTGTTCGGCGTCGCGATCGGCATGCTGATCGGTCAGTTCTTGCTCAAGGTCAAACAGGGGGCGGCGTTGTTCGCCGTCGTCGTGTGCGTCGTCGTCGCCGAGATCGGCGTGCGCATTCACCTCGATCCATTGATCGTCATGCTCGCCGCCGGCCTGTGGCTCGAAAACTTCTCGCGCGCCGACGCGCACGATCTCTTGCACGGCTTCGATGCGGCGCAGCTGCCCGTGTTCCTCGTGTTCTTCGCGCTCGCCGGCGGCAAGATCGATATCTACCTCTTGTACGCGTCGCTGATCCCCGTCGTGCTGATCGCGCTGACGCGCCTCGGCTCGTTCTACGTCGGCTCGAAGCTCGCGTGCCTGAAGACCGGCGCGCCACCGATCGTATCGAAGTATGCGTGGTTCGGACTTGTCCCACAGTCGGGCCTCGCGCTCGCGCTCGCGCTCCTCGTCCAGAACACGTTCCCGACGTTTGGCAAGCAGGCCGCCGTAATCGTGTTCGGCGTCGTCGGCATCAACGAGGTCATCTCGCCGGTTGTCCTGCGCATGATGCTCGTCCAGAGCGGCGAGGCGGGTCGCCGCGCGGCCGTGAAGATCGGGCATTAAAAGCCGCGGGAGTTGCCATCGCGTTCCCGGTTCATGCGAAACTTTTTCGTTCGCCATGGTTGCGGAGGCTCAGTCTCATGTCGCCGCGCAAGCGCCGCCCGAGCTCCTCGACGCGCTCGAGCAGCTGGATCCGGCCGCTCCGCTCGAGGCTCGCCTCGCAGCGCTCGAAGATGTCGCGCGCTGGGTCATCGAAGTCCCCGCGCTGCGACGACTCCTGCGCCCCGCGCCACTGCAGCTCTCGCATCTGCGCCTGCTTCTCCAGGTGCTGCAGGCTGATCCGCAACTCCGACAGCGCCTGAGCCAGACGCTCGGCTCCGTGTTCGTCGATACCACGGCGCTGCACTGGTTCGCCGAAGCCGGCATGCCAAACGATCGCGGCCTCACGCAAGAGACGATCGATCGCATCTCGCGCCGCCTGCTGCCGGCGCCGCCGGATCCGCAAAACCTCGAGCGCTTCATCTCGCGCGTGTTTCGCAGCGAGCGCGATTGCGCGTGGATCGAAGCGGCGCCGCCCGAAATCTACGAGCAGCTCGCCGACCTGCTCGGTGACATCTGGCAACCGCTTCGCGAGACGATGGCCGATGCGGTCGCGCTGCTCTGCACGCGCGTCTCGGCGCTCGGCCTCACCGAAGATCTGCGCACGCGCAGCGAAGCGATGCTCGTGCGCGACTCGCCGTTCTTCCGCCTGCCGCACGTCCCACTCGCCGAAATCCCGATGGTCATCCTCGAGTGCCGCAAGCAACTCGACGTCATCCATGATGCGCTCGAGACCACAGGCGTCTCCGTCGACGTCGTGTACTGCATCGACGCGATCCGCCGCATGATGACGCGCATCGAGCGCTTCGTGCCGCTCGTCGAAGGTCGCGGCACGCGTCTCGAACGCGTCGTGCTCGCGCGCAAAGTGCTCAACGCGCTCACGCACGGCCGCATCAACGACGACAGCTTGCGCCAGCTCGCGCGCCAAAACCTCGGCCTGCTCGCGCGCAAGGTGATCGAGCGCGTCGGGCACACGGGCGAGCACTACGTCACGGCGACTCGTCGCGAGTACTGGAAGATGCTCGCGTCCGCATCGGGCGGCGGCTTTCTCACCGCATTCACCGTCATCGGCAAGTTCTTCACCAAGTGGGGCCACTTCGCGCCCGCGATCGATGGCCTGCTCTCCGCCGGCAATTACGCCGCGAGCTTCATCTTGATGCAGCTGCTCGGCTTCACACTCGCGACGAAGCAGCCGTCGATGACCGCCGCCGCGCTCGCCGCGACGATCAAAGAGCTCAAGAACGGCAAGCACCAGATGGATGACCTCGTCGCGCTGATCGCGCGCATCAGCCGCTCGCAGTTCGCGGCGGCATGCGGCAACGTGCTGACGGTCATCCCTGTCGCGATCGGGATCGATTTCATCTGGATGGCGGTAAAAGGCCATCATTTCCTCGACGACAAAACAGCGGCCAAAACGATCGCATCGTTCCACCCGACGGAGACCGGCACGATCTTCTTCGCTGCGCTGACCGGTGTGCTCTTGTGGCTGTCGAGCCTCGGCGCCGGCTGGCTCGAGAACTGGGTGACGTATCGCCGGCTGCCCGATGCGATCCGCCACCATCGCCTCGGCAAAGTGTTCGGTCGCAAGCGCATGGAGCGCTGGGCAACCTTCGTGTCGAACGAGTCTGCCGGCATCGGCGGCAACTCGACGCTTGGCTTTCTCCTCGGCATGACGCCGATCGTCGGCTTGATCTTCGGCCTACCGCTCGACGTTCGCCACATCACGCTGTCGACGGGCTCGCTGACGTTCGCCGGCTGCTCGCTCGGCTACGAGCACGTGACGATCGCCGCGTGCATCGGCATCGCGATCATCGGCATGCTGAACTTCGGCGTCAGCTTCGCGCTCGCGCTGCTCGTCGCACTGCGCGCAAAAGAAGTCACCGGTCGCGAGCGCGTGCAGCTCGCGTGGGCGGTCACGAAGCGCTTCGTTCGCAATCCGCTGCAGTTCTTCTTCCCGCCAAAGGACAAGCCGGGCCTGCCGCCGGCGCACACGCAACACTAGTCCTTTTCGGCCTCGAGCTTGTGCCTGATCTGCTCCATCTCGAGCCGCGTCTCCTTCGAGACAATTGGATACTGGAGCGGCAACTGACAGAGCGTGCCGACGATAATCTCGCCGACGACGCGACGCATGTACGCCTTCTTGTCGGCGGGGATGCAGTACCACGGCGCCCACGGTTTGCTCGTCGCGCGTAGAGCCTCCTCGTACGCGTCCATGTACTTCTCGTACTTCTCGCTCTCGCGCATGTCGCTCGACGAAAACTTCCAGTTGTTATCGGGGTCGCAGATCCGATCGAGGAAGCGCTTGCGCTGCTCGCGCTGCGAGACGTGCAAGAAGAACTTCAGAATGACGGTGCCGTTGCGCGCCCAGTGCTTCTCCGCCTCGTTGATCGAGTGGAAGCGCTCTTCCCAAAGGTCGTCGAGATCCTTTGGCAGATGCGGCAGGTGTTGCGCGTCGAGATACTCCGGGTTGACGCGCACGACGAGCACTTCTTCGTAGTGGCTGCGGTTCCAGATACCGATGCGGCCGCGCTCGGGCACCGCGCGTTGCACGCGCCACAGAAAGTCGTGGTCGAGCTCCGCTTGCGATGGCTGCTTGAATGCATAGACCTGACAGCCCTGCGGGTTGACGCCGCTCATCACCGAGCGAATCGTGCCGTCCTTGCCGGCGGCATCGAGTGCCTGAAAGATCAGCAGCACGGAGTACTGGTCGTGGGCATAGAGCTTGCCCTGCAGCCTCGTCAGCTTCGCGACCGTCTCTTCAAGCTCTTTGATGTTTTCTTGCTTGCCCGGTGCGTCGTCGGGCGGCGATGTCGACGCCTTGCGAATCTTGAACGTCCCATCGAGCGGGACGAGGTGTTGTTCAACGGGTTCGAACAGGATGGGTTTTGCCATCGCGAGCACGATACGAAGAAACGCGCGGTAATGTCGGTAATCCGGACATTGTCCGGACTCGCGATGTATGGTCGCTGCGCGATGGCGACGACGAATAAGCCTGACTCGAAGGTGGAAGCCCTGCGGCCGTACCCCGAGAGCGACAAGATCGGACCGATCGGTGGCAAGCGCTCGGTGTTCGATGACGAAGCGGAGCTCCGCCGCACGATGGTCACCGAGTTCCAGGCGACGGCCGAGTCTGCGCGCGCCGCAGCCGCAAACGTCGATCGCGATCCGGTCGCTGCCGTTCACGAGTATCGCAAGGCATTGCGACGCGCGCGCGCCGTGCTCGCGCTGATCACCGATGCGCTGCCACGCAACGAGCGGCGAGCGCTGCAGCGTGCGTTGCGCGAGGCGCGCCGTGCGCTCGGGGCCGCGCGCGATCAAGCGGTCGCGCCCGAGGCAATCTCGACCGTCGAGCTTGCCGAAACCGATCGCGATACGGCGAAGACCGTGATCGCCGCTGCCGAAGGCGTGTTGCCCGCCGACGAGATCAAGCAACTGCTCGCCGAGGGTGCCGCGCGCGCGGCCGCGCAAGTCGAAGCGCTCGAAGCTGCGCTGCCGCCGACGCTGACGTTCGAAACGCTCGCGCGCGGCGTGCGTCGCGTCTACGCGCAAGCGCGCAAGGCTCGCACGCGCGCGAAGCGCTCGACGAAGGCGTTCCACGAGTGGCGTCGCCGCACGAAGGAGCTGACGTATCAGCTCGAGCTGCTCGCCGGCTACGCGGGCGAACGCACGCTCGCGATGCAGCGCTCGATCGAGGCAGTCGGCGACATGCAGGGGCCGGCCGTCGATCTGCTGATGCTGCGCGGGCTCATCGACACGCATGGCAATGGCATCGCGACCGAGCCGATCGATCACCTCGCCGCCGCGATCGAAGACCGTTTGGGCGATCTGATGTCTGCCGCCCGCCGCGCCGGCCGCGACGTATTCCGCCGCAAACCGCGCCGGTTTGCGAAGCGCTTGGAAAAAGCCGTACGCCGCGACCTCGCTCCGGTCGCCGCTGCCGATGACTTGACGTCCGACTGATCCTATAAGAGGGCATGTCGAAGGTCCTCATCATCGGAGCCGGTGGCGTCGGCGGTGTCGTCGCGCACAAGGCGGCGATGGAAACCAAGGTGTTCAGCGACGTGATGCTCGCGAGCCGCACGCTCGCGAAGGTCGAAAAGATCGCGGCCGAGGTCGAGCAGATGCACGGCCGCAAGATCCGCACGGCGCAAGTCGATGCCGATGATGTGCCGCAGCTCGCGCGTCTGCTCAAGGAGTACAAGCCGGTCGTCGTCATCAACGTCGCGCTGCCGTATCAGGACCTCCACATCATGGATGCGTGCCTCGATGCGGGCGTCGATTACCTCGACACCGCGAACTACGAGCCGCCGGATATCGCGAAGTTCGAATACAAGTGGCAGTGGGCGTATCAGGATCGGTTCACGAAGGCCGGCCGCATGGCGCTGCTCGGCTCCGGGTTCGACCCGGGCGTGACGAACGTGTTCTGCGCCTACGTGCAGAAGCATCTGCTCGACGAGATCCACTACGTCGATATCGTCGACTGCAACGCCGGCTCGCACGGCAAAGCGTTCGCGACGAACTTCAACCCCGAGATCAACATCCGCGAGATCACCGCGCGCGGTCGCTACTGGGAAAACGGCGAGTGGAAGGAGACCGATCCGCTCAGCGTGTCGCGCATCTTCGATTATCCCGGCGTCGGCGAGAAGAAGAGCTTTTTGCTCTATCACGAGGAGCTCGAGTCGCTCGTGAAGAACATCAAGGGGCTCAAGCGGATTCGATTCTGGATGACGTTTGGCGAGGCGTATCTCAAGCACCTCGAGGTGCTGCAGAACGTCGGCATGACGCGCATCGATGAGGTCGACTTCGACGGCAAGAAGATCGTGCCGATCAAATTCTTGCGCGCGCTGCTTCCGGATCCGGCATCGCTCGCCGCGGGCTACAGCGGCAAGACATCGATCGGCTGTTTGTGCGAAGGCGTCAAGAACGGTCAGAAGAAGCGCTACCTCATCTACAACATCTGCGACCACGCCGAGACGTACAAGGAAGTGCGCGCGCAGGCGATCTCGTACACGACGGGCGTGCCCGCGGTGACCGGCGCCGTGATGATGGCGACGAAGCAGTGGCACGGCGCGGGCGTGTTCAACATGGAGCAGCTCGATCCAGATCCATTCTTGGCTGACGTCGCGAAACGAGGCTTGCCGTGGCACGTCGAGGAGCGCTGATCCTCGTCGCGCTCGTCGCGTGCGGACACCGCGACGCGCGCACGGATGGCTCGGTCACGCAGCCTGACGGCGCCGTCACGTCGGGAACGGTCGCGTGTGGCGCGACGACGTGCGCGACGCCGGCGCAGGCATGTTGCGACTTGCCGCCGCCGAGCGGCGACATCTGCTATGCGGTGACGGGCGGCATCTGCGAAGGCGGGCGCATGCTGCGCTGCGATGGCCCGGAGGACTGCACTGGTCAGACGTGCTGTTGGTTCGGCGGCAACTCGTCGTGCGCGACCGTCGATGCGTGCAATACCGAAGGCCAGGCGATGTGTCACGGTACCGATGCGACGCCGTGCCGAACGAGCGAGGTCTGCTGCGAGGTCGCCGGCACGCCGTATTCGATATGCAAACCGAGCTGCTAGGACGATGAGCAAGGGAGCTGCCCTCGGCGAAGCGATGGCGCGCGCGATCGATGTCGGCAGCGTCGAGACGCCGTGCTTCATCACCGACCTCGGTGCGCTCGAGGCGAATCTGCGCGTGCTCGCCGATGTGCAGCAGCGCGCCGGCTGCACGATCTTGCTCGCGCTCAAAGGCTTCGCGCAGTGGTCGACGTTTGGCCTCGTGCGCACGTACCTCGCGGGCGCGACGGCGAGCTCGACCGCCGAGGCGCGACTCGCGCGCGAGGAGCTCGGTGGCGAAGTGCATGCCTATGCGCCCGCGTACTCCGAGGGAGAAATGGCCGAGCTCGTCACGCTCGCCGATCACATCGTGCTCAACTCGCCGGCGCAGTGGCGCAAGCATCGCGCCGCGATCGAGCGCGCCGGCGTCTCGGCCGGCCTGCGCGTCAACCACGAGCATCAAGAGGTCGAGGTCGCGCTCTACGATCCCGCCGGCGCATGCTCGCGGCTCGGCACGACGCGCGCGAACCTGACGGCCGCCGATCTCGACGGCATCGAGGGCCTGCATTTTCACACGCTGTGTCAGACAAACAGCGATGCGCTCGAGCGCGCCGTTGCCGCGTTCGAGACGAAGTTCGGCGAATTCATTCCGCGCGTGAAGTGGGTCAACTTCGGCGGCGGGCACCACATCACGCGCCCCGATTACGACATCGATCGCGCGGTGCGCGTGATCCAGGCGTTTCGCGCGAAGTGGAACAAGCCGGTCTATCTCGAGCCCGGAGAAGCGGTCGCGCTCGGTGCCGGCGTGCTCGTCGCGCAGGTGATGGACACCTTCTATAACGGGATCGACATCGCGATCCTCGATACGTCAGCGACGGCGCACATGCCCGACGTGCTCGAGATGCCGTACCGCCCGGTCATCGTCGGGGCTGGAGATCCCGGCACCAAGCCGCATACGTATCGGCTCGGCGGCATGACGTGTCTCGCCGGCGATGTCATCGGCGACTACAGCTTCGATCGACCGCTCGTCGTCGGCGACAAGCTCGTGTTCCTCGACATGGCCCACTACACGATGGTGAAGACCACGACCTTCAATGGAGTGCGGCTGCCTTCGATCGCGACCCACGACCCGGAGACCGGACGAATCACGATCCATCGAAGATTCGGCTACGCAGACTATCGCGATCGCCTCTCCTAAGCCTAATATCCGCGCCATGCGAACCTTACTCTTGAGCATGGCAGTGTGCGCGGCCCTGGTGGCCTGCAAGAAGAAAGAAACTCAACCGTCGGCAGGCTCGGCAGCGGGCAGCGCCGAGATGGCAGCGGGCAGCGCGGCAGAGGCAGCCGGCAGTGCAGCGCAAGCTGCAGGCAGCGCGGCCGAGGCCGCTGGCAGCGCAGCGCAAGCTGCGGGCAGCGCCGCCGAAGCAGCAGCCGGCGCAGCCGGCGCCAAGCCGGCGGCGGTGACCGACGACATGGTGCAGGTCGCCGACAAGATGGTCGTCGTGCTCGAGAAGCTCGGCAAGGATCTCGAGGCCGCTGGCAAGGACTGCAAGAAGGCAGCTGCCGCGATCAAGAGCGCAGCGGGCGAGCTCAAGCCGCTCAAGGAAAAGGGCGACGCGATGAAGGGCGCCGCCGACAAGGACCCGCAGGTCAAGGCGTGGTTCGAGGCGAACTACGGCAAGAAGCTCATGGGCGCGATGGCGCCGCTCATGACGACGGCGCAGACCTGCGCGAAGGACAAGGCCTTCACGGACGCGATGAAGAGCATGGACCTCGGCGGCGGCGGCGCGAAGAAGGATGACGCCAAGGCCGGCGGCGACGCGAAGAAGGGCGACGCGAAGAAAGCGCCCGCCGAGAAGAAAGAGTAGTTCTACCGGAGGAGCACGAGCTCCTCAGCGGTTGTCGGGTGAAGCGCGAAGGTGCGGTCGAGGTCGGCCTTCTTCGCGCCCATTGTTATTGCGATCGCGACGGACTGGATGATCTCTGGTGCGTCGGGCCCAACAATGTGCACGCCGAGCACGCGGTCATCGGCGCGCGACACGACGAGCTTGATCAGTACGTACTCGTCGCGTCCCGATAGCGCATAGCGCATCGGGCGAAAGCGCGTGCGGAAGATCTGCACGTCGTGACCGCCTGCGCGTGCCGCGGGTTCAGTCAAGCCGACGGTTGCTGCCGGCGGCTGCGAGAACACAGCGGTCGGAATCAAGTCGTGGTTGATCGGCGTCGGTTTGCCGCCGAACAACGTATCGGCGACCGCCTGCCCTTCGCGGATCGCGACAGGCGTGAGCGAGACGCGCGCCGTGACGTCGCCGACCGCGTAGATGTGCGGCACGTGCGAGCGCGAAAACTCATCGACGACGATCGCGCCGCGGCCATCGAGCACGACGCCTGCCTCGACGAGGCCCATGCCTGCACTCACCGGATCGCGGCCGATCGCCGCCATCGCGAGGTCGCACGAGAAGTCGACGCAATCGCCGGTGACGAGCTTGACGCCGTGCGCGACGAGCGCGCGCTCGATCTCCTTCGACACATCGGGATCGAAACCGCGCAGTACGTGCTCGGCGCGATGGATGAGCGAAACGTGCGCACCGAAGCCGGCGAAGATGTGCGCGAACTCGACGCCGATATAACCGGCGCCGAGGATCGCGATGCGATCGGGCAGCGACGGCAAATGAAACACGTCGTCGGAGCTGATGTACTTCTTGCCGTCTTGCGGGATGCGCGGCTTGCCGCCGGTCGCGACGAGCACGTTCGTCGCGGTGACGCGTTCGCCGTGGATCTCGATCGTGTGCGCATCGCCGAGGCGCGCGTGGCCTTCGAACACGCGCACGCCGTGTTTGCGCAGATTGTCCAAATAGACCTTCGACAGCCGCGCGATCTCGTTGTCTTTGGCTTCGATAAATGAGGGCCAATCGAAGCTCGCGCTCGGAATGGTCCAGCCTTGGCCGCGTGCGTCATCGAGGAATCGGCTGACCTCGCTCGCGTAGACCATGAGCTTCTTCGGCACGCATCCGCGAATCACGCACGTTCCACCCCAGCGACTTGCTTCAGCGATCGCGACTTGTGCACCGTGTTGCGCAGCGACGCGAGCTGCGCGAACGCCACCGGATCCACCGCCAATCACGAACAGATCGAAGTCATGTTGCCGCGCCATGGGGTCCGTAGTGTACGTGCGCCGCCGCAGCGCCGCATCACGTACTGTCAGCACAAGCAAACGCAAAACAGAACTTGTGTTCAATAAAGCGATGGACAGCTCGCACCACGTTTGTATGCTGCTCGCGACAACGAACAGGGGGCAGTCATGCGTTCGCTTGCTCTGACTTTCGTGACCGTGCTCGCCGCTGCGTGCGGCGTCGATCCTTCAGGTGATGACGACGGCATGGGGAGTGGTAGCGGAAGTGGCAGCGGCAGCGGCAGCGGCTCGGGCGAATCGCCCGCGTTCAAAGTCGTGAGCAAAGACGTGACGCTCAATCCGGGCGAAGAGATCACGTACTGCTACTACTTCCACACGCCCAATACCGAACAGCTCGTGATCAAGAAGTGGGTCTCGGAGATGACCGAGGGTAGTCACCACATGATCATGTTCTGGGGCGCGGCCGGCCAGCCCGCCGACGGCACGCTCGATCCGAGCGGCAACTGCGGTGGCTCGAGCATTCCCGTCTGGATCTACGCATCGCAGACGCCGCACGGCGAGCTGCCGATGCCGCAAGACGACGGCGCGGGCAAACCGCTCGGCATGCTGGTGCCGCCGAACCAACCGGCGTACTTCCAGATGCACTACCTCAACCAAGGCGACACGCCGCTCACCGTGCACGTCGAGCTTTCGGCATTCGCGTACGCGAAGGATGCGGCGTACACGCCAACCGCCGCGTACATCACATACAACGGTGACATCTCGATCGCGAACGGCGCGACGAACTACACCGAGACGGAGACGTGCGGCGTCCCAGCCGGCGTGCAGTTCTGGACGGTGTCGACGCACTCGCACAAGCAGTCGATCAAGACATCGATCATGGATGGCGCGAACATGGTGTTCCTCAGCGAGGGACCGGATGCCTGGGAGCATCCCGGTGCGCAGAGCTGGATGACGTCGCCGTTCTTCACGTTCGCGAGCGGCCGGTTGACCTACTCGTGTACGTACAACAACACCACAGGCAGAACGATCACCGATGGGCCAAGCGCACAGACCGATGAGATGTGCATGGCCACCGGCTACATCTTCCCGATGAGCGCGGCGAAGTTCTGCTACACGAACCAGGGCCCGTTCTGACCCGCCGCGGGATCTGAATCGCCGCGGCATACCTCTCTCATACCTTCCTCATAGCGCGATTTGAATCGCCAAGGCGCCGCAGAGCCAAGGCGCCAGTCAGAAGGGTTGATCAGGCCCGATCTTGATTTCAGCCATGCGATTGCGTGCGTTCTGCTCGGTGACACTCGCGTCGAGTACGGGCCCCGGCCCCCCTCTTACTGGCGCCTTGGCTCTGCGGCGCCTTGGCGATTCTCTGCGGACGCGAAAGGGATCCGGGCGGCGGCGGCAGTCAGTCGTCGATCTCGATGATGACGTCCTCGTTGATGAGGAGGTCTTCAACGGTCGGCGGCGTCGCAGCGGGCGCCGTTGCGGGCGCCGGCGTGTCGCCGGTCTTCGCGGCGGGGGCCGCAGCGGTCGGCGCAGCCGGCTTCTCTTCGGGCGCCTCGACGGGGGCCGGCGCGGCGGCGACCTTCGTCTCGCGCGGCGCGATGCTTTCGCCACCATCGTCGGCGGTTGTCGACGGTGCAGGCCAGGCTGGACCACTCGCCTTCGGGTGACCGCACGCGGTCAGCGCGAGCACGAACCACCAAGGGCGCATCGGATTAGCGTAGCACGTCTATTGGACGTGATAGCCGAGACCATCGATGGTCGGCTTGACGAGTGCCCGCGCGTCGACGCCGGGCTTCGTCGCCACTTCGACGCGCGCGTTGCGAAAATCCGTCTTGACGGCGAGCACGCCGTCGACATCGGCGAGTGCACGCTCGATGCGCTTGGCGCAGCCGCCGCAGCGCATGCCCGTGACGGAGAGCGCCGTCCACGAATTCTTGTCAGCGACTGCGGCCCATTGCGGCATCGGGCCGGCACCGCCGCACGAACCTCCGCAGGAGCCACCGCAGCTTTCACCGCCACCGCCGCAACCACAGGAGGATTTCGCAGCGTGCGGCGCGACAGCAACAGCCGGCGCCGGCGCGGGACGCGAGACCGGCTCGGGCGCTTGCGCGGTGACCGCGGCCGAACGTTCTGCAGAGTCGGCGTGCTGACATGCCGACGTGATCAGGAAGAGGCAGCAGATAAGCATCCGCATCACGATTCGTGTATCACACCGCCATGCTGGAAGTTGGCAAGAAAGCACCGGCGTTCACGCTCGAGTCGTCGGAGGGCGGCAAGGTCAAGCTGTCGGATTATGCGGGCAAGGTGGTCGTGCTGTATTTCTATCCGCGCGACAACACACCCGGCTGCACGATCGAAGCGCAAGACTTTCGCGATGCGGTGCCCGCGCTGAAGAAGCTTGGCGCGGTCGTCCTCGGCGTGAGCAAGGACACGATGGCGTCGCACTGTAAGTTCCGCGACAAGTACAAGCTGAACTTTCCGCTGCTCACCGATGCCGACGGCAAGGTGATGGAGGCGTACGGCGCGTGGGGCGACAAGGTGATGTACGGCAAGAAGATGAAGGGCATCATTCGTTCGACCGTGATCATCGATAAGGCCGGCAAGGTCGCGAAGCACTGGCCGAAGGTCAGCGTGAAGGGACACGTCGACGAAGTGATCGAAGCGGTGAAGGAGCTCGACTAGCGATGCCACGTTTTCGAAGCGCGGCATCGAGCGGATCGCTGTCGTAGGCCTTGTCTGCCGCACACGAACTTGATTTCGCCGATATTGCCAACTCATCCGCGGCGCTTGGTTTCGGCGACATCGCAAACGGATCGGCCTCGCTTGATTGCACCGCTCTCGCGAACGCGTCGGCCGAAACCGATCGAACTCCGGCTACTTGAGAACGCTGTTTCTGAGATGCGTTCTAGTCCATCGACCAGGAAAGCCGCGCCGGCCCGCAGCCGCCGGTGATGGCGACGACGAAGGTTTGGCCTGCCGTGCCGTCGAGGAGCAGGACTTC
>Ga0070698_100000568_pt1 | contig 39606 bp, 30 predicted proteins | sample KBSK1502metaG_FD_65477 | JGI IMG/M metagenome (GOLD analysis project Ga0070698, IMG submission 65477) | Corn, switchgrass and miscanthus rhizosphere microbial communities from Kellogg Biological Station, Michigan, USA - KBS K1-50-2 metaG | ecosystem: Host-associated > Plants > Roots >...
GCGCGGGGCCGTCTGCGGCGTCGCCGCTCCTCCCCGATGCACAGAGGCATCGCCTTCGTCGCGGCTCCTTGCATCCGACCCCACGGCGCTCGCAACGCCGCATCACACCTTTTTTCAGCAGCCTGCTGGAACCCTGCGGCGCCGTCCGGCCGGCTTCGCGCTCGTCGAGATGATGGTCGCGACCGGGATCCTGCTCGGGCTGGTCATCGGAATCTACGGGCTGCTCGACTCCTCCACGCGAATCGCAAAACAGGAGACGCTCGTTGCCGAGGCGCAACAGTCGGTCCGCGCCGGCATCCAGGAGCTCGTGCGGATCGTTCGGCAGGCGCGCGCGGGGCAGCTCTACTACGGCAATGCCATCCTGCCGGCCGCAAACAACATCGCGGGGGGGCAATCGATCGCGGACCTCTCCGGCTCGCCTCACTACATCCGCCGGGGAACCGACATGCTGAGGGTTCGGGGAGTGCTCTTCGGCGACGAGTACGCGCTGACCGCCGGAGACGTGACCTGCAGCGGAACCTGCGACGGCACGTCGCTCATGACCGTCACGGTTCGCGCCACGTCCAACAGCGGCGTCGTCAACTTCGCTTCCGGCGCGCTTCCCTCCCTCGCTTCGAAGACCCGTCCCTTCTACTTCGTCGTCGCGGACGCGACCAACCAGACCGTGACGGTCGGAAGCACGATCTATCTCGTGCCCCTTTATTACGTCGGCCGGGTCGAAGCCTCGGGCACCTGGTACACGCGGACCGCGACGACATTCAGTTTTGCGATGAACCCGCAAGATCCCGGAGCCCGGAGTCTGAACGCGAGCGCCAGCGGGTCTCCCGCGCTGCAGAAGCCGTTCCTCTGCGGCGCGGTGGACGACGTCCTGCTCTTCCTGGACGAGGGTCGGGTCGACGCGTCGGGCAGCGCCGCGGACACGCACCCCGTTCTCTCCTCTGCCCGCTTCGACCCGGGCTCCGGTCGTTTCGACATCGATCCGCTGGTGGGCGAGGCGGAGGACTTTCAGGTCGCCTACGGCATCGACGGGATCGACGGTTCGACTCCAGATCGGGGCATCTCGCCGGCGGCGGTGGACACGAGCGGGATCAATCGAGACGAGTGGGTGGGCAACGTCGCGACGGAGATCGAGACGTCTCTGACCGTCTCGGGCTCCGGACCGGCGCAGGTGGCGGGCTTCCTCGATCGGAGTATCGCGAGCGGCCCGCCGAATCCTTCGCTCGCGACCCCGGCCCTGCGCTCGATCTGGCTCTCGCTGCTGGTCAAGTCCGCGGACCCGGACTTGAAGTACGGGGGCCCCGGCGCGATGGGGATTCGAATGCTCGATTCGACCGCCGTCTCCTTCTCCGATTCGTCTTCGACGGGCAGGCCCTACCGCCGTCGCGTTCAGTCCTTCGCGGTGGCCATGAGGAACTACCAATGATCAGAGGCGTGCGCCGGAGACCGAGAGATCAGGAGGGGTTCGTTCTCTTCCTGGCCATTCTGCTCCTCTTCGTCCTGACGATTACCGGGCTCGCTCTGATGTTCACCTCATCGAGCGAGCAGCTGCTGTCGAGCCATCAGACGATGGTCTCCAAGACTTTCTACGCCGCCGACTCGGGCGTCCAGTACGCGACGGCCAAGCTCGCGACCGACGTCAACTATGTCGGCGGGCGGCTTCCGGTCGGCGTTTCCTCGCACTATCCGGGGGCTGTCACACCCGACATTCGCGTCACCGTCAGTCGGCCGGTCAATATCGGCTACAGCATCCATCCCGGCGACCAGATTCAGTCCCAGGGATCGAGCTACGGAGCGAGCCAGATCGTCGAGAACTACTTCGACTTCACCTCCACGGCCCAGTCCAATTCCATCCAGACGGAGAAGACCATCACGACCGCCGTCGGGATCTATCCGCAGTTGCTGGCGATTCCGCAATGAAGATCCGGCGAGTCCTCTGGACGATCGGGCTCTCCGCGTTAGTCGAGCTCTCGCCGGCCGCGCGCGCCGACGACAAGGATCTCTTGAAGCGCGGATCAGTGCCGCCCAATGTCCTGATCGTCTTTGGCAACTCGCAGACCACCAACCAGCCGATCCTCGGCAACGCGAGCAGCTGGGACGGCGACGCGGATTCTCCGTCGAGCAAGCTCGGCGCCGCCAAACGCGTGATCCGACGGTTCGTCGCCGACAAGCGCGCTTCCTTCAATGTCGGTCTGACCAGTTTTGCCCACAACCCCAACGCGGGCAGCATCTCGATCTACGGCAAGCACTGGCTGTATGCGCCTCTCACGCCGGATTTCCCGTCCGAGTCCTGGAATGAGCCGGCCGGAACGATCGAACGGTGGGGTTCCGCCGGGGAAGGGCCTTGCACCAATCTGGTTTCTCCCTCCTGCACGGGCGCTTCGCCCAGCTTCATGACCCTCGCCAACAGCGCCACCGTCGCGGGGCCCTTCTTCGGAGGCACGGGCGCCGGCGCGGCCTACGTCTACTTGAACGGAAACGCCAGCTCCGCCTCGCAGCGTGTGCGCTCGACTCTCACGGCCGGCCGTTACGGCGACGCGTTTTCCGACGGCACGCTTTCGGCCTATCTGCTGCCGGGGCCGCCCCCACACTCGCTCGAAGTCAAAAAGGAATACCAGGAGAAGCTCGGCAGCAACTGGTCGACGAAGGGCACGACGCCGCGCGGCGATCCGGGCACGGTCACCGTCTTTTACGCCCCTCCGGCCTCTCTGAGCGGGGACTCCTTCTTCTCGGCCGCGCCCGACGCCGGAGACGAGATCGGATTCTTGAACGATCCGAAGGGAGATTTCGCGGTCGGCGCCAACTGTTCCGGCTGGGAGTTTCAGACCAACAGCGCACCGCTCCCGCTCATCAAGGTCCCGCGCGATTACAGGTGGGGCGCGAGCTGTCTTCCACCGCAGGATTCCTATCCTTGCCTCGCGCGGCTCTTGAGGCCTCAGGCGGTCCTGACGAGCTACGATCCCGCGACCGGAACCTTCTCCACGATCGACCATGACAACCCGGGTTACGGCGGGACCGGAAGCCAGTACGCCGACGGCTGCGATCCGGCCATCCTGGGGGCAGTCGACGCGGGCCTGAACGTGACGGAGAACCAGGCCATCCTGACCACCCGCAACGGTTCTCAGGCGCCGATCAAGGATCTGCTGAAGAACATCTATGCCTACTTCAATACGCCCTCGATCGACGGATTCCAGAACGGGCGTCGGCTGGACGATCCGGACGCGAAGTGCCGAACCTCCGCCGTGATCCTGATCTACGACAATTTCAACGGCTGCCAGAACGATAACTGCTCTTACCTGACGAACTTCGTCTTGACCGACTTGAAGAAGATCGGCGCGCCGGTGTTCGTCATCGGATTCGGCGCGGGCGCCGTGGCGACTTCTTCGACGGGAATCTGCATCGCCCAGAACAGCGGCGCGATTCTCTCGGACGGCACCGTTGGGTACTTTCCGGTCTCCTCCGCCGACGGTCTCTACCAGGCCCTCTCCGACATCTTCTCGATCGTCAATGAAGGGACCAAGGACTTCGCTGCCGCCACGGTGTCGTCGGTCCAGGCCGGCGCGGACCAGATGGTCTACCTGGCGACCTTCAACGCCGCCAAGAACCGATCGATCTGGAACGGCCGAATCAACGGCTATCGACTCGACTCTCAGGGCGCGTTGCAACTCGGGTCGAAGACGATCTCGGATCCCAACGATCCCAACCACGGCTTGACCCTGCCGGCTCCGTCCAACGATCCGACTTCTCTGATCTGGAACGCCGGGCAGAACCTCGCCCAGACCCCGGGGATGGGCGCGACCAACCCCGGCGCCGTCTTGAATCCCGGAGCTTCGCTTGCCTCCGGCACCTATCTGGATAACTCCAACGACACCGTCACGACGATCCCCACGCATTTCTATCCGGGCCGCAAGATCGTTTTCTCGTTGCCGCTCTCGACCCCCAATCCGTTGTCGACCTTGCCCCTCTCCTCGGCGGGTGGGGTGCCGGAGAACCGTTATGACCTGACCAACACGCCCGCGGCGAGTTGGTGGCCGGCGGTCAAGGCGCTCCTGGGTCCTCAGACGGCTCCTCCCGCCGTGCTCTCGCCGTCTTTGAGCGACGCGGATGCCGGCAGCTCGCTGCGTTTCCTGTGGGGAGATCGCGACGCCGTCATGACGACGACCGAGGCGAGCCAGCGGTATCTGGGATTGAAGCTCGGAGACATCTTTCATTCGACTCCGGCGATCGTCGGCCGCCCCGGGGATTACGCGTACTACGTCGGAAACCTTCAGGGGTACCAGACGTTCTTCCAGACGTATCGGCAGCGCCGGCGAGTCCTGTTCGTCGGTGCGAACGACGGGCTGCTGCACGCCTTCGACGCGGGCGCCTTCGGGCGCGATCCCTCTGTCTGCCGGCCGCTATCCGACGGGAGCACGCCCCCGTGTTACGACCTCGGAACGGGAGCGGAACTTTTCGCCTACGCGCCGAGATCAATCTTCCAGAACTTCAAACGGTTGAAAGACGCGGCCGGACCGCAGACCAAACAGAACGAATGGACGGTGGACGGCGGGCCATCGGCCGCCGACGTCTTCGTCGACGCGAGTCATTCGGGCACGCCCAATCCGGCCACGCGCGCCTGGCGGACCGTGCTCGTCGGAGGAATGCGCGAAGGGTCCGCGTTCGAGGGGATCGGCGGAGCCTCGCCACGCGAATCCCAGGGGAGCTATTACGCGCTCGATATCACGCAACCCGACGAGCTGGTCACGGATGGCTCCGGCCTCGTCGGTCCACCCTCGAGTCCTCCGACCTTCGCCGCGCCCAAATGCTTGAACGCTTCGGGAGACGGCAGCTGCGGCAAAGACGCCGCCGATCCGACGGTGCGCGGGACGCAGCCGGCGCGGGCGTGGCCGACCGTTCTCTGGGAGATCACCGACGCGGGAGACGCGGACATGTCCGGCTCGCCCGGCGCCGGGTACCGCGACATGGGGGAGACCTGGTCGAAGCCGGCGATGGGGAGAGTCCGCCTTTGCGTGAGCGGCTGCGGCGGGACGAGTCCACCTCCGGTGTTCGAGGACCGCTTCGTGGCGATCTTCGGCGGCGGTTTTGACCGGGAGCGTCTCAATCGCCGAGGCAACTGGCTCTACATCGTCGACATCGAGACCGGCCGCGTTCTCTATCGCGCCAACTCGAGCTGCGGGATCAATGCGGGCGGCGGCTCCTGCACGCCGGTCTACTTCGGATCGATCCCGTCCGAGCCGGCCGCGCTCGACATGAACGGCGATGGTTACCTCGACTTTCTGTACGTGGGAGACGCCAGGGGTCAGCTCTGGCGAGTGGATCTGACCGACCTCCGAATGTCCACAACTCCTCCGAGCGGCCCCTTCGCGAACCAGCTGGACCTCGTTTCCGGCTCCGGGAAGCCCTTCCTGCTCTTCCAGGCTCCCCAGCCGGTTGCTCCTGCCGTCTCTCCGTTCTATCCGATCTTCTTCCGCCCGACTGCCGTTTCGCTCGGCTACACGAGCGCGAACAAACCGATCATCGGTCTGGCCTTCGGCACCGGAGACCGGGACGACATCCTGGCGACGACGGACCCCTCGAGTCTCTCCTACAGCCAGCGCTTCTACTACGTCCTGGACAACGCCAACTTGACGACGAGGACCGAAGCGAGCCTCTTGGAGATTCCCTCCTCCACGGCGCCCAAGGCGTCCTCGCCCGCTCCCAACGGCTGGTTCCTGGATCTGGCCGCCGGAGAACGCGTGATCACCGACTCGCTCGCCATCAAGGGAGTCATCTATTTCTCGACGTTCAACCCCAACTCCGCGGGGACTCCGCTGGGCAACTGCGGAAATGCGCTCCGCTGCGGAGGCTCCGGCGGAACGGCCCGCTTCTACAGCGTCCTGTATTCCAGCGGCGATCCGTACTCCGGCTCCGACCGGGGGCAGACGCAGCCGAACGCGACTTTTCTCACGAACCCGATCTTCTACACGTCGGAGGACCGCCAGGGGCACATCTTCTACACATCCGACAATACGGTGTCGATCGTGCCGATTCCCGGAGGCACGCGCACGACCGTCAAGGACTGGAAGGAAAAGTAGGAAGCCCCGAGGAACCGCCGGCTATCGCCCACGGCTCGCTCGCTCAACGCCAGGGCAGATTCCTCGTCGCTGCGCTCCTCGGAATGACAGGCAAAAACCTTACTCTCTCGACTACCGACTACCGACTACCGACTACCGACTGTCGACTGTCGACTGTCGACTAGTCAAACCTCACCGACACGATCTTCGAGCATCCAGGCTCTTCCATCGTCACGCCGTACATGACATCGGCCGTTTCCATCGTGCGCTTGTTGTGCGTGATCGCGATGAACTGCGTCTCCTCCGTCATGTCGCGCAGCAGACGGGTGAAGCGATCGATGTTGACTTCATCCAGCGGGGCGTCGACTTCGTCCAGGATGCAGAAGGGGGAGGGCTTGTAGCGGAAGATCGCCATCAGAAGGGCGATCGCCGTCAGCGCCTTTTCGCCGCCGGAGAGCAGAAGGATGGATTGATTCCTCTTCCCGGGCGGCTGCGCGCTGATCTCGACGCCGGATTCCAGCAGATCATTCTCGTCTAGAAGCCGCATCTGGGCGGTTCCCCCCTGGAACAGGCGGGCGAACATCGCGACGAAGTTCTCGTTGATGGCCTGAAAGGCCTCGCGAAATCGTTCGGAGGAGGTGGCGTTGATCTTGCGGATCGAGTCCTGCAGCTCGGCGATCGAGCGCAGGAGGTCGTCTCGTTGGGCGGTGAGGAACGTCGACCGCCTGGTCTCCTCCTCGTACTCCTCGAACGCGAGCACGTTGACCGGGCCGATCCGTTCGATCGCCGCGGATAGCTCCGCCGCCTCGGCCTCGAGCAGCGCGAGAGCCTCGTCCGATACGTCGGCCGGAGGAGGCAGCTCGGCCGGCTCGACACCGAACTCCTCGCGCGCCTGGGTCGTCAAGTGTTCCAGGTCGGAGTGGACCTTCGTCTCGGCCATCTCGGCCTCGAAGCGCGCCTCTCTCGCCGCGTCCAACACGGAACGCGCCGCTCGGGTTCCTTCCTCGCCGCGCTCGGCGCGCGCGATCGCCTCCGCGGCCGCGGCGGCGGCGGCCTCCCGCTCGACAGCGTGTTGCTCGCGGGCGCGCAGGTTTGCTTCCTGCCGCTCACGAGCTTCCGTTTCCTCTCGAGCGAGCTCCTGGCCGCGCTCGGCCAGCCGCCGTTCTTCCTCCGCGCTCTCGCCGACCCGTCGATCGAGCTGGGCGCTCATCTCGAGGACTCTCTCCCGCGCGGCGTCGAGCGAGCGGCGGCGCTCGGCGGCGACCTCCGCCTCGGTGCGCCGATGGGCGAGGTCGTCTCCCGCGGCCGCGGCGAAAGACCGGGCCTCCGGCAACGCGGCGGCCAGCAGGTCCGCCCGAGCGCGGACCTGTTCCTCTCTCGCGGCGTGCCGGCGCTCCTCTCCCTCGATTTCGTTGCGGAGCGAGGCAAGCCCCGCCGCCTCGTCGGCCAGCGCGGCGGACTCGGCGGAGAGGGTGTCGCCCTCCCGGGCCAGCCGCACGCTCTCGGCGCGGCGTTCCTCGGCCCGCGCGGAGACGCCCGAAAGAGCCGTGTTCGCACGCCTCTCGCGCTCACGCAGCTCGGGCAGCCGACCTTCCCGCTCGGTCTTCTGCCGCCGGAGGTCCTCGAGCGAGTGGTCGAAGCCCGCGACCCCCTCGCGCTCCTGAACGACGCGCCCTTCCAGATCCTCGAGCTCGCGGCGCAGAGCGAACAGACCTTCCGCCTCCGGCGCCATTCGGAAAACCCGGACCAGTGATCCTCGCACCAGCTCCCGGCTGCGCGTGACAATCGGGATCGTCGGGAAGAGCTCCGCGAGAAGAAGCGCTTCGTCGAGAGAGTCGAGAAAGGCGGCCGGCGGAAGAGCCGCCCTCTCGGCCGCGCCGAGCTCGCGAAAGTTTTCGAGCGCAACTTCCCATCCCTTGAGGCCTTCCTGTGAGGGCGGGCTCGCCGCGCTCCAATCGGTTCGGACGAAGGTCGCGGAGGGAAGATCCCGGGCAGCCGCAGCGGCCTTCCGCGGATCTCCCGCGGCGAGCAGGGCGTCGAGCTCGTCCCCGAGGAGAACATCCACGGCTTCTTCCCATCCGCGTCGAGGACGGAGACGGTCGGAGAGCCGTCCCCGCTCGGGCACGCCCGCTCGGGCGAAGGAATCGCGAACGGACTGGACGTTGCTTTCGCGCCGCCGGAGAACCTCCGACAGGGCTCCCTGCCGGTGCTCGGCTTCTCCAAGCCTCTCGCGCGCCGCCTCGCGCTGCGACTGCTTCTCTTCGAGGAGGGCCGCCAGACGCTCGAGCTCCGCCTCCTCGCTCGCGACGGCCGCTCGCGCCTCCAGCTCGTGTCTGGTCGCGTCGGCCGTTTCCTTCTCGGCTTGCGCGACTTCCTCCTGCCGATCCCGAATCTCGGCACCGACCTTCTCCAACGCCTCTCGCAGCCGGGAAAGGGACGCCGCGACGCGCGAGGCCTGCAAGTCCGCCTCATGTCGGGCATTGCGGGCCGCGACGCTGTCGCCTGCCGCCGTCAGTGCATCCGCTCGGACCGCTTCCAGATCGCGTTCGAGAGCGGCGAGCGCGGCGCCGGCGGCCGTCGCCCTGCGGTCCGCCTCCTCGCGCGCGAGGGAACGGGATCGGGCGTCCACGATCGCGCGCTCGAGACGCTCGTTCAACTCGGCGAGCTCTCTCTCGTTCCTTTCCCGTTCGGAGGTGACGTCGCGCCCCTCCCGCTCGAGGGCGGTGCGGCGCGAAGACAGATCCTGTACCGCGCGGCGGTTGCCTTCCAGGAGAGCGTCGTCCCGCTGGATCGCTGATTCGAGAGACAGGACCAGCTCGCGCAATCGATCCCTTTCGCCGACCGCCTCCGAGGCCGCCAGGCGCGCCGACACCAGCTCCGCTTCTGAGCGAGCCAGCGCCGCGGAGGCCTCCGCTTCCCGGTCGCGGCGCGCGCCGCTCTCCCGGCGGGCTTGTGCCTCCGCCGCGGACAGGCGGTCGTGACCCGCGCGGACGAGGGCGGCTCGCTTTTGTCGTAGCTCCGCTGACTTTTCCTTGTAACGCGCGGCCCGCGAGGCTTGTCGCTTGAGAGAAGTGACATTGCGCTCGATCTCCGACAGGATGTCGGAGAGGCGCAGCAGATTTCCGCGCGTCTCCTCGAGCTTGGTCTCCGCGAGGCGCTTTTTGAGTTTGTAGCGCGTGATCCCGGCTGCCTCTTCGATCAGCCGCCGCCGATCCTGCGGCTTGGTGGAGAGAACCTGATCGATGCGGCCCTGTTCGATCACGGAATAGGCGCGCACACCCAGGCCCGTCCCGAGCAGCTGGTCCTGGATGTCCTTGAGTCGGACTTGTTTGTCGTTCAAGAAATACTCGCCCTGCCCTTCGCGGTAGACGCGGCGCCCGATCCGCAGCGTGTCCATCTCAGAGCCAGGCTCGTGCGAACCGTTCCCGTTGTCCGGGCCCTGGCCGTTTCCGTTTCCAGCGCCGTTGCCGTTTCCGTCGTTTTCGCCGTTCTCCTGGCCCGATCCGGAAGGCCCGCCGCGGCGCGAGAGCGTCAGAGTAACCTCTGCCATGCCGAGCGGCCGGCGCTTGGCGGAACCGTTGAAAATGACGTCGTCCATCCGCTCGCCGCGCAGAATCCTCGCGCTCTGCTCGCCGAGAGCCCAGGCCACGGCGTCACAGATGTTCGACTTGCCGCAGCCGTTGGGTCCGACGACGGCGGTGACACTGCCCGGAAAAGCCAGATCCACCTTTTCGTAGAAGGACTTGAATCCCTGGATCTCGACCCGCTCGAGTTTGAGCATCTTTTGAAGCAATGTAGCAGAGAAGTCCTTTGCCTGCCACTATTTGTTGGGGTACCGGGGGGTGTCTACCCCTAGATCTGGTTTGAGATCCGCTGCGAGGGACGCAGAGACGATCGCAGCAAAAACCGGCTCCGTCGAGACTGGGGACTGAGGACTGAGGACCGAGGACTGAGGACTGAGGACTCGAGAGGCTTCAGTCACCCTAACCGATTCGCATCGGGGCGGCAGCGACTGGAGTCCTCAGTCCGCAGTCGAAGATTCTCGAATCTTCTTTACACGACTGTCATCGAGAGTGGTAGATTCCGCGTCGAATCGACAACAGAACTATGTTGAGCCTCGAGGTCCGTAAGCGAGCGGGTGGGGCCGAAGTGCATCGCCTCAGTGGCGAGGCCTTCACGGTCGGAGCCTCGTCCGGCAACGAAGTCGTCGTGCGAGCGCGCGGCGTCGCCGGGCGTCACGTCCGCATCTTCGAAAAAAACGGCCACTACCACCTCGGTCTCTACAAAGGGGTGGACATCGTCAACGTCAATGGGCACGAGTTCGCGGGCGGCCCGATCGCTCCGGGAGATCGCATCACGATCGGAGAAGCGACCATCACCGTCCTCCAGTCGCGGTCGCAGCTGCGGCAGACGCCGATCCACGATGTCCCCATTTCGGACATGGCGATTCCGGTTCCGGTGATTGCGCCCCCGACCACGGAAATCGAATACCGCGCCATGCGGCTGGAGACCTACGGAATCTGCCGCGAGGCGGTGTCCTTGGAAGACCTCGCGACCCGCCTGACGGATTTTCTCGACCGAAACTTCGAGCCGACGGAGTGGGCGGCCGGTGAAGTCTCGTCTTCCGGATTCCGGGCGCTGGCCTCGACCTTTCTCGAGCCACCGGCGCTCCCGCCGCGTCTCGTAGAAGAGTCTCGCGCGGGGGAAAGGGTGGCGCGCACGGAGACGGTCACCGGCGTGCTCACGCTCGTGACGGAGCCCGGCGCCCCCGACTCGAGCGTCTTTGCCTTGCTCGTCCGAGAGAGCCCGCGGCTTCCGGCCCGCGGCATCCTCTTGCTCGAGGAGATCGTACGGATCGGCGGCCTCGTCCGTGAGGCGATCCGGCTGCGCCAGCCCGAAGCCGAGGCCGCTGCGCCGCCTCCGCCTCCGTCTGCCCCCGCGGCGCGCGCGGATTCCGAAGCCGACACGATCCTGCACCAGACTGACGACCTGAAAAAGATCATCGAGACCGTGGAGCAGGAAGTGATCGATCGCGCCATGCGCCGTGTCGAAGGCAACCAGAGCCGGGGCGCCGAGATCCTGAACATTTCCCGAGGGTCGCTCATCGCGAAGCTAAAGGAGTACGGGATCCCGGACTACCGGTATCTGCGGCGGGATCGGAAACGATAAGTAGTCCGTAGTCCTTAGTCCTCTGGCGTGCTTGACCAAGGACCAGGGACCAAGGACTAAGGACTCTGGCGTTCTTGATCGCTCAGGATCCTCCGGACAAGCTCCGCGAGCGCCGCCGGCAGCGTCAGCAGCAGCTCCCCGTCTTCCTTGACCACCACCTGCTCGGTCTCGCCGGAGGCGAGCAGCTCTCCCGAGTCATCCCGAATTTCGTAGTCCACGACCAGCCGGGCAGCCTCCGGGGGCCGTAGCCGCGCCGTCACCTGCACGGTCGTGTCGGCGAGAATCGGCCGGCGGTAACGGATTTCCATTCGGGTGATCGGAACCCGGTAGCCCATCGCCAGGGACCGGGTAGCGGTGAAGCCAAAACGGCCGGTCATGGCTTCTCGCGCGCACTCGAAGTAGAGCGCGTAGCGGCCGTGCCAGACCACACCATATGGGTCGCATTCGGCGAAACGAACCGGGACCTCCACCGTGCAGCCGGACAGCGCCGGTACCGGTTTGCGGGCGGGCGGCGTCACACTTGCTCCAGAACGGCGGCGAGAAAATTGCCCCCCGCTCCAAAAGAATCGATCAGGGCCCGCCGGCGCCCCGGCTTTCCATCGAAGGGTCTGGCGGGATCCGCCAGCGCGCGGCAAGCGGCGACGAGTTGTCCGCCTCCCGCCGCGGCCATTTCTCCGATCGCGTCCTTGACGGCAATCACCGGCGGGAGCCCGCCGAAGATCTCGCGCGCGGCGGCTTCTTCCGCGCGATCCATCTCCGAGACGCCGTTTCGGGAAGGAAGCCACAGATCGATGTCGGCCGGCGCGATCCCGGCGTCCGCGAGGGCTCCGAGGATGGCGCGCGAGATCGCGCTCGTACTGGGTACGAACCGATACGGCTCGGAGGGAACTCCGCAGGCCGCGAGCCCGGTCAAGCGGGCGAGCGGGCGGGCTCCGCGTGCGACCGCGCTCTCTTCCTTCTCGAGCAGGAGCGCGAACGCTCCTTCCCCCTGAACGATTCCGGATTCGCGCTTGCCCCCCTTCAACGCGCCGACGCGATCAAACCCCATCGCGTAGACCCGATTCCACTCGTCCACGGCCCCGGCGAGCATCGCCTGGGCGCGGCCCGAGCCGATCGCGAGCGCGGCAAAGAGCAGAGCGTTCAACCCGGAGGGATCTTTCTGCGTAATGGTGACGTTTGGCCCGTAGATCTTCAGCTCGATCGAGGCCTGAGAGGCGGGGGCGTTGGCGACGGTGTTGGGGAAGTGGAAAGGAGGAGCGGCCTCCGGAGACTCGACGAACAGAACGCGGAGGAACTCCGTCAGCGCGCCCGCTCCCGCCGACCCCGTGCCCATTGCGATCCCGATCGATTCGGGCGCGGCGGCGACGTCGTAGCCGGACTCGGCGATCGCCTGCGAGCACGCGAGAATCGCGAACTGGCTACCCCGATCGAAGCGCCGGGCTTTCATCGCCGGGATCTCCGGCTGCGGCGTGAATCCGTCGTAGCGCGCGACGTGCGTGGCCTGGAGCCCCTCGCGCTCCTCGACCGTCATCGGCCGGATCGCGGTCTCACCGGCCATCAGCCGGCGATAGAACTCCTCGGAAGTCCGGCCCAGGGCGCAGACGGCCCCGGTGCCCGTAATCACGCCGTGGGCGGTCATGAGACGAGTCAACAGTCGACAGTCGACAGTCGACAGTCGGGAAGGACGGAATCTTCACTTACTGTCGACTGTGAGCTGTCGACTGTCGACTGGCGAGCGCCGCTAGGCGCGACCAAAGACCACCACCGAGCTATTGCCTCCAAACGCGAAGGAGTTCGAGATCGCGACGCTCACGGAGAGCTCCCGAGCTTCGTTGGGCACGTAGTCGAGGTCGCAGGTCGGGTCCGGGTTCTCGTAGTGGATCGTCGGCGGGATCTTTCCGTCCCGGATCGTCAGAATCGTCGCCACCCCCTCGATCGCGCCGGAGGCGCAGAGGCAATGGCCGATCATGGATTTGATCGAGGAGATGGGGATCCGGCGCGCGCGGTCTCCGAGCCCCGCTTTGAGCGCTGCAGTCTCGGCGGTATCGTTCTGCGGCGTCGCGGTGCCGTGGGCGTTGACGTAGTCGATATCCGAAACATTCACACCCGCCGACTCCAGAGCGGCGCGAACCGTTCGTCCGCCGGCGGCTCCCGACGGGTCGGGAGCGGTCATGTGGAACGCGTCGGACGTGACTCCGTAGCCCAGAAACTCGGCGAGGATCGGCACGCCGCGGCGCTTTGCTCGCTCCCGTTCTTCGAAGACGAGGATGCCGGCCGCCTCCCCGATGGAAAGGCCCTTGCGGTCCCGATCGAAGGGGCGGCACGGTTCCGGGTCGACTGAGCGCAGCGAGTTGAAACCCGCGTAGGTCAATCTCGCCAGAACGTCCGAGCCCCCCGTCAGCACGACGTCCGCCAGTCCCGCCGCGATCGCGTCGTGCGCGTAGCCCATCGCGTTGGCCGAAGAGGAACACGCCGTCGTGATCGTGGATTTGAGGCCTTCGAGAGCGAAGTATTGAGCGATGCGATCCGTTATCGCGTCGGGAAGGTGGTTCAGGACGCGCGAGGGGCGCCCCTTCTTTCCGTGAAGGTGGCGATCGAAAAAGGCCTCCGAGTCGATCAGGCCGGAGGTTCCTCCTCCCAGAATCACGCCGATTCGGGTCGGGTCTTCCCGGGAGAAATCCAGGCCAGACTCCCGGACGGCCTCGGCCGCCGCGGCGATACCCATCCGGTCCGCCCGGGACATGCGGCGCCTCTGGGCCGGAGTCAGAAAGGCATCCGGGATCTCGACGACCTGGGCGGCGGTTTGCGTACGGTACGACGAGGAATCAAAAAGGGTGAACTCACGGATTCCGCACTCGCCGGCGAGCAGGGCCTTCCAGAAATCCGCAACGTTGGTGCCGATCGAGGTCACGGCGCCGATTCCGGTGACCACAACTCTGCGGGTTTTGTTCATGCCGACAACGATTGTGACATAAGAGCCGAGCTCTCAGCCGTCAGCTCTCAGCTCTCAGCGGGATCGCTCGGGTCGTCGCCCGGCTGAAGGCTGATAGCTGTGAGCTGAGAGCTAGAATCCCCGCATGAGCGACCGCGTCGACTGGCACACCTACTTCATGAATATCGCGCGCCAGGTTTCCACGCGCGCCACCTGCCCCCGCAAGCACGTCGGTGCGGTCGTCGTTCGCGATCGCACGATCCTCTCCACGGGCTACAACGGCTCGATCCGGGGAATGCCTCACTGCGAGGACGTCGGCTGCATGATGGAGGACGGGCACTGCATTGCGACGGTCCATGCCGAGGCCAACGCGATTCTTCAGGCCGCACGCAACGGAGTCTCGGTGGCCGGCGGGGAGCTCTACACGACAGCCAGCCCCTGCTGGCCCTGTTTCAAGTTGATCGCCAACGCGGGAATCGCGCGGGTCTACTACGGCGAGTTCTATCGGGACGAAAAGTCTCTGGCTGTCGCCCGGCAAGCCGGAATCGAGCTGGTCGACCTGGGAGAGAAAGTCGAGTCTAGAGTCTAAGTTTGGGTAAGGTCTAAAGTCTAAAGCGGTTGCTCCCGAACCTTAGACCTTAAACATTAGACCTTAGACTTTCTGTTCCAGCGTTTTCAGACAGTCCTCCAGATGCACCCGGGGTCCGCCGGTGATCCGGAAGAACCGGCACCCCAGCCCCGGGTCCGGATCGGGCACCACGCGCACAACGATGGCCTCGGCCACAACGGTCCGGCCGGGTTTGCCGACGGGGACCTCGAAGGAGATCTCGAGGCGAGCGCCGACCGGCTGCCGAACAGTCGTCAGGATAAAGAAACCGCCGCGCGAAAGATCTCGCAATGTCCCATCGTGCTGCGCGCCGTCGCGCCAGAACGTGACCGGCCAGCCCACGGCGGAGCGATTGCCGGCGCGGGGTTGGAGCCTCAAGTGCCTGCGGACGCTCTCGAGAAGAACGGCCTCGTCCAGTGGTTTCTCCAGCCATTCGTTCGCACCCGTCCGCCGGATCTCCTCCTCCCGGTATTTCCCCCCCGCGACGACGAGCACCGGAGTGTGCGCGAACTGCGAGTCGGCCTTGAGGACGCGGCAGACGTCGATCCCCGTCATGCCGCTCATCTCCGCGTCGAGAAAGATGAGATCGGGTCGTTCCTTGCGCGCGACGGTCAGAGCCTCGGTGCCGCTGCTCGCGGTCAAGAGGCGGCAGGGAAGCCGGCTCTCGATCTGGGCGCCGATCTCTCGGAAGAAACCGGAGTCGTCCACGAGGAGGATGGATTGCATGAGTGAGTCTAAAGTCTAAGGTCTAAAGTCTAAAGTTGAATACTCAACCTGGCCCTAACGTCTCGAACCTTAGACCTTAGACCTTAGACCTTAGACCTTAAACCTTAAACCTTAAACCACCCGGGGTCGCAGCACGATCTCTCCATGCGTAACGTAGGGTGGTGAGCTCAGGACGTACATCAAGGCCCTGACCGCGTCTTCGACCTGGAGCATGCGCGCCCGCTCGAGAGTCGGACGAAACCGATCGAAGAACTCCGTATCGATAGAGCCGGCGCAGATCGCGGTGACGCGGACGTTGTCCGTTTTGAGCTCCTCGGCGAGCGCGCGGGAGAAGCCGACGACGCCGTGCTTGGCGGCGCAATAGGCGGTCCCCTCCGGAAAGCCCTGCAGACCGGCGATCGAAGCGATATTGACCACGTCGGCGGGAGCGTTCCGCTTCAGGGCTCCCAGCGCGGCCTGGGTGAGATAGATCGGCGCCGCCAGATCGGTCTCGATCGTCTCGGCGATCTGCGAACGGGTCAACTCCTGCAAAGGCGAGCGCCAGCCCAGGCCGGCGTTGTTGATCAGGATGTGGAGCTTCTTGTAGCGGGCGAGCAGCACATCCACCAGATCGAAGAGGGCCGGCACGCTCCGGACGTCCGCCACGTGATAGGCGGCCTCGCCGCCGGCGGCTGCAATCTCGGCCACCACCTCGCGTAGCTTCTCCTCGCGGCGAGCGACTAAGAAGACCGATGCGCCGGCGCGGGCGAGTGCCAGCGCGAATCCCCGGCCGAGGCCCGAGGACGCGCCGGTGATGAGAGCCACTTTTCCGGCGAAGGGTTTCCCCGTCTCGATCACGACGGCAGCAGTGTAGCCGTGATTTCCTCAACAGCTCATTTTCCGCGAGGCGGGAAGCCGTCGCGCGATGCCGAATTTTCGAGGTCGCGCCCCCGTTATCATCCCCCGGCCATGGACACCGTCACCCATGCGATCGCCGGCTCCGTCCTTTCCCGCTCCTCGGTTGAGCGGGCGGGCAGCCGGGCGGCGCTGCTGTTGGGCGCTCTGGCCGGAGCGTTCCCGGATATCGATTTCCTGTTCATGACGAGTCGTCTTCAGTACCTGCGCGAGCATCGCAGCTGGTCCCATTCGTTCGTCTATCTTCCGCTCTTCGCTCTCGGCTTTGCCCTCGTGACACGGGCCGTCTTCCGCGGATCCCGTCTGGCGGTCCTCTGGCTTTTCGCCGCGATCGGCCTGGCGTCCCACATTCTGTTCGACTGGATCACCTCGTTCGGAACGATGTTCTTCGTCCCCTTCAGCTGGAAACGCTTTTCGCTCGACTGGGTCTTCATTCTGGATCCTTACTTCACATCGATCGTTTTTCTCGCGCTCGTGGCCTCACTGATCTGGCGGTCGCGCGGGCGGCGGATCGCCGTTGCCGGAAGCGGCGCTCTGGCGTTGTACATTCTTTTCTGCGCCTTCCTGCACGCGCGGGCTCTCGCGACCTGGCGGAAAATGGATCGGCCGCCGGCCGGCGCGACCGTGGCCGTGCTGCCGCAATTTCTCTCGCCGTTCCGGTGGCTCGGGCTCTCCGAGACGCCGGGGGAAACTCATGTCACGTTCTTCGACATCGGACCCTTCGCGCGCGCCGGCCCGGCGGATCCGCGGCCGCCTCGGAAATTTTCGGACGTGCTCGTGAGCCTCTCCGATTACTACCCGCCGCCGTCTCGCGCGCACATCCGGGTTTTCCGCCAGCCGGCCGAAACCCCTCTGCTGGAGGCTTGCCGGCGCGACTCCGACGTCGTGGTGTACCTCGCGTTCGCGCGGTTTCCGCTGGCCACTTTCCAGCCGGAGCCCGGCGGAGGAGCCGTGATCACCTGGGAGGACCTGCGCTTTCTTCCCTGGTTCGCCGGTCCCTGGGGGCGAGACGGGCGAGGGGGTTTTCGCCGGGAGCCCTTCGTCTACCGCGTTCGAATGGATGCCTCGGGCCGGACGATCGAACGCAGCTTCATCACGAGCTCGGGTGTCCACGCCGTGTCGGAATCGACGAACTAAGCCAGGCGACTGGACTAGTATCGAGCTCTGAAGGAGGAAACGATGAGCCCGATTTGCCGGCGGAAAACCTGGAGTGTCCTGGCCGTCTTCTGCGCGCTCGGGCTCCCGGCGCTCGCGGCGAATCCCGTTGCGCGGCCGTCCAGGCAATACACGATCGAGCAGTTCATGGCGACGACGCGTGTCTCCGGCGCCTCTTTCTCGTCGGACGAGAAGGAGATTCTCTTCTCCTCGAACCAGACCGGCATCTTCAACGTCTACCGCGTCCCTGTGGCGGGGGGCTCGGCCCTGCCGGTGACGTCTTCGACGACGGACACGACCCTGGCGGTTTCTTTCTTTCCAACGGACCGCCGCGTTCTTTACACGCGCGATCAAGGAGGAAACGAGCTCAACCACCTCTACCTGCTCGACGCCGACGGCAAGGAGCGGGACTTGACGCCCGGGGAGAAGCTGAAGGCGCAGTTTGGAGGATGGACTCGCCGCCGCGACGCGTTCTGGGTCCGGACGAACGAGCGCGACCAGCGCTACTTCGACCTTTATCGCTACGACGCTGCGACGCTCGAGCGCAAGCTTTTCTATCGCAACGACGAGGGCTACAGCCCGGACGGCGTTTCCGACGACGGAAAGTGGGTCGCCCTGGGAAAACCGAAGACCACCTCCGACAGCGACATCTACCTCTGGAACTCGCAGACGAAGGAGACGCGCCACATCAGCGCGCATCAGGGGACCGCGGACTACTCCTTCGCGGACTTTGATCCCGCTTCGACCGCCGTTTACTACCTGACCAACGACGGAGCCGAGTTCACGCGGCTGCGCCGGTATGTGCTGTCGACGGGCAAGCACGAGGAGGTCGAGAAGGCGGATTGGGACATCTCGTACAGCTTCTTCTCGAGGGGAGGCGCCTACCGCGTCACGGGCATCAACGAAGACGGGCGGACGGTAATCCGGATCGTCGAGACCGCGACCGGAAAGCCCGTGACCCTTCCGAAGCTGCCCGAGGGAGATGTGACCTCCGTTCGGATCTCGGACAGCGAGAAGAAAATGGCCTTCTACTTCTCGGGAGATCGCTCGCCCGCCAACCTGTACGTCATGGACCTGCCGGGCAGCCCGCCTCGCCGTTTGACCGACGCCTCGAACAAGGAGATCGACCCGGAGGACCTCGTGGAGGCGAGCGTCGTCCGGTTCCGCTCGTTCGACGGCATGACCATTCCCTCGATCTTCTTCAAGCCCCAGCAGGCGGCCGAGTCCCGAAAAGCCCCGGCTCTGGTCTGGGTCCATGGTGGGCCGGGAGGGCAGACGCGCAAGGGCTACAGCGCCGGCATCCAGTACCTGGTCAACCACGGTTATGTCGTTCTCGGCATAAACAACCGCGGGAGCTCCGGCTACGGGAAAACGTTCTATACGGCCGACGACCAGAAACACGGCCGGGAACCGCTGTGGGACTGCGTGGAGGGGAAGAAATATCTCCAGAGCCTTCCCTATGTGGACAAGGACCGGATCGGAATCATCGGGGGAAGTTACGGCGGGTATATGGTGCTCGCCGCGCTCGCGTTCCAGCCGGATCAGTTCGCCGTGGGCGTCGACATTTTCGGCGTCTCCAACTGGGTTCGGACTCTGGAGAGCATTCCCAAGTGGTGGGAGTCCCAGCGACTGGCTCTCTACAAAGAGATCGGCGATCCGGAGACCCAGAAAGCCATGCTCACGGAGATCTCTCCGCTCTTCCACGCGGACAAGATCCGAAGGCCGTTGATCGTCTTACAGGGCGCCAACGACCCGCGTGTCATCAAGCCAGAGTCTGACGAGATCGTCGAGGCGGCCAGGAAGAACGGTGTCCCGGTGGAATACGTCGTCTTCACGGACGAAGGGCACGGGTTCACGAAGCGCAAGAACGAGATTTCTTCCTGGAAGGCGATCCTGGATTTCCTCGACAAGTATCTGAAAGGCACCGCCGAGCCGGCGAAGAAAGCGGCGTGAGCCGACTCACCTCATCGCGCTGAATCGTGAAGTCGCCGTCGAGCCTGGTGGCGGCAGTACGGGCTGATTGGGATCAGTCGTAGTCTATGGATCTATTCAGGAGGAAATGGGGTCAAATCTGAAGAGTTGGATTATTGAGCCTGACGACTCTTTCCCCGCAGATCTCTCCATCGAAGACCCGGTCACTCAACGCAACGAGATCTGCTCCGGAAGGTGATCCTCGAGCGGTGAATGGAACGTCGCGGGTCGCTTGCGTTCGAAAAAGAACTAGCCGATCCATGCGAACTCATCGCCTGCGACGGGTGCGGCGACCAGCCACCACCAGTCGCGAGTGACCGCCGCGGCGACCACGACGCCCGCGACAAGGGCCGTTCCGGTAAAATGCAGCCGTCGGCAGATTGGATTGCGGTGCTCGGCGGGGTAGTCAGGCTAGAACTCTCGGAAGCTGGAATAATGCTTTTCCATGGAGGGGCTGCCCGGCAGAATAAGCCATTTTGACCGTGTGGCCGGTATACCGCAAGAATGAACGCGCGGTGCGGGGTGGCGCCAACATCAACCCCGGCCGCACCGAGTGCCGCAGAGCTGCACCCGACGTACGGAGAGCCGCGAGACTGAACTCGAGCGGCACCGAGTGTCGCAAGAATGGACCATGAGGAGGTTCACATGAGACAGGTATTCGGAGTGTTCGTCGGGGCCCTGCTACTGAGCACGCTGCCCACATCCGCTCAAGCCGCTGCAAGACCTGCCACCGACGCTGCAAAGTCGGCGAGCCCCGCCAAGGCGAGGACGATGACCGCAACCGGGACCGTGTCGTCGGTCACCGCGGATCAGCTGACCGTGAAGGGCAAGTCGGCTGAATTGACGTTTGCCGTCGACGCCAGCACAAAGGTGACGGCGACCGGCGCCAGCCACAAAAGCGAGTCGATGAAGGACGCCAAGACCGCGCAGATTACCGGCTTCGTGCACAACGGCGATACGGTTACGGTCAAGTACGACGACTCCGGGGACAAGAAGATCGCCAAGATCGTACAGGTCCGGAGGAGCGCGGCCCTTCCGACCAAGTAGCGCTCGGTTGCTCGAGCCGGCGTTGGCCACGGTCTGAGTGCGTCTGCTACGGATCACTCGGCTTGCGGATTGTCGGGTCCGCAAACGTGGAGTGGTTGGTGGCTTCTCTATTTTGGGACTGCAATGCGCCAAAATATCTCCACCGGCACCAAGTGGGAACCGGCAGTTACTTCTTCGAGCTCGAAGCTCAACCGGGTGGGCCGATGGGGCGGCCAAATACATGAACGGGCTCGTGGCCAAGCAACCTGACGGCCGGCCCCCGAGATGAACGGCCCTCTCACGCCCCTGTTTCAAGGATCCATCTCGGTCCCCTCACCCGGTGAGCCGAGAGTGAACCAGAAGAGGCGCGACAAGCACACGCTCATACCCGATACATGAAGACAGGGTCGGATCTTTCAGCGACGATGGCGATAAAGGAGCCGTTGCGCTGAGAGGAGGTGGCCCCGATGGTTGGACTGGATCTTCACAAGCCGTACTCGCAACTTGAGGTGCTCGACGACTCTGGAGTGAGGCGAGCGTCGGCGCGTTGCCAACGAGGCGGAGTAGATCTCGGGATTCTTCCGATCTCTCGGTGAACCTTGTCGAGTGGTTTTGGAGGCTGGGTGTAACTGGGGATCGATGTACGACTGGCTCGAAGGGATCGAGAACGTTGTGGGAAATGCAACGAGATCTGGTCCGGAAGGTGATTTTCGACTTCCTCAACTCAGACCTGAAGAACTTCTCGAGCCGCGAAGAAGGCGGCATGCCGTTCGGAGCTACGAGTGAAGCGGGATCGGACGGTAGAACCTGATCCACCCGGCAGAAAGCTTGTCCAGACGAACCGCTCCCTCGACAACAAACCGCCGACCTCCGACTTTTTGTTCTAAGAGTCCGAGATGTCCGGCGCTGAGATCGGCGACGACCGCCGTATGGTGAGCGAAATGCGCTCTGGCGAGCCGCGCGTTGCTGAACTGAGCGATGTCGCCGGGCCTGACGTCGTTGAGCGCGCCGGTCATCCTCGGGCCTTGCGGCGTGGCCTCGACGAGCAGGACGAGCTTCCCCCAAACGTAGTCCCGAGGAGTCGGGAACCCGTGTGCCGCTCGAGGCTTGGCGCCGGCCGCCTTCAGGGCGTGGACCGCGAGCCCGGCGCACTCGCCGTTGCCGACCTTCCGGCCGAGATTTGCCTTGGCGAAGGCGAGGACCCTCTCGCGCACGACACCAGTCCGGTCGACTCCTCGAGCGGGCGTGGTGGGAAGGATGGCTGTAAGGGCCAAGCCAGCCATGCAAACGATTTTCATACCGGCTCACTCAGGAGGGTGATCGGTGATCGGTTATCGGTTGGCGGTTATCGATTTCCGAACACCGAACACCGACGACCGATCCTCACTCCCACACCGTGACCTTGTCCCGGCCGGCGTTCTTGGAGAGATACATCGCGCGGTCGGCGGACTCGTAGAGCTCGGCAACTGTTCCGATTTCCGGACTCAGACTCGCGATGCCGAAGGAGCAGGTCACCGCGAACGAAGCGCCGCACTGCTCGAAAGGGTTCATGGAGAACTTCCGGCGGACGCGCTCGGCCAGAGCCCGCGCGTTGACCGCCGCCGCCTCCGGGCAGAGGATCGCGAACTCTTCGCCGCCGACGCGGGCGAAGACCTGCTCCCGGCGCAGCATCGGCCGCGTGAGCTCGACGATTCGCTTCAGGACGAAATCGCCGCAGAGATGCCCGTACGTGTCGTTGACGAGCTTGAAGTTGTCGATGTCGAAGAGGATCAGTGCGAGCGGACGGCCATACCGGCGGGCTCGGCCCAACTCCCGTTCCGCCTCGAACTCGAACTTCCTCCGATTCGCGATCTGGGTCAGCCCGTCGAGAACCACCAGATCGTGAATCGCCTGGTGATAGGCGTTCTCGATGTCACGTTCCTGAAGGAACTTGATGTGGACGGCGCCGACCTGAAACCGGTCGCCGGTGTGCAGGGTGGTCTCCTGCTCGATTCTCTTGCCGTTGACATAAGTCCCGTTGGTGCTTCCCAGGTCTTCCAGCACGACCGATTCGGCCCGGTACGTGAGCCGGGTGTGATGGCGGGAGAGGGAGCTGATCTCGGGGAGACTCACGTCGGCGTTGCCCGCGCGGCCGATCACGACGGCGGATCGCGGCCGCAGGCGGAACCGCGCGCCGAGCGACTCGTTGAGCGGATGAGCGATCAAGATCAGACTCGCTTCCGGGCCCGGATCCGTGCTTCGACGGCGGGGGGCCACGAGGGTTTCATCTCCGTCCAGCGCGCGGCGTCCCGCCGCCTTGTCCAGCGCGAGCTCGAACCGGGAGGTCGGCTGCGAATCGGAATCCTCGTCCGGCTGTGTTTCACTGGCTTGCGTGGTCGGAGGCTGCATCTTCGTCCTACCTTTTCCCCGATGCGGGCAAAGTCATCGACTCTTGCGAACAACGACTGTCAGGGGCATCGCAAAGGGGGCGCCACGTCCTGGAAGGCCACATCTTCTTGTTTCTCTTGGGCTTACGAGAAGAGCGGGAGCAGCCGAATGACAAGATTCGTCACGCGCCCGGGTCGCCATGGCGATTTCAGTGGAGCCAGACGCGGCGTTTATTCGAGAGGCGCGCTCGCTGCCGCGGGAGGCTCCGAGGGGACAGGAGACGGCGTGGGAACGTAGGAGTATTCAGGAGAGGGATCCCGCGAGAGCGCCTCGGAGACGCCCGCGTAGTACCCGACCTTGACCAGGAGCCTCATGAAAACGAAGACCTGCTGGATGAGGATCAAGGGAACCAGAGCGAGGCGCGCCTCTCCTCCAGCGGAAGGATCGGCGACGAGCCACACGAGGTAGAGGATCGCCGTGAGAGCCACGTACCAGAAGAGCACGCCAAAAAGCCTCAACGGGCGCGAGAGCGAGCCACCCACTCCCGTAAAGAGGCGGGAGATCGGCGGCAGATCCGGCCGCGCGACCCAGGTGGCCCGGACGGCGTCCGCCACGAGCTTGATCGCCGCCAGAACCAGGAGGAGCGCCAGGACCCGCACGCCCATGATCATCAGCGCGCGCCCTTCGGTGTCGAGCTCCTGCATCCGGTTCTTCAGCGCGATTCCCGTTTCCAGATACACCCAGCGATAGGCGAAGAGCGCCGCGGCCAGAGCGGCCAACGTGATCGCCAGAAACGGGGGGAAGCGGCGCATTCCTTCACGACCGAAGGTCACGAGCGAAGCCTGAGGCTCTCGCAGAGTTCCGAAAATTCCGCCGAGCGCGAAGGCGTGCAGGACGACCCCGAGCATCGCCAGGGCCACCGAGGTCGCGCCGATCCCGCGCAGCTCCCCGAGCTGTGAGGACTTGACGCCTTCGGCCGTGAGGAGCCCGGACGCGAGATCAGGAAACTTTCCGAGGAGGTCCGGGTGTTCGCGCTGAATCGTCTCCCACCATCCCGCGTCGGGATTGGCGACCATTCGGCTTCCGGCCACGGAGTGATCGAGCTCGTCGTGCAGGGCGTTGGAGATGGGGAGAATCAGAACGGATGCGAGCAGCAGCTGGATGAGCCAGAGCGAGACCGCGAGGTAGGGCTTCGAAAGGGAGAGCGCGAGGCCGCGGGAGAAGCAACGCAGCGAGTGGCGCGCACTCACCAGGCCACCGTCAGAAAGTCGATCTGGTTCTGGACCCAGTAAACGGCGCGCGAAGTCCACCGCGCGGCGGCGCGCGGGTCGCCGTCCACTCGCCGCCCGTTGTTGAAGCGGTTCGCGTCGAGCAGGATCTTTTCGTCCGGGTCCACGATCGCCTCGATCAGCTTGGGGCCGCGCGAAACGGTGAATCGCGTCCACCGCGCTTGCCCGTCCCAGAGCGTCCGGAAGCTTTTTCCGCCGGCAAAGCGCAGCAGCACCTCGACGGGCAGCGCGGTCTCGCCCCGGCGCACGACGGTGACGACGGAATCCCATCCCCTCGCCGAGGCAAGCTCCGGAGGCGGTCCCTCGGAGAGCTTGCCGTCTTTTTCGAAAAGACCCTTCGTTGGCTTGGAGGGAACGCTCTCGGCCTGGTCGACCGCGTAGTCGACCGAGCCCGAGGAGAAGAAGGTCCGGTCGAAATACCAGCTCCAATCCCGCCCCGTTGTCTCGGCAACGGCGGCGACGAAGTCCGGAAGGTGAGGATGGCGGAAACGCCACCGGTCCGCGTAGAGGCGCAGGGCCCGGTCCATCGTGTTGGTGCCGAGCAGCCGCTCGAGGGTCGCCAGCGCCAGCGCGGTGTGGGAGTAGACGAGCGGCCCGTACGCTTGCCGGTCCCGGTAGCGCCAGCTCCAGGTGGCATGGATGTCGCGCGTGGCGACGGGAAAGAAGCGGCGGTTGGCATCGACCGGGTAGTGCAGATCGATTCCGAGGGCGAAATTCCATCCGAAGACCGACAGCACCGGGTGATTCGGACCGTAGGCGCTCGCGAGCACGCGGTCCGTCATGTAGGTATTGAAGCCCTCGTCCAGGTAGGGCTCCTCGAATTCGTTGGAGGCGAGGAGGCCGTAGAAATACTGGTGTCCGAATTCGTGGATCGTGACCCCCTCCGGCCGGTGCACGGAAGCGGGCGCCGACAGAGACGTTCCGGCGGTGATGAAGGTCGGGTATTCCATCCCGCCGGCGGCTCGAGCTCCCCAGGGAGGATCGACGATCGTCAGCGTGTCATAGGGATAGGGACCCAGAACGCGGCCATAACCCGAGAGCGCCGCTTTCGCCGCGCGCAAGTGCCGCTCGGCCTGCCGCGCGTGCTCAGGCTGGAGAAGGAGCGTGATGTCGGCGTCGTGAAGCCCCGCCTCGTGGAAATGGTCGCGCACAACGAGGTATTCGGGCTGCACCGTCCAGGCGAAGTCGTGGACGCTGTGCTGCCGGAAACGGTAGATCAGGCGGTCGCCCGCGGCCGAGGCCCGCTCTTCCACCTGCTTTCCCGTGGCGCCGACTTTTCCGCGGAATCGGATGGGGACGTCGATCGAGACGTCATAGTTTCCAAAGTCCGCGAAGAACTCGCTCGAGGCGTGGAACTGGTGACAATTCCACCCGTTCTCTTCCAGCACGCCGACCTTGGGGAACCACTGCGCGACCAGGTAGAAGTCCCCTTTGTAGCCGGTTCGCCGCGAGACGCGGGGAAGTTTCGAGCGGAAGTCGATCGACACGCGAATCGTCTGGCCGGGGGCAACCGGCCGCGCCAGCCGCACTTCGGCGACCGTCCGGTCGTCGGGGTTTCCGTCGTCCGGCGAGAGAAAGGAGAAGGTGGGCAGGAGATCCGTGTTGTCCTCGAGCGTCATCCGCAGGATCTCGATCGCTCCCCACGACTCCTTCATCGGACCATCGCGCCCTTCGCCGCGGGATTCCCTCCAAAGGGTGGATCGCGTATTGCGGAAGGCGTTCAAATACAGGTGGAACCGCAGCGTATCCGTCGGCCGGGACGTGCGGTTCGTCCACGTCAGCAACTCCGTGCCCTCCACGACCTTCTTGTCGGTGTCCAGGCGGCACGAGATCTCGTAGGAGGCGATCGGGGGCGTCAGGTCTGCTTCCTGTGCGTGGAGGAGGAGAGGAGCGCCGAGGACGGCGAGCAGGGCGGCGCAGGCACCCGCTCGCGCGCTCCCGCGCGCTTTTGCCGACAGCATCGCGGGGACTGTAGCATGGCGGTCGTGGCGAAAAAGGCGCAACAGGACGGCGCCGCGAGCGAGGCCGAGAGGCCCTCCGCGCCGGAGGAGGCGCGTCGGCGCGCGGCGGAGCTCGCGCAAGAGATTCTCCGTCACGAGCGCCTTTACTACGTGGACGGTCGCCCTGAAATCACCGATGCGGAATTCGACGCGCTTCTGCGCGAGCTCCTGGCTCTCGAGGAAAAGTATCCGGAGCTCGCGACCCCCGAGTCTCCGGCGCGGCGCGTGGGGGGCGCCCCGATGGAGAGCTTCGACACAGTTCCCCACGCGTCTCCGATGCTTTCGCTCGAGAACGCCTATTCCTGGGAGGAGGCGGAGGCGTGGCTCGCGCGGGTGAAGCGGGTGCTCAAGGGCGAGGAGCCTTCGGGGTACGTCGCGGAGCTCAAGATCGATGGCCTGTCGATCTCCCTCCGCTACGAGGGAGGCTCACTGGTGCGGGGAGCCACTCGAGGGGACGGATTCCGCGGGGACGACGTGACCGGCAATGTGCGGACGATCCGCTCGATTCCCCTGGCCGTCCCCGAGAAGTCGCCGGTCGAGGCGCGGGGCGAGGTCTTCTATCCGAAGAAGGCGTTCTCCAGGTTGAACGCCGAGAGGGAGGCCGAAGGCCTGGCGCTGTTTGCCAATCCGCGCAACGCCGCGGCGGGAACGATGAAGCTCCTGGACTCCAAGATCGCGGCCCGGCGAGGGCTCGAGGCCTGGCTCTACTCGATCGTGGAGGCCGATCCGCTCCCGGCCTCGCAGATCGAGACACTCGAGAGACTGAAGCGCCTGGGCTTTCGCGTCAACCCGCATTCCCGCCGGTGCGCGACCTTCGCGGAAGTCCGGGCCTTCATCGAGGAATGGCGGGAAAAGAGGCGGGAGCTCGAATTCGAGACCGATGGCGTCGTCGTCAAAGTCGACGACCGCTCGTTTCAGGAGAGGCTCGGGGCCACCGCGAAGTCGCCGCGCTGGGCGCTCGCCTACAAATACCCGGCGGAAGAGAAAATCACCATCGTGCGGGACATTACGGTGCAGGTCGGGCGCACGGGCACCCTGACGCCGGTCGCGCACCTGGAGCCGGTCTCCCTGGCCGGGACGACCGTCAAGCGCGCGACGCTCCACAACTACGAGGACCTGTCGCGCAAGGACGTCCGCGTCGGCGACACGGTCGTGGTCGAGAAGGGAGGCGACGTCATTCCGAAGGTCGTCCGGGTCCTTCTGGACAAGCGCCCGCCCGGCGCGGCGGCCTTCGAGATGCCGTCGCGGTGTCCCGTCTGCGGCGATCCGGTCGCGCGCGAGCCGGGAGAGGTCGCGACCCGCTGCGTCAATCCCGCCTGCCCTGCCGTCGTTCGCGAGGCCCTGCGGCATTTCTGCAGCCGGCGGGCGATGAACATCGAAGGGTTGGGCGAGAAGCTCGTGGATCAGCTCGTGCGCGAAGGCCTCCTGACCGACATCGCGTCGATCTATCAGATCCAGGCCGAGCATCTGACTTCGCTCGAGAGATGGGGGGAGAAGTCCGCCGGAAACCTCGTGGGCGAGATCGGGAAGAGCAAAGAGAGCGATCTGTCCCGCCTGGTCTTCGCGCTCGGCATTCGGCACGTCGGCGAGAAGGCCGCCCGGACACTGGCGGAGCATTTCCGCACGCTCGACGCGCTCGCGGCCGCCAGCGAGGAGGACTTGCAGGCCGCCGAGGAGGTCGGACCGAACACGGCGGCGGCGGTGGCGGGCTGGTTCCGCCATCCCCGCCACGTCGAGCTCATCGAGAAGCTGCGGCAGCACGGCGTCAACTTCCAGTCGCGCGCCCCGCGCCGTCCGAGCAAAGGGGCGCTGGCAGGCAAGACCGTCGTCGTAACCGGGACTCTCCCGGACATCGCGCGGGACGAGGCGACGTCGAGGCTGGAAGAAGCCGGTGCCAAGGTCTCCGGGTCGATCTCGCGCAAGACCGATTTCCTGCTCGCCGGCGAGGGGGCCGGCTCGAAGCTCGAGAAGGCGCGCGAGCTCGGCGTCCGGATCGTGGACTGGCCCGGGATGCTCGAAATCCTCGGGGACCGGGAGACGGGAGACGGGACACGGTAGACGGTAGACGGAGATGGCGAGCCGGGGCTTTGCTTTTCGTCTCCCGGCTCCCGTTTAGCGTCTCCCGTCTTCCGACTTGGCGGATTTCGTGGTTCAATGAACAATTCGCGCGACATCTCCGAGGAGGGACTTTGGATCTGCCAGCTCGAGTCATCATCTTCTGTCCTACCTTGGAACTCAAGAACAAGCCGGGACGTCTGATGGCCGTTTCGCCGAACGGCTACTACGAGATCTGGCTCGACTTCTCCGACCGCAACCACACCGTCATGCTCCCGATCTCGGGTACCGCGCTCGTGTTCGCCGATGCCAACAGCAGCGCCGAGGCGATTCCGGGAATCGAACGATTGGGGATGTGAGGCGTTAGAGCTACAGCTTCTTCTCCATGAACAGGGCTCCCGCCACTGGGTTGACGGTGTACGGCGAAATTTCTAAAAAGCCCAGCGATCGGTAGAGCGGAATCGCCGCCGTCATCGACGGCAGTGTGTCCAGACGCATCGCTGTGTAACCGATCGAGCGCGCCTCCGCGATCAGCGTCTGCGCCAGAAGCTTTCCCGCTCCGCGGCCTCGAAAAGCGTCGCGTATGTAGAGACGCTTCATCTCGCAGATCTCTCGCGAGAGAGGTCGGAGCGCGCCGCATCCCGCGAGAGCCTCGCCGTCTCGAGCCAGCAGGAGCCGTCCTCCCGGCGGGGCGTACGCGCCGGGCAGCGCGGAAAGCTCCTGCTCGAAACCCTGGAAACAGAGATCGGTGTCGAGAGACTGCTCGTACTCGCGAAACAGCTCGCGAACCCGTTCGATCTCGTGAGCGGTGGCCTGGTCGCAGCGCATCATGGAATCAGAGAAAGACCGACAGCAGCTCTTCGAGGCGAGCCACCCGCTCGACTGGTTCGGGGGCGGGGCATCGGCCGATCAGGATCGGACGCAGTCCCGCGGCCCGCGCTCCGACGACGTCGATGTCGTAGATGTCGCCCACGTAGGCGCAGGCAGCGGGCTCCACGCCCAGAGCTTCCACGGCGACAGAGAATATCCGGGGATCGGGTTTTTCGATCTGGACCTCGGCCGAGTCCACGATGACTTTCAGAAAGCTTGCGAGTCCCGCTCGTTCGAGCAGTTTCCGGACGTGGCCGTTGGAGTTGGAGACGACTCCGAGGCGGTATCCGCGCCCCGCCAGCGCTTCGAGCGTCTCGGCCGCCTTCTCGCCAGGCCGGCACCAGAGATTCGCGCGTTGGTGCTCCGCCGCCACCCGGCCCCCGCCTTCCCGGCGGGCGGCCGCGTCGTCGATCCCGAGGGCCCGAAGCATGGCATCGACGAAAATCGGAAAGCGCTCCGCGTCCGTCGAGGTCGGATGGCGAGCGATCCACTCGCGAGCCTCCTTGTGGGCGGCCACCTCGGCCTGCCCAAAAGAATCCTCCGAATAAGGCTGGTTGACGGCTCGGCAGACCGCTTCGCCGTCCACGTGGATGAGGGTTCCGCCAGCATCGAAGAGGATGCCCTTAATTTCGAATTTCGAATTTCGAATTTCGAAATTTTTCATTCCAGCTCCGCCCGGACCATGGCCTCGAGGTCGTCGGCGATCCGCATGACCTCATCGCCATCCTGTCCCTCGACCAGGATCCGCAGGAGCGGCTCGGTGCCGGAATAACGGAGGAAGACACGACCGCGGTGGTCGAGTTTGGCCCGGGCGCTCTCGACGGCTCGCACGATCGAGGAGATCTCCTCCAGGGGTGCCCGTTTGGCCACACGAATGTTGCGCAGAATCTGCGGCACTTTCTCGAGTGTCGCGAGGCCGGAGAGAGGCTTCCCTCTTTCCACGGCGATCGACGCGACGAGCAGCGCGGTCTGGATCCCGTCACCGGCCGGGGAGAAGGGGAGCAGAACGTGGCCCGAGGTCTCCCCGCCGAGCTTGGACCCGCACTCGTCCATCATCCGCGCCACGCTTCGGTCGCCCACGGCCGCCCGGCAAAAGGGAATCCCTTCCCGCTCGAACGCCGCCTCCAGGCCGAAGTTCGACATGATCGTTCCCACGACGCCTCCCGCCCCGAGGATTCCTTTGCGTTTCCAGTCGGTCGCGATGATCCAGAGAATGTCGTCGCCGTCCAGGACGCGGCCGGTCTCGTCCGCGAAGATCGCGCGGTCCGCGTCGCCGTCGAAGGCGACTCCCATGGCCGCGCCGCCCTCCCGGGTGATCCGCGCCATCTCGTTCGGGTGCAGCGCGCCGCAGCCGTCGTTGATGTTGCGGCCGTCCGGCGCGTCGTGAATCGGCCGAGCCCGTGCGCCCGCGCGCACGAGCGCCTCGGGTCCGAGCCGGTAGGCCGCTCCGTTTCCCGCATCGACAACAATGTTTATATTGTTGAGCCTCACCGGGACGTGCTCCGCCAGGCGGGCGAGATACATCTCGGCGAGCGCTGGATCGGAGAGGGGGAGTCGGGGAGTCGGAGAGGAGGGGGAGAGTGGGGGAGTGGGAGAGGGGGAGACTTCAGAGATCGCCCCCTCGCCCCCTCGCCCCCTCCCCCCCTCGGCTCCTCGTCCCGCCAGCAGCTTCTCCTCGATCCGCTCTTCCTCGGAATCCGCGAGCTTGCGGCCGTCCGGCCCGAAGATCTTGATTCCGTTGTCCTCGAAGGGATTGTGCGAGGCGGAGACAGAGATGCCGGCTGCCGCGTGGGTGCCCAGGACGACCTCCGCCACGCCCGGCGTCGTCAGCGTCCCGGCGAAGGCCGCCGGGCAGCCCTCGGACGACAGCCCGGCGGCCAGCTCCGCGATCAGCGCGGGAGTCGATTCCCGCGTGTCGCCGCCCAGGACCACGCGCCTGGCGGACGTCCCGGCAAGAAGCCGGCCCAGGGTCTCGCCGAGCCGCCGGACAGACACCGGGTCGAGGGGAAACTCCCCGGCCCGCCCGCGGATTCCATCGGTTCCGAAGAGCTTCATCGGCGGCGCGAGCGGGGGGTCGGTTCGGGCAAAGGCGTGGCCGTGGTCGTCGAGCGAATGCGGACGGCCACCGTGACGATCTGTCCCTCCTTCACCCGCACTCCGGGAGCGTCGGGCAGGACGGTCGCGGGGACCGAAAGGCTCGACGTGCGGTCCTCGATGGAGATCGGGTCGGTCGAGATCTGAGCCATCGGCCCGATGAGAGAGGCCGGCCCTGTCACGCGGGCGGTGCGGGGCTCGACAGAGACCTCTTCGACCGCAAACCCGGCCGCGGGCGTGCCCACGACGTTGGGCGTGATGGGCAGATTCTTTTCGGCCATCGAGTCGAGCACGATCCGGATTTCACTGGGGGAGATCGCGAGCACCTCGACCTCCTGAGGGACGTTGATGTCCTCGGGCGCGAGCCGGTAGAGTCGCTCCCCGCGCGCCGCGTCGGCGAGATCGATCACCGCCTCGAGCTTTCCCGGGTCGAGCTGCCTCAGAGCCGTGAAGGGCCCGCGCACCCGCACGTCCACCGAGGGGGGCAGCGGGGAAGCGATGACCATCTGTCCGGGGATGTTCACCAGAGAGAGGGGAATCCGGTACGTCCGTTCGGAGATCCGCTCGCGCCGCTGCGCCGCGAAGACGAACCAGACGACCAGGGCAATAGCCAGAGCGAGGAGCTTGAGACCCAGGTTGCGGAAGAGTTTCGGTCGTTCGGTCATAAGAGAAAGTCGACAGTCGACAGTCCACAGTCCACAGTCCGGGAAAACCCCTGGAGGGAGTCGGTAGTCGGTAGTCGGTAGTCGGTAGGGAAGAAGAAGTCGGCAGTCGATAATCCGTAGTCGGTAATTTCGGGCGCCGAAGAAACCTTCGCCGTGCTCCACTGTCGACTGTTGACTGTCGACTGTCGACTGTTCGTCATTGCGCCATCTCCCGCAGCAATAGGTCCCTCAAACCTTTCGCGTCCAGGTCTTCGACGAGCTGGCCGTCGTGGGCGAGGGACACGGATCCCCGCTCTTCCGAGACGACCAGAGCGAGCGCGTCGGTTTCCTCCGTGATCCCGATGGCGGCGCGATGGCGGGTGCCGATCCGTTTCGAGAACCCTTCCTTCAGGGAGAGGGGGAGAAAGCAGGCCGCCGCGGCGACGCGCTCGCCCGAAATAATGACGGCTCCGTCATGCAGAGGTGTGCCCGGCGCGAAGAGCGTGACCAGAAGGTCGTAGGAGACGGCGCCGTCCACGGCCACGCCGTTCTCGATGTAGTTCTTGAGCCCTTCGCGCCGTTCGAGCACGATCAGAGCACCGATCCGTCGCGCCGACATGGTCGTCGCGGCGAGCACGATGTCGGAAATCGTCTCCTCCGCCTGATATCCGGAAAACCAGGCGAAGAAGGGATTTCGGCCGAACGCGGCGAGGGCGCGGCGAATTTCCTGCGAGAAGACGACGATGATCGCAAAGGGGAGATAGAAGAGAAGCGTTTCCAGCACGGTCCGAACGGCCACGAGCTTGGCCAGCACCGCGAACTCGTAGAGCACGAAGACGACGCCGAGGCCGAGGACCATCTGCACCGCCCGCGTCCCGCGGATGAGCCGCAGAAGGCTGTACACGATCACGGCGACGACGAGGACATCCACGGCGTCGCGCCAGGTCAGCGCCAGATGCGAGAGGGAACCCAGCCGGTGACTGAAGAAGTCTCTCATCGCGCGGCGGCTCCCGCCGGACGCGCGGGCGCGATGGCCGGCGCACGAAGGGCCGCGAGCATCCGAAGGAATCGCGACGAGTCGGCCACGTCGTGAACGCGAACGATCGCGGCGCCGCCCTCGGCGGCTGCCGCGAGGCAGGCGAGAGAGCCGGCGAGACGTTCGGCGGCAGAGGAGTCCTCGCCGACGCCCGAGAACTTCCGCACGAAGCCCTTGCGCGAAGCGCCGACGGCCACGGGGTGGCCGAGCGACCGAAGCGCCGCGAGGTGGCGCAGGAGAAGAAGATTTTCCTCGGGACTCTTGCCGAAGCCCAGGCCCGGGTCGACCGCGATCCGTTCCGCGGGAATCCCCGCCTCCGCGGCGTGCTCGAGCGCTTGCGCGAGCTCCATGGCGATATCGGCGATCGGATGCCCGTAGGAGGTGTCCCGCTGCATGGTGCGCGGATCGGTCCCTCGCATGTGCATGAGGATCGCGCCAGCACCCTTCTCGGCGACGACGGTCGCCATCGCCGGATCGAAGCGGAAACTCGAGACGTCGTTGACGAGATCCGCGCCCGCCTCGAGCGCGGCGCGCGCGACCGCGGACTTTCGTGTGTCGACGGAAATCGGAAGAGCGCTCGACCGACGCACCCCTTCGATCACCGGGATCACCCGCCGCATCTCCTCTTCCACGGCGATCTCCTGGGCCTCTCCGTAATTGGAGGGGCGAGTCGACTCGCCGCCGATGTCGACCACGGCCGCGCCTTCCGCGAAGAGCGCGAGGGCCCGTTTAATCGCGCGGTCGCGGTCGAAGAAGAGGCCGCCGTCGGAAAAGGAATCCGGAGTGACGTTGACCACTCCCATGAGGGCGGGTCCCTGCCCCAAATCGAGCCGGCGGCCGTGTGCCAGGGGAAGATGATCGGGCTTTCGGCCCGCGCGTTCGAAGGCCCCGGTAGCCCGCTCCCTCAGAGTCGCGGGAAGGGCCTTCAAAGTCTCCGCCCGGCGGGCGCGGGAGATCACCACCGGGGGAGAGGGAGATCCGGCGAAGCGGACGACGTCGACTGGAAAGTCCGCCGCGGAGGGGGTCGCCGGCCGGAATCCGTCCCAGGAGCAGATCTCGAAGAGTGTTCCACGGTCCTGTGCGGGAAGAATCAGATCGGCGGAAACCTTCACCAAAGCAGTGTAACCGAGAGGGTTCGGGTGAGGGCCCGACGGAGACGAGAGTTCGTGTTTTGGAGACCGGGGCTGTTCGACCCAGCGGCTAGCTAAACCGCTTCGTCCGCGGTCGGACCGTAGATCGAGGGGAGCGGCACGTCGTTCTCTCGCAGATAGACCGTGAGCTGCCCGCGATGGTGGATCAGGTGGTTCAAGAGAATCCGCCGGATCAGAGACTTTCGGGGCGACTGGAAGAACACCGCTCCGTCGGGCCGCAGCACGCGAAACTCCTCCCGCATCTGATCATCGGTCAAGGCCGCGATCGCTTGCCGGCCGCCCGCGACGTTGTCGTCGAAACGCGCGAGAAACTCTTCGACGGTCTTCAGAGGCGGTGCCTTCTCGCTCCCGACCTGGAACTGCGCCTCCCGGAAACGCATTCCCCAACGCGGAAGCTCCGTGACATGGGTCCCGAGTTCCCCCAGAGTTCTCGACTTTCCGTGAGGCTTCCAGTCCAGGCGCGAGGTCGGAAGGCGCTCGAGCAAACGGCGCGTGGCCGCCATCTCGGAGTCGTACTCCTTGAGAGTCTCCTCGGCGAAGGTCATAGAAGTTCTCAGTAGTCAGTTCTCAGTTTTCAGTTTACAGTTTTTGGTCGGCGGTCGAACCGTCATATCAAGTTAGGTATAACTCCGGCTTTGAACTGATAACCGACGACTGAAAACTGATAACTCGGCTAAGCGGGCTCCGGCACGAGCGGGCCGATCTGGCCGCCGGAGACTTCCGGTGCGCCGGGCAGAATCGGCGGCTTGGGCGGCCCCGTCTTGCGCAGCTTCGCGATGTCGGCGCCAGTCTCCTCGGCGATGATCTGGAGCACTTCCTCGCCGTCCAGCACTTCTTTCTCGAGCAACGTCCGGGCGAGCCGGTGCATGACCTTCTCGTTCTCGTCAATGAGGATCTTCGCGTGGCCGTAGGCCTCGGTGACGATGCGCCGGACCTCGGCGTCGATCTGATTCGCGGTGGCCTCGGAGTAATCCTGCGTGCGCCCGAAGTCGCGGCCGAGAAAAATCTGTTCTTCCACTTTTCCGAAGGTGAGCGGGCCGAGCTCGCTCATTCCCCACTCGCAGACCATCTTGCGAGCGATCTCGGTTGCCTTCTCGATGTCGTTGCCCGCGCCCGTCGTCATGTGGCCCAGGAACCTCTCTTCGGCGATGCGGCCTCCCATCATGACGGTGATCATCGAAACCAGATACTCCCTCGTGTGGGAGTACTTGTCTTCCGAGGGCAGCTGCATCGTCACGCCGAGCGCGCGGCCGCGCGGGATGATCGTGACCTTGTGGAGCGGATCCGCATCCGGCAGGAGAGCCGCCACGAGCGCGTGGCCCCCTTCGTGGTACGCCGTGTTCTTCTTTTCCTCTTCGGTCATGATCATGGACTTGCGTTCCGGTCCCATCATGACCTTGTCTTTGGCGTACTCGAAGTCGATCATCTCGACTTTCTTCTTGTTGAAGCGGGCGGCGTTCAAGGCCGCCTCGTTGACCAGGTTGGCCAGGTCGGCGCCGGAGAAGCCGGGCGTCCCGCGCGCGATCACGGACAGGTCGACCGAGTCGGACAGCGGCGTGTTGCGCGTGTGCACCTTCAGGATCTGCTCGCGCCCGCGCAGGTCCGGCCGGTCGACGACGACGCGGCGGTCGAAGCGGCCCGGCCGAAGCAGCGCCGGGTCCAGCACATCGGGACGGTTCGTGGCCGCCACGAGGATGACCCCCTCGTTCGTGTCGAAGCCGTCCATCTCGACCAGAAGCGCGTTCAACGTCTGCTCGCGTTCGTCGTGCCCGCCTCCGAGGCCCGCGCCGCGGTGCCGGCCGACGGCGTCGATCTCATCGATGAAGATGATGCAGGGGGCGTTCTTCTTTCCCTGCTCGAAGAGGTCGCGCACCCGAGAGGCTCCGACGCCCACGAACATCTCGACGAAGTCCGAGCCGGAGATCGTGAAGAAGGGGACGTTGGCCTCGCCCGCGACGGCGCGGGCGAGCAGCGTCTTGCCCGTTCCCGGCGGCCCGATCAGCAGCACTCCCTTGGGAATCTTTCCCCCGAGCTTCTGGAACTTGCCGGGATCCTTCAGGAACTCGATGATCTCCTGGAGCTCCACTTTGGCTTCCTCGACACCCGCGACGTCTTTGAACGTCACCTTTTTTTGTGTGGGGGTCAGCAGCTTCGCCCGCGACTTTCCAAACGAGAGCGCCTTGTTCCCTCCCGCCTGCATCTGGCGCATGATCACGAACCAGATCGCGACCAAGAGGATCAAGGGCCCGTACATGACGAGGGCGGACACGAAGGAGGAATCTTTGGCCGGCGTGACCTCAATCTCGACTCCCTTGCTCTGGAGGTCCTCGACGAGCTTGGGATAGCTCGGTGCGTAGGTCTTGAACAGGACACCGGGCTTGCCGGCTGCCGGGGCATACGCGCCGCGGATTTCGTCGCCGCGGATCGTGACCTTCTGAACGTGACCCTGCGAGACCTGCGTGAGAAAGCGGGAGAAGCTGATCTCCTCGATCGCCGTCGTGCTCTGCTTGAAGACATTCCAGGCCAGGATGATCAAAACGAGGATGACCATCCAGAGAAGCAGGTTCTTGATAGTGGCGTTCAAACAGGGCTCCTTCCCTAGTCGGCCGGGTTCTCGGGGGACTCCCGGCTAACCTGCGGCCTTGAGCATAACGGAGAGTCGGCCTTGTTTATTGCCCGGCTGCCCGGCCCGGCCGAGCCCCGAGGATCTCGGCAATGTAGGGGAGCTGGGCGTACCGGCCCTGGAACTCCATGCCATAGCCGGCGAACAGACCGCCCGAGGCGGAAAACAAGGGATAGTCGACCACAATGTCCGTCGTCCGATCATCGGCCTTGTCGATGATCGCGGCGAGCCGGACGAGCGTGGCGCCGTGCGAGCGCAGGTGGTCGCTCAGGTAGTTTTCGATGATGCCGGTTCCGACGACGTCCTTGAGAAGCAGCACGGGGCGGCCGGCCACGTCGAAGTTGGTGGAAAAGTCGATCTGGAGAACCTGGGACGGATCTTCCTCCCGGCGCACGCTGATGTATTCGCAAACGATCGGAATGGAGATTCGCCGCGCGAGGTCGGCGACGAGGAAAGAGGAGCCCTTCAAGACCCCCATCAGAACGAGGCGCTGATCGTTTGCTTCTCTGTCGATCTGAGCGGCGACCTCGGAGATGCGCGCCGCGATGCGGTCGGCCTCGTGGCGGCGCTCGAGGTTCGGTTCGGTCATTTGGGTGGCGGAAGCTCGAGTAATGGTAACCCGAAGCCGGGAGACGGGAGACGTAAAACGGCAGACGAAGGGCGATCCAATTGCTCTCCCGTCTTCCGTCTACCGTCTCCCGATCATCAGGAGGCGTCCCCGCCGCTCGAACCGAATCCGCCGTCCCGCCTCGAAACGGAAATTGCCGCCCTCCTGGAGGCGCGCCAGGATCTGCTCGCGTTCCCGCCCGGTCATCGGGGCCCGGCCGGGCCGCGCGAAGGGACGGGCCGCTTCTTCGAGGGCATGCCGGGCAAGCGCCGCCGAACAGCCGGCCAGTACCTCCGCGTCTGCCACAATGGAGCCGGGCGCGGTCGCCAGATGCGGCCGCACGCGTGCCTGGTATTCCAACTCGAGACGCCTGCGTTGCCCATCGAGCCGCTCGACCTCGCCGGCGAGCATCGCGAGCGCTTCCGGGCGGGTTCGCGCCAGCCGGCTGAGCGCCCGCCGCACACGGTTGCGCTGCAGCGAGAGGTCTCCATTGGTCGAGTCGCGGCGATAGGTGATCCCTCGGCGCCGGAGGAAGTCGAGAATCTCGGGCCGCGAGACGCCGAGCAACGGACGGACGACGCCGTCTTCCCGCCATTCTCTGGGGCCGGCCGCCGCGGCGAGGCCAGTCCCTCGTTCGAGCGCCATCAGGAACGACTCCGTGCGGTCGTTGCGCTGGTGCGCGGTCGCGATTCGAAGAGCCTGCGCCTCCTTCGCCATCTCGGCCAGAGCCGCATACCGAGCGTCCCGCGCGCCGGCCTCTGGCGAGAGCCTCGCTCTGCGCGCATGACGGCGCGCGTCGCGGCGCCTGGAGAAGAAAGGCAGACCCAGACGCCGGGCATGCTCCGCCACGAACGCGAGGTCCCGATCGGCCTCCGAGCCCCGCCAGCCGTGGTGCACATGGCCTACCGACAGCTGCCAGGCGGCTGAGTCGGCCAGCTCGCGCGCTGCATAGAGGAGAGCCATCGAATCGGCTCCGCCTGAGACGGCCAGCAGGATCGATGATCCGGAGGGCATGAGCCCTCTCTCGACCGCTTCTTGGAGCGCGGTTTGCACGGGATCCACGCTGGAATGGTACGCCTGGCTCGAGCCGCCGGGCACCTGGCCGAGGTCCGCCGGTCGGCGGCTCGGATGATACGATTCGCCGGCCCCCGGGGCAGCGCTGTAACGAAACTTTTCCTCTGTGCGTTCAACAGATACGGTGTGGAGGCTCTGAGGGATGAAGGCCGACCAGGCGGAGACGGAAGCAGTCCGAGACGAGACGGAGCAGCCCGCGAGACGGAATCCGGAGCCGGCCGCGTCCGGCGGGTCGCCGAGGCCGGCAGGCGCCGAACGCGCTGATGCCAAAGCGGCTCCGGGCGAGAAGGCCGTTCTCGTCGATCCGACAGGCACGCCGGTCAAGGCACGTCCTCCCAGGGAGCCCGAGCGTCGAGACGGGGCGCCCCAAGCGGAGCCCCCTGCCCACAAACGCAGGTGGGTCTGGATCGTTGGAGTCATCGCTCTCGCTCTCGTCCTCTCTCTCGTGATCCACGGCCAGAACCAGGCCAAGGCGAAGAAAGCGGCCGCGGCCGCAAAGGCCAAGGCATCGGCCGCGGTCCCGGTCTCCGCCGCCGCAGCTCGGACCGGCGACTTCCCCGTCTATCTCGTCGGTCTGGGAACCGTGACGGCTTTGAACACCGTGACGGTTCGGACCCGCGTGGATGGGCAGCTCGTTCGGGTGGCGTTTTCCGAGGGACAGTTCGTCCACGCCGGCGATCTTCTCGCGCAGATCGATCCACGCCCATTTGAAGTTCAGCTCACGCAGGCGGAAGGCCAGAAGGCCAAGGACGAGGCAGCGTTGAAGAACGCGCGGCTCGACCTGCAGCGCTATCAGGTCCTCGCCCAGCAGGATTCGATTCCGCGGCAGCAGCTGGATACCCAGGCCGCGACCGTCTCGCAGTTCGAGGCCGCCGTGAAAACAGATCAGGGAGCCGTGGACAGCGCGAAGCTCAACTTGACCTACAGTCGCATCACGGCCCCGATAGCAGGCCGGGTGGGACTGCGGCTGGTGGACGCGGGCAATATGGTGCACGCCAGCGACGCCAACGGCCTTGCGGTCATCACTCAGGTCCAGCCGATCTCCGCGCTCTTCACGCTGCCCGAGGACAGTCTTCCGTCCGTCTTGCAGAAGGCGCGGCGCGGCCAGAATCTGCCCGTCGACGCATTCGATCGGGATCAGAAGAATCAGCTCGCAAGCGGCGAGCTCTTGACCGTCGACAACCAGATCGATCCCACGACCGGCACGGTCCGTCTCAAGGCCGTTTTCCCCAATGACGACAGCCGTCTCTACCCGAACCAGTTCGT
>Ga0070698_100000569_pt1 | contig 39579 bp, 66 predicted proteins | sample KBSK1502metaG_FD_65477 | JGI IMG/M metagenome (GOLD analysis project Ga0070698, IMG submission 65477) | Corn, switchgrass and miscanthus rhizosphere microbial communities from Kellogg Biological Station, Michigan, USA - KBS K1-50-2 metaG | ecosystem: Host-associated > Plants > Roots >...
GTCGTACTCGACCAAGTCCATATCAAGGCAATGACCATTATCTTTGGTCTGTCAAGGACGGAGGCAAAGTTAACTTTGAATGGTGCATACCAAAGAAGGAGGTGCTTACGTATGTCCTCAAGCATCCTAATGAGTTTGACCCCAAGTATGTAGCCATGTTAAGGAGATACACTGCTGATAAGCTTGAAAAGATAGAAGACTACCTAGTTGATGGGAAGATTGGTTAATCCAAATCTTCTTTTCTAATTCTTCTTGATCTTAGAAATTTGATCTCATTTGCCAAAGTATAGATAGCATTTGCAATATTTATTGGTACTACTTCTCCACTTCTTAGTTTTTCAAGCTTTTCAATCAATTGCTCAAGCGTATAAAGTTTTATAGAATCATCATCCATTAATCAAATGCCTTTTTAATTTTAGCAAAATATTTTGTTGCCTCTTTCATCTTATTTACTTCGTCTCGAAGTTTATAGACATCCTCTGCAAGAGAGGATGATTCAAAAATCTTTTTAGACTTTTTTTCTATGGATTTGATTGTATCATCATGCTCTCTAATCAAATTCTCAATATGCTGATAAAGATGCGTAAAGTTGACTAAAAGTTCCGGATTAATTTGTTGAATATTCTCTTCTATTTTTCCCATCACTTCAGAATATATTCTTTCAGAAAGATGCGCGCATATCTTATCCGCATCAAATTTAAAAAGAAATCTTTCATAAATATCATGATTTAAAGGATCGATATTTTTATTGAAGGGGTTTTTTAGAGTCATTATGCATCCACTTTTTCATTTGTTCAACTAAAGGAGAAAGAGCTTTAATGACTTCTTCGTCTGGCTTGACCTTATACTCTACAAGAAATCCCATTGTAGCTTCAATTGTAAAAATAAGATTACCCATTTTCTCAGCTGCCATCATATAGGTCATGGTATCGATATCAGACTGCATGATCTTCCTTTTGTAGGTTTTTTACTAGGTTACATATCCATTGAGGATTAGTGATCTCAAGGCATGTACCATGACAATCCTTTTTTTTTCTATGAAATTTAGCAAAACAATCCTTCTTAAATGATGAACAAAAGTCATTCTTACACTTGCTACAGCTGCATGTTGCATACTTAGAGGCATCCGTTTCGTCTCCACACTCAACACAGGTAATGGTATCACACATTTGTAACCTTAAAATTTTATATTGTTTGTAAATTTCGCTTTTGTATATATGCAAGGTAGCGAAAGAAATAATTCGCTTCAAGGCGCAAAAAAGAGATTTCGCCAGTCTCAAAGGAAATGCATGAGTTTATCAGAAGAGACCCAAGTTCCTGAAATGGTCGATCAGGCTGTAGAAACCCATGAGAAGAAGACTCCGCAAGAAAGTTTTGCTGAGCTTCGTCAGGCTAAAGAACAACTTGAACGCCAGCTATGGCAGGCGCAGCAAGAGAGAGAGTTTTATGAGAAGCAGATGAACCAAAGAGTCTCATCCGCGCCTCATCAAGCTCAAGAAGAAGAATTTGATTATAGATCGCTAGAGCAAGAAGAATTCCCAGATGGGAAGAAGCTTGTAAAAGCCCTCAATTCGTTTAACAAGAAATTGTCTACGTATGAGAAGCAACTAGCAGAGAAAGATCAAAAGATTCAGATACTCGAAACTGCCACTGAATTCGCTGACTTTAAGGAAGTCGTTACGCCTGAGAATATTGAAAAATATATTAAATCAGACGAAGACAACCGTGAGGCTGTTCAGACTGCTAAAAATCCTTTGAGAAAGGTCTATAATCTCATTAAAAAGAGCGCCGCTTATCAAGCTGATAAGGCCGAAAAAGTAGCGAAAGATAAACCGATCTCGCAGGAGCAAAGGCGAGTAGACGAAAAGGAAGGGAAACCGAAATTGGGAAGCTTAGGAGTTAGATCCGAAGCGGTGACAGTAGCGGCGAAAATGTCTAATTCAACTATGACCAAAGATCAAAAAAACGCTCTTTGGAAGGAAACTTTGGCAGCTGCACGACGCTGATCTTCGTCTTAACGTGGAGTTAAGACATGTCAGGTCCTACAACAACCAGCATTCTTCCGCCAGCTGTGCAACAACAGCTATCGATGAAGTTACTTGCTCGTCCTATGCCTGATTTGATCCATACTACAATGGGCTATCCTATTACTATGGACCAACAAGCAGGCGATATACTACGAAGACGTAGATATCAAAACCTCCTAACCGCACCTGTTCCGCTCGGAAATGGAATCGTAGATCCTCCAGCACAACAGTTAACCGCTCTTGATATCGATGCTAGAATTGATTGGTATGGTACTTACCTGATTCTTCAGGAACAAGTCATGCTCATCAATGAAGATCCTGTGCTTAATAGCGCCGTTTCTACTTTAGGCCAGTCCTTAAGAGAAACTGAGGATCAGCTAGCCAGATCGATGATGGAAGGCGGGGCTCCTCCTATAAATTGCACTTCGGGAACGAATGGCGATAACCCAAGTAACATATCCCCTCTAGACTGCTCTAAAGCAGTACGATTACTTCGTACAGCCAATGCTCAGTTCATTCAGGATATAATCGAAGGGGAAAACAAATTCGGAACTGCACCCGTGAGAACCGCGTTTTTTGGCCTAGGACACACTAATTTAAGTGCTGACTTAGATCAAATGCTTGGTTTTATCAACGTGGCCAACTACGCAAACAACAGTAACCTGTTGCAAGCTGAATGGGGTTCTGTTCGAAACATTCGTTTCTTACTATCCTCAGTAGGGTCTATCACTCCGAATGCTTCTGCTAACTTGCAAGACGTGTACAACATCTTCTTGCCAGGTCAAGAATCATACGACATGGTTGATTTGGACGGTTATTCTGCCCAATTCATCTATGCACCACCTGAAATCGCTTCACCTCGTTTGAGACTATATCAAACAGCTGGATGGAAGATGGCTCAAGTATTCAACATCACTAACACTAGCTGGATCGTCAACTTACGTTGCACGCTCGGCGTAGCAATTTAAGGAGGTCGAATATGTCTTGCCAAATTCTTACAGGTTCTTTTGTTAACGTGGCTTCTACACCGAAGTTTATTCCAATCACGGCTCAAATCAATGAGTTTCGTCTTTGGAACCTAACTCGTTCAGGCGTCACTTCTCAAGGGATCGCAGGATCTTTAACATCAGATAGAATCGTTGAAGCCTTCTTCAACCCAAATCTGATGGGATCGGGAACTGCCTTAATCAAGCAAAACGGTACGGTTGCAGGGGTCTTAGCACCTCTCAATAACGGAGTTGCTGCAATCAATGGAATGAGTCTTTTTGACAGTTCTATTTACGCACAAGGACCAACTATAGCTATCGCAAGCTTTGTTCCTGGGACAACGACAGTCTTCACAACTGGCGCAGCTCACGGATTCAGAGTCGGAGATAACGTACGTATCGGAAACATGACTAGCGCACCTGAAATGGGTGGACTAGTGATGACCGTTACAGCTGTTGGTAGCCCAACGACATTTACCACACTCTTTGACAGCACTAACTCTCTAACGAGCGTTGGATCTGTCTTTAAAGTGGGTAATATCAACGTTCAGAACCAAAGCCTTTATTATCCTCAGTGGCGCGCAATCGCTTCGATTAGTCTTGCAAATCCAATGGTGGTGACACTCTTGGTTCAGCAAAACTATCAAATCGGCGATAAAGTTCGTTTCCAAATTCCTACGGTTTTTGGAATGCAACAGCTAGTCTCAGGACCTAATGGATTGCCAATAGAATTCACGGTCTCAGCAGTAAACAACGCTGTCGGAACTCAAACAGTCACATTCGCAAACGTAGACAGCACAGCTTACACAGCTTTTGCTTGGGCTGCTGCGGCAAACTATCCTTATGGATTACCTGTAATGGTTCCTCAAGGAGAGGGTAATACGAATAATTTATTAGGTGTTGTACCAACGCCACTTCCATACGCAAACCAAAACATCCTTGGATTTGCAACTCAAAACACTGGACAAAGAGGTATTTTGATTGGAGCTGGAGACGGAACAAACTCAGCGACTACAGGCGGTATCATCGGATCCACTGTGGATGCTTGGGCATGGGAATGTATATCAAGTTCTCAGACCTATTATTAAATAATCTAGGGTAGGGACAAAACGTCCCTATCCTTTTTTTAAGGAAACACATGTCTAAAAAAAGAAAAAACGATCTTGTACAGGAGGAAATCACTATGGCGCCTACAGCAACCGACGAAACAACTCTTGAATCAGTTCAACAGGAAATTGATAGAGCACGCATGGAATTAGAAAGTACCAAGCGACAGATCGAAGAGAAGAAACTAGAGTTAAGAACTGCTGGCGGTCGTCTGATTTCTGAAGATGAAAAGAAGATCATGGAAAAGTCAGTCACTATGACTAATGAGAAGAATTCTCTTAAAGAGAAGATTGATAGACAGCAATCCTATGATAGTGAGCTTGTCACTGGTCGATTCATGAATCGAAGAGCTCCAGGTCAAGCAGTCAAACTTCCTTACATCAAATACGCGACAGATCCCGTTAAATGGTATCCCTTCGAAGACGGAAAAGTCTACACAATCCCACGTGGTTTTGCTGAACAATTAAATGGAGGCTCAGAGAATGACCCATGTTACTACACTCCGCAGTTTACCCAAAAAAGCGGTGAGATGGACCCTAATAAACCTAGCTCTGCTATTCATGCTGTGGATGCAAGCAATAAGAAATATGCTTTCACGCCCATAAATTTCTAATGTAAAGCGGCTTTACATTAAAGGAGTCCGATGAGCACAGTCACCTATTATCCTGGCTATAGCCAAGTTCAAGTGCAAGATAATTTGCGCGTGCAAACCATCGAGTCTATAACTAATTCATTTCCTATGGTTGTCACTACGGTTGACAATCATGGGTATGTAGCTGGAATGATGGTGGCTTTTTTAATACCTGTTCAGTTCGGAATGGTTGATCTAAATAAGCTAAATGCTCAAGTGTTATCTATTACAGATGACACGTTAACAATTAATTTGGATTCAACAAATTTTTCTGTATTTTCATACCCTTCTCCATTACCATCCGCTTATACACCCCCGAGTGTAATACCGAACTCCTCTGGACCCTATCTACCACCACTTCCTTTGCCTTTTGGCAACCAAAACAGCTTCGAGGGAGTAATTTTTAATGACGGAACCCCTGGGAACCCCATATGAGTGCACAATTAGTTAGCTTAGAGCAAATGGAAAACACAGTCAGACGAATGACTGCAAGGTACACTGAAGAACAGATGACCACGATTCAGATTGATAAGTACCTGAACTTATTTATGACATTGCACTTCCCTTTGTATTTTAAGAGTCTCAAGCTTACAAAACCGTACGTATTTCTGACAACTCCAAATGTTGACACCTATGATTTTGTCTATGAAGACACCCCAACAGATCCAAATACGGGGAATAGAACGCCTGCTTCTCCTGGTAATATCCAAATAACCCCACCCGTCTATTGCCAAGGATATGCATTAAGATACTACCAAGACAAATCCACATTCTATAATCGATGGCCAAAACTCACAGTCAATCAGATCATCAATAGCGGAGGAAATGGGGTAGGAGTTCCTTATACTGGAACCATTCCTTCAACTCCTTTCTTAAGAGCTCAGCTTGATATTTTTGGAAATGTTACAGAAGCAGCCGTGATTATCTCGGCTATAGTGAATGACTCACAGGCTGGAAACAGCGCGTTCAATTATGCATTATCTGACGTTCCTCAGCCAAATTCTAATATAGGCAATCTACTCGATCAGCAAGGAAATCCCGTTGGGACAGTGAATTACCTCACTGGCGCATATACTTTTACACCTGCGGGACTTGGAACTATTCCAGCCAATGCCACTATCTATGCCAGCGTTGTTCCCTATCAATCTTCAAGACCAACGGATGTCATCTTCTATAATCAACAAATCACATTTCGTCCAGTCCCACAGCAAGTCTATCAAGTCGAGTTCCAAATCAGCCAGCAACCTACTCAATTGATTGAAGCAAGAAGCGCACCTGAACTTGACGAATGGTATCTATTTATTTGCGCGGGAGCTGCCAAACTCATCTATGCAGACTTTCCCGATGATGATGGACTTGCGTCTCTTATGCCAGTATGGCAAGAGCAGCTATTAATCGCCCAAAGAAGGACTTTAAGACAGATGGGAAGTCAAAGGTCGGCAACCATCTTTAGTCAGCCAGGAAGGCCCGTTGCTTCGTGGTTCTGGGGAACTGAATATAGTGGGACAAACTAATGGCTTATAACCCGAATATTCCTTTGGTTACGGATTACATGGTGGTTTCTCAGCCTCAGATAAGATCCAACTTCCAGACAATCTTCAGTGTTTTCTCAAAGAATCATGTCACTTTGAATTCTACTACAGAAGGAAGAAGTCAGGGAATGCACACGGTTTTAACTCTAAGAGAGCAAACAGGTGATCCAGTAACTACAGCATCTCAAATAGCTCTCTATGCCAAGAACGTGGCTGGTGCAACTACTTTATTCTTCCGCCCAAGTAACAATCAAACACCTATACAACTTACCTATCCTTCGATCTCAACAGGACTCCAATCCACGAATCCTGATGTTTACTTAGATAGGCAATATTCTTATGTAGCGGGTCCCTTTGTGGTTTATTTCGGAAGATTATCTGTAACGGATGGCGATATCATTACGCTAACTCCTGCCGAAACCCTGATTTACGTAGGACTTGTTCAAGCGGGCGGATTTGGATCAGATAAACCGAGCGCAGCTGCAACAAACATAGCGGGAAATCAATTCACTGTAAGACTTCCTGCTACTGGAACTGCTGGACCCTTTCCAATCTATTACATGGCTATAGGAGTTTAATGGGAAATCCAATCAACTATGACCCAAATACCCCGACAAGACAGCTAAGTTTTGCTGACTGGCAAGTACAATTCATTCAGAATTTTACTCAGTTAGACACTGCATTTGCTAAAAATCACGTACCTTTGACTGATCCCACCGTTGCCAATAGAGGAAACCATACCTATGTCGAGATGGCAGAATCAACCACAGACGCCCAAACGAGCGCAAATGAGTTCTCCATTTTCGTTAAAGATGTAGAAAATCAAACCGATCAGGTCTTTTTTACGTATCCAGGAAATACCCCCGTAGTTCAGTTCACTAATTACCAAATCTATTCAGTGAAAGCCACCGATCAACAAACAACCTTTTTCACGTTCTTGCCAGGAAAGTTACTCGTCTATTTTGGAAGATTCGGACCATTTAATGCCACAGGAAATAACATTCTTAAGCTAAATCCCCCTGTCGCAAAGAACATTGTCAGCATGAACTTTTGCCATCAAGGAATCACACCAAAATATACACCTGCTGGAGTGGAAGAAACTATCGTTACTCAGACACCTTCCTTTGAATTCATCTTTACAAAGCCAGGAATCATTAAGGAAATCTATGTAATTCCTACGATTCCTTCGACGAATAACACAATGTATTACTGTGTGGTGGCAAATATATGACATACAATCCTGAAATCCCTCTATCTACCGAATCACCTAGCACTTCTGCTTCTCCTGTTCAGGTGAACTTCGATCAGTTTGCAGCCATTTTCTCTCAGCTAGCGCTTGGCGTTTTCTATAATCACATGCCATTTAATAGTTCAAGCCAAGGAAAGCATGCGTCTGTCATCTTCCAAAATCAAACTCTTGATCCTGGAGTAACGGAAGATTTAGGAGTACTGTATAGCAAAAACGCAATCTCAGCGGCTTCAACTGAACCCCAGTTATTCGCCCAAATTCCTAAGTTTTTGCCCACTCAAACAGACACAACCGACGCTCCAAATATTCCCATGCAATTGACTTACAACTCGGTGAATACTGCGGGTCCCGTCTATTACAGCTTCCTTCCAGGGGGCTACATATTTTACTTTGGATTAGTTACAGCGACAAATCTAGTGCCTCATACGATCACTTTAACTCCTGCTCCCACTCAGATTTTAATAGCCATAGCGAATCCCAATACAGTTGAAACAGGAAGTCAACATAGACCACTGAAGATCTCTACCAATATCACGGCGGCGAATACCTTCGATGTCTACGCAAGTTTCTCTCCTCTTCCTCAATATGACTTTTCATGGATGGCGGTGGCAATAGCATGAGCTCAACTAACTTTATGATAGGTCCTATAAAGGACGGCTTAAGAAAAGACATAAAACCCTATGCACTCACAGAAGATGCATTCGCGGTTTTGGTCAATGCCTACCAATGGAGAGGACGAGTTGTTAGACGATCAGGCTACACTCTTTTAGGTCGTCTTTCCAACAACACTCCCGTCATGGGATTGAAAACTAGAGAGCTATTTGGTTTAGGTCTGCAACAACTTATCGCCTTTGATACGACACTTGCCTATGAATTCAATACAGGAACGCTCACTTTCTTGCCTCTTCCCAGTGTAATGCCTGTGGTTTGGAGCGGTACAGACTATCAGTTTTTCTTTACCACGAATTATGCAGGAGCTTTTTGGGCTACCAATTCTAAGCCAGGATTAAACGGAATAGCAATTGCCAATATCAATAATGCCAATCCTGCACAAGTAACTACCACCGTGAATCATGGATTTACTACAGGTCAATCCGTCACGATTATCAACGTTACAGGTTATCCGCCTCTTCTTCCTTCCACTTCTCCTTTAAATGGTCAGGTATTCACTATCACGGTGACAGGATTAAACACTTTTACTTTAGATGGTTTGAATGGAGCGCTTTATGGACCCTATGTTTCTGGTGGTATCGCTCTTAATTCTCAAGTGTCTATTACTGGCCAAGATGGTATCCGATACTACGGAGCGCTGACCAACGGAACAGGATGGGCAAACTATAATCCTCCAGTCGATGAAAATAATGCTCTCATGGGAGCGTTGCTGATTTTCCCTTATAGAGGATATTTAATATTTCTTAATACGACTGAGGGAAATGAAGCTGAATTCTTTAATTATGGAAATAGAGCTAGATGGACACAGATTGGAACGCCTTATTACTCAGAACCAGTACCCACAACTCCAAGTCCACAAACAGCAGATCCAAAAGCTGTAAGAGACGATCTATTTGGACGTGGAGGGGCGAATGATGCACCAACCCAAGAAGTCATTATTGGAGCGGCTTTTATTCGTGACGTTTTGGTGGTTTATTTTGAACGTAGCTCTTGGAGGTTACGGTTCGTCAATAATGCCCAAAATCCATTCGTTTGGGAGCGTATAAACGTTGAGCTAGGGGCAAGTTGCACCTTCAGCACAATACCCTTTGATAAAGGCGTTATGGGTATCGGAAATAGGGGTATCGTCATTAGCGATGGAAATGACACGATTCGATTCGATGAGAAGATCCCTGATGACATCTTTGATATTCGCCAATCAGAGAATGGATACCAAAGAGTCTATGGAATAAGAACGTTTAGAACGCGTCTAAACTACTGGACAATCCCGAGTGCTAGCAACCTACTTGGCAAATTCCCCGATCAAGTGCTAGTTTTTAACTATGAAACTCAGAATTGGAGCTATTTTGATGACTGTTTCACCTGTTTTGGATACTATTACCCAGAAACATCGGACCTTGGCGATAGATGGATTGACTTAACTCAACCTTGGCCAAACTACGATGATAAGAACTGTGAAGCTGGAACCTCACACTCTGGACTTGAGACTGTCGTTGCTGGAAATCAGCAAGGTTTTGTCTTTAGATTAGAGCAAAAGAACTATCAAAATGAACCAAGCCTATTTATTCAGGGGATTGCTGCTAATGTCATTACTAGCCCAAATCATAACTTACCTGATAAGACATGGATTTCTCTTTCGAATGTAAGCGGAACTACTAGCGCTGACGGAGAATCCTTAAATCAAAGAAACTTCCAGATCAGTTATTTAACTGCCAATACCTTCTCTCTTAATGAATTTGAACCGATCAATGCAGGACTTGCAAGTGGTGCTTCATTTGGCACAACATTGGCCCCTTATTTCATTAATTTTGTACCAATTTTAAGAGGGTCGGTTCGTATTTATGTTGGGGCTATTCTTTTTACTGATTCGGCGCTTGATGGGATTCTTACATCGAATGTTGCTGGAACTGTCGGAACTATTAACTACCTTACAGGAGCTTTAACCCTTACGTTTAGCCCTCCTTTAGGTGCTCCGACTCAAGTGAATATCTATGTGGTAGCAGTTGACCCCGAACAAATCCTAGTCCCTGTAAATCTGACTGGGGTTTATGTTCCTGGTGGTCTGATTACAAAAATCTCAAACGTTGATATCCAATCCAAAATCTTTAACTTCTTTAATGAAGATGCAGGAACAAGACTTAGCAAGATTGATTTCTATACGAATCTTACTGCTAATGGTCAGTTCCAAGTTAACGTTCTTGGAGATAGTAGCAATTTACCTATAAACACTCCTCTTCCTGACAACTTACAAAGTAATGTGGTCTTAACAACCAAGAACCCTTATCAAGTTGGCTCAGGATCTGAGACGATTTATAGGTTATTCTGTGATGCAACAAGCCAAACCGTCCAAGTTCAACTCAATCTCAGCGATAAGCAAATGGCTGTCTCAGCGATCAACGATCAAAACATCGAGATTGTGGCCATGATGTTTACGATTAGAGATAGAGGTCGCTTAGTATGACGGCTCCCGCTCAACCAAACAATCCTTCTAATCTTTTTACTCCCTTTCTGGAATCCACCTACAATATCCCAGAGGAAGACGATAGAGGAAGAGCCTATTTAAATGACAAGTTATCGGCTTTATCTGATGTGGCAAATGACAAGAAGATCGGATTGTACGTTCAAGAAGCTGAGAACTTCAACGGAGAGAAATGGGTCTATCTTACCACGAAAAAGGTAAGAAACGGATACCAAGCCATCGCCTATATTCAGAATCTTCCCAATGCTGGCGTCATTACAATTCCAAATCCCATCCCTAATATCAACGAGCAATTTGTAGTCACTCACACATGGGGCTCAGCTTCTCTTCCTTGCACTTCGATAGGAGCAGGAGATGGAAATTACTTTTCATTCTTCACACTTGGAAACCCAAATATTTTTTATACATTAAGCGATACTCAAATCGTCATCACCACAACAGTTGATTTAAGTGCCTATAGTTGCTTCATAGTTATTGAGTATTTGCGCGATGGAGTGTAAAAAATAAGTTTATGATATGGTCACAAAAAACATGAGGTAGTTATGGACCCTTCAACAATGATGATGTTATTTAGCATGCTTGGCCCTGCTTTAAGCGGTGGCATGGGAGGACAAGAAGGTGAGTTCAAATCTACCTATAATCCTAATCAACTTGGCTTTCTAGACAATATGCTGAATAATATTAAAGGTCAGAATCAAGATATCACTCAAAACCAGAACTACCAGCAAGGCCAAGATTGGCTGCATTCTTTATTCAGTGACCCAGATTTCTTCAAGAACTTTGAAGCTCCTTTACAAAGACAGTTTCAAGAAAACACAGTGCCTGAATTAGCTAATCGTTTTGCTGGTATGGGATCAGGTGGGTCTATGGGCTCCACAGCTTTTAGAAATCAATTAGGTAGAGAAGGAAGCAATCTATCAACGAATATCGCAGCCTTAAGAGGTGGAATGCAGCAACAGGGTGTAAATCAATCCTTGCAGTATGGACAACAACCAATTCAGAATATGATGCAAATGATGCAACAGGCTTTACAACCAACTCAAAACGTATACCAACCACCAACGGCTGGACCTATGGGGGATATTATGTCATCTCTAGCAGGTGGTTTTGCAAAAGGATATGGAAACAAAATGGGTCAAGGAATGGCGGGGTAAAAAATGGTTTCAATAATTCCAGCAGAGAGAACACCTTGGGATGTGATTGGAAAGAAGATTGGCGCAAATATAAGCGAGAATCTTCCTGGAGCAGTCGAGCAAGGATATAATAGAGGTCTTCTTCAGCAAAGTTTAGCGAAAATTCGTGACATTGCAAAAGATCCCAATGCGAGTCCTTTAGATGCAGTTTTAGCAACGATGGAAGCAGGAGCAGGAATACCAGGAAGTGAAAGGTATCTTGGAATGCTTGCGCCTGAAATCATGAAGCTTGCTCAAGCAAAAGTAGCTCCTAAAACTCCTCTAGCAAGTGAACTTGATGGAGGAGGACGAGAATCTCCTCAAATGACTCCAAGACAAGAGTTGCCTGGATTTATGGGACAACAAAGAGAAGCTCAAAAAGCTACCGAGTTTTTCCCTACTAATGTGGGACCAAAAGAGCAAGTAGGTAACGTTTCACAAGAAGCCACAACAGGCGTTAAAATGCCTTTGCTTACTCCAAGTGAATATGGACCAAGAGCAAGACAAATAGCCGAAGAAAGGACTAATGCGGGCATCCCTACTACTCCTCAGCAAGCAATAGAAGAGGTGAAGCAGCATGAAGAAGATAAAAAGATTCATAATGCCAAAGTCGATGAAGAGCTAAAACAAAGAGTCTCAGGTCAAGAAAAGTATGGCATGAGAGCGGTTGAATCCCTCAATAAAGTTCTACCCGATAGTCCGCCCGAAGTACAAGCCTACTTCAAAAAGCTTGGAGAAAACGTTTCTAAAGAAGGGAAAAGCGAAGCTGAAATTGATAGATTCCTAGCTGAAAAAGCCAAGAACTTTGCTAATTCAGTTAACAATATCAAAACAGATATCTCAGCTCCTAGAATTCATAAGAATTTAGTGAGGGGATTTCTTGGAACTTATAAGAATTTCGATCAAGCGGCATCCGATGCTAGAAAACATCTTAAGCCATTGCTAGATGCTCAGCTATATGACTACTCAAGAAATCTTCTAGCAGAGCAAGGTTATTACCCCGAAGAAAGAGAGATCATCGTCAATCCTTTGACTGATAAATCTCAAGCTTTATTGAATGCAGTTCCAACACAACCAAAGCCATATAGGATTGGTGGAATGGCTGGGACTCCCGTTAAGCTTGATGCAAATGCAGGCGACAAGGATGAAATCAAAACCTCTTTATTGGAATTGAAGAAGATTGAGCCTAACTTTAGCCTTCCTCTAGCTAGAAAAACATTCGAAGACAAGCATTATGGATGGAGAACCTTCAAGGATGCTTTAAATGAATTACAGGAAGAAGGGTTTGCACTAGAAGACGACCAAAGAACCCAGATGGGTATACTTGATTCACCTCCTTTGACAGAACTCGAAAGAATTCTCGAAGGCTTAAATTTGCAAGGAAGATAATGATCCCTCAAATAGCTAACTCATTGTCAAGCGGCTTTACATCACAGCAGATTATTGCCTTTTTGATGAGACAATTTCCCTCTCAATCTAAGAAAATACAAAAGGCTTTGTCTTCGGGTTACACCGCTGAACAAGTGCTTAAGTTTTTGTCAGGAGGGAAAAAGGGATTAGCACAGGAAGAGCCTCAAGTTGGAACTGAACATGCAAAGGCAAGAAATCTTGATATTCAGAGAAGAGAAAATGTCAATAAAACGGCATTAGGTGCAGCAGGTGCAGGAGCTTTAGCGATAGGTGGGGGTCTAGCCGCTCCTATGGCAACTCAAGCTTTACAGCGTGCAGCTCCTCAACTATTTGGGCCTGGATCTATCGTGGCCCCTCAAGCACCCGTAACACCTGCGGCCATAGCCACCCAAGCCACACCCCAATTGCCATTAAGTCCACCGCAATCACAATCTTTAGGAACCAGTCCACTTCAACAACCTCCTGTTGCTCCAAGTTTAGCACAACCTGAAGCTGCAATTCCACCTCAAGTAAAACCTAGTATAGCAACTGAAATTTTAAATAAGTTTCCTGGTGTTGAAGCGAAAATCAATGACATGCTTGCGAGTAAAAATACTCCCGAGGCAATCGCTCAATACTTCAAGCAATTCAATCCAAGTCAGACCAAGAAACTTGAGAAAGAAGCAGGCGTTTCCATACAGGAGATTATCAGTGAATATGTCGCCAAAAAGCAGACGGAAGAACCGCCGAGTGTGGAACCCCAAGGCCAAGAATTGGATGTACCCGAAGAAACGGCTGAAGTAGAACCTGTTAAAATAGAGACAGGACATACGGTCGCATCTCCTCAAGGAATGGGTGAAGTTAAAGCTATCCGTAACGGAAAAGCAATTATTGAAGTGGATGGAAAGAAACACCAAGTCAATGAAGATGAGTTAATCCAATCTCCAATCCCTGAAAAAGATCTTGCCGATCTATACGATGATCTCATTAGCGGAATCGAAAAGACTACAGGAAAACAAGTATCTAGAAACGTCGATTGGGCTGGATATGATCCAACCACCAATGAATTAGCATATAAGCCTCATGGAAGCGATAAACTATATGCATACGAAGATATAGCCCCTGAAGATGTTGAACTCCTTACAAGCCTTTTAACACAGCGTAAATCAACAGGTGAAAACTTTATCGGAGCTTGGGCGGCGGGAACGGAATCTCCTATTGGTGCAGCAATGTATCAGCTCATCAAGAAACTACAATCTGAACGTGGTGGAAAAGGAAACGAATACAAGAATAAATACGAAACCATTTATGATGCTTTAGAACCCGCAAAGAAAGCAGCTAAGGAACGCCATGCAGAAAGAAAGAAAAAAGCCAAAAAGCCAAAACCTCATTAAGCTCTTGTATTTCTTAGCTAATCATAAGAAAAAGAAGAAGTGATCTGCTAGCAATCGTGATCCTGTTCACTGTTTTTATTTAATCGTTGAAGTGCCAATTCAGATTGGCACATGTTCTTTGCTAATTCCATGAATTTACAGGTAAGCTCAAATTCATGCTGATATGTTTCACAATAAAATTTATATACCTCTCCAGCATAATCCCAAAATTCACATATAGAACCGCCTTCGGGATTACGATAAATTATTATTTCAAAAAATCCTTGAACATCTTCTGCGGAATTAAAAAATGGAGGACAAATTTTTTGTTTAATAGTAAATCCTTGATGAGCCCTTGCATCATCACACTTATCAATATCATCAGGATATTCAAAAGACTTTTTAGTATATCTATCTGGTTTAACATTGAAGATTGTGATGTGATCCGTTGCCATATTTATACTCCAAAAAAAGGAACTTTATAAATTAATTCTTTTAATTTACTCTTAGATTTACCAGTACATAATTCAGAGCATCCGTCAAGATTGCTTAGATTTTCTCTGACTTCACCAAGCCACTTATTGTATAAATCTCTCTCTTCATCATTGCAAGATCTATTGAAATCATGCCACAATCTTGCAAAGGGATCTGTTATTTCACAAGATGGACAGTCATATAAGAATGTATGTTGAGGATTCTTTCTCTTTCTTCCAACTTGAGTCCATTTTCTACATTTTGGGCATCTTGAACCACCAGACCTTCCTTGAGCTAATTCTTCTTCATCCCAATAAAAGTGTTCACCATTGCTTATGGCTTCTTCAATGCTAGTGATGTAATTCATTATTTTAACTTTTGTTCATGAGACATTAAATGCGCTTTAAATTCTGCATCTTGTCTTTCCAATTTTCCATGAAAATCTTTAATTTCTTCTTGAATGCTTCTAAGAATTTGACCTGTTTCAGCTCTAAAAGATTCCATTTTTGAATCCATTAATCGCCAATCTTGTCTTGATTCTGATCTAAACCAAACGATCAAAGCTGCGTTTGCAAAAAATAGTGTTAAGATTTGTATCCATGATTCATTCATTTTGCCACCTTTGACGCTAGGTCTTTAATGATCGAGACATGTATAGCCTCGATGCTCTTTTTAGATATCCTATAAGGGCTTTTAGGTCCAATACCTATACGTATAGCAACCAAAAACCCCTTTTTGAGTGCTCTACGAATAGTATTCTGATGTACCCCGAATATAATAGCAGCTTCCTTAATTGAATAAAACTCCGAATCCATGTCTACCTCGTAATGTTGGTATATATAGGTGAATCATTGTTAATCAGGAACATGTAAATGAAATTTTTGATTTGCAATAGTGAGGTCAAAGTAAACAACAGAGGTTTATATGACTTCCCCCTTCATTCCAAATTCGTTCACATACGGCGACGCACCACAGGGTGGAGCAGTCATGCCAATGGTTATTGCAGGAAGAGATCCTTCCGATACCATAGATAAACAATATGACGCAGGCTACTTGTGGTTATCAGCCATTAACCTTGGTGGTTCAGGTCTTTTATTCTATCAAGCAGGTAATCAAGCAGGAACGCCAACATGGACAGTGTCATCTTCTGCCGCTGGTGCTCTTAACACTTTATCTGACGGATCAACGGTGGTTTTACCTAGTGGGGGCAACATTGCTCTTACGGGAACAGTCAACCAGATCACGACAACTTCAAGTGGACCATCTCATGAAATTGTCTTCTCTCTGCCCACTACCCTAATTGCCCCTGGATCGATTGCATCTACAACCACAATAACCGCAGCCACTGGCTTAACAGTGAGTGCAGGCGGAGCGGCAATTACAGGAAATAGCACAGTTACGGGCGATTTAGCTGTATCAGGAGCCTTGACAGCTGGATCTATTACTTTCACAGGTCTTTCAGTCGATGGAACCGTGACTATAAACACAACGGGAGCAGGAACCACAACTATCGGAAATGCTGCCGCTGGAGCCATCACCATCGATGTAGGCACAGGAAACTTCGCTTTGAACGGCGGAGGAAATGAAATCCACCTCGGAGATGATGCGGCCGCAAATATTATAACTCTTGGTAATGCTACTGGAGCCACTTCAGTTCATATCGCAGCAGGAACAGGCGACGTATTAATCGATGGAGCAGTCCTTGCCTCTATCACTTTAGGAAATGCCACTCAGACAGGATTAATCTCTATCGGTGTTTCGACAGCAGGCGAAAACGTAAGCATCAATGATGCAGTTCCCGCAGCTTCAAGAACCACTACGATTGCAGGAGGAACCATTGTAGGTGCGGTTACCGATACCATCGATATCGCTCCCGATGGCGCCACCACAAATGCCGCTGCGGTTAAAGTAGTCAATATCAATACGGGCACTGTGGCCACTGGACAGGTCCTCACAAATATTGCTTCTGGCACAGTGACTTCAGGAACTCATACAACCAATATAGCTACAGGAAATAGAGCCGCTGGAACGATGGACATGAACATCATGACAGGTACAGGGACTAAAACCTTAGATATCGGTAACGCTGATGGACTGACCACGACTACAGTCCTAGGTCCTGTAAATATCAATACCAATCAAAACAACAACGTTTCAATAAACGGTGGAACCTCAACGGGCACTATTACCATTGGTAATACAGCTGCGGGAGCGGTTGTTTTAAATTCAGGAAGCACGATCACTATCGGGGATGCGACAGCGGGAGCAATTACAGCGGATACAGCTGCAAATATTTCCTTGGATTCAGCTACCTCTTCAAACTTCACAGTTACAGGAGCGGGAGCAGATTTGTTACTCAATTCAGTTGGCGGATCGGTTTTAGTTGAATCGACAGAAGATGCAGCTTTGGCAATAAGATTGCATGCTAACGGTGGTGTATCTGAAACAATTCAAATTCACTCGGACCAAGGAACAGGAGTCGCTTCAATCGGACTTCTTTCAGATGTAGGAGGAATTACCCTTACGGCTACAGGATTAGCGAGTGCAGATGCCATTAATCTTGTGGCGACAGCGGGTGGAATCGACATGGATTCAGCCCTTCAAACTAACATCGCTTCTTCTCAAGCGGCTGCAACGGCTGTTCAAATCACAGCTTCTGACGCAGCGGGTGGTATCACCTTAACTGCAACGGGAACAGGTGGAGTAAACGTAGCTGGAAACCTAAATCTTACTGCCGTTGCAACACAAATCTCTATGAATGGTGGAGCTGCAACCGACTTTATCGGAACAGCAACTTTGATCGGTGGCCAGGCAACAATATTAAATACAAATATTGCCGCTGGGGATCGAATCATGATTACAAGAAGCGCATTAAATGCCTCACCTGCACTTGGATTCCTTCTGTACACAATCAATGCGGGTGTTTCATTCGTTGTTGATTCTTTAAGTGCCGCTGGAGCTGCTGTAGCCACTGACGTTTCAAGCTTCACTTATGTAATTGTTAGACAGACCTAGCAAATAAAATAGGTTAATGGTAAATAAAATTTTATTTTTACCATTAACCTAGGAGAAACCCATGTTGAAACTAGCAAACGTTTTTGAAGTTGTCAGAGCAGATAGAGTTTATACATTGACTTTACCAAGCAATGCTCCTCTTGGTGAATTGCATGATGTGATTTTTCAAATGAGGTCTTTTGTGGTCGATAAGATCAATGAATCGATCGCAGCTGAAAAGCCAAAAGAACCAAAAGAGCAACCAAAGGTTGAATAATGATAGGAAGTCAAAGCGCCGCATTTGATACCGAGCTTAGAGTGGTGGCCCCTTTTACAGGGGTCGCTCAATTGCTCGGAACTTTAGTCAATAGTCCAGCTATTCTTTTTTTTAGCAATGACACGGATGTTGATGTTTTCTTTGCTGATAATGATGGTTCCACTAAGGGACTTACCATGACGGCAGGAGAAAAAATAGTTCTTGATAACACAGCCAATCGCACGGGTGAGGTCAATACTCTTACCTTTAATGTAGGAACAAAATTCTACGTGACTGGGGCAGCTGGAACAGGAACTTTTAGAGTGGGAGTCATATACGCAAAATGAGCCAAATCCATAGTCCATCAACTGTTAATCCGCCTCCTCCATCGGTTCCAACAATGTTCGTTACAGATGATGGGACGGCTAATCCACTAGTCAACACATTAAATGTGAATGGCGTTCAGTCGGATGAAAATGAACCCAATGGGATTTTGACAAGAGCAAATCCAAACGGAAGTAATAACTTAGAAATAATTTTGACAAATCGTGTATCTGGAGTTACCACAACAAATACCGCTACGCCTGCAACCGTAGCAAGTTTGGACTGCGGAAGTACCCCAGGGGTTTATAATTTTGACATTCAGGTAGCAGGATACGATTTAACAGATATCGCGGCATGTGGATATTTCATTTCTGGAAGCGTAAGGACCACAGGTCTTGCAGCTACTTTAGTCGGAACACCCGACAAAATCACCAATGAAGAGCCCGCAACAACTACATGTGACGCAAATCTAATCGTCAGTGGAAACAATGCAGTCATCCAAGTCACAGGAATTGCAGGGAAAACAATCAATTGGAGAGTCCTTTCTCAATATATTTTCGTAAGCTAGGAGTTTAATATGGCAGGTTTTGATAATGATGTCGTTTATGGAATAAACGCAGACTTCAGTAATGCCTTGGGCGGAACTGGGGCCGATCCTAGTGGAGAGCTTTTAACAGATGGTCAAATGTGGATAGGTTCCACAGCTTTGAATCCTGGAGGAACCAATATCAATGTTGGCACTCTTACTTCTCCAGGCGGAAGCGTCACAATCGGATATTCTTCTCCCAATATTACACTCGAAGCAGGAGGAGCCGTACCGACTACTTTTACAGCTGATTCAGGTACAGCCACACCCGTAGCAAATAACATAAATCTCCTTGGTGGAACGAATGGAATTGACACAGTCGCCTCAGGCGATACAGTCACATTTAATTTCGATGTCGCAGAGCAACCAACTATTGCCACCTCCTATGCTACTCCATCGGGCACAGCAATACCCGCTTTAAACGTTCTTACTTTTGCAAATGGTACAGGTGTTTCTATCACGGCAGCAGGATCGACAGTCACGGTAAATGCAAGCGCCACGACACCTCTTTCTTTCCCAACAGATTCGGGAACCGCAACCCCTGCGGCTAATGCTCTTACTATAGCAGGATCAGGAAGCATAACAACATCAGGAGCCGCGGCCACAGTCACCGTTCAACTTACAGGACTCACAAATCATGCTCTTTTAGTCGGAGCAGGAACGACCACAATCACGAAAGTGGGACCAACAGCAACAGCTGGTCAAGTCCTTCAATCAGCAGGAGCCGCAGCCGATCCCGCTTTTTCAACGGCTACTTATCCATCCGTGGCCACAGGAACAGGCACGCTTTTACGAGCAGATGGTACGAATTGGTCTCCTACCACTTCCACTTACCCGAACACCAATGCGATCAATACTCTACTTTATGCCTCAGCCGCAAACGTTATGTCCGCACTGGCCACAGCAAATGACGGGGTTTTAGTCACAAGCAATACAGGAGTTCCTTCCATATTGGCAGGTCCTGGAACCACAGGAAATATTCTTCAGTCAAATGCCGCAGCTGCACCAAGCTTTTCTACAGCGACTTACCCATCGACGACGACCATTAATCAGATCCTTTATTCCTCAGCAAATAACGTAGTAGGTGGAATCACAGCGGCTAATAATGGAACCATGATTTCAAGTGCTACAGGAGTTCCTTCCTGGCTTGCAAACGGAACCACAGGACAAGTATTAACGGCGACAACAGGATCTCCCCCTTCATGGGCTGCCGCTGCTGCTGGATTTGCGACAATAAATGTTCAATCATTCACTATAAACGGAACTTACACGCCTACAGCAAACATGAAGTACTGTCTAGTTGAAGCCGTAGCAGGCGGAGGCGGAGGCGGAGGCGCTGTGACAACTGGAGCGGGACAGGCAGCCGCAGGAGCAGGAGGTGGAGGTGGAAGCTATCGTTATGGATTCTATACGGCCGCGGACATTGGAGCTTCAAAAGCTGTGGTTATTGGAGCTGGTGGAACCGCTGGGGCAAATACTGGAGGAAACGGAGGAACAGGTGGAAGCACTGGATTGACTGGTTTATTCAGTATTGACGGAGGAGCAGGAGGAGTAGGAAGCGGAGCTGCTGCGGCATCTTGCGCAACTCAAGGTGGTACGGGCGGAAATCCAACAAGTGCAGGCATTCAAGCCTTTGGAGCTTCTGGAGGATCGGGAGCATGTGGAGCCGCTTCAAACGCAGGAGCTTTTGCAATCGGTGGTAACGGAGGATCTTCTTATTTCGGTGCTGGAGGAAGAGGTGGCGCTGCCATAGCTGGAAGATCAGCGGGTGTTAACGGACTAACCTACGGTGGTGGTGGTGGTGGAGCTGCTGTAACAGCGAGCCAGACTGGATTCACTGGTGGAGTAGGAGCCGCAGGATTTTTATGGGTAACTGAGTTCATTTAAAAGAGAGAGAACATGGATAAACAGATTAGAAAGATTAAGAAAGAAACAAAAAAAGTTGGCAAAGACCTATCCCATTTAGAAAAAGAAGACAAAAAAAGGGATAAGGTCTGCGACTACGGCGCTAAAATGATAAAGAAAAAAAAGTAATGTAAAGCGGCTTTACATCACAATCCGCCTACATGCCAGGAGCGATTAATTTCGCTCTTTTGCATTACAGTCGGAAACACAAGCAAAATATCCCAAAAATCCTTCTCATCCTTGAATCTGATCTTACTTCCTTCCTTGATTTTAGGATCGGAATCAGTCCATGTGACACGCTTCACGTTATTTTTTTGAACTACTACTTGCTGTACTAACATTTTTACTCCTAAGAGATGTTGGAAAATCTAACATCTCAGCTTTGGATTCTAGTTTTTTCTTAAGATAATCGAGTTCATCCTGTTGTTGGTTAAACTTGAACTCGAATTCTTTTCTCAAAGCATCCAATCTCGCGAACATCCCGCGCCTTACATTGGTGAGCTCTTTTTTAACTAAATTTAGCTCTTGTCTTGTGAGTGATTCTTCATCATTTGGCTCAAAAAGATCAAATTGTACTGCGTAAGCCATTCACACCCTATTTTGGCACTCTATTTTACTCCTACGCAAAATTGATTGATACTAAAATAATTTTTTGGTTAGATCGCGATATCATATACCAGAGGAAAAAATGAAAGAAACTCCCAAGCAAAAAGCTAAAATTAAGAAAGTTATGCATGAAGCCAAAGAAGGCAAATTGCATAGTGGTTCAAAGAAAGGACCTCTTGTAACTAATCCCAAGCAAAAGATTGCAATCGCTATGAGCGAGGCGGGTATTTCCCGTAAGAAGAAGTGAAACAGTCAGTCATTGGATTTTTACTGATGATTGGCATTCCCTTCTTCCTCGTTTTACTCGTTTATGGATGTACATTGAATATCGTGCAAACCGATACGCACGGTCACGCGTCCGATGTTTCGGATGTAACATCCTCTGATTCGGCAGATTTAGAACCTAGACTAGATTTGCCCTAAAGATTCCCCCTAGCTGATTCTAGGGGGATATCTTTTTATATAGTTAACTTCTTTATAAGATCTTCGACTTCATTTAAGATCCTATTGATTACATCGTCTTTTTGATTTCCTTGGTAGATAGACAAAGAGACGTAGATTCGGTTCAGGGAGGAGACTCCCTGACCAAGTTTAAATCCTACTGCAAGCGCATCGTATTCTTGATTCATGCTTTCACCTGCTTATTTTTCCAAGGATTGAAATCTGTCCAAAATACTTTCGGATTTTCATAAATCTTAAGTGTTTCTTCAGCTGATTTCTTCCAGTGGTTTGAGTATTTAGTCAGGTAATCAATAATCAAGTCTTCGTCTGGTGGATCAAAAGCCAATGCATAGTTACGGAACATCTCACGCCTCTTATTAGGATCTATTTCAACCTCTACCTTTTTGTCTTTGTTTAGCGTCTTTTTATTGTCACAGGCTCTTTCCCCATCATCATCATCTTGAATGACTCCTAAGATGGCGCAAAGCGAATAACGACGCATATAGGTAATAGCTGATCCGTATCCTTGTGGATCATTCTTCACAGGATTCAAAGGGGCGATGGATTTAAACCACTGTCCAGAACTATGAACCAAAGTGGTTACTAAAACGTTTTTGCTCTCGATGATATCCATCTGCTGAACAACGGCAAGATTATTCTCTGTTAGGAGATCCTTGCAAGTTGCCCATACTGTAGCTAAATCCGCATACTTACTCTTGAAGAATGGATTAGCACTGTCTTTGGCCGCAAAATCAAGCTTGGCCTGAAGTTTTATCAAAGCCAAAGTGATATCGATAATGTTTTCTGATTGCATTTGCATAATTAGCCCCTTCCTGTTGTGGAAATAATGGATAATTTGCATAATCCGAATTGTGTAAATTTTTTCATAGCATTCCCTTATTTGGTTAAAAAAGCTGCCTCTCTAGTTCCTGCTAGAGAGGTTTTTCATAAATAGTCCAAGTCACTTGGTTCTTCCCCTTTGTCTTTGAAGAAGTATCTGTGAGCCTCAAGGATTTTAAAGTACAAGCCTTTATGCTCCAAGTAAATGTATTCTTTGGGTTTTTTACCCGTTTTTTCAAGTCTGACAAATTCCGTCCTCACTATGTTATATCCTGCTTTGATACAGAGATATTTGTAGGCTTCGGCTTGTAAACTCCATGTCTTGCTTTCTTTGGCAGGTGTTTTATAATCCACCAATACCAAGCCTTCTTCGACTACATAAATATCGTCTGGCTTACCTGTAATCATGAGCTCATCGCAGTACAATCGTGGTGGAAGTGGTAAGAATTGCTTACCAGTTGCCCATATGTCATAGGATTTCATGTATCCCGCTATGTGCTCAGGATCTTCACCTCTTCCAATACCCATCCGAATTGCTTCGATAGTCTTATGTACTAGAGTCCCTCGGTCTGCTGCATTAGCTAAAACTTCGGGATCTATTTTCGATAGTCCTGAGTAAATTGAGAGGATTTCAGTCACTCTCAAGTATCCTGGCTTAATAAAATCTTCTTCCATTTTCCTCACGGTCATAGTATTCGTTCATGTAAGAGTCTTCATATTTCTCATCTAAAAGGATCTTCTCAAACTCACTCTCATTTCCGTTCAAAGCAGCAATGTGCTTTTCACTTAAGAAGAGTTGATCTACAATCTTTACCGCTTCAGGTAACTCTTCGGCAAATCCAAAGGCGATTGTTGTAGCAATCTCTTCGGCATAGTTTGGTTGGACTAGGATATGGAATCGCTTTATGGCATCGGTTCTATACCTATCCAACTCTTCTGTGACATGGTATCTCCAGTCATCAAACGGCTCTTCTAACATGAAACTCATTGTGTGCTCCTTATAGGTTTCAGCTTGACTTTCAGAAGCAAGCTTGTTATTCTTATAGGGTCAGATTAAACGATCGTTGAATTTAACTCAACACCTTTCAAAAAAACAGGGAAGAATTTATGAAATTAGATAAATATTTGGAGGAGCAAGGATGGACCCCAACCTTGTTCGCGAGGAAGAGTGGATTGTCTTACACCACCATTTTTAACGTTGTCTATGAGCTCAAGAATATTAGTTTGAATACAGCCTTGACCATCGTTAAAGCCACTGATGGACAAGTCACCTATGATGACCTCGCTTTCGTTCCCTCCAAAAAAGGCATATGGCCAGCTATGAAACATAGGGGCAAGCACAAAAACGGCAAAAAAGCAGATGATTAGGAAGTAAAAAAAAATGACCACGACAGCTCTTAGATATGGATCTGATCGCATGTCACTGAGGAGTTCTTTTAGTATTTCTTTCATAATTTTGACCTTATCCATGTTAAGGAATAAATTCAAAATATTTTTTCACCCTTTTCTGAAATGGAATCGTGTGATAGAACAGAGCTTTTCTGAAGAAAATAAAAAGGGCCCATATGAAGAAGCATATGAGCCCTAAAATGGAGATAAAATGAATAATCGGATCTTATTTCAAACCCATTTGCATGTCAAACGAGTAATAGAAAAAGATTTGAGAGTTTAAAAAAAAATAGCTAGTGAGCCCTAAATTCTCACTAGCAATGGGAAAATAACAGGTCAAAGGACACTGAATTACATCTGGCGATGTGCAAATTCGGATTAATCATAGTGTTCCTCTGTATTTTCTCGCAAACAAAAAGAGGAAACATTATGTCCAAGCCTTCTATTCAAAAAAATATTTCACCTGCCGAGCTATACGCAGAGCATTATCAGAATTCAGAGCCTAAGTTCTATACGCGTGTTCCTAATATCATCGATCATTTAACCTATACAGTTGAAGAAAACGGAAAGAAAAAAACCAAACGACTATCCGTTTACGCCAAAGAACTCTATAGAATCATACGAATGATCGCTTCGGATGAAGGTTCATGTTGGAATTCAACTGAAAGTCTCGCCAATAAAATAGGGTGCTCGGTTGGTTCGGTAGTCAACGCAAAAAAAGAGCTTTTGATGCCAATGGATCAACTTGATGGAAATGCTCTTGTTATCGAAAAAAGGAAAACCATAAAGAAAACTGGATCCAATGGGAAATCTTTTTGTACTGTCCTATGTACTCGAACAATCGTAGATATTTGGCGATGGAATAATGCTTTCATGGCGACTGTTAAATATCAGAATCAATATGGGGGTACGGATTCACATGGTGAATGTGTATGTACTACGGATTCATGGGGTGAATCTGTCCACCTAGGTACGGATTCATGTGGTGAAGGTAATAACATCCCTTCTAAGAAGAACCCTTTGTTAAAAGAACAACAAACCACGGCTGACGCCGCTCCTGTTTGTCTTTCTGAAAAGAAAAAAGGAAGGCTGTCTCTTTCAGGTTCTCAGCGTAAATGCTACGAATGGATGATGGATAACGGGTGTGATGAAAAGTCCGCTTATTACATGGCATCTAGTTACACTAGTCAAGAAATCGCTAATGCTTCGGAATACGTGAATAAACAGTTCAAGAAAAACAAGGCCAAAGACAACAAAATCGACAATCGTTGGGGATATTTTAGACAAACACTCAAAGGACGTTACTGGGAGGATTCGAAGAATGCGTAGAAATCCACACAGATCTCCCTTTGAAACCTACAAAATCAGAGCGGCAGTACGAAGAGCCATATACAAAAAAATTAGATCAAATCGCCTTAAAACCGCATTATTGAAGGATAGAGCATGCTACTTATCTCGTTTAACGCGCCCATAGAAACAGTTAGTGAAGCCAATAGCTCAGAACATCGCATGATTTCTTACAAAAGGCACAAGAAACAGAAGAAACATGTGGGCTTTTACATGAGTCAATTGTCTCTTTACAGAGATATGCCCTTAATTATAAAGTTGATCCGAATTTCTCCGAGAAAATTGGACAAAGATGAGAATTTACCTATGGCGTTTAAGTGGGTAAAGGATGCCATAGCAGATATTTTAATTCCTGGTAAACAGGCTGGTAGAGCCGATGACTCTCCCTTGTTTAAGTGGGAATATGACCAAGAGAAAGGTAACGTGAAAGAGAATGCGATTAGAGTAGAAGTGTATGAGAGATAAAAGAGTGCCAACGAATTGGCACCCAGTTTTTCAACCTACATCCGATAGGAGACCTCACCCTAAAATAACTTCTTTTTTAGGTCAATACCTGTCGAATGTAAAGCGGCTTTACAAGGATAAAAATGAAAGTTATTGAAGGAATTCCAGTATGGGGAGATCCATTACCCGAAGCAGTAGAACAAATGAAAGAGGCTGCCAAATATGACGCGGTTTACTCTGCCCTTATGGCCGATCATCATATCGGTTATTCTGTTCCTGTTGGAGGTGTTATTGCTTATGAGGGTCGAATCTGTGTCAATGGGGTTGGTTTTGATATCGCTTGCGGTAACAAGGCAGTTTTGCTTGATTGTGATTCTCAGGAAATTAAAGATAATATTTACAGGACTATGAATGAGGTCAACAAGCATATCTCTTTTGGTGTAGGAAGAAACAACAAGGAGACGGTGGAACATGAGCTATTTGATGATTCTATATGGGATGATATTGATATCTTACATTCCCTTAAGGATAAAGCGCGATCGCAACTCGGTACTGTGGGCTCTGGAAACCATTACGTGGATATTTTTATTGATGAGTCCAATCGCATTTGGATTGGGGTACATTTTGGTTCACGTGGCCTTGGCCATTCAATCTGCACACACTTCGTAAAACAAGCAGGAGGAAAAGATGGAGTCCATGCCGTCCCAGTCATTCTTAGTGAGTCTTCAGACCTCGGACAACAATATCTTAAATGCATGGAACTTTCTGGTAAATATGCTTATGCAGGACGCGATTGGGTGTGTAACCGAGTTGCACGGATCTTACGTGGATCAATTCTTGATGAGGTACACAACCACCATAACTTTGCTTGGAAAGAAACACATTTTGGTAAAGATCTCTGGGTTGTCCGAAAAGGAGCAACTCCTGCCTTTCCTGGCCAAAGAGGCTTTGTTGGAGGCTCTATGGGAGATACCTCCGTTATCCTTGAAGGGGTCGAATCTGAAGAGTCTGCAAGTGCTTTGTATTCCACTATCCACGGAGCAGGTAGAGCAATGGGAAGAGTCGCCGCAAAAGGAAAGAGAGGAAAGCCTGGACTCGTTGATAAGGGAGATCATGATGAATGGATCAAGAATGTTGGAGTCGAAGTACGAGGAGGAGGTTTGGATGAATCCCCTTACGCGTACAAAAGAATTGGCGAAGTCCTTAGCGCTCATGCAAGCACAATTAACATCTTACACACCTTACGACCCATCGGAGTCTGTATGGCCGACGAACGGGAATACGATCCTTATAGGGACTAAAAATGAATGAGTGGTTTAAACCAAAAGACAAGAAACCCGAGCAGGGAAAGAAAGTGCTTTGCATGCACGAGGGTGACTTGTATGTAGCTCAAAGATTTGCGGAATGCTGGTTTTCCATCCCTTTCCATGACTCTAAATTTTCTAGATATTTTGAGCCTGATCTATGGCAAGAGATTGATTTTCCCCAAGGATTAAAGGGGAAAATGAAAGTCTGTGTCAATGGTGGTTTTTATGACATAGACTCTTTAGAAAAATTCCATCCTGATGTATACCATCAACTAAAGGAGGGTCAAAAGAACCTATTTGACCGAAAAGATCATGGTGTGCAAGTGGATAGCCTACAACCCCCTAACAATTGAGCAAAGACGATTGATAAAAGAAGGAATAGACATGAATATGTCTTACTCCGAGATAGCAGCTCATGCAGGAAGAATAAAATCAGTAGTGATGAGAGAAGCCAAAAGACTAGGAAGACCTGAAGATTACGACCCTGATAAAGCGCAAAAGGACTTCGAAGAAAAGAATAAATTGATTGGTACGAAGAAGAGACCACGAGAAGAAAATAATAAAAAAACTAGGAATAAAAATGGAATGGATCGACGTAAAAGAAAAGCTACCCCCTCACGGACTGAGAGTGCTAGCCTTCTGCATGAATAAGAAATTCACTGAAGGGAATTGGAAAGGAATCGTTGATGTGGTCTTTGATAGCAATTTAGGATGGATAAGAGCAGAAAATGAAGGTGAAAAGGTATTTGTTACACATTGGTTTGACTATCCTATAGAGCCACCTGAATCAGAGGAAGAAGCAGAATTATAATGAAGAAGTTTTCCCATCTTAAATTACCTGGAGAACCTATTCCTTTAGATGGATTTGGTGGAATTGATCCACCCGCTGAAAGATTGGAAGCTAAATTAATCAATGTAAATGGCAGAGAAGAGCATGAAGCCATGTTGAGAGATACTGAGAAAATGATTTCTCTTGGATTAGATCCATATTATGAAGTGATGGTTTACTTAAAAAGATGGGGAGGATGGCTTCATGAAGAAGATAAAACAGACGAGAGATAAGAAGTGCAAACTCAGAAGATATGTTATTCCTTCTGATGGAAATAGCAATGTAATAGCTGCGAAAGATTTCACTTGTGATGAAGTTAGAGCCAGTCATGAAGAGTGGAAAAAAGAATTTAGGGATAGAAATGGAACTGATGAACTTTTATCAGTTGGATTCAAAGACGAGTCTTATGAAAAGTTCTGCAATGCAATCCAGGACTTTCTTTCCCAGTGTAAATGCAAAACATCATGTCAATTAAATCTAAAGGTATCTGTTGGAGAACGTATAGCCACAGCTAAAAAATTGAGGGATGAGGGAAAAGGACCTTGGGAGAATCATAAAGAATGACAGAAGAAAAACATTCAATCCTTTGTGAGAAATGCCAAGAGCCTATTCTGACATGGTTTGGAAATGTAGAATTGAAATTTGGTCCTCAGTTTGAGATTAGGTGTACGAAATGCGGAACTTCCCATAAGGTGAAGGTGAACCATGTGCGGTGAATGTAACTGGCCCATCTTAAAAATAACTCCTGGAGTACCAGGAGAAATTTTAACTTCAATTGAAGGAATTACCCATTGGATTCCATTGCCAGAACCACCAACAGAAATTACACGCAAAGATCTAGAAGAGACATACGATAAAGTAATGAAAAGTGCTGTGTTTTTCCCTAAATGCAATTGGTGTAATGAATCACATTTTGTTAGGGAAGTAGGTCCAAACTATATTTGTCCTGAATGTGAAAGTGCGGAAAGAGCCGCTGGAAGACCGTTGATATTTACATCACCTGTAAGAAACGCATATTTTGAAATAACGGAGGAAAAATGAGTTGGATTTCTCATGATGATAATTGGTTTAACCTTCGCCATTTTTTCCATATATGGATAGAAAAAAGTGATCTAGGATGGTTTCTGATGGGTGAAATGCTGAACGGAGAAGAAGTATCGCTAAGCCCAATATTTGACTCCCTAGAAGAAGCGAGGAATTGGGCTCGTATTAGGTTGTGTGCATGATGAATTATAATCTAGACATTCACAAGATGAGCTATAAGATGAAAAAGAGAATGAAAAAGATGTACGGCAAGCATAAAGCATTTGAAATTGCATTTGGTCGGCAGATGGTTAAAACTATTAAGAAATTAGTTGAAAAATGTTCATAACTTTAACAAAATGCGTACGGATTTTCCACAATGGTTTCTATGGTGTTATGAGAACGAAAAAGACAGTTGAAAAGTTACATAATATATATTATCAGACGTTACTTTCTAGATACTAAACAGACATTTTATACAAGAGGATATATTCGATAATGGGTGCAGACGAGAAATTTGAATCAAAAATGATGATTCTTTTTATATTTCAATGCATGATCGTCATCATAAATCTATCATTTGGATGGTGGCTTCCATGCATAATTTCTATGCTATCAATATTTCTTATTCCTTTCTTGCTCATAAGGAAGGATCTTCATCTTATTCATGAAGAATTGAGAGAAGCAAATATCATAGCTAATGAAGCCAATCTAGACAAAATCAACAAAGAATTGGAAAAAATAAATCTATGTCAATAAGCAACAAAGAAATTATCGTTAAGCTTTCTGAATACCTCATGAAGCAGGATCAATACACAGTATGCAGAACACTTGCAAACCTAATGATCGATTACAATCGCTTGGATAGTCCTGAACAAATGGACGAAGATGAGGCTAAAAGATTAGCTCTCAGAATTTCTCTTAATGCTGAACAAATTAGAAAATTTGCCAGAGGTGAAGGGGAAGGAATTCCTTTTACCAATATAAACATGGAAAATATGAAATTTTAGATGGAAACTAACCTAGATAACATATTCGATCGAATTCAAGACGACGATGAATATCAAATGCAAGCCGTAATTCATCGCATTCTAAGTGGACCTGAGACAGATCCAGAAATAATTTTGGTGGCTTGCCTTGCTGCCATACAATCAATCGTTATGGAAATGGAAAATCCTAAAGAAGAAATTGAATCATTATGCCATGATCTTCTATCAGGGACCTTGAAAAGAATCAAACAAGAGAACGAACGAAATGACATTTGATGCAAAATATGACCTCATAACTTTCGTTCCATACAATATGAATCTAAAAAAATTAGATCATAAAAGGGAGAAATACTTAGACAACTACTTCAATCTGACAACTCACTTAAAGCTTAATTGCTGGTCCTTTCAGGAAAGAAACCTAACGATAGTGGATGATAAAAGAATGGGCCATGAATTATGGAATGGTAGAGGCTGCGCTGTAAGAGTTTCATATCCTTATGTTACTTCTAAAGAATTTGAATGGGTAAGGCATATTATAAAACAGGATTTGAAAGCATGAAATTGGAAGATGCAATGCATTATCTTAGATTAGGAGATAGAATATACAGGAAAAGCGATCCTGATAAGGGATCATTATGCGGTACTCCTGAAAAGGTTTTTGGTTCTTTTTATCTAACTCTTTTTGATGTATTGGCCGAAGATTGGGAGAAAAAAGAAAAATGAGTCACATAACTACCACCTCTATGCTTCCTCCTCCTATTCTTCAATATTTCAATAACCTTCTTTTGTCTCGGCCTATGCCAAAATTTTATGATGATTCGGAAACTCTTTGGAAAATTTACCAGTATATCAAGTCAAAACTCTTCAAAAAAGCAAAGAATTGTCCTAGAAGAATGGAAAAGCTATTGATTTTAGAACAACAATTTTTAGAGGAATATGGGATCGCGAAAGCCAAAGAAGAAGACATTAAAGCAAAGACAGGAAAACCAGCTAAAGGACCCTTTTATTACATTGGGTGCATTACTCGAAAAAACGAAAAAATATTCTCACGAATTAGATTTAAGTAATGATCCTTTTAGGTTTCCAAATTCTGGTTCTACTATGAGGTTTAGAAAATGAGCGATAAATACTGCGGACTTTACGTCACTTTTGAAAAAGAGATAAGCGGTGAATATCTTGAAATAGTCAAGAAACTCATTAGTTCCATAAAGGGAGTGGTCAGTGTTCAGGAAAAAGTATCTGATGTGGATCATTGGATAGCAAGAGAGCAGACTAAACATGAATTGAGAATGAAGCTTTTTGAGGCTCTGAAATGAAACAAAAAAACCCTGATAAATATCTAGAAAGATTGGGAAAAACACTTCTAAAACCTATTGAACCTTTCCAAGGATCTCCTAGATTACAAAACGTTTATGGAAGTGCTCCAGTTGAAACCTATGATAAATTAATTTTCCTAGATAAAGATAAGGAAAAAGAATGGGAAGAAATGGATGAAGCGACGAAAACAAGCTGTCTAAATCATTTGAAAGAAACATGTTCTCAAATGGAAAATAAACTAGCTATTGAGCTTCTTTGCCATGTAATAAATGATCTTTCAAAAAGATTAAAAAAACTGGAAAAAGACAAATAAAGGGGTTTCCCCCTCTATTTTATTTTCCAATCCCATTGAGCGACCGTTCTAGCTATGATTATATCTCTTTGGTCATTTGTTATTTTTCCACTTTCTACGTCTGGTTTTAACTCTGCCCACACTTGGTATTCAACCTGTGTCATTAGACTATGCATAATATCTTTTGTATTCTTCTTAACAGCGACTAAGCCATGAGTACTGACGTCATCTTTGCCTAGACGAATTACTTCTTGATAAACTTCTTCAGCCTTTTCAATGATATCCTTGCAATACTGAGTATTTATGATTAAATCATTCTTGCAGAAGGTTCCATTTCTGTAAGGAGACTGAATGTGATCATCATCATCGGCTCCTAAAGATGTTATGTATGCTTCAATAGTATCTTTATCATATGTTTGTCCATCAGGAGCGAGCATAGGGATAGCACAAATATCTTGTGAGATTGGGCAAATAAAGTCTTCAAATTCTTCGCGTCCATTTATGAAGTTTTTGAATATAGGATACACTTTGCTGATGATGGCGTCAGCTCTCCATTGGGCAAAATGATCAGAGATGGATATTTGAACTCTAATCTTTTTGTTTATGCGATTTTTAAGCAATATTCCACCTAAAGCCATCCCTCCAAGAACTCCAAATGTAGTACCAGGCGCACCACCCACAGGACCAGCAATCCAGCCTATTGATCCAATTCCACCACATACAACCGTACAAATTGTCATGATCTTAGCATTCTTTAGCTTGTCATGCTTAAGAACTTCAATCGTAGTAGTTTTTTTGACTAGTTTTGCTTGTTTAGGATGATCATTTCTATAGATCCTTACTCTTTGTCTATTGGCATAGCCGCAATACAGCCTAGCCGTTCTTTCTGCATCACCATCTAGTTTAATTGAATCAAAAGGAATATCTGTTTTTGGGATGATAACTTTATAAAACTCAGGGAGGATATCATTATTTTTCTGCTTAGGGATTTGCGTTCCCGAGGAAGAAGAATGAGAGTATGATGATCCTGATACTGATCTTGAAGCTGACATAATTACCTATTTTGTGTTGATTTCCATCTTGTGAATTCTATTCTTAATTCGACATCTTTTCTAAGTTGATCGGGGTCTATTCCGTATTTTCTTAGGTGCTCGAAGTCAAACATTTGATTGCTTGTAGGTCTTTTAAATCCAGGAGGATTTTTATAATTTGGGTCCAATCCAGGAAAGTAAGGACTGTCATAAGGACATGTTCTTCCGTGTTTTTCATCTTCAGACTTCATATAGGTTGCAGTCATTCTAAATGGGATGATTAGAATTCCTAGTCCTACAGCATTTATGAAGTACTTTAGAAGAGAAAAGTTTGAGAAACTTTCATCAAATTCTTGATGCTTGTCTGATTCCCATTTCATTCTATCTTGGATTGCCTCGATAAATTTTGCTGTATTGTCTGGGAAGGATACTAATGGTATTAAGTGTGTAATCTCAGCAAAAGTTTTCTTTGGCTTGTTCTTTGCATCTAAATCATATGCAAAAGCCTCAGTAAACAAGTGCCTTCTTAGGCTTATGTCTGACATGATAATCTCATATTTTATAGTTCTACTCTGATAGGTTTGTTAATGGGCTCATAAATCTCATTCATGATACTGCAATTTACATAATGGTAGCTGAAAATTCCTGTCTGACCTTTGACTTCTCCATATCCTTCATGAACATGTCCGCACACATGTAGTTGTAGAGCAAAGTCCCAATCTATATGCTTTTGAAGAGATTTGCTTCCTACATGCTCGTAGTTGTCTTTTTTGGGGTCCCAATATCCTTGGGAATTATAGCGTTTTACTTTGTCTAGATTTCCATAAACAGGGGAATGAGTGATTAAAATAGCAGTGTCTTTAGGTATTAAGGAAAACTTAATAGCTAGTTCTTCCTCTGTATCAACTGTGAAAGCTTTACAATGAGGATTCATATTAGGGAATGTTTTAGTCCAAGGAGATCCCCAGATCTTCAGCCCCTCGAATTCGGTTCCTGAGTCACAGAGATATTCTATTCCACAGTTAGGATTGAGTTTTGTCCAACATTTTTCAATTTCATTATCATGATTCCCTGCGACCAATATTTTCTTGGTGTAATTTTGTTCCGTTAACCACATAAGAAAAACTAAATATTCATGTGGTTGATCTTTAGCCGTCAAATCCCCAGCCACAATAAGAAGATCTCCTCCTTGTAGCTTGGGAAAGTCTCCATGCAAATCCGATATGCAGTCAATAATCACTCGTAAGTTCCTTGAGAAAAAGATTGACTATATCAGGTGAACCGATTTCCTTTTAATTTTTTTTGCGCTACGGTAACGTACGAGCACAAATTAAAAAAAGGGTTATTAATGGCTCCTCCTAAAGGAAATAAGTTTGCGGTAGGTAATGGGGGTGGAAGACCAGCAATAGATTTAAAAGCTCTGGCACAAGAATTGATCGATTGGTCCTATCAACCAGATGCTTTAAATCTAATTGGATTTAGTTCACCCAAGCGAATGAGTGTTACAAAACTACCCGATTATGCAAAGAAAGATGATGAGTTTAGAGAGGCTTTACAACTAGCGAAAGAAAACATACATCAAAATCGATTTAAAGCTGCTTGCGCCGAGGTAATTCCTGAAGTATTTTATACACGCAGCGAAGGAATGTATGATCCTCTGTATAAGGCACATATAAGAGAAGAGAAGAAGTTTGAATCAGATCTTCGTAAGTCTGAAGAAGGCACAAAAGAAACAACAATCAACTTAATGGTTCCCGATGGTCTTGCAGCTGGACTTAACCTTTCAACCACGAAAGTATCAACAAAAGATAATTCATGCCCTAAATAGCGGAATAAAACGCGCTGTATGGGTAGTTCATCGAAGGGGAGGCAAAGACGTAACCGCATTTAATTGGTGCGTTATGCAACTCCTTCTTAATCCTGGTTGGACGGCATTTCATATTTTACCTACTTACTCCCAGGCTAAAAAGGTCATATGGGACAGCTCAACCAATGACGGTAAGAGAATACTCGATTACATACCAAAAGAGATTATAGAGGCTAAAAACGGCCAAGAAATGAAGATTAGATTCACAAATGGATCTATGTATCAGCTCATTGGCTCGGATAACATTGATAGCCTTGTTGGTTCTAATCCTAAGATCATCATCTTCTCGGAATATGCTATTCAATCTCCAGCCGCTTGGGCATATCTCAATCCTATCTTAGAGGTCAATAAAGGCTATGCCATATTCATCTCTACCCCTAGGGGTAAGAATCATTTCTACGATCTAGTAACCAAAGCTAAAACAAATCCCAAATGGTTCTGTGAGGTTCTTTCTGTTAAAGATACAGGAGTTTTATCCGAAGAAGATTTGAAGAGCATTCAAGAAGACAATGGTTTCTCTGATGAGCATATGCAGCAAGAATACTATTGCTCATTCAACCGAGGTATCGAGGGCTCTTACTATGGAAGAATCATAGAGAAATCAAGGGAAGAAGAGCGTATCTGCAATGTTCCATATAATCCGCGTAGCCCAGTGCATACAGCTTTCGACTTGGGCTATGGGGATTCTACCTCTATTACTTTCTGGCAGGAAGTGGGCGGGGAACTGAGGATAATAGACTTTTATGAAAACCACGGTGAGAATTTGGCTCATTATGTCAAAAAACTCCAAGAAAAACCTTACGTATATGGCACTCATTACTTCCCCCATGATGGTGGTTCGGGTTCATTACAAACAGGCAGAACTATGCAAGATATTGCGTGGGAACTTGGTCTTAAGACCACAGTCCTAGAGCGAGAAAAGGATGTGCAGGTAGGAATCGAAGCGGTTCGAACCATGTTAAGCATGTGTTATATCGACCAAACTAAGTGCGCCTACCTCATTAAGTGTCTAGAAAATTACCATAAGAAATACAATGAAAAGACGCAAAGCTATAGTGAGACTCCCTATCACGATTGGACATCTCACGCGGCTGACTCTGTAAGGATGATGGCTAATGCAAGGATACAATTCGGTCGAGGACCTGGCTCAATGACTCCTGATAAGCTCAATCAACTTAAATCAAATGCAGGGTTCGGACCTAAAACCGCACCCATGAATCAAAGGCCAATGAACCCTTTCATAGGAATGTAATGGATTTTTTCTCTAGGTGTCGCACAACAGAAGAAGCTAAATCAGTATTTAGAATGCTTTCAAAACATTTCCATCCTGACAGAGGAGGAGATGCGAATTTGATGGTAGAATTGCAAAAACAATATAACGGATGGAATCCTAGCAATTTTAATTGGCAATCGCAGTTTCCAGATAATAGAGGATTTAGCACTCAGACAGAGAATTTGCTAAAGAATATGGAGACCAATATTAAAATTTTAGAAAATGCAGTCATTACAAAAGAAAGAGACATTCAATTACTTCGATTAGAGCTTGAAAACTTCCATGAAATGAGCTTTATTCAAAAAATACTTTGGTTATTTTTAGGCGACATATACTCAAAATCTTAAAAACTATATAAGAGAGTTTTTAAAGAGGTGATCCGTGACGAGTGGTATGTTAGAACGTTCTCAGGTTGTGCCCAACGTCTATTCTGGATATTACCAGGATGGGAAAAGAGATATAGTAGCTGAAGCAGATGGAAGATACCAGCAAAATCTTTCGGCATGGCAATTGTACTATTGGGAACAGATTATTGATAGAAAAGTCTATCTTGGAGACCAAAGATATCTAAATCTTTACTCAGGTCTCAGTTACGATCATCAAAAATTTGTATTCAATGCTTCCATGCCTGTGGTCAATATGGTCTGTGGTCGCCAAAGACAACACAGAAAAGGAACTCAACTCATACCCGTTCATGGTTCTAGTAGCAGAACAGCTTCACAAGGCACAAAAGTACTTCAGTCAGCCTATTCCAACGATGATACCTACAATAAATTCAGTGCTGCTTTTAAGGAAGGAGCTGGAATTACAGGGCTTGCCTTATTACACTCGTGGATTGACTATCGAAGAGACCCAATTTGCGGCGATCTGAGGACCGAGGTTTTCAGTGCTGACATGGTGATGATGGATGCGTTCTGGAGGGAGATGGACCTCAGTGACTGCCAGTTTATACGCACAAGAAAATACCTACATAAGCAGCAAGTTAAGCAAATGATGCCAGGTCGTGAGCATGATATAGACATGCTTAATGACCAAGCTTACTTTGATACTAAATTCACATTTATGCCTCAACAATACAATATAAGAAGGAAAGACTTCCTTGCTTATGATGAGTATTGGTATTTGGCTGAAAGAATGGGAACATTTGTTGTTGATCCAACTACCTATGAATCCACTGAAGTTAACCTCACAAAAGAGGAAATGCAAAGGATCAAGCATCAATATCCAAACGTGGTAATCGTTCATGAAAAAGTGCCTACAGTACATCTTGCAATCATTGTTAACAATACTTGCTTCTACGATGGACCCAATCCTTTGGGTATCGATATGTACCCTTTTACCCCTTTTGTTGGGTATCATGATTTGGCAAACAATAATTATGCTTTTCGCTATCAGGGCGTGATCCGCAATATTCGCGATAGTCAATACCTCCTAAATTACAGGACGCAATTAGAGATGGATCTATTAGCTGCTCAATTTTCTGGGGTAGATGTAGAAGAAGATGCTCTAATTGATGACCAAGATGCGTTCAAGGTAGGACCTGGAAAGGTAAGATTCTTCAAAAAAGGACGACTCGGAGCAGTAAATGACAAGCCAGGAGCTAACATTAATCCAGCTAATTTTGCAGTCACAGAAAGACTCAAAAACAACATCCAGGCAGATGCTGGGGTCACTCCTGAACTTTTGGGACAGGCAGAGGATTCAGATGTTGGAATTACTGAGCAGCTACGACAAGGAGCAGCGCTTACAACTCTTCAAGAACTATTCGACAACATGGATTTATCGCAAAGGAATGCTGGCCGTCTGCACTGGGCAATTATTCAGAAAAACTATACCTTAGGCAAGATCACTAAGATGATCCAAGAAGTCCCTACGAATGAATTCAGGGATAAATCCTTCCAGAAATATGATGCGGTTGTTGCTAATGCTCCTCTCACAGATACCACACGTCAACTTGCCTTTAGACAGCGTTACTTCATGTGGAAGGATGGATTCCCAATACCACCCGATCAAGTCATGCAGGATCTTGATATCCAAGATAAAGACAAGCTTATGGAGTCTATCCAACAGCAACAGCAAGCGCAACAGCAACAAGAGCAGCAAATGGCTCAATTGCAAATGCAGAATCAGCAGATAGTCAATGAAAGCTTACAATCTAAGTCAATGAGCGATCGAGCATTGGCAGGAGAAAGAGAGCAAAAAGCTAGATTAGAACAAGTAGAGGTCCTGACTAAGTACAACGAATCCGAGCATATGAAGTCTCTTGCAGTACTTGATAGGGTAAAAGCGGCCAAAGAAGTCGAGTCAATGGGAGTATCTGATTTCGTTCAGATATTTAACTTGATAGAAAATATTATAAATCGTGAAGATGAAAAAAATATGAAACAACAAGAGGTTTCAAGTGGGACACAGCCATAAAAATACGTCAATGGGTGGTGGAGAAAAGGGCAACACAGGAGCTCATTATCTTCCTATCAAAGAAAATGTAGATCCGAAGCCACCTGCTGGGGCTTCTAATAGCTACGAAAAAGTGAGAGATAAGATCGATGCCAAAGACAGAGCGTCTTTAGCTAAGATGCCTTACACTCGCGAGAAAATGGCTAATAAATAAATCTTTTGCAGGGAATACGAAAACGGCAAGATGGCCACATATTGTACGCTTGTAATAGTACCTGCGCTTTTTAAGGAAAAAACATGCCAAATATTAAGATCATTCCAGAAGCTAAGAAGCCCTATTGTCCAAACAATAGCAATCTTAGCAAGACAGTGCCAAGATTTACACCTCCAGGTGGGAAGCCTCCTTTGCCATTAGATAAGTCTTATAATAGACAAGGTGGTATGAACGAGAAGCAGCCTAAAACAAAAGGGTAAACATGACAATGATACCTCCAAAGATTAGGAAATTGCCTGGTCTTCATAAGCCTAGCGCTGCATATATCCCCAAGCCTCAGCAAGGAACTAGCAATAGCAATCGTTCCCTGTATATGGGCGGCGCTAAAATGATTAAATAGCATTCAAAAACATAAGGAATCAGACTTATGCAATCAGCAAAGAAAAAAGAAGACGGGTTTTTACGTCTCAGAGTCACAGAAGAAGTTCCCAACGAAGAAACTTATAATTATCGCACCAAGCGTGAAGATTCATTCTTTGAATTTCCCGAAGAATTAAGAGAATTTTTAGGAGGACTCAATGGTAAAAAACAGCGTTAAAACCTATGGCGAGCTCATGTTAGAAGCTCGTGCCAAGAATGACCGTCAAGAAGTTGGAGAAACACTTGAGCCTTTGATGGACAAATTCAAGCTCATCATCGAAGAAGCCGTTCAAGGAAACTACGATAAAGGCATTCGTGGTGACTATTACATTCACATTTGGGTAACCAAAGAGCCGTATGCACAAAATTCCTTACATATTTACCCGCAGTGTCGTCG
>Ga0070698_100000570_pt1 | contig 39566 bp, 25 predicted proteins | sample KBSK1502metaG_FD_65477 | JGI IMG/M metagenome (GOLD analysis project Ga0070698, IMG submission 65477) | Corn, switchgrass and miscanthus rhizosphere microbial communities from Kellogg Biological Station, Michigan, USA - KBS K1-50-2 metaG | ecosystem: Host-associated > Plants > Roots >...
GTCGGCCTCGCGCGACGAGCTCTCGACGAGGCCGTGGTACGTGGCGCCATCGTTGACCGAGTGAAAGCGCACGTTCTCTTTGCGAATCTGGATGCGGCCGGCTTCCATCATCGCCTCGAACCGCGTGCGCTGCTCATCGACCTGATCGGCGGGGAACGCCGCGAAGATCGAGATCTCGGCTTTGCGCCACTCGCGGTGACCGACGAGGATGTACGCGAGCAGCGTCATGAGCGGCGCGTTTTCGTCGTCGTGCCAGTTGAGCCAGATGTGAATGCGGCGGCGTCGGCCGAATTGCTTCGGGCCGTAGCGCAGGATCAATAGATTCTTGAGCGCCCCGCTCGAGAACACCGCGCTATCGACGATCTGCTGGACGCGCGCTTGGTCATCGCCGATGTCGAAGCCGAACAGCACCGAGTTGTTCTCGAGGCCCGAGACGCCGGGCACCTGCAGCGTCTGCGCGAGGGCGGTGCGATACGACGGGCTCACGACGGTGTCGACGAAGACGCCGCGCACGTCGCGCGCGAGCGCGAGTAGCTGCGCATCGATGCGCTTGGACTCCTCGTACGTCTCGCGGTTGAGCATGCCCTCGTGATGGTGAAGGTACGTGCCGAAGCCGTGCCGCTCGCATAGCCAGCCGAGCAGGAGCAGCGGCGCGGTACCATCCTGGAACGTGCGCCCCGAGACGCTGATGATGCTTGGCCGCCAGCTCTTCGCCGACACGCGCTCCATGCCTTCGCTGCGCTGGATCCGAACGTTGAGCTGGCGCGTGAGCTGGCCGGCGACGCCGCGGAATAGATCGGCGAGGTCACCGCTGTTGCCCGCGCTCGAGAAGCGCGAGATCCAGTACAGGCCGATGAGACCGCCGATCGCGAGCACCGCGTAGACCGGGTCGGTCTGGAACATCATCAAGAACGCCATCACGGCGCCGAGCAGCGAGATGTACCAACGCGAGCGGAACGTCGGGCGATAGCTCGGGCTCGCCGCGAAGTGTTCGAGGAAGCTGATCGAGCACAACGCGCCGTAGCTGACGAGCAAGAACATCGACATCACGCGCGCGACGAAATCGATGTCGCCCATCATGACGACGACGATCGCAATGATGCCCGTCATCAGCGTCGCGGCGCGCGGCTCGTCGGCGGGGCCGTGGCCCTTCGCGAGCGTTTTGTTGAGCGCGCCGAGCGGGAAGCAGCGATCGCGCGCGATCGCCTGAAGCATGCGCGGGCTGCCGAGGATCGAGCCGATCGCCGACGACAGCGTCGCGCACGCGAGGCCGATCGGGATGATCGGGCCCCACACGGCGATCTTCTGCATGATGAGCTCGTCGTTCGCGAGCATGTCGGGTGGCGCCGATACGCTCAGCTTCCAGATCACGCCGACGAAGATCACGAGCGCGACGGCAGTGCCGATCATCGTGCCGAGTGGGATCGAGCGCGCTGGGTTTTTTAAATCGCCGGATAAGTTGACGCCCTGGGTCATCCCCGTGAACGCCGGGAACACGACCGCGAACACGGTGAAGAACGGGGCCGCGTGCTCGACGCGCGCGTTGAGCCGGATCTCGCCATCGAAGTTGCCGATCGGGTGGCCGAGGAAGAACAGCACGAGCGCCGCGGCAACGACGGCGGTGACGACGTACAGCGCCGAGACCCCGAGGTCTGCCCCTTTGAAGAGCATGACCGCGGTGAGCCCGATCGCGATCGGCATCGAGACCATGCGCGGGTCAAACGTGATGCCGTGGCCCGCGAGCCACGGGGCGAACACGCGAAACGCCTCGCCGAACGCGATGCAAAACAGCGAGAACTCGATGGTCTCCGCGAGATAGCGGGCGACGCCGATGGCACTCCCGATGCGCAGGCCAAACGATCGCGAGATGATGTAGTACTCGCCGCCGCCTTCGACTTTGCGGTTCGTCGCGATCTCCGACAACGCGAGGCCCGTCGGGATGGTGACCATATGGCCGAGGATGATGATCGCGAATGCGCCGACGAGGCCGACGTGGCCGACGGCGTACCCGAACCGCAAGAACATCAGCGCGCCGAGCAAGGCCGACACCGATGTCAAGAACACCGGCAATGTGCCGAAGCCATGACCGCGCTTCTCGCTGATCGCAGCTTCCATCAAGGTCAGCGATCATAACTGGTGATACGTTACCCATCTAGCGACGAGGGACACGATGAGCTTTCTACGCAAGATGTTCAGTGGCCAGGTCCACACAGACGATTCACGGCGCTTCTTGGTCGAGGTGATGTTGTGCGCCATGGAAGCGGACGGCGAAGTCCAAGAAGAAGAAGTCGACACACTCGAAGGCGAGCTCGCGAAGAACCCGATGTTCGAGGGGCTCTCCGGTGAAGAGCTGTCGCGGCTCACCGATGTCGCCGCCGATGCGATTCGCGAGGCAGGCGGCGGCAAGGCGCGCATTCCGGCGATCGCGAACGGCTTGCCGTCGCGCAATCAGCGGCTCGCCGCGTATGCGATGGCGTGCGAGGTCTGCGTCGCCGACCGTGTCCTCGCCGAAGCCGAGATCGATTTTCTCGATGCCCTGCAGCGCGAATTCGCGCTTGCCGACGAAGAGGCGAGAGAGATCTTCGAGGCCGCGCGCAAGCACTCCGGCTTGCTCACCCTCGAGGAGAAATCGAAGAAGGTGCTCGAGCTGATGCCGAGCTTCGTCAAGTGCATGGCGCTGATGGCAGCCGCCGACGGTGAAATTCACCATCAGGAGCGCCTTGGCATGCGTGCCGTGCTCCGCGCGATTCCCGATATGGCCGTGCTGACGGCAGCCGAGATCGACGAGGCGATCCAGGTCGCGCTCGAGCGCGTGCTCGGCAAGGATGGCAAGGCCGAGCTCGCGCAGATCGCGACGGACATCCCGTCGCCGTCGGACCGCTACTGGATCGCGGTGTACGTGATGATCATCGCGCACGCCGACGGCCACACCGACTGGCGCGAGATCGAATTCCTCGCTGCGCTCAAGCAGCAGTTCGGCCTCAACGACACGCAGATGGATGTCGCGATGCAGACGGCGGCGCAGTTCCCGACCGTCAATCTCGGCGGCGCTGCGCCGAGCTGACGTGCTGGTCGCCACCAGCGTCGTGCGAACGCGAGCGGCCGGCGTGGAATCGACCTTGGTGCTCGAGCGCGCGGTGCGCGGCCTTGTCGTGCGACGCGAGAACCTCGCGTTCGACACGAAATATCTCGCACGCGCGGCCGGTGCGCTCGAGCCGGCGGGCCACCTCTTCATGCTGCTCGCCGGGCGCTTCGTCTCGGACCGCGGCGAGATGATTCCGGCGCCGGTCGCCCATCTGCTCGCCGACGACGAGATGGAACGGCCGACGAAGGCATCGCGCACGTTTCGCACCGACGGCGAGCGCGTCGATGTCGTTCACTTGCGGATCGCGAGCCAGCATCTGCGCCCACCGATCGGGATGGATGCCGGGCCCATCGCACTGTCGCCATCGTGCTGGGATGCCGCCGCCGCGTTGGTGCAGGCCGCGCCGCAAGGCGATGCGTGCGTGCTCACGAATTTGATCGATGCGCTCGCGCGGGCCGACATCGTCGGCGGCGAAGTCACATCGACCGTGATCGCCGATGAGCCGGAGCGGTTTCGTCGGCTGTGGGGTGCCCTGAGCGCGCTGTTCAAGGAGTACGGCGGGACGACGTCGCTCAAGCAGCTCGCGTCTTCGCTCGGCATGTCGATGCGTCAGGTCGGGCGCGACGCGAAGGAGCTCGCGAGGGCGTTTGGCTTCGGTAGCGGCTATCGCGACGTGCTGCTCGCGATCCGGTTGCGGCAAGCGGTGTTGCTGCTGTCGGCGCCGGATGCCGGCGTCGGCGACGTCGCAAAGCTCGTCGGCTACGCCAGTCCGATCGCGATGGCGCGTGCGTTTCGCGATGCGAAGTTACCGTCGCCAAGCGCGATCCAGGCGGCGCTGCGCGGCGAATAAGATCTGCCACGACAACGATCGTGGTGGACGCTGGCGGCCACCGCCGGTACTTGAGGATCGTGCGCGGACTCTTGCTCATCGCGGCTCTATCGGGGGCGGCGCACGCCGGGGGTTTTGGTATCCCGGAGATCGGCGTGCGTCGTACCGCGATGGGGGCTGTGATCGGTCGACCGGACGAGCTCTCGGCGCTCTACCACAACCCGGCGGGCCTCGTGCTCGACGACGAGTGGCGCGTGTACATGTCGACAGGCGTCTCGCTGCTGTCGACGGAGTTCCAGCTCTCGCCGTGGGAGCGCAGCGACGAGTTTCTCGGCACGACGCCCGGCGATGATGGCTATTACGCGCCGGTGCGTCCGAGCCGCGCGATGGGCGTCATTCCGATGCTCGCCGTCGGAGGGCGCGCCTGGAAGAAGCTTTACGCCGGCGCCGCGGTCTACATCGGCAACGCGACAGGCGCCGCGTTCGCAGAGGATGCGGTCACGCACTATCACTTGATCGATGGCTACGTGATCGCACCGCAAGCCGTCGTCGCCGCCGCGTACAAGCTGCGCGAGGACATCGCGGTCGCGGCGACCGTCGGCGTCATCAACATGCGCGTGCACGGAAGGCGCTACGTCTATCCCATCATCGATGGCACCGACATCAGCACGCTCGCCGGCACGAAGCCCGAGCTCGCGCTCGACGGCGAGGGCTGGGCGCCGACGTGGAGCGTCTCGGCGTTTGGTCGCCCGCATCCGATCGTCAGCTGGGGCGCGATGGTGATCGGGCGCGTCGATGCCAAGCTCGAAGGGCCGATCGAGATCACGTACTCCGATGATGCGCAGGTGCCCGGCGATACGCTCGTCGGCCGACAAACGACGGAGCAGATGCTGCCGTGGACGTTTCAAGGCGGCGCGAACGTCGACGTCCTGCCGAATGTCGAGCTCGGCGCCGAGCTGCGCTATTGGCTGTATCGCCAGTACAAGCGCCAGCACACCGACGTCGTCGGCATCTTCCTCGTGCGCGAGCTCGACACGATGAAGAACTATAACGACTCGTGGGAGCTCACCGGCGGTGCGCGCGTGCACGATCTCGCGGCGCTGCCGGGCCTCGAGCTGATGGCAGGCATGCAATACGACAAGTCGCCGGCGCCGGCGGAGACGGTCACGCTCGACCAGCCGTCGTTCAGTCACTGGGGTCTGCACACGGGCGCGCGTTTCTCGTACGGCCGCTACCGCTTCGGCGCGAGCTACATCCACTACTGGTACGAGATTCCGACGATCACCGATTCGATCACGCTGCCGCCGTCGAACGTGCGCGGGCAGGGCTCGAATAACATCATGACGTTCTCCGTGGAGGCACGCCTGTGAGGATTCCAACGCAAGGCCGCGACGTCGACGCGGTGCTCGCCGATTTGCGCGCGAAGGACACCGGCGATGCGAAGTGGCGCGAGGGCCGGGTGTTCTCGCTCGTCTATCTCATGGCAGAAGGGCACGCAGGCGAAGAGCACGAGCAGATCGTCGCGCGCGCGCACGCGCTGTACGCGAGCACGAATCTGCTCAACCCGATGGCGTTCACGTCGCTCCGGCAGATGGAGCGCGAGATCATCGAGATGGCGGCGGGCCTGTTTCACGCGCCCGAGACGGCCGTTGGCACGGTGACGTCGGGCGGCACCGAATCGATCTTGTGCGCGGTGGCCGCGTATCGCGATCGCGCGCGCAAGCGGCGGCCATGGATCCTGTGGCCCGAGATGGTCGTGCCGACGACGATCCATCCGGCATTCGACAAAGCGGCGCATTATTTCGGCGTCAAGCTCGTGAAGGTTCCCGTCGGCCCCGATTTCCGCGCCGACGTGCGCGCGATGGCGAAGGCGATCACGTGGAAGACAATCGCGCTTGCGGCGTCGGCGCCGCAGTACGCGCATGGCGTCGTCGATCCGATCGAAGAGCTCGGCGCGCTCGCGAAGCGGAAGCGTTTGCCGTTGCATGTCGATGCATGCGTCGGCGGCTTTCTGTTGCCCTGGCTCGAGCAGCTCGGCCGGCCGATTCCGACGTGGGACTTTCGCGTGCCGGGCGTGACGTCGATCAGCGCCGACCTCCACAAGTTCGCGTACGCAGGCAAGGGCGCATCGACGCTGACGTGGCGATCGATCGACGACATGCGGCACCAGATCTTCGTCGCGACGGATTTTCCCGGTGGCATCTACGCGTCGCCGACGATCCTCGGCACGCGACCGGGCGGACCGATTGCCGCGGCGTGGGCAACGTTGCAGGTCATCGGCGCCGATGGCTATCGCGACCTCGCGACGAAGGCGGCCGATGCCGCGGATCGCCTGCGCGCCGGCATCAAGGCGATTCCCGGCGTCACAGTGCTCGGCAATTCCGATTCGACGATCGTCAGCTACGCCGCGATCGGCGCCGACATTTACGCCGTCGCCGATCGCATGGAGGCGCGCGGCTGGACCGTCGATCGCCAGCAGCGGCCCGCGTCGATCCATCTCACCGTGATGGCGGGGCACGCGACGATCGTCGACGAGTATCTCGCCGATCTGCGCGCATCGCTCGACGAGGTGCGCGCGAATCCGAAGCTCGCGAAGACCGGCACCGCGCCGATGTACGGCATGGCGGCGAAGATGCCGGTGCGCCGCTTGGTCGCGGCGAACGTGCGCAAGGTGATCGCGGATCTGTATACGCCCGGAGGCCATTCGTGAAGCGCATCGCGTACGCGCGCATCGCGCAAGAGACGAACGCGCTGTCGCCGCTGCCGACGACGCTCCGCGACTTCGAAGGCAGTCACTACCTCGAAGGCGAAGCGCTGCTGCACGCGACCACCGACGGTCCGGAGGTGCCGGGCTTCTTCAAGCGCGCCGAGCTCGCCGGGTTCATCGCGGCTGCGCGGGCGCGGCGCTCGGAGATCGAGCCGGTGCCGATCTTATCGGCGTGGGCAGCGTCGGGTGGGCCGCTTACGAAGGAGTGCTTCGAAGTGCTCGAGGCGCGGCTCGTCGAGCAACTGCGTCGCGCCGGCACGCTCGATGGCATGTATCTGTGCCTGCACGGCGCGATGGGTGTGCGCGGCATCGCCGATCCGGAGACGCGCCTCGTGCGTTCCGCGCGCTCGGTGCTCGGCGGCGCGCCGCTCGTCGTATCGCATGATCTACATGGCAACGTCACGCAGGCGCGCGTCGATGCCGTCGACGCGCTCGTCGCGTACCAGACAAACCCGCATCGCGATCACGCGCGGACCGGCAAGAAGGCGGGCGCGATCGTGATCGGCACGGTGCTCGGCGAGTTGCAGCCGCGCATCGGCTGGCGCTCGCTGCCGATGATCCTCGGCGGCGGCAAGACGATCGATTTTCTGCAGCCGATGCGACCGGTGTTTCGACGCATGCGCCAGCTCGAGCGCCGCGATGCGCTGGCGGCGTCGACGTTCATGGTTCACCCGTGGAACGACAGTCCAACGCTTGGCTGGTCGACGATTGTCGTCACAGATCGCGATGCCGCCGCGGCCGATCGCTATGCCGACGAGCTCGCCGAGATGTGCTGGCAGCGTCGTCACGAGCAGCCGCCGCACTTTCCAAGCGCGAGCGAAGCGATCGCGGCCGCGCGCGCCGCACGCTGGCGCCGTAAGCTCGGCTGCGTGACGATGGCCGATGCGTCGGATGTCGTCACCGCGGGTGCGGCCGGCGATTCGACGAACCTGTTGCGCGCGCTGCTCGCCGAAGGCAGCGGCCTCGTGACGTACGCGGCGATCCGCGATCCGCAGGCGATCGAGAAGCTATGGCAGCGCAGCGAGGGAGACATCGTCGCGTGCAGTGTCGGTGGCACGCTCGATCCAGCAAGCAGCGAGCCGCTGCCCGTGCGCGGCGCGATCGTCAGCAAGCACGAGCGTCACGGGTTTGGCCGCACGATCGTGCTCGCCGTGGAGCACGTGCGCATCGTGATTACCGAGGGACCCTCGATGGTGATGCGGCCGTCGTTCTACACTGACGTCGGCCTCGATCCGCTGCGTGCCGACATCGTGATGGTGAAGAACTTCTTCCCGTTCTTGATGTTCTTCTTGCCGTACAGCCGCAAGACGATCTTCGTGCGCACGCGCGGCACGACGGACTTCGACGCCGCGTTTCAGCTGCGCTTCGACGGACCGATGCACCCGCGCGACTCGGTTGACGACTGGCGTGCCCGCGATCGGATGCGCCGCGGCGTCACCTGACCTGATGATCGTAGCAAAATTCGCGGGGCAGAAACTAGCTTGTCGGCGCACGCACGCTGCGTAATAAGGCAGCATGGCCGATTTCGCGGAGCTCGAGCGCGCGATCGCAGAGGTGCCGGCTGCGCAGGGCTTTCTGAGCGTGGCAACGGAGCGCGGCGATCGCGCGTATCTCCTCGGTCCGCGTACGAATCTCGAGACCTCGCCTCCAATGCTCGACTGGCGAACCGCGCCGCTTGCCGAGGCGTTCTTTCGCGCCGCGCCGGGGGAGCCGTTCGAGCTCGAGACCGGCGAGCGCGTGACGAGCGGCACGGTCCGCGAGCGCTGGGTGATCGCGAAGCACGGGCGCGTGCTCGTCGGCGACGAGGAGGTCGTGCAGGATGGCGTTGCGACGCGGCGGCCGAGGCCGGCCCCGATCGCCGCGCCGCCGATCGAGCGCAACTTGTTGCCGGTGCTCGATCCCGAGCAGCAGCGCGCCGTCGACATGCCGGCCGACACGTCGCTCGTCGTCGATGGCGAGGCGGGCGTCGGTAAGACGCTCGTCGCGCTGTACCGCATCGCGGCGCTCGCGCGGCGCGCCGAAGCGAAGAGCAGGCGGTTTCATGCGCTCGTGCTCGTGCCGACCGAAGGTCTGCGCAGGCTGTGTCGATTGATCGCCGAGCGGCTCGGCCTGATGAAGCTCGAAATCGCGGTGTTCGACGAGTGGCTCGTCGCTCGCGCGCGGCTCGCATTCCCAGGCCTGCCGAAGCGTCTCAGCGAAGGCGCGAGCGCGCAGGTGATCGCGCTCAAGCGTCATCCCGCGGTGCGCGAAGTGCTCGACGATTTCATCGGTTGGAAGCCGCCGAAGGACGACGAGAAACTTCCGCGCTCGCGCGCGCGCTTGCTCCATCTGTTCGGCGATCGCGACCGGCTCGCGCGTATCGTCGCCGCGTCGGGCGATGTGATTGCCGAGCGCGCGATCGCCGCGACGATGAAGCACACGCGCATCCAGTTCACGGCGACGACCGAGCGCGCGCATGCCGATGTCGACGCGGATCGACTCGTCGCGCTCGACGGTCGCAAGCTCGACGCCGGCACGCCGATGGAGGACGCACACACGTTCGACGCCGAAGACGCGCCGGTGCTGTTCGAGCTCGTGCGGCGCGGTGCGCTGCCCGTGGCCGAGCTGCCGCACTATGATCACATCTTCATCGACGAGGCGCAGCTGCGTTCGCCGCTCGAGCTTGCCGCCGTCGGTGACGCGCTCGCGAAGAACGGCACCGTCACGCTCGCCGGCGATCATCGCCAGGCGACCGACGAGACTGCGTACTTTGCGGGGTGGGATGCCGCGCGCGGCGAGCTGCCGGCGCAGCGCTGGTTCGATGTCACGCTCGCGATCACGTATCGCTCGGTGCCCGCCATCGGCGATTTCGCGCGCGCTATCTCCGAGGCGCGTGCGAGTCTGCCGGCGGAGCCGCCGCCCGACCCGGCGGTGTGGGCATCGGCGTGCGATAGCGCGCTCGCACAAGCGGCCGCGCTGTGCTGGCACCTCGATGCGCTGCTCACGCGTGACCCGTGGCGGCAAATCGCGGTAATCGCGCGCAACGCCGAGCATGCGCGGCGCCTTCACGCGGAGCTGTCGCGCGGCCTCGATCCAACGCTCGTCCTCGACGGTGATTTCCGCTTCGACCCGGGTGTGATCGTGACCACCGCCGCCGCGGTATCCGGTCTCGAATTCGACGCCGTTGTCATCCCCGACCTGTCGCCGGCGTTCTATCCGAGTAATGATTTGCGTCGTGCGCTCTATGTTGCGGCCACCCGTGCGCGTGACTGGCTTTGGCTGCTTACTGTTGATGCTTGGTCTCCTTTGCTCCAGTAGCGCTTTTCGGCATACGGCTTATCATCGTGAAACTTGCGCGATCCGGTGTATCGGTGCTCGATCTGCCACGCCGTGTACACGGCCGGTGAACGATTCTGTCCACGAGACGCCGGCGCGATCGTTGTCGACGAGCAATTGGCTGACCCGCGGATCGGGCGCACGCTCGACGACCGTTATGTGATCAAGCGGCGTTTGGGGAAGGGCGGCATGGGGGTCGTCTACGAAGCCGAGCACATCGGGCTCGAACGTCGGGTGGCTATCAAGTTGCTCGCGACCGCGGATGCGGACCGCGATGCGTTGGCGCGATTCCGTCGCGAAGCGCGGATGGCGAGCAAGATTGTTCATGACAACGTCGTCCACGTCGTCGACGTCGGTGTAGCCGACGCCGACACCGACTTCATCGTGATGGAGCTCATCGAGGGAAAGACACTCGACAAGCTGCTGCTCGAGCGCCCGTTCGACGTCGCGCGCACGATAGCGATCGCGCGACAGCTACTACTGGGGCTCCAGGCGATACACGAAGCGGGTATCGTCCATCGCGATATCAAGCCTGCCAACATCCTGGTCGCGAAGCGCGGCGATCGCGAGACCGTCAAGATCATGGACTTCGGAGTCTCGAAACCGAAGGACGGGATGACGATCACGTCGACGGGCGTCCTGGTCGGGACACCAGAGTACATGGCGCCAGAGCAGCTTCGCGACGACAACGTCGATCACCGCGCGGATCTCTATGCCGCAGGGATTGTCATGTATGAAATGCTGACGGGGGAGCGCCCGCGTGGTCCGAGCCGACACGTGGCGGTGCCGGCGCTCGATACGATCCGTGCCGATGTTCCGCAGGCGCTGGTCCAAGCTGTGGCCAAGGCGCTCGCGTGGGATCCGAACCATCGGTTCGCTGATGCCATGGAGCTGGTCGCGGTGCTCGACGCGATCGATGTATCTGCAATGCCTAGCAGCGAGCTCGAGACGGCCGTCGACCGTCCGGTGCAACCTACGACGCTGACGGCGCCGAGACGGCGATCGCGACGCTGGTGGATCATCGCTGCAAGTTGCTCGGCGGTTGCCGTCACGGCAGCCAGCATCGTGGCGGTCGGCAGGGTCCAGCGTGGTGATGCATGCGCCGATTCGACATCGTTATTCGCGGGACGCTGGGACGCCAAACAGCGCGACGCTGTCCGCCACGCTCTCGGCGGGCAGGATGGCGTCGAGCGGCTGCTGGCGGGTTACGACGAGCAACGCAATGCGATCGCTGGCGAGCTCAGTTCCGCGTGCCGGGGGCTGTCGGCCGAACAGCTGCGGATTCGTACGTCGTGCTTGATGCGCCGAGCGTTTGACCTCGGCGGTCTTGCCGCGGCGTCACGCGGTAAGGTCGCGCTCCTCGAAGATCGCCTCGGTCTGATGATGCAGCCGCGCGAGTGCACACGCATGACGATGCGCGGGCTGCCGGCGAATCCGGCACCTGTTGCTCGACTGTACGAGCGGCTCCACGCGGCGAGTACGCAGCCGTATCGAGCGGAAGCGTTCGAGGAGATCGAACAGGAGGCCGGGCGCCTCGGCGAGCTCGAACTCGAAACGCTCGCGGCACTAGCTCTCGGGTACGACTTCATGTTTTCCAGCGGAGCGCTGAAAGCAACCGAGGCCCTTCGGCGCGTGCGCGATCGCAGCACCACGTTGCAAGCAACATCGGTGGTGGTCAGGGGTAATCTGGCGTTCGCTCACCTGGAGCTCGATCGCAACGATGCCGGCAGCGCGATCAATTTCGCGAAGCGCGCGCTCGAGCTCGTCGACCAACCCGAGCTCACTGCGCGAATGCGAGCCGGCATCTATTACATCGCCGGGCTTGCGAGCTTGGGCAATCGCGAGCACCAACCCGCACTCAGGCACTTTCAGAACAGCCTCGACATCATCGAGCGCGATCGCGATCGCTGTCGATCGCTCGAGATCGACTTGCGAATCGCGCTTGCGACGACATACGCCGCGACCAACCAGCGTGACCACGCTGTCGAGGAGGCAACGCGCGCGGTGGAGCTCGCGAGAGCGTGGCTCGGCGAGGCAGACACGCGTTACATCAGAGCGCTCGAGGTCGCAGCCGAGGCGCTCGATGCAGCCGATCAGACAAGCGAAGCGGTTGCGCATCGCAGAGACGCACTCGCTGCGTCGAAAGCCATATACGGCGCCGACGATCTGAAGACAGTCCGTGCGCGTGCCGCTCTCGCACTCGAGCTGTGGCGGGCCGGTACACACCAAGAAGCGTATGCACTCGCCCAGGCGGCATTCGACGCCAGACAGCGCGCTGTCGGTTACGAGCAACTACTTGCCACTGATCAAGCGCTGCGCGCGATCCTCGGTCTCACGTTGGTGTCGGTCGGGCGGCAGCAGGATGGCATCACCGCACTCGCGAGAGCGATCGATCTCGCGGACGCCAAGGAGACGCCCGACTTTCTGGAGTTTCGTCGCATCTGGCTAGGCTGGATGGTCGAGGCGAATCGACTCGATGGCCTCGACAAGGAGCTTTACGTGCTCGACCGCGATATCCGATCGCAGCTCCAATCGACGGCGCTGATGCCGATCACGGTCGCCGGCCTGCAAGGAATAGAGGGCGCAGAGCTCGCACTGGCGCAGCACAAGCCGGAGAAGGCGAAGGAGCTCGCGTACGCTGGCCTCGCACTGTGGAACCAGCTCGGGGGCAGCGCGAGCGAGGAAGCATTGCTGTGGCAGACGTACGCGCGGAGTCTGATCGCGCTGCGTCAGCTCGCGGATGCGGCCGAGGCGCTCGACAAGGCGCGCCAGCTCGCGGCGAAAGTCGCAGCGAGGGAGGATGTAATCGCGAGCATCGATATCGATGCGGCGCGGCTGCTTGCGGCGCGAGGCGAGAACGCAGAGGCGCTCGAGCGAGCTCGCAAGGCGAAGGCAATCCTCGAGCGCTACCCGGAGCGCGTGCGAGCGCTTCGCGACGCGCGCGCGTTGCTGGCGGGGGCCAAGTGACCGGCAAGCGAATCAAGGCCGAACCACCGTCAACCGCGGCCGTGCCCGGCAAGTCGATCTCTGCCGACCTGCGGATCATCGTGCGCGCGGTCGGTGGAACGGCATCGCCGGGCTCGTTCGAGCTCACCGGCAAGCACGTGATCGGCACCGCCCCCGATTGCGACATCGTGATCAGAGATCGCACCGTATCGCGGCAGCACGTCGAGCTTGCTCGCAGCTCCGAAGGGATCATCGTGCGTGATCTCGAGAGCCGAAACGGTACGTTCTATCTCGACCAGCGGATCAAGGAAGTCGTGCTGATTCCCGGGGCACGGATTCGCGTCGGGCAATCGACCATCGTGCTCGACGTCGACAACGACGCGCTGCAAACCGGTCTGCGCTACAGCGGCGGCGACGAGCTCGGTACGATGATCGGACACTCGCGCGCGATGCATAGGTTGTTCGCGCTGCTCGAGCGGTTGCGCACGACGACACTTCCCGTCTTGATCCAGGGTGAGAGTGGCTCCGGCAAGGAAGAGGTTGCTCGTACGCTGCACGCGCATTCGCAAGTCGCGGCCGGTCCACTTGTCACGCTTAATTGTGGAGCGTTTCCGCGCGAGCTCGTCACGAGCGAGCTGTTCGGGCACCGTCGAGGTGCTTTTACCGGTGCGCACGAAACGCGCAAGGGCGCATTCGAGTCGGCGGATGGCGGCACGTTGTTTCTCGACGAGATCGGCGAGCTGCCGCTCGACGTGCAGCCGCTGCTGCTGCGCGCGATCGAGACCGGCGAGCTCCAACGCGTCGGCGACGATGTTCCGCGTCGCGTGCGGGTGCGGCTCGTCACTGCAACCCACTGCGATCTCGATGCCGACGTTCGCGGCGGCATGTTTCGCGAGGACCTGTTCTATCGCATCGCAGTGATTCGCGTCGCGGTGCCACCGCTTCGCGAGCGGATCGACGATATCGCACCACTCGCCAATCGGTTCGCGCGGGCGGCTGGGCTCGGTCACGATCTGTCGGCGGAGATCATTGAAGAGCTCAAGGCACGCTCGTGGCCGGGAAACGTGCGCGAGCTGCGTAACGCCGTCGCGTCACATGTCGCGGTCGGGTTCTTTCCGGCACAGCGGGCGTCGAAGTCGGTTTCACTCGACGAGGCGCTCCACAGCGCGATCGAGCTCGATCGTCCATTTGCCGAACAAAAGACCGCGATTGTCGATCGATTTACCAAGCTTTACCTCGAGCGATTGCTCGTCGACGTTGGCGGCAACCGCGCGGCCGCGGCGAAGCGTGCCGGCATCGACCGCAGCTATCTGTTCGAGCTGCTCGACAAGCACGGCCTGGGCAAACCGAAGAAGTAGCGAACACCTGTTCGGTGCGCGCGAGCCACTCGCGATCTGCAGACCGTCGGAATCACATGTTGGTGCTCGCGCATGCGGCTTGCTTGATCGCAGCGCGGAGGCACAAAACCATGGGCATCTGGGACTGGATCAGTAACAGCGGACCGGCGCGCTTTCTAAACGGCGTCGCATTCGGGGCCACGTACGGCCTGGGCGCGACGACGGACCAGGCGGAGTTCTATGGCGTGTCGCGCAGCGGTTGGGACCGCGCCGGTACGGAGATCGGAATGATGGGGAACATGGCTGTTGGCCAGCTCAACGCCGGCGGCGCGCTGCTCGCGACGGGCGTTTCGAATATTGCGGGCGGCATAACGAACGGCGCGCGCTCCATCTACGACACGCTGACCGCGCCGATGCCGTGGGATAAGCCGATGCCCCCGACGCCCACGATCTACCCCAACCCGCCGACCTCGCCGGAGACTGGCGACCGCACGATGGGTAGCAATCCCGAGTACGGATATACCGACGGCAACAACCCCTATGTCGGCACGGCCGGGTCTCCTTCGTCGGACTACGGAAGCCTCGGCTACACCGACGGCAATAACCCGTACGGCGGCACGGCCGGGTCTCCTTCGTCGGACTACGGAAGCCTCGGCTATACCGACGGCAACAACCCGTACGGCGGCGAGAACAAAAACTCCTACGGCGGCTCGTTGTACGGAGATTCGTATGACTCCGGCGGAAACGGGTCCGGAGGCGATGTCGAAGGCGAGTACGCGAGCGATGGCGACTACACGTACTGATCCATCAGCGTCAATGACGACACCTGATGTCACGAGCCAATGGCTCACGGTGGAGCTCGACCGTCTCTGGCACCTCGGCGAGCGCGCGTATCGTGCGTTGCAGCGCGCGCAGCTGCGGCCGCAATCGAACCATCCGATGGTTGCAGAGCTCGAAGCGATCTTGGCCGCGCGCGCTCGAGCGCGGACAGAGGTACCAGGCGAGCAGGTCGCGGACCTCCCGGGGCTGCGCAAGCAGACATTGTTCGGCCGCGTGGTCGAGAACCTGCAGCTTCGTCCACTCGAGGCCGAGACGCTGCTCGTCACGATGGCGCCGCATCTCGATCCGGCGCTTGCCACGATGTTCAATCACGTCAAGGGGCCGTGCGTGGGCAGGCGCGGCGTCGATCTCGAGCTCATTGCGCAACTGCTTCACCTCCGAGGCAAGGACCGAGTCGCGCTTCTCGATGCGCTCGACCCCGAGCGTCCGTTATTGCGATGGCGCTTGATCGGCGTGCAACCCGCAGAATCGTTCGAAGCGTACACATCGATGAGCTTATGTGCGCTGCGGCCGACGTTCGACGTCGTTTCATTGCTGTGCGGTCGCAGAGATCTCGCGCCCGAGCTTTCACGTCACGCGACGCTTGGCCCACCGCGGACTACGCTCGAGCGGCTTCGACTCGATGCAGATGCGCGTGCGGAAATCGCTCGTGTTTGTCGCGCGGCAGCAAAGTCGACGGGCCGCTACGACATCGTTTTGTGGGGTGGTGCCGGTGCTGGCAAGCGAACCGTTGCCAGCTGCATTGCCGGTAGCGCGGGACGTTTGTTGCTTGCGCTCGACCTCGCGCAGGTCGAACGCGCTCGCCTCGACGATGTTCTGTCATGCGCTCAGCGGGAAGCGCTCGTGCGTGATGCTCTGCTCTACGTCGGCCCACTTGCGGGAGCAATGCTCGATGACGGTGGTGCCACGATCTCGACGCGGCTGCGTTACTTCCGAGGGTCGCTCGTACTCGGCGTCGAAACGACGCGACCTCCTCGCCTGATGCTCACGCATCCGGTGACCGAGCTGCACGTTCGTGCACCGTCGACCGCGGTTCGCGAGCAGCTGTGGCACGATGCGTTGGCGTCGGAGTCCCTGGCAGCAGACGTGCAGCTTCCTGATCTCGCGAGCTCGTTTCATTTGACTCCAGGCGAGATCGAGTGTTGCGCGCGCGATGCGCTGGTCTCTACGCAATACGAGCACGTTGGTCATGTCGATGTGCGCCGTGCGATCGAGCGTCGCCTGCGCAATGATCTCGGCGAGCTCGCACAGCGCATCACGCGGAGAGGTTCGTGGTCCGATCTCGTGCTTCCACCGCAACACATGGCGCGGCTAGAAGAGCTCATCAGCCGCAAGCGTCATCAAGAGACCGTTTATGGCACCTGGGGATTTGGCGAGCGTGTCGGATATGGCCGCGGCCTCATCGCACTGCTCTCCGGTCCACCAGGCACCGGTAAGACGATGCTTGCGTCGCTGATCGCGCAGGCGCTCGACCTGGAGCTCTATCAAATCGATCTAGGACTGGTCGTTTCGAAATGGGTAGGCGAGACCGAGAAGCAGCTCGGCAGGGTCTTCGACAATGCCCAGCGGGCGCACGCGGTGTTGCTGTTCGACGAGGCCGACTCGTTGTTCGCAAAGCGCACCGACGTCAAGCAGGCAAACGATCGCTTCGCAAACATGGCGACGAACTATCTGCTGCAGCGCCTCGAGCAGTACACGGGCGTCGCGGTGTTGACGACCAATAAAGACACTGCTCTCGACGAGGCGTTACATCGTCGCCTGACGCTGCACCTCCGACTCGATCTGCCCGAGGTGGCCGAGCGTCAACGGCTTTGGCAGTCCTTCCTACCTGCCCGCACGCCAACAGAGAGCGATATTGATCTCGATGCGCTTGCCCAAGAATTCGAGCTCTCCGGCGGCTACATCAAAAATGCGGCCCTTCGCGCTGCGTTTCTCGCGGCATCCGCCGGCGTACCAGTCGGAATGGATCTATTACGTTTGGCGTCCGCGCTGGAGCTCGAAGACATGGGACGTGTCGTTTGCCACGGTGGCGGCTAAGCGAACACCTGTTCGGTGCGCGCGAGCAGCGCGCGAGCAGGCGATGAGCCTCGTCGCTACGTTGCGCTCGGTCTCGCACTTGCACACCGACGAACGCCATGACGTTTCGATTTGTTCTCGTGTCGATCATCGGTGTGTTGGTGGCACGTGCCGCAACGGCAAGCGAGCCGCCTCCCAATGGCGCCGTCGAACAGTTCGCCGGTTCATTTACCTCGACGGTGCCGATCGAAGTCCCCGCGTTCCATGGCATCGAGCCGAAGCTCGCGCTCGCGTATCGTTCGTCACGGCGAAACGGGTTCGTGGGCGTCGGCTGGGCACTAAGCGGCGCGAGCATGATCTCACGCGTGAGCCAGGGCCGCGGCGCACCGAACTGCGACGGCGACGACGTGTTCATGCTCGACGATGCCGAGCTCTTGAAGTGCGGCACGGGCAGTACCAGCCCGAGCTGTACGACGTGCCCTGCCGGCCTGACCTGCTATTCGACGCGGATCGAGACCCACCGGCGAGTCGGTTACGACGCAACAGCGAACGTGTGGACCGTCTGGGACACGAACGGCACGCGATCGATCTACGACCGGCGGTGGCAGATACCGGGCAACTGTTACGCACACTACTACGTCGGTCACGTGCGCGACACCCACGACAACGATGTCGTCTACGCGTGGTCGTCGCCCGGCGATCCCGAGCGGCCGTATCTCTCCTCGATCGCGTACAACGGCACGACAATCACGTTCCATCGCGAAGCACGTCCAGACGTGATCACGTTCACCGATGGCGCCAGCGCTGTGATGGGTTATCGGCTCAAGTCGATCGACGTCAACGTCTCCGGCGTGCGAGCTCGCGCGTACAAGCTCGCGTACACGAGCGGGCCCACGTCACGGTCGCTGCTCGCAAGCGCACAAACCTTCGGCAGGGACGCGGTGATCGACGCCAGCGGTACGATCACGGGCGGCACCGCGCTTCCGGCACGTACGTTTACGTTTGGTGGCGGTACTGCCGGATTCTCGACGACGATCAGCGGTCCCGCATGGGGCAGCGGTTGGGGCAGCGAGGCGTACTACAGCACGATCCGATATCCGGATATCAACGGCGACGGCAAGGCTGACGTTTGCGGCCGCACCTCGACGGGGATCCTGTGTCACCTCGGCACCGGAAGCGGGTTTGGCGCCTCCGTCACGGGTCCTGGCTGGTCCGACGCGAATGGCTGGGCGAATCGCCAGTACTACTCGACGATCGAGTACCCCGACATCAACGGCGACGGCAAAGACGACATCTGCGGTCGCGCGGGCGGCGGCATCATCTGTCACCTATCGACCGGCGCGAGCTTCGGCGCCGCGATCAGCGGTCCTCCGTTCACAGACCCGTACGGATGGTGGCTACCACAGTACTACGAGACGATTCAGTATCCCGATCTCAATGGCGATGGTCGCGCCGACATCTGTGGGCGCGCGGGCGGCGGCATCCTTTGTTATCTCTCGACCGGCGCCGGATTCGGTATTCCGTTCATCGGCCCGGCGTGGACAGATAGCAACGGCTTCGCGTCGCCTTCATCGTACGCGACAATTGCGTTTCCTGATCTCAACGGCGACGCCAAGCGCGACATCTGCGCGCGCACACCTAGCGGCGTCGAGTGTCATCTCAGCACCGGCAGCGGATTCGGTCCGGCGTTCAGCGGCCCAGCGTGGTCGGACGCCAGCGGGTGGACTGCCGAGTGGTACTACGCCACGATCAGCTATCCGGATCTCGACGGTGACGGCAAGGCTGATATCTGCGGACGTGCCGCAGGTGGCGTCGAGTGTTACCTCGGTTCGGGCCGAGGTTTCGGCTCGTGGTTCTTTGCGTGGGGACTTGACGACGCTTCCGGATACACCCAGCCGCAGTACTACAAGACGATCGCGTTCCCCGATCTGAATGGCGACAAGCGCGCCGACGTCTGCGTGCGGCACGGCGGTGGCATGGCCTGCATGCTCGGCACCGGCCACGGGTTCCCGCGCGGCGTCGCGAATCCACCAGCGTGGTCGGATGCGAACGGCTTCGCGGACCCGCAATACTACGCGACGATCCGTTACCCGGATGTCGACGGTGACGGCAAGGCCGACATCGTTGTGCGCACCAGCGGCGGGATCGCGGGGCATCTGACGGCGCAGGACGGCACCGAGACGCTGCGCTCGGTTGCCAACGGCATGGGTGGCACGCTCGCGGTCTCGTACGTGCCGTCGTCGCGCTGGACGAATTCGAACGCGCCGCCGATCGTACCGACGGTGGCTGCGCTGACGGCAAGTGATGGCCGTGGCTGGTCGTCGACAACAACGTTTAGCTACACGGGTGGCTTGTATGACTGGCGGCTCGCCCGCTTCCTTGGCTTCCGCACCGCGAAAGCGACGGATCCTACGGGTGCAACCAAGGAGTGGGTATTCACGCAAAACGCCGGCGACCCGGTCAGCGTGCCCGAGACTCTCTACGAGCGAGATGCGGCCGGGGCGCTCTACCGCTACGCGGCGGCGTGGTTCATCCGGTCGGGCGACGGTACGTCAGCACCGTATCGCTCGCTCCTGTGGGGCACCGTCACCACAATGTGCAACGGCGATACGACGTGCAAGATCGCGATGACGATGCACGACTACGACGCGTACGGCAACGTGATCAGGCGTAACGAGTACGGCGACAACGATGTCGCTGGCGACGAACGCTCGACATCGATCGACTTCGTTCCAAACCGCGCGAGCTATCTCGTCAATTACGCCGCGCGCACGACGACGCGCAACGCGATCGGTGGCGGCATCGTGCTCGCGCAGTCGCGCATCAGCTACGACAACGCGGCGAACTATCTCGCTCCGCCGACGCGAGGGGATGTCACTCGCCGCGAACGATGGCTCGACATCGCACCGGCGGGGGAGGGCAGCGAAGATCGCTTCGTTGCGAGCACCGCGGCATTCGACGAGTACGGCAATCGCATCTCGACGACGGACCCACTCGGCAACGTTACGACGTTCGCGTTCGATTCGACCTACCACGTGTTCTTGAACCGGGTCACGAATGCGAAGAACCAGGCGACGAGTCTGACGTGGGACCCCGTGATCGGTGCGCTGAGCAGCGCGAGCAATGCCAACGGTCAGACGACCTGGTACGCCTACGATCCACTCGCTCGCATCACGTTGGAGACGCGGCCGGATGGGAGCACCACGCGAACCGCGTATATCGGGTTCGGTAGCCCGGGCAGTCAGCACGTCAGCGTATCGGTTAAGGACGGCACGGCCGATGACCTGTGGTCGCGCGCATATGTCGATGGGATCGGCCGCACGTATCGCACGGTGGCCGAGCCCGACATCACGCGCGACTACCAGTTCGACAGCCGTGGTCTACTGTGGAGAGAGTCTGCGCCGTACTACGCGTCGACCGGAGCTCCGAAGTTCCGCACGTTCGCATACGATGCACTCGGTCGCCAAACGCGCGTGACGCTCGCCGACGGTGCGTACCGCGAGACCAGCTACGGCGATTGGACGGTGACGGAGCGCGACGAGCTTGGTGCGATGATTACGCGCTGGTACGACGGCTACGGCGACGTCGTTCGCACGCGGCAGATGCTCGCCGGTGTGCCTCACGATACGACGATCACATACGACTACCTCGATCGCATGATCGCGTCGCGCGACGCTGTCGGTAATGTCGCGACGTGGACATGGGACTCGCTGTCGCGGCTGACTAGGCACAGCGATCCCGATCTCGGGATCTCGACGTTCGCGTACAACGACAACGACCTCGTCACCGCGAAGACCGATGCAAAGGGCCAGACGCTATCGCTCGCGTACGACGCGCTCGGTCGGGTCACGACCAAGATGTACGGCACGACGACGCTCGCGTCGTTCACCTACGATCAGGTGCGCGCATCGTTCTACAACATCGGCAGGTTGACGACGATGACCGATCCGTCGGGGTCCGAAACGCACGATCACGATCAGCTGGGACGTGTCGTGAAAGAGGTCAAGACGATCGGCAGCCAAGCGTTCGCCGTGACGTCGACGTACGATTTCGCGGGCCGCCGCTCGTCGCTGACGTATCCCGGCGGCGAGGTCGTCACGACGACGTTTGATAACGCCGGCCGCGCGATTACGCTCGGATCGTACATGACCAACGCGACGTATGACGCGACGGGCAACATGTTGACCCGAACACTGGGCAATGGCGTCGTCGATACGTTTTCGTACGATCCGAATCGGTTCTGGCTGACGCTCCACACCACGACGAAGGGCACGACGACGATCGAGAGCACCGGCTACGGGCATGACGCGCGCCGCAACATGACGGCGAAGTCGAGCTTGATCGACGCGAACAATCGGTGGAGCTACAGCTACGACGAGCTCGGCCGGCTGACGGTGGCGACGAACAAGACCAACAGCGCCTGGACCGAGTCCTTCACGTGCGATCCAATCGGCAACTTGATGTCGACGACATCCGCCGGTGCGTACACGTATCCGGCGCCCGGCGCGCCACGCCCGCACGCGCCGGTCTCGGTTGGGTCGCGCACGCTGACGTACGACGCGAACGGTAATCGCACCTCAGACGGCGTTCATTCATTCGCGTACGACGTCGAGAACCGACTGATCCGCTTCGACGCGACGACGTACCTCTACGACGGCGAAGGCGATCGCGTGAAGGCGGGCGCGACGAGCTACGTCGGCACGCTCTACGAGACGAACGCGTTGGCGTGGAGTCGCTACTACTTCGTCGGTGACACGCGGATCGCGCGGCGCGATTCGACGGGCGCGGTTCTTTACTACCACCAGGATCCGATCGGTACGACGCACGCGTTGACCGACGCGCTCGGCGCGCCGGCCAGTCGCAAGGTGTACTCGCCGTACGGTCGCCTGCTCGCGGCGAGCGGCGTGGCCGATGCGTTCGGTCTTGCCGATCAGCGCAAGGATGCGTCGGGCCTTTATCAGATGGGGGCGCGCTACATGGATCCCCGCACGGGCACGTTCATTACGCCCGATCCGTCGGCGGCGCCGGATCCGCGCCAACCGATCACGCTCAACCGGTACGCGTATGCGCACGGTAACCCAGTACACCTCAAAGACCCGAGCGGCTACGAGCCGGAGGGCGGCGATAGCGGTGGTTTCGGTGCCGACGGCGGTTACGGTGCCGACGGCGGTTACGGTGCCGAAGGCGGGTATGGCGACAGCGGGTATGGCGCCGACAGCGATGGCACCGACAGCGGGTATGGCACCGACAGCGGGTATGGCACCGATGGTTACGGTGCAGATGACGACAACGGCAGTTTTGGTGTGTGGGCTGGCGGGAGCGAGGTCGACCTCAACGCGGAGGTGAACCCCTACGCCACGGGGTGGGAAGGCATGACGCTCGTGGGCGATCTCCCTGCGACGCCGAACGATGCGGACGCTTCGAACATGGGCATCGGCGCCGCAGCAGCCACACAGTCCGCTGCGAACGCGCGAGGGGGTGATCCGAACCACGGCGGTTTCGCGAGCGGAGTTGGTCTTGCGGCGACCGCAGCCGCGGAGAGAGCGTTCGCCGAAGGCGCGACGCCCGAGGAAGCGATGGCGGCGGCCGCGGCGGCCGCGGAAGCAACCGCGAGGGCCACGGCGTCGGAGTTCGCGCCGCCGGGCGGATTCCAGCCGCTCGGAGGCGAGATGGATGCGGTGGCCGCGATCGCCGGTGCCGCCGCCAATGGCGCGATCGGAGGGATACACCTGAATTGACGAGGGCTATGTCCCAAGCCGTAGGATCGAAGCTACGCACCGTCGGATCGATCCGACGCGGACTTTGTCGTCGCTTTGGAATCGCCGGTAGTTGCGCCGGGCACGCCAGCTGCTCTGCAACACCGTCGGAGGCAACTCTTGAACGGTGATCGAGATGATCTCAATTTTCCATTTCGGCGCAGACTGGCATCCGGCTCGGGACCGATCGCGATCGACACCGTACGCGAGAGCTTTGGCGCGCTCGTCGGTCGATCGCCCGCGATGCGCGCTGCATTTGCGGTGCTCGCACGGGCCGCTGCCTCTGGATCAACCGTGCTGCTCGAAGGCGAGACCGGCACGGGTAAGGAGCTCGCCGCCGAGGCAATTCACGGTGCTAGCAAACGTCGTGGCGCTCCATTCATTGTCGTGGACTGCGGTGCGATTCCGGCAGAGCTGCTCGAGAGCGAGCTGTTCGGCCACGAGCGCGGCGCGTTTACCGGCGCGCATGAGGCGCGCGAAGGCGCGTTCCACGCGGCACACGGCGGAACGATCTTCCTCGACGAGATCGGTGAGCTACCGCTCGCATTACAGCCTCGGCTACTCCGCGCGCTCGAGCGACGCGAGGTCAAACCGATCGGCGCGACCATCTACCAGCGAATCGATGTCGGGATCATCGCAGCGACGAACCGCAGCCTGACGGCGGAGGTAAACGAAGGCCGGTTTCGCAGCGACCTATTCTATCGGCTCGCCGTGCTGCGCGTGCAGCTGCCGCCGTTGCGCGAGCGTGTCGAAGACCTCGCCGTGCTCGTTCACAAGATCATCGCGCAGCTCGGTCGCGATCGCGATCCCTATGCCGACACGATCCGCAGCGACGAGTTCGTCGCAGCGCTGAGCGAGCATTCATGGCCGGGCAACGTTCGCGAGCTCAGGAATTACCTGGAGCAGTGCTGCGTGCTGGGCGCACGGCTTCCGCACAATGATCCGGTCGCCCGCAGTGACAGCAGTGACACGATCATCGATGTCGATCTGCCGTATCGGCTGGCTCGGGCGCGCTGGAATCGGCGCCTCGAGTACCGCTACCTGGTCCATCTCCTCGAGCGCACCGGCAATAACGCATCCGAAGCGGCGCGTTTCGCAGGACTCGGGCGGACGTACTTCTATCAGCTGCTAGGTCGCCATGGTCTGCGGTAACCGAACACGTGTTCGCGCCACGCGAACAACTCGACCGATCACCTCGCTCCGATCGAGAGCTTATGGTGGTCTCCACGTTGCAACCTGCTCGAGCAATGAAGCAAAGACGCTGGTCCCTGCCGTTGTTCTTGGTCGGTGTCGTATTCCTCGTGTCTCAGCCCCTCATTCTTGACCCATTGACGCGCTCGGCTGTGAAGTCGATCCGGCCAAAGCCGGAAACCAATCGCTCGTGCCGCGGTGCCGAAGCATGCGAACCGGCACGGCCCCGTTTCGATGACGGTCCGATCGACACCGCACTCCCGCCAGAGCTCGCAAAGACCGCGCGTTCCTGGTCACCAGAGCCAACCAGGGTTTCAGTCCCGGCGACTGCGCCGATCGACCATATCGACTCGGAACCGAGGACCCCGCCGCCGGTTCCGAATCCATTCGTCGAGCCCAGGCGGATTCTCCCGCCGGGCTCGAATTCGACCCCGTTGTGACGGCGTTCTCTCCGAGTAATGATTTGCGTCGTGCGCTCACTGTTGACGCTTGGTCTCCTTTGCTCCAGTAGCGCGCAGGCAAAGCCGACCACGTACACCGATACGCGCTGCGCGACGCCGCCGGTCGTCAAGACCACCGGGTTTCGTCACAAGCGCAGCAAGCTGATCGCGAAGCTCGCCTCGCCGAATCATCGCGGCATCGATCTGATCGCGAACGAAGACGATACCGAGCAGCGCATCGCCGGCAAGCTCGCCTACGGCAAGCTCGACAAAGACATCGAGGACGAAGAGGTCGTGGTGTTCGCGTGCTTCGAGGCGGGTTGGAAACCGCTTGGCACCGCGCGTACCGACGACGACGGCCGCTTCCTGCTCACGCTCGCCGGCACCGCGCGGCTCTCGCTCGGCATGCGCGACCTCTACGTCGCGGTGCTCGGGGATGGCAGCGGGACGTACTTCGTCGGCTACGTCGCGCCGCGAGGAACAAAGGTCGTCGTCACCGATGTCGACGGCACGCTGTCGTGGTCGGAGAACGCGATCGTCAAGACCGTCATCAAGCGTTCGCACGACATCGGCCATCGCCCGCACGCGCCCGAAGCGCTCGCGCAACTGCCGTATCCGATCGTCTACACGACCGCGCGCGGCGACGTGTTCATCGATATCACGCGGAGCTGGCTCGAGCGGCACGGCTTTCCGCGCGGCCTTCTGCGCCTCTCGCTCGGCGCGTTCGCGCGCCCGGGCGAAAGGGCGATCGCGTACAAGACGGCAACGCTGCAAGCGCTCCCCGTTTCGGTCGCTGCCGGCATCGGCAATCGCAAGAGCGACATCACCGCGTACGAGAGCATCGGCCTCGATGCGAAGCGCATCTTCATCCACCTGCCCGAATACGAAACCGAGGTGCGCAGAGATCTCGATGCGGGTAAGGCGATCGGCTTTGCCGATTACGCCGAGCTGCCGAAGCTCGTGCCGTCACCGTAGCGCGAGCGCCGAGCGCACGCCGAGCGCGATGCCGGCGAGCAAGAGCACGATCCACACGACGCGCGCGAATCGTTCCGTATCGAGCTTGTGGTGAATCCGCTCGCCGAAATAGAGGCCGGGTACGATCGCGAGCGCGATCACGCCGATCGCCTTGCCGACACTGCGATCGTACAGCCCGGCGCTCGCGAAGTTCGCGAGCAGCGCCGTGTTGAGCACGAGCCACAACACCGCGAGCGTCGCGCGGAACGCGCGCTTGTCGGCGAGTCGCCGCCGCACGACGTACACGATCATCGGACCGCCGGTGCCGAACAGGCCGTGTGCGATGCCGCCGAGGCCGAGCAAGCTATATCGAACCGCGGGCGCGAGTGACTTCTCCGCCGGTCGCGCGAGCTGGAGCACGGCGAGTCCGACGACGAACACTGCGAACACGAGTGCGAGCACCGTCTTCGCGGGTAAATGAAACAGCGCGAGCCCGACGGCGGCGCCGATGCCGACCGCCGGCGCGACCTCGACCGCCAGGAGCCGCCACGACACCGCGCGAAATCCGCGCGCGAAGAGCCAGCTCGACAGCACGAGGTTGAGGGGCACGAATGCCGGCAACAGCACGTCGAGCGGAACGAACTGCGCGCCGATGCTTGCCGCAAGCACCGTCCCGCCAAAGCCAATCGCCCCTTCCGTCGCAAAAGCCGCGAGCGCGACAACTCCGAGGATGACGAGCACGCCTTGATCGAGTACGAATGCGTTCATGACCGCGGCAGTCAGGCTCGAGAAGCTGTTGTATCGCACCGTGAAGGACACGTGCGAGAGCTACGAGCTTTTGCGCCCAAACGATCGCATCCTGGTCGCGATGTCGGGCGGCAAGGACAGCTACACGCTGTTCCACTTGCTCGGCAAGCTCATCCCGCGCCTGCCATTCCGGGTCGAGCTCGTGGCTGTTCACCTCGATCAGGTCCAGCCGAACTACGATGGCACGGGCCTCCACAAGTACATCGCCGCCAGCGGCTGGCCGTTCGAGATCCTGCGCGAGGACACCTACTCCGTCGTCACCGAACACCTCGACGATAAGTCCACCTACTGCTCGCTGTGCTCGCGTCTGCGCCGCGGCATCCTCTACACCGCGGCCGAGCGCCTCGGCTGCAACAAGCTCGCGCTCGGTCACCATCGCGACGATTCGCTCGAGACGTTCCTGCTCAACCTCTTCTACAGCGGCAAGCTGCAGGCGATGCCGGCGAGCTATCGCACCGACGATGGTCGCTTCGAGGTCATCCGGCCACTCATCGAATGCGGCGAGCGCGATATCGCCGAGCTCGCCGCGCACCTCGCGTTTCCGATCATCCCGTGCAACCTGTGCGGCTCGCAGGATGGCCTCAAGCGCGACGCGATGACGGCGCTCCTCGCCGAGCTCGAGAAGACGAACCCGCACGTGCGCGCGATCATGGCAAACGCTCTTCGCAACGTGCGGCCAACGCACCTGCTCGACCGTGAGGTCGCGCGCGCGTGGGCCGAGCGTGCCCCCGATCTTCGCCCGGCCGTGGCGCCCGCGCCGCGACGGCGCCACGCGGCGGCTGAACCCGTCTTCGCGGGCGGCAAGCTGCGCGTCGTCGAGTAACTGTCCGTCCGCTTGCGTTGTCGAAGAACTCTTCGTCCGCTTTGAATCGCCAAGGCGCCGCAGAGCCAAGGCGCCAGTAAGAGAGGGGTCGGGGACCGAACCCAAATCCAAGACACACGCACCAGTGAGCTTGCACCTATGATTTACGGTTGCACACTCTGGAGCTCGCTCCGACAATCCGTCGCACGATGAGCGCGGCCCTAACCCTTCTCTGACTGGCGCCTTGGCTCTGCGGCGCCTTGGCGATTTTCCCGAGACGGGGGACCGGGCGCGTTGGCGATTTTTCCGGGACGCGAAGGCGGCGCCTACAGGCGACCGGTCACCGCGAATGCGGGCACGAGCACGACCTCGCGGATATCGCTCTCGGGATTGAGCACGAGCTCGCCGCCGAGCTCGAGCGCCATCGCGATATGGCGGCTCATCACGTACTCGATGCCACCGGCTGCGCGTACCTGAAAACGCGCGCCGTCGGATGCGAAGATCGCCATGCCGGCAGCGGCACGCGGTCGGAATTGACCGCTGAGGAACGCGAAGCTCGCGCCGAGATAGCCACCGAATTTCGGCGGCGGCAGCGTCGCCATGCCTTCACTGACGAGACCGGGGCCAAGGAGCACGGCCGCATCGACCGCGAGCTGCTCGGTGAGATCGGCGGTGGCGCCGACGAGCACGGCACTACCGACGGCCGGGTACACGCTCACGTGAAGCACGGCGAGTGCGCCGAAGCGCGAGCGCGCCTTATCTTCTTCGAGCGGCTGCTCGAGGTCGGTGCCGCCGCGCTGGACCTCGATGATTTTCGGCTGCTCTTTCGGTAGCTCGACGAGCGTGAATACGACGGCCGCCTTTTCGCCGGCGGCGATCGACGCTGACTTCGTGTCGGGTTGGTAGCCGGTGCGGCGCGCTTGGACCTTGAACGCGCCGATTGGGACGCGCAAGAGCTTCGCGTGGGGCGCTGGGATCCACTCGTCGCCGAGTTGGATCTCGGCGTCGGGCGGCGTCACCGTGATCTCGAGACGGCCTACGTGCTTGTCGAGCTCGACGAGCTCGGTCGTGACCTGCGCCTTCTTGTTCGGGTCGGCATCGTTCGAGTCGAGGTATCGCTGATACGCGTTTGCGGCCTCGGCCTTGCGGTCGAGGAGCTTTAGCGTCGTGCCGATGTTGAGCAGAATCTTCGCGCTCGGAAACCGCGCGTATGCGTCTTTGAATACGGCGAGCGCGCCGAGGTAGTCCTTCGCGTCGAGCAGCTTCAAACCACTTTGCATCAGCGACTTCGCGTCGACCTTGTCGCCACTCGGCGGCGGTTGCGGCGCCGGCTGCGCGTGCGCGGCGTGCGCGCCGAGAAGGCCCGCAATCAAGAACGCGCTGGTGGTGCGAAGGCTCATGCGAATCGCGCGAATCAAATATCGGTCTCGATCAGGATGCCCGAGGAGCCCGACCCAGAGCCACTACTCGGCTTCCCGGCCGGCTTCGTCTTCGTCGGCTTCTTCGGCTTGCTCGGCCTCTCGGCTTTGGTCTCTGCCTTCTCGACCTTCGCCTCGGGCTTCTCGACCTTCGCCTCGGGCTTCTCGACCTTCGCCTCGGGCTTCTCGACGGGCGCCTCGACTTTGACCTCCGGCGTCGGTGCCGCTTCCGCCGGTGCCGGTGTCGGCGCGGCCGCTGGCGCTGGCGCTGCGGGAGCCGGCGTCGGTGCCGGCGCTGCGGGAGGCGTTGCAGCGGGAGCTGGCGCAGCAGGCTCGACCGCGGGCGTCGTCGTCTTCGTGGCGCCCGACGTCGTCATCATGAAGACCGTCGCAGCGCCGGCGATCGCGAGCGCGGCGCCAATGCCGACAAAGAGGCCCAGGCGCGAGCGCCGCACGCGCAGCACGGATTGGCTGGCTGCACCCGAGAGCGTCGTCGGTTGCATCGTGGTGTCGACGCTCGAGATCTGTTCCTGCGATGGCAGCGTTGCTGCGCTCGCTTCGGGCGCGTGACTTGGCAGCGACGGCGTGATCGGTGCCGGCGTGACCGCTGCCGGCGTAACCGGTGCCGGCGAGGCGCGCATCGGCGTCGTCATGCCCGGGTCTTGCCCGTACGCGATCGTGCGCGTCGAGGTCGGCGTCGCTGTCGTGATGAGTCCAAAGCCCTGCGCGATCTCGGAGAGCTGCTTGCCGAGTTCTTGCGCGGTCTGCGGGCGCTTCGCTGGATTCTTTTCGAGCAGCGACATGATCAGGTTGTCGGCCGCGGCGCTGATCCTCGCGCCGCACGTGGTCGGCCGCACCGGCTCGACGTAGAGGTGTGCGCCGATCAACTCGCCGGCACCCATGTTGTCGAATGGCGGTCGGCCGGCCACGCACTCGTAGAACATGCAGCCGATCGAATACAGGTCTGCGCGCGCATCGACCTCGCCGGTGCCTTTGCATTGCTCCGGCGACATATAGGTCGGCGTGCCCATCACCGCGCCCGTCTTCGTCGCGTTGCTCGGGCCGGTCAGCCCGACGTTGAGCTTCGCGATGCCGAAGTCGAGAATCTTCGGACGCTCGCCCGTCGGCGCGTCGGGATCGGGGCACAAGAAAATGTTGTCGGGCTTGAGGTCGCGATGGACGATGCCCTTCGCGTGCGCCGCCGCGAGCGCGCTGCACACGCCGCGCATCAGCATTGCGGCCTCGCCTTCGGGAATGATCGATACGCGATTGAGGCGGCGCGCCATCGATTCGCCCTCGAGAAACTCCATCACGATGTAGCCATCGCCGTTCGGCAGATAGCCGAAGTCGAACATCTCGACGATGCCCGGATGTTTGATCTGCGTTGTCGCCTTCGCTTCGTTGAAGAAGCGCTGCACGACTTCGCGGTTACTGCGCAGCTCGGGATGCAGCACCTTGACGGCGACGAGCTTGCCGATCAGTGCGTGCTCGGCCTTGTACACCGTGCCCATGCCACCGATGCTCAGCTTCGCAGTGATGCGGTAGCTGCCTACCGACGTCCCGATCATCTAGACGACGATCTTAGCCGACTGCGAGCGCTCGGTCCCGCCCGGACCAGCTCCTACACGAGCCTACTGGCAGAATCCGGTGGAGAACGCGGCCACTTCGTTTTGCGGATTTTGATTAGGGCATGTCGTTGCCGGCGCCTGGCTCGTCGTCGAGGCAATCGATGCCGACAGCGTGCACGCTCCCGACGCCGATTGGCAGCTATTGGCCCACGCGCACATGCAGTCGCTCGGGTCATTCGTTCCGTTGAGGCCCAAGCCCCAACCGATCGTGCCGATCGCGAGATCTTGCGCGTACGAGACGTTCGGCGCATCGGAGATCCAACCGACGTCACTCTTCACGCCATCACCGCAGTCGTGCTCGTTCGTCGCGTAGCTGTAGACCGTGCCGACGAGGTTTGCATCGCCGCCAAACACGATCATCACGTACGGCCCGCTCGTCGGTCGCGTCGTGACGACGTTGATCGGTCTGCCGGTGAGTCGCGCTTTGACACCGACGGTGATCGTCTGGATGTACGTCGCGCGATTTGCGTCGCCGTTCAGATACGGCGGCACCGCCGCACTCGCGTTGCTCATCCAGCTCACGCGATTCTGCGTCGCATCGCTCGGCGCGCCGCGCGTCAGCGTCACGCCGTCGAAGTTGAGAAACACTTGGCGACCGTTCGCGCAGAGCGCTGTCGATCCGCCATCGGGATTGCCGACGCTGCCATCACCGCCTCCGCCGCCTCCGCCGCCTCCACCTCCGCCCCCACCACCGTCGACACCGCTATGTTGATCACCTGCGTCGCCGAGCTGCGCGCCGCACCCGACACACCACACGGCGAGCAAAAAGATCCTCACGAGTTGCATCCTAGCTCCTGTAACTACGCTGCAACACTGGGATTGCTTCCCCCGCACTGGGGCAGTAGTCACCAGCTAGCCGAGCCGCTCGCGGATGACTTGGTTGACCTGTGCGGCGTCGGCGCCCGGCGCGGTTTTCATGACCTGACCGACGAAGAACCCGAGAAGGCCCGTCTTACCGGCCTTGTACTGCGCGGCTTTGTCGGGGTTCGCCGCGATCACGGCGTCGACAGCTGACCCCAGATCGATCGGGCTGGTGGGCGCGATTGCCAGGTCGCCGGCACGCTTGCCGGTCGCGATCATCTCGGCCAGGACGCCCTTGGCCATGGCGGGGGTAAGCCGCCCCTGGTCGAGCATCTCGACGAGCTCTGCGAACCGCGCTGCGTCGAGCGCTGCATCGGCGAGCTCCTTGCCGGCGAGCGCGCGCGGCAATTCGTTGATGATCCACTTCGCGACAAGAGCTGCCTTGCCGGTCGCTGTCGCGGTGTCGACGAACAAGCTCGCGGTCGCGCGATCTCCCGAAACCAGATCCGCTTGTTGTGCCGGCAGCCCGAGGCTCTGCGCTTTTTCGTACGCGACAGCAAGCTCGGGATCGCGAGCGCGCGCTTCGGCGCGGTACTCCGCCGGCGATTTGCTCTTCGGCCGCGTCGCGGCTTTGACGTTCTCCTTGCGCTCGGCGGGTGCCGCCGCGACCGCAGCGTGCGCTTCTTCGCGCAGCGAGATGATCTTGTTGAGCACCAGCGCACCTGGCTTCGCCTCTTCATCGACGACGAAATATCCGACGCGCTCGAGCTGCCAGCGCGAGCCGACGCTCGCATTCGCCATCGATTGTTCGAGCCGCGCCTCTACGACCTCGAGCGAGTTGCGATCGAGATGCACGAGAAAATCGCCGCCGCCTTCTTCGGGGCGCGGCACCTTGAACAAGCGCTCGTAGAGCCGCACCTCCGCGGGAACGCTCGTCGCCGCATCGACCCAATGGATCACGCCGGCGCCCTTCGCGTTCTCGACGACGTGCGCGCGCACCTTCGTCGCGTTGCCCGCGGCGTCGCGCGCGACGACCTCATCGGCGACGATGCAATACGCGTGGCGCAGGCGCACCGTGCGACCAGGCGCGAGCCGCTTGTAGTCGGCAGGCGGTGCCTCGCTCCAGTCATCGCGATCGATGTAGATGCGATTGCCGATCGGCAGCGGCCGCGCGCCCGGCTTGCCGATATCGGGCGGAAAGAACGGCGCGTCGGTCATCGTCGCGCCGATGTCGCCCGTCACCTCGACCTCGATCGGCCGCAGCACACCGAGCACGCGCGGCGCGGTGCGATTGAGATCATCGCGCACGCAATACTCGAGCTTGCCGATATCGACCATCGAGTTCGCCTTCGCGACGCCGATCATGTCGCAGAACGTCCGGATCGCTTCGGGGCTGTATCCGCGCCGTCGCAACGCAGCGAGCGTCGGCATGCGCGGATCATCCCAACCACGCACGTGGCCATCCTCGACGAGCTGGCGCAGTTTGCGCTTGCTCATCACCGTGTATTCGAGCGCGAGTCGCGCGAACTCGTATTGCCGCGGTCGCGGAGTCCACGGGCCGGTGTTCTCGATCACCCAATCGTAGAGCTCGCGATTGTTCTCGAACTCGAGCGTGCAGATCGAGTGCGTGATGCCTTCGATCGCATCCTCGAGCGGATGCGCGTAGTCGTACATCGGATAGATGCACCACTGATCGCCGGTGCGGTGATGATGCGCGTGACGAATGCGATAGAGCAGCGGATCGCGCATCTTCATGTTCGCGCTCGCCATGTCGATCTTCGCGCGCAGCGTGCTAGCACCATCGGGAAACTCACCGGCCTTCATGCGCCGCAGCAGATCCAAATTCTCGTCGACACTGCGCTCGCGATACGGGCTCGGCCGCCCGGGCTCGCTGAGCGTGCCGCGATAGTCTTTGATCTCGTCATCGTTCAAATCGCAAACGTACGCTTTGCCCTCGCGCACGAGCCGCTCGGCGAGCTCGTACATCTTCGGGAAGTAATCGGCCGAGAACAGCACGGCCGTCGGCGCGAAGCCGAGCCATCGCACATCGCGCTCGATCGATTCCACGTATTCGACATCTTCCTTCGTTGGATTCGTATCGTCGTACCGCAGGTTGCACGTGCCGCCGTAATCGCGCGCGACGCCGAAGTCGACGCAGATCGCCTTCGCGTGACCGATGTGCAGATAGCCGTTCGGCTCAGGAGGAAACCGCGTCGCGACCTGCTTGTGTCTGCCGGTGCGAAGGTCCTCGTCGATGATGTCGCGGATGAAGTCGTTGCGCTCGGACGCCATGCGGTGCGCAGTCTACCCTGCGATCAGCGATGCAGCAGCGAATACACGATGATCGTTATCAGCGAGCCGGCGATGGTCTTTACGAAGCCCATCCCCTCGTCGGGGACGCCGAGAGGAACCGTCGTCGGGTGCTCGCTGCCGATCCAAACGTTGAACGCTTTGTCGGAGCCGTTCGCCGCCATCACGACCTCCGCCGTGCCGACCGGCACGCCATCGATCACGACGTGCTTCGTGTGCGCATCGTCGACGACCAGGAGGCCGTTGATCGCGACGGTGACACCTGAAGCAGGACGAGCCATCGTGAGGACGAGCGTGCCGGTCGGCTGGTCGGGCAAAGACGCGTATCTCGCGCGCACGTCGTGAGCACAACCGAGGAGAACAACGAGCCACAACCATTTCACGTGTGCTCTGACGAGCGCTGGCGGCGGAAGGGTTGCTCGGGTAGCTTCGGGCGCGAAAACAATGGCGCGCATCAACGAGCATTACGCGAAGCTTCCTGCCAGCTACCTGTTTCCAGAGATCGGGCGCCGCGTGCGCGCGTATCAAGCCGCACATTCCGATGCAAACGTGATCCGACTCGGCATCGGCGATGTGACCGAGCCACTCGCGCCCGCGATCGTCGAAGCGATGCACGCCGCCGTCGAGGAAATGGGCAAGCGTGAAACGTTTCGCGGCTATGGCCCCGAGCAGGGCTATGACTTTCTCGTCGAAGCAATTCGCCAGCACGACTACGCAGCACGCGGTGTCGACATCGCGGCCGACGAGATCTTCGTCAGCGATGGCAGCAAGTGTGACAGCGGCAACGTTCAGGAGATCTTCGCGAGCGCGGCGCGCATCGCGATCACCGATCCGGTGTACCCGGTCTACGTCGATTCGAACGTGATGGCGGGGCGCACCGGTGCCGCGGGCAGCGATGGCCGCTACAGCGGGCTCGTCTATCTCGTCGGCAACGAAGCCAACGGCTTTCAACCAGACCCGCCGGCCGAGACCGTCGACATCGTCTACTTGTGCTCGCCGAACAATCCGACGGGCACCGTCGCGACGCGCGCACAGCTCGAGCGCTGGGTCGCGTGGGCGCGCGAGAAGGAAGCGGTGATCCTCTTCGACGCCGCATACGAGGGGTACATCTCGGATCCGGCGCTTCCACGCTCGATCTATGAAATTCCGGGCGCGAAGGAATGCGCGCTCGAGCTGCGCAGCTTCTCGAAGCGCGCCGGCTTCACCGGTGTGCGCTGCGCGTTCATGGTCGTGCCGAAAGCCGTGACTGGCGTCGATCCGTCCGGCAAGCGCGTGTCGCTCAACGCGCTGTGGGCGCGCCGCCACACCACGAAGTTCAACGGCGCGTCGTACATCGTGCAGCGCGGTGCGGCAGCCGCATATTCGACGGCTGGCCTCGCACAGACGAACGCGCAGATCGCGTTTTATATGGAGAACGCGCGACTGCTTCGCGAGGGGCTGACCGCCGCGGGCTTCACGATCTACGGTGGCGTGCACGCGCCGTATCTATGGATCCGGACGACGGGTGGCGCGACGTCGTGGCAGTTCTTCGATCAGTTGCTCGAAAAGGCGCAGGTCGTCGGCACGCCGGGCGCGGGGTTCGGGCCGGCAGGCGAGGGCTACTTCCGATTGTCGGCGTTTAACTCGCGCGCGAACATCGAAGAAGCGATCGCCCGGATCCGCAAAGCGTTCGGGTAGACTGTCGTCGTGCGATTCGTATTTCTCGTGCTTGTCGCGTGCGGCGGCGGCGACGACGGTGGCAACACCGGCGGCAGCTCCGCGCATGAATTCTGCGTGAGCGAGACAAATCGCTATCGCGCGATGGCCGGCAAACCAGCGCTCGCGCGATCCAGCGAGATCGAGGCGTACGCCGACGAAGGCGCGATGATCGACTTCGCGAGCTCACCACACAATCACTTCTCTTCGACGAGCGGTGGCGGTATCGCGTTCGCGGAGAACGAGTGTCCGCAGCAGGGCAACTGGCAGCTGCCGCCGGGCGGCGACGTTAGCGCTGTCGTCGGTGATTGCATCCGCGCGTTCTATTCCGAAGGCGCAAACGGCGGGCACTACATGAACCTGATGGGCGCGTACGGCAAGGTCGGCTGCGGTATCTACTCCGAGGACACGCGCATCACGATCGTGCAGGACTTTGGCCTTTGATGCAGTGGTCGCTCGAACACGGCATGATGGTGCGCCGCGTGGGCCGCGGGCCGCGCATCGTGTGGATCCACGGCCTCGGCGAATCGTCGGTGAGCTTCGAGCCCATCATCGCGCGCATGCCCGCGTTCGAGCATGTCCTCGTCGATCTGCCGGGCTACGGGCGCTCGCCGTGGCCCGACACCGCACTCGGCATCGACGAGACCGCGGATCACCTCGCGCGCTGGCTCCCGCCTGACGCGACGCTCGTCGGTCACTCGATGGGTGGCGTGCTCGCGACATTCGTCGCCGAGCGCAACACCACCGTGCGCGCGGTCGTCGACATCGACGGCAATCTGTCCCGCGGCGACTGCACGTTCAGCAGCCGCGTGCTTCCGCACTCGGTCGATGACTTCCGCGCCCGCGGCTTCGCAGAGCTTCGCGCACAGATCTACGCCGACGGCGCGACGAGCGCGGCACTGCGCGGCTACTTCGCCGCGCTGATGTTCGCGTCGCCCGATGCGTATTTCCGGCAATCGCACGACCTCGTCTCGCTTTGCCTCTCCGATCAGCTCGCGCCGCGCCTCGCCGCGCTCCGCGTGCCGACGCTATTCATCGCCGGTGGCATGCCCGAGGGCATCAGCGCCGAGAGTCGCACGCTGCTCGATCATCATCGGATTCGCTGGCTCTCGCTCGAGCCATCGGGGCACTGGGTCTACGTCGATCAGCCGGAGCGCTTCGCGGCGGAGCTTGCCGGGTTCGTCACGGAAGTCGGCCCCACAGCGTCATCCAACGCTTGACGTCGCGCGGCGCGAGGCCATAGCGATCGGGCGCGATCTTGTAGCGCGCGAGCAACCGCTTCGGAAGCCGGTACCCGCGCAGCGGCCCGCCGTCGTACATCGGCATCGCCTCACGCATGAACGGAAACCGCAGCGAGCCGAGGAACGTCCCCGCACGGATCGCGTCGCTAATCAGGCGCAGGATCACGTGCGTCTCGTCGGTCGTCCACGAGTTCGCGCTCTGTACGCGCTCGAGCGAGCACGACAGCCGCTCGTGACCTTCACGCATCACCGTCAGCGTGCGGTCGCGATACGTCACGGTGTAGTGCCGACCGGCGTGCTGCGTCGAGAAGCTCGGCGGCTGCGAGCCGTAGCCATAGAACGCGAGCATCGGCTCGTCGGGAAGCGCGCGCGGAAAGCTGTACTCCGCTGCGAGCAGCAGGTAGCGCAGCAGCGTCTCGGGATCGCCGATGCGCGTCGTGCGCTCGAGCAGATCGAGCGCGATCAGCTCTCCGCGCAGATCGCCGGCGTCCTGCAGCAGATCCGCGAGCACGAGCTGTGACATGTGGTCGTGCGGCGCGGCCGCGATCACGTTCTGCAGTGCGATCGCGTGCGGGTTATGGGCGATGTCGTCCGCCTCCATGGCCGCGCAGTGTGACCGACGCCGCCGTTACGGCAAGGCGACCTCGACCTCGCCGCCGGGGACCAGTTCACATGTGCGATCCGCCCCGAGGGTTCGCTTGTGATCCGGCGGCGACCACCAGCGACCACCACAGGCGCATCTATAGATCATAGTATCGTTCGCGCAGTGAAAGCCGTCGCGATCGTGAACGGCAACGCACGCCGGTTATCTCGACGCTTGCGCGCGCGCCTCGAGCGCACGTTGCCGGGCGGTGTGCGTTTCACAGACTCGCTCGAAGATGCCCGTTCGACCATCCGCGCCGAGGTTCGACGCGGCGTCGACCTACTCGTGCTCGGCGGCGGCGACGGCACCGTCGTCATGGGCCTGACGCTGATCGGCGAGGCATGCCGCGCGCGCGGGCGCAGCGAGCCGGCGATCGGCATCTTGCGGCTTGGCTCGGGCAACGCGATCGCCGACACGGTCGGCGCGAGCGACGACGTTGATGAAGATCTCGCGCGCCTCGTGCGCGGCGCCGGCCAGCGCCGCGAGGTACCGCTGATCGAAACGCTCGGCGTGCGCGCGCCGTTCGTCGGCATGGGCGTCGATGCGCTGCTGCCGGAGGATCACGCAGCGATCGATCGCGTCGTCGAGCGCATGCCCGTCGCGCGTCGACTGATCGGCGGTGCGTCCCGCTACGCGCTGTCGGTCGCGTTGCGATCGGTGCCGCGATTTGCAGCGGGCGCGAGACCGAACGCGATCGTCACGAACCTCGGCTCGCCGGCAATCGAGATGCGGCGCACCGGGCCGACAGGTCGCGAAGAGCCCGCCGGCGAAGTGATCTGGCAAGGGACCTGTACGTTAGTTGCCGGCGCGACGATTCCATTCTTCGGATTTGGATTAAAGATGTTTGCATTCGCGAATGCGAGTAATGGGAAGTTCCAACTACGGTGTGGCGATGCCGGTTTGTTCGAGATCATGCGCAACGCGCCGGCCGCATTTCGCGGCGAATACTTCTCCGAGCACGTGCGCGATTTCATGTGCGATCGCGTTTCGATCGCGCTCGATCAGGATGCCGCGATCGAAGCAGGCGGCGAGCTGTTGGGTCGGCAGAGCCAGGTGGAGCTCGCGATCACGCCTCCGATCACGATGGTCGCGTTGGAAAATCCTCCACGATGACGGAACCGGAATCGCTGCGCACCATTATTAATTTCCTCGAGAAAAGGTTTGACAGATCGTTCGCGCACGGTTATTCGTCTCATTGTTCGGAGTTCATGCCGTGAAAGAACGTCTACATAATCAAGTCGGAGCCGCGAAGGCCGCGGCGACGTCCACGCGCCCAATGGTGCGGTGGTCGGTCGTCCGTACCTTTAGCCGCTACTGCCTTGATACGGGTACCTACGGAGGCTCTTTCCACGAATGACGTGAACCACACGTCACCTCGTGACGAAAGGGCCGCCAGGGAAACCGGGCGGCCCTTCGACGTTTCGGACTACGAAAAATAAGATTTTGCGACTCGCGATCTGAATAGCAGATCTCGAATCGCGAAGAGTGCGCCCGCGTGAAAAGCGGATGCACTGCGGCCCGAGGTGCGCCCTGCGCACGGCGGGTGATCTCTGACAACCGAAGATGATGACGATGATCTGCGTGGTGCGTACAGACGCACCACGCTCGTAACCCACTCTTGCGCATGTGGTCTGCGCGCTCAGCTGAAGCCTGAGAGGTTCTGGTTCGATTCCAGAGGGTGGGACCGCTTCATGGGCTGGTAGCAAAATCGGATTGCAGCAGGTTCTTACCCCGCAGACGTTGGTTCGAATCCAACCCACCCCACGAGAGAGTCACCGGACGTAGCAGCAATGCGCCCACGGTGACTCGCAAAACAGGTGCGCACGACGCACCGCCAAGCAGGTGAGTCCAGGTGACAGGTCGGTGCGCCACACCAACCCAGGCCGGTTCGACTCCGGTCGCCTGCTCCATCTCGCGCCGATCCGTTGTTTGCTCCCCCCGGTTCGCAACGGCTCCTACGCGCGAGACTTTTGCCCGCGTAGCACAACGGTAGTGTGCCGGTTTCGTAAACCGCGCGATGGAAGTTCAAGTCTTCTCGTGGGCTCGAGTGTCTTAGGTGAGTCATGACGGCGAGGCTGCCGTCTGACTGCAAAAGGTCGTCCCGTGTCAATTCGACGCTGGCGTCGGCGAGCGTCGAAGGCAAGGCCTCGCCGCACTCACACACTTCTTCACCGAGAAAGGGTTCGCCATGTTCGATGATGACTGGTCACGCCTCGAACGTTTTCTCCTGCTCGGTACCGATGGCGGCACGTACTACGTCGACGACCAACCGTTGACGAAACAAAGCGCCGCCTGCGTCGCGCGGTGTATCGCCGCCGACGGACTTCGTTCCATCGACCGGATCGTTGCTGCTTCTGAAACGGGACGTGCGCCCAAGAACGATCCGGCGATCTTTTCTCTCGCGATGGCCGCCAAGCTCGGCGATGAGGCCACGCGACGCGCCGCGTACGCTGCATTGCCAACGGTGTGCCGCATCGGCGAGCACCTGATGCACTTCGCAGCGTGCGCGCAGGGCTTTGGCGGTTGGGGGCGAGGCATGCGCCGCGCAGTCGGTGCGTGGTTCAACGAAAGGCCCGCCGCCGAGCTCGCGCTGCAGCTCGCGACGTATCAGTCGCGCGATGGTTGGTCGAATCGCGATTTGCTTCGCCTCGCGCATCCGCGCGCGGCATCGCGATCCCACGACAGGCTGTTTGCGTGGAGTGTTACCGGCAAGCTGCCGGAAGGCGCGAAAGACGACGCGGCACT
>Ga0070698_100000571_pt1 | contig 39537 bp, 36 predicted proteins | sample KBSK1502metaG_FD_65477 | JGI IMG/M metagenome (GOLD analysis project Ga0070698, IMG submission 65477) | Corn, switchgrass and miscanthus rhizosphere microbial communities from Kellogg Biological Station, Michigan, USA - KBS K1-50-2 metaG | ecosystem: Host-associated > Plants > Roots >...
CCCCGTAAAAGGTAAAGCAGAGTTAGGAAGGCTCCCAGTAGGAATGGAAAGATCAGTTGGGTAGTCCAGCCAACTATTCCAGCATGGGCAATTCCGAAAAAGAACAGGGCGAGGAGACCGGCTACCCACCGATCTTTGGTAAACCGGGCAAGAACTTCAATCCCATAACCGCGAAAAAGAAACTCTTCGCAGATACCAGCGGTACCGACTAACAGAATGCGAATTGGCAGATGCAAACTGGAAAGCTGATTTACGGCTGATCGTGAGTTTTCGGCGCCAGGAAACAACTTGGCGACTAATCCTACTGAGACCACGGAAATCATCAGCACAATGGCCATGACCAGCCAATCCATGAGCCGAGGAACGCGCATTCCTAGGTCGCGAAAACCAAGTCCCAGTCCGCGAAACGCAATCAAAGCCACGACCAGGGTAGCGAACCATTGAAGCGCTATGCCCCTCCAGGCTCGTGCTGAAAGCTCTCGCGGAACCAGACCAGGGATCGATTCGAGCAAAATAAAGCCAAACGCCAGCGCCAACCCAATCCCGGCCAGTAGGCGTTGCTGCGGAGTCCAAGCGATGCTGCCGACCATTTTTCTGCCCATAACGTTTTCTAGCGCGTAGTGCGGAAGCTTACCATCCCCGATCAATAGGTTAACTCCTGCTTGCGGCCAGAAAGGTTTGAGGGATCGATCGTCCCTCGGGAAGCGTCGCCTCTGAGGAGTGCTAACCCAGCACTTCGTGCTGGGCTACTGTCACCGCATCCTTCCGGAGAGGCTCGGCTATTTGCTATGCCAACCTGCTCACTCCTTCTGTGCGACGCCAGGTTCGAATTTCTCCAACTCGGCGAATACGTATCCGACAAAGATATCCGCTTCAACTCGCAGCGGGATTCGATAGTTATCGTCTGAAATCCATCCCCGACCACTCCTGAAACGTTTATAGGTCTTGAGCTGTAAATGTTGATCGATCGATTTGAAATTCAGATTAACTCTGATCGCATCGCGGTCAGTGTCGCCGATTCGAATCTTTTCTCGTCCAGCTACCTGAAGTGTAGCCAGGTAAGCGGCATTATTTGCGTAGACAACCATCACTTCTTTCTCGCCCTCGGTGAGGGGCTGGCTCCGCAGCCAGAAGTAAGCCGTCTCAAAACTAAATATCGGCGCAAATTCTATCGTTCGCGCTTTGGGCGGCTCTTTTGCTGGAGTAACATCCCGCACACTGGTGGTTTCCTTGGAACTGAAATCAATTGTTGTTTTGACATCTTGGGACGCATACTTTTCGTCCTGGACCACACGCGTCGGTAAGAGCGTCGAGCGATGCGAAAGACATTCATGATCGAGGTCTAACCGGAAGAGGGCACGTGCCAATCCGACGGTTCCGCCGTTGGCTTTGGTTTTCACCACATCGCCCTCCCGCGTCAGGTGAACGTCAGCTTCCGCCGCAGTAATGCCGCTCCAACCAAAACGGTAGGTGAGACGGGCGTTGGGTGGGAACGGAAAATCTCCGGGCCCTTTGCCGGTCGTTACGGAATCGGCCCACGGCGGCGTCTCCAGTGCCCAACTCACCGACAGGGAAATAACGAAGTAAAATGGAAGGAGGATTTTCATTTGGGTATGATGCGCTCGATGCTCTGAGTATGAATCCAACCGCTCAAGCCACTATCTAGACGGCAAAAGGTCCAGTCACCCCGTTCCGTTAACAATTTCAGTTCCTGGCCGGCACCCAGTGTCACCACTATGCGCGAACTAGCCGCCGGGCCGAATCGAACATCCGAACTTTGATCGACTACTACCGCAAGATTCGGATCTTTCATTCCTTCGCCGACCCAGAGAGTCACTGCCAGACTTAAGACGAAAATCGGCGCAAAAACTAGCAACGCGATTTTGCCGGCAGTACGAAGGCGCTGACTGGCTGCCCACAACAATGCCGCAATTGCGGTGAGCCAAAAAAGGATAGCAGTTAAGGCGAACCAAAAATCGGAACGCAGCCTTAGCCATTGATAAAAAGGATGCTCTTCGGCGTTGCCAATCGAATGAAGGACGGAGTCCAGATTTCGTTGAGCCGGAGTAAAGTTTGGGTCCGAGACTAATGAACGGCGGAAATTAAGGATCGCTCGCCCTTGCTCTCCGTCCTTCAGCCAGATGTTGCCAAGATTATAAAAAAGCTCCGGAGCCGTCGCGCCGGCGGAGATCAGCTGTAAATAGTTGGCTCTCGCTTCTTCGTACTTTCCTTCGCGGTAGGCCTGATTCCCTTTCTCCAGCGTGACCAATTCGGCGCCTCCGCTAACCGAGTACGCGACTAAAATCCAGGCGCTGGCCGCAATCAATGCGCGTTTTATGACGCCTTTTCCCATGCGTCGATCAATTCTTTGATTTCCGTGCGCTCGGCCGAAGAAAGCGTATACGCCTGGTGAGCGTACACGCAGTTCGCCCGTTTCTCGATCACTCGACTCAAACCATTACGGAGATCTTCCGGTACCTGCTTTTGTTGCAGCGCGTCTTCCACCGTGATGTGGCGAAGTGCCCCCTTGGCGCGGACGAGTTGATCAAGCTGAATGAGACGGACGGCCGCGGAGAGTGCGACTTCGGCTTTGGGAGAGTCGAGTTTTCGCCGCTGGCTGCGTCGATCGGCTAAGAACGTTCGCAGCGGTGCCCGCTCTTGTAACCACCGCTTTCCCCAATAGTTGATAGCTAAACCAACCACGATCGCGGCCGGAATGAGTTGGATTAACCAAAAACCGGAATCTCGGCTGACCGGCTCAAATGAGCCCCTTGTTTCGCCTTTGGCCACGAGGTCGGTCAAACCCGAATTAGGGTTCCGTGAGGGACTTGTCGATTGGGAAAGGTTTGGGTTTTGCGGCGGACTTGGCTGCGATAGTTGCTGACCCTCCACATTGATTTCTTTGGGAGCAAGATCCAACGTCACATACTTTTCCTGCTCCGGATCAAAATAGGAGAAACTTGCCGCCGGAGTTTCGTGAACCGGTGCACTGGCCACGATTGGATAATGGAAGGTCTTGACTGCGATTAGGCCGATGTCGTCCTGCTCCTCAATTTCGGAGGTTACCTGATGTATGCGCCAAACGGGGGTCGCAGCCAGGACCGGTGCCTGAACTCGATCGAAGTTGCCGTTTCCGGAAATCTGGAACCGCAGGTCGAGCGGATCGCCAACGCCGGCGTGAGTCGGCTGAATCGATCCCGTCATCGTAAATGTTCCGACCGCCCCGTTGAAGTTCCCCGGACGACCCTCGGTCGGTAGAGCCTTGATTTGAATCGTCGCGCCGTTGGTCGCGATCGACGCTTCTTTCCGTTCGTATCCGCTGAAGCCATTACTGAATGGTGACTGATCGAAGTCATCATCAAAACCGGGCGGAGTGTTTCGTAGCACCGGAACATGTAACAGAAATTCTTGGTTGGCTGAGCGAAGATCCAGTTGTCCGGCGCGGACTCCGGTTATGGCGGTCTTGTAGATAAGTACTCGATACCAGCGGCCATTCATCTGGACCTCTTTCTCGGCCGGATCCGGGTACTTAGCGGTTACAAACCCATCTCCATCTATGATCGGAAGCTGTCCCTGCGGGTATGGCTGATACCAGATTCGACGGTCAAAATAATATCGAAGTTCCACCGGCACCGGTTCGCCGACGTAAGCGGAATCTTTCGGAACAACCAACTCACCAAAATATGACTTGTTCGGTTCGGCCGGTTTATTCGGTTCCTCTTTAAGGACGGTTAGCGTTAAAGGCGCACTTTGAATTTCCCGGCCGTTGAGATTCAGTTTCACCGGCGGAATCGAAAATGTACCCTCCCGCTGCGGAGTGATCACGTATGTGAAATTCACGCTGAACGTGGTGTCGCCTTTCAACGTCTGCATTCGCGTCGATTGGCTGGCAAATCGAATTGAAAGGCCATCGGCCGAAATATTTGGAGGCTCTGCCATTCTGACGTTTCGGACTTCTACTTGCAACTGAACCGGTTGGGCGACGGTAGTATGGTCGCTGGACAAAGTAGCTTGGACCTTTGATTCACCGGGATCGGTCCGGGCGACGACGCAAAGCAGGAAAAGAAGAGCCAACTTCATCTCACCAATCCTTGAGCACTGGTCGATCAGTTTTTTTGCGTCGAGACAGATCAACGCGGTCCTCGTCGTCTCGGAACGAATCGAGCAATCCGTTCGCTTCCTCCGGAGTCATCTTCTGCCCACTCGGCATCTCACTCTCCGGTTTCTCTTTGGTCGAGTCGTTCGGTTCGATTGCACGTAAATCTCCTTGCTTCTTCTTTTCTGGGCCGGAATCCGCATCCGGGGGAGGCGTTTGGCCGTTTCTGGATCGATCCTGAGAAGGATCAGACCCTTGGTTTGATTGCTGGCCGCTATTTCCTTGCGATTGGCCCTGTCCGGACGGAGAGCCCTTTGATTGTTGTTTCCCGGTCGAGCTGCGCGCTCCTCCTTGCTGTTGCTTTCGTTTTTTCAGTTCTTCAATACGACGTTTCACCAGAGCTAGATTCTTTTTTGCCGCCTCGTCATTTGGATCGATCGCCAGCGCTTGTTCATACGAGTATTGCGCGTCTCGATAACTGGTCAGCTGCCGCTCAATATCTTCCTGCCAATCGCCCTCTTTAAAAAGAGCGTTTCCACCATTGTAGTAGGCCCTCTCGCGAAGACTCGCATTAGGACTTTGCAAGACCTCAGAAAAATTCTCGAAGGCCTGGTCATACTTTCCCATTCGGTAGGCGGCAGTGCCGGCATTGAAATTTAGTACCGGATCGTGCGGTGAGCGCTCCAACTCCTGTCGCCACTGCCGCAGGGCCTCATTGTAATCTCCTTGTTGATACAGATCGAAAGCGCTAGATGCCTTGGCCAATGTGCCAGTGCCGAATGCGAAAATGAACAATGATGCGACCGCCGCCTTTTGGAATCGCTGACGTTCACTCAGAATCGAAGAAATCACCAGCAAGAGCAACCCAAAGGCAAGAGGCCAACGATAGCGTTCGATCGGGATGCGGAACGTGCGTTGGCCAAATCTAGACTCACCCAGGTGATTGATGCCGTCGCGAACCAGACGCGAAACTGTGTCCGGTTGCAGTCGGAGGTAAAAACCACCGGTCGCTTGGGCAATGCCTTTCAGGCGGGCCTCGTCCAGTTTGGTTCTCACGACCTTTCCGCTACTGTCACGGAGCAGCTGACCATTTGGCAACGGAATCGTCGCTCCGTCCGGAGAACCGATGCCAAGGGTGAAAATTCGAATTCCGTTCTTGGCGGCCCGTTCTGCTTCCGCAACGCCGTCTTCGTCGAGTTCCTCACCGTCCGTGATCAGAACCAAAGCTTTGTAGCTCTCGCCGTTCCGGCCAAGAATTAGTTCGCCGGCTCGGATGGCCGCGGCAATGTCAGTACCGCCGCGGGCAACCGTGTTGGTATTGAGCTCGTTGAGGGTGCCGATCACTGTGTCGTAATCAATCGTGAGTGGAGCTTCAACCTGGGCTTCGCCAGCAAATGCCAGCAGCCCGAATCGATCGCCCGGCATTGACTCAATCAAATCTTCGGCCGCCAATTTGGCGCGGGCCAGTCGACTAGGCGATAGGTCGCTACTGAGCATACTTTTCGAAGTGTCTATCGCCAGGAGAATATCGCGTCCTCGAAAATTCTGAGTTTCCTGCACCTCGCCCCATTGCGGCTGGGCCAGCGCGAACACAAAACAAGCCAAAGCGATAAGGAAAAGAACGCGCCGCCAGAGCCGGAGACGCTGGTCAACCGTGTCAGTCAAAGAGGGTAACAACCTGGAAGCGACAATTCGTTCGAGGCGTTGGCGCACGAGCCGATCGCCTCGGCCCATTAGAATAGCCGCCACTGGTACCAGGATAAGAAGCAGCAACGCAAACGGCTGGCCAAAACTCATGGTGCGCTCCTCCAAATAGTTTCTCCCAAAATAGTGCCGACCCCCAGCAGAACGACTCCCGCTCCGATCAGCCAGAAAAAGTAATCCTGATAATGTTGAATCTGGCGAACATCCATTTCGGTCTTCTCCAAACGATTGATCGCGCTGAAAATCGCTTCCATACCTCGGGTATCAGTCGCTCGGAAGAATTGACCATGGCCAATCTCTGCAATTCTTCTGCAGGTGTCCTCCTGAAACGGCATGTATTCCTCAGTATAGAATTTGTTTCCGAAGCGATCAGTTTCCGGAAAGGGCACCAATCCATTTGTTCCCGTACCAATCGTGTAAATTCTGATTCCGACCGCAGCGGCTGCCTCTGCGGCAGTGTATGGAGGAACGGAGCCGGCGTTGTTGTCACCATCGGTCAATAAAACGATAACTCGGCTCTTGGCTTTGCGATCCCGCAGTCGGTTGGCAGCGCTCACCAGTGCGGACCCGATTGCCGTGCCATCCTCGGTGAGGCCAACCTGCAAGCGGCTGAGATTCGAGAGCAGCCAGGTGTGATCCAGCGTAAGCGGACTGACCAGAAACGGACGACCAGCAAACGCAATAACTCCGATTCGATCGTTCGGGCGACCTTCAATGAACCGTTCAGTCACTTGTTTGACCACATCGATTCGACTGGCTCGCTCTCCCCCGATCGTAAAATCTTCCGATAACATCGAACGAGACACGTCCAGCAAGAGCATGACATCAATGCCGCTGGCGTGAATCTGGGAGCTGGTACTTCCGAACTGCGGACGGGCCAAACCAAAGATGAGGCTGAGAATAGCGGTATAAAAAAGTGTCTTTTGGATGAGAACTCGATTCCATCCCGCCGATTTAAGCCCATCTCGAAAAACGCGGGCCGGCGCAAACTGGAGGCTAGGCGATTTCATTCGCCGCTGGCAGAACCAAATCAGAGGCAGCACCAGGAGAAGCAACAAGAACCAGCTTTGCTCAAATCGAAAGTGCATGGTCAAACGGTTTCGTCGATCCAGGTTGTCGCCTGATGCAGTAAGCTATTCGGTGCGGTTACAGTTGTTGCTCGCGTAAATTTCAGCTGATCGCAACTCTCAAAAAACTCTTGAAGACGCTCTCTCTGCACGGGATCGAACAACCTCTGCTGTGCGGTGCTCATCAGAAATTCTTCGGTCGATTGCCGGCATGCTCGCAACCCGTATTGACGCTCGAGAAAACTCCGAAGAATCCGCGAAATTTGAAAAGCCGCTTCATGCGGGTCTAGCGTTGCGATTTCGCCATCTAATCTGGTTAATTCAGAGCGCGCCCACTCCTTAGGCAGAGAGGGAGGCAGAACGGCTTTGCTTCGATTCGGCCAAAAAGCGTAGGCCAGCAAAGCAACTACGAGCAGCGCAGTGAGGATTCCGACAATCCCCCATACTGGATGTTGAGCGATCGGCGGCCGGATATCCTCGATGTCTTGGCTGATTTCAGTGAGACCGAGGAAAATGAATTGAGTCATCATCTGATCCTGAGTAGCCGCTGCCGTCGGACAAAAAAGTTCCGCAACGCGGGAAAATAGTCCTGATCTGTTCTCAGCGGGATGATTCCGGCTTTTCCTTGCAAAAAGATTGCGTCTCGATTCTTCCGCTGCTCCTCGACTGAGCGGGCGAACTCGCGACGGGTAGCGGCATTCGAGAAATCAATTTCTGATCTGATGCCAGTCTCTGGATCCTGCACTTCTACAATCCCGACCGGGGGCAATTGCCAGTCTCCAGGGTCTTCGATCGGAACGGCAATCAGATCGTGTTTTCGCGCGCAGATTGAAAGCGGTCGCTCAAAACCGTTCGCCTGAAAATCGGATAACAGAAAAATCACCGCCCGTCGGGTGGTAACGCGATTGATGAATTCCAGCGGCATCGCCAGATCGGTGCCGCGACCCTCGGGTTCGAAAAAGAGGATCTCGCGTATCAGTCGGAGAGTATGGGTTCGTCCTCTCTTTGGCGGTATGTAAAGCTCGGTCTGGTCGGTAAAGAGCAAAAGACCAACCTTGTCGTTATTGCGGATCGCACAAAAAGCCAGGAGTGAAGCCACCTCGGCTGCCACTTCGCGTTTGCTTTCCGAGACGCTACCGAAACCTCCGGAAGCGCTAACATCAACGAGCAACAAGACGGTAAGCTCGCGTTCCTCCACATATTTTCGTACAAACGCTTCCCCCATTCGAGCGGTGACGTTCCAATCGATTGTCCGGATTTCATCACCGACTTGATAAGGGCGAAAATCATCGAAATTCATCCCTCGCCCTCTGAAGACACTATGATATTGTCCCGCGAAAGCGGTTTCTACCATCCGCCGAGTGGTTAATTCCAACCGTCGGATCTTCTTAATAATCTCTTTGGTCGAGCGCATCAAGGCACCGGTAGGCCGGCGAAGATGCGCTGCACGATTGTGTCGCTCGTCACCTCTTCCGCCTCGGCCTCATAGCTTACAATGATTCGGTGGCGAAGAACGTCCGGCCCTATGGACTTTACATCGTGTGGTGTGACATATCCCCGTCCTTCGATGAACGCGTGGGCACGGGCCGCCAGCGTCAAATAGATAGTGGCTCGCGGCGAAGCCCCGTAACGTACCAGTCCATCCATTCCCAGTTGGTAATCCCCAGGACGTCGCGTCGCCCAGATCAGATCGACGATGTAGTCCTTTACTCGATCATCAATAAAAACTCGATTCACAACGTCGCGAGAACGAACAATCATATCTGGACTGGCGACCCCCTGTACCGAAAAATTGGGCGCGGATGTGCCCATCAGGTCCAAGATCTGGCGTTCTTCCGTCTTGCTGGGATAGTCCACGTTCAATTTCAGCATGAACCGATCCAGCTGCGCTTCTGGTAACTGATAAGTGCCTTCTTGTTCGAGAGGATTCTGCGTAGCCAGAACAAGAAAAGGATCCGGCAAGCGATAGGACTGCTCGCCGATGGTCACTTGTCTCTCCTGCATTGCTTCCAATAAAGCGCTCTGTACTTTGGCCGGCGCGCGATTGATTTCGTCTGCCAAGATGAGGTTAGAAAAAATAGGCCCTAATTTTGGCCGAAAGTCGCCGTCGCGAGGATTGTAGATCAGCGTTCCAACGATGTCGGCCGGTAGAAGATCAGGTGTGAATTGAAGTCGCCGGAATCCAGTCTGGATACAACCGGCCAAAGTCCGAATCGTGAGGGTTTTCGCCAACCCGGGAACGCCTTCCAGCAAGACGTGTCCATTAGCCAACAAACCAATCAGGAGACGATCAACCAAATGTTTTTGGCCGACGACGACCCGTGAAATTTCGTTCTGGACGGCGCTAACCCACGTTCCCGCGGTCTTCACCTCCTCCGTTAGCGCTTCTGTAGAAATCGTCATAAAGGCGTCATAAAGGTCTTTTGTTAGGATGCAACAAAAGGCTTCTCGAAGAAAACGCAAACACCCGTTCTCTTCGGGAGCGGTCCGGCGGCTGCCGATGCGTCTCAACCCAAGACCTGGTCAGCGATTGGAATTGGGTTGAAACCGCACCGAAAATTCCGCATTTTGAATTAGTTTTGTATCCGACTCCCTGGCAGAGGAAAACCCTTTGGAGTGCGATCACTTGCGTTTCTGTCGTAGTGATCGTGGCGGTTATTTTCTTAGCGGTCTTGGCGGCGACCCGCATTGTGCTCTTTTTGCAGCCTCTTTTGGTGCCGTTTGCAATTGCCGGGGTGCTCGCCTATTTGCTCGAGCCGCTGGTCAGTTGGCTGGCACGGCGTGGGTTACCGCGGCTTATCGCGGTGGTTATAGTGTTTGCCGTTTTCGTTTTGGGCGGAAGCCTGTTATTTATCGGTATTGGTCCGTCGGTCTCCTATGAGAGCCAGAAGTTTTTCACTGCCCTGCCGGGTTATTTGGAGAGAAGCTGGGGCTTATTCGACGATTTTCTGGAACACAGCCTGACCAAACTACCCCAGATAGTACCCCCGCAACCGGACGCAAACCCAACGCCTGGCGTCGCCCCTGGTGCCATTTCGCCTCCGAACATAACGGCGAGCCCCATTCCCAGTAGTGCTTTTGAGCGTTATCGAGACAATCCTTATATCCAGCAATCGCTGCAGTATCTAAGGGATCAGCTGCCCGCACTCGCTCAGCAGACATGGACATTCATCCAGACCAGCTTGACCGGAGTGTTCGGCGTTTTCGGCTATCTCTTCGGCCTTTTTATTGTGCCGATTTATCTCTTTTTCTTCCTCAAGGAGAGTCCGCGCATTGCCTCATCCTGGAGTAATTTTCTACCGATCCGGAACTCGGAGTTCAAAGACGAAGTTGTCACTGTTCTTAGCGAGATAAACGGCTATCTGATCGCTTTCTTCCGAGGTCAATTGGTGGTTAGCCTGATCGATGGCACCCTGGTTGCCACCGGCTTGTCGATCGTCGGGCTCCAGTTCGGATTTTTGATCGGGATTTTCTTAGCCGTCATCGGGATCATTCCCTACGTCGGCTACGTTGTCTGTTACGTTCCTGCAATGATCATTGCATTCGTACAGTTCAATGACTTTGCCCACCCATTTTGGGTTACTATGGTCTTCGTGATTGTCTCGCAGATTGACGGGATGGTCGTAGCGCCCCGCGTTGTTGGTAATTCCGTTGGCCTTCACCCGATTACGGTGATTTTCTCCGTTTTTTTCTGGACCCTGGTTTTCGGTGGACTAGTGGGTGCGGTGCTAGCTATTCCGCTCACTGCTACGGTCAAAGTGTTGATGCAGCGCTATGTCTGGGAACGTCGCCGAAGTCTGTTTTTCGATAAGGTAGAGCCCAAAGACGAAGACAGCGAGATCGAGATCGCCACGTAAGAGGCGAGAAGCTAGAAGCCAGAATTTAGAATTTAGCGTCGCGAACGGTGGAACGGAAACGCCGGGCGTCCACTATCTTCGTTGCTCGAATGTCAGAGGGCGCTCGCACCAGCAATCGGTTGTCCCGAGTCACCGGTCCATAGCTCTAGCTTCTGGATTCCGGCTTCTGGCCTCACATGTGCGCAATGATGTTGTCGCCGAACTCGGAGCACTTGATTTCCGCTGCTCCCTCCATCAGACGCGCAAAATCGTAAGTGACCCGTTTGCTGGCAATTGCTCCATTGATGCCTCGAATGATGAGGTCCGCCGCTTCCGTCCAGCCAAGGTGACGCAACATCATCTCGCCGGAAAGCACGACCGAGCCGGGATTGACCCGATCAAGATTTGCGTATTTCGGAGCAGTACCGTGTGTAGCCTCGAAAATCGCATGGCCGGTATGATAATTAATATTTCCACCGGGAGCGATGCCGATCCCTCCGACCTGGGCTGCCAACGCGTCGGACAGGTAATCGCCGTTGAGGTTAAGGGTAGCAATAACGTCGAAATCGTCTGGCCGCGTCAAAACCTGCTGTAGCGTGATATCGGCAATCGCGTCTTTCACGATGATTTTACCTTCGGCCTGTGCGGCTTTCATTTCATCGTTAGCGGCTTTTTCGCCGAGGGCGGCTTTGGTCTTTTCCCAGCGAGCCCAGGAGTAGGTCTGATCCTTAAACTGCGTGTCGGCCAGTTCGTAACCCCAATCGCGAAATGCTCCTTCGGTAAATTTCATGATGTTCCCTTTGTGGACCAAGGTGACCGATTTTCTCTTTGCTTCGATTGCATAGCGGATCGCGGCCGCGACCAAACGGTTCGAACCGAGCCGGCTTACCGGCTTGATACCGATACCAACTTCCAATTCAGTCCGGCCCAACCCCGGCTCAAAACTGAGGAATCCTTTTATGGCTTTCTCGGTCCCAAACCGGACCTTGGCGAATTCCTTAGGAAATTCCTTCTCCAGGATGCTGAGAAACTTCTGCGCCTCGGGTGAACCAGCTCGAAATTCAATCCCGGCGTAAATGTCTTCGGTGTTTTCTCGAAAGATCACCACGTTTACCTTCTCTGGGTGTCGAACTGGAGAAGGGACCCCATGGAACCATTGGACGGGCCGAAGGCAAACATAAAGGTCGAGAAGTTGTCGCAACGCGACATTGAGTGATCGGATGCCGCCGCCAACCGGGGTGGTCAACGGACCTTTGATTCCGACCAAAAACTCCTTGAACGCCTGAACGGTATCGTCCGGCAGCCAGGTGTCGAACTTCTGTTTCGCAGTCTCTCCGGCGAAAACCTCGAACCAGGAAATGCGTCTTCGGCCTCGATAAGCCTTCTCAACCGCTGCGTTAAATACCCGCTCGCTGGCTGCCCAAATGTCACTGCCGGTCCCATCACCGCGGATGAAAGGGATGACCGGATTGTCCGGACAGTGAATCTTACCGTTTTCAATCGTGACTTTTCCGCCGGCAGGAGGCTGCACAGTTTGATATGACATAAGAATTAGGATGACACCGGTCTTGCGGCCGCGCTGGGAGTTCTTCCGTCACCCAAAAAATTACGCAACGCAAATGGAAAACCACGAAGCGTTTCACCATTCTGACGTCCGAGCATGAAGCACTAAATTGTAGCTCCTCGGTCGGGGTGCTTGATTTGCAAATGTCACCCCCTGTGCTTTAATGCCCAGGCATTAAGTTAACCTCGTTAAATTTCTATCTTGCTATGATTGTTACTGAGCCGAGGGAAGAGACCGAAATCCACGCGCAGGCGGAAGAGTTGGCTCAGATTCTGATGAAATTGCAGCGTTGTTTTCTTGCGAATCTTTCCGCGGAGTTGAGCCGCGGTAGCGTTTCTTTCCCGCAGTATTTCCTGCTAACCTATCTGGAGCACAAGGAGGTAATCAACATGTCCGAAATAGCGGCCAAAATGGGGCATACGACTGCGGCTGCTACCGGCTTGGTCGATCGACTGGAGCGACTAGGGTATGTGCACCGTGCACACGCAGTGGACGACCGGCGCAAAGTGATGGTAAACATCACCCGCAAAGGATCGAACCTGGTAACACGAATCCGTCAAGACATGGTGGACACGATCACACTTCTGTTGAAAGAACATCTTACCGCGGAACAAGGAAAGACCTGGCTAGAGGTCTATCGGAAAATTACGCGGTTTTGCGATACTACAGTAAACAAAGAATGAGAATCTCTTTCTTCGCCTTAACGATATTGGCCGGATTCACTGCCTCGCTTTTGGCCGGCGAGTCAAACGGCACCTATCGCAGTCACCCCCTAACGCTCGATGAGGCGGTCCAGCTAGCGATCAAAGAAAACCCGAATATTCTACGGCAGGTTCAGGAATTGAAACGCAACAAAGGATTAGTCTATCAAGCGCAGGCGAGATTGTTGCCGCAGGTGACCGGCAGCTCTAGCTACACGCAGGATGATCCGGGGCTAGTGACGAAATCGACTGGTGGGAGAACAAACATCGATTTGCTTGGTGTGCAAGCTGGTCAACCGGTCCTAATCCCCCTCAGCTCACTCCTTTCCAGCCAACGAACGGCCACCGAGAGTTGGACGGTGCAAATCCAAGTCACCCAATTGCTCTACGACGGCGGAGCCACTGTTGCCTCACGGAGAGCAGCCCGGATCAATGAGGATGCGGCATATTACACTTTGCGAGATACGATCGATTCAACGGTGCAAACCGTGCGGACGCAATTTTATCAAATTCTGCTCGATAAAGCACTGATTCAGGTCCAGGAAGAGTCAGTCAACCTGCTCCAGAGTCAATTGGAAGACCAGACGAGCCGGTATGAGGCTGGAACTGTTCCCCAGTTCAACGTGCTCCAGGCACAATCGCAGCTGCAGAATCAAATCCCGCAGCTGATTACGGCTCAAAACAATTATCGGATCGCGCAGGCCCAACTGGCGAAAACACTTGGTATTCCGGCCGGTCGGCAGTACGCGACCGATGAGCCTTTACCGATTGCCGGCCGACTTACTTACACGCCGATCAAATACGACTTGTCGAGCGCGTTGATTACTGCGCGAGCAAATCGTCCATTTCTCAAGGCCCAAAGATCAAACGTACTTTCCAGTGTCGAGCAGATCACCGTTGCCGCCTCTGGTTGGAAACCAACGATTTCAGCGAATATCGGGCTGAGGCAGACGAATAATCCTCGAAGTAGCCAATTGGATAATACCCTGGAAGGGTGGTTTTTTGGATTCACCGGGTCCTGGAATATCTTTGACGGCGGCTCTACTTACGGAAATTTGAAGGCTACCCGCGCCACTTTGGAAGAAAACAAAGTAACCCTCGATGATTCGACTCGACAGGTCGAGCTCGATGTATCAACAGCTGTAGATAATCTTCGGCAGGCGCAAGAGACGATTGTGGCATCGGAAAAAGCGGTTGAGGTCTCGCAGGAGTCGCTTCGCTTGTCTAATGAACGTTTAGCCGCCGGTACCGGTACACAATTGGATGTGCTCAATGCCCAAACGCAGTTGACCACAGCCCGTTCCAATCTAGTCCAATCCCAATTCAACTATATTGCTGCGGTGGCCCAATACCAGTTCGCAATCGGCACTGAGACCAAATACAATGATATGTTTGACAGTCCCGATAAACGGCCTGCGACCCTAACCAACTGGGAAGCAAATAAAGCGCTTCGGTCTCGCTACGACTCCCCATTGGATCCGGATAAACCTTCTACTGCTAAGGCGAAGAAAGAATCGCTGACTCCACCCGCGGGTAAAGTCGAGTTCTCTAACGATTGAGGGACGATGGGATTGGAGGAGACGGCCCCGGTTCAGCTCTTTCCTGCGCTATCTGAGACCGGGCTCGTCGAACACGGATTTATTCTTCGGATTCCCGGTTTGGACGTGCAGACCGACCGGCAATCGGCTTTGCAACGGTTGGAGCATTACCATCACGAGCAGTTAGCGAAGATTGGACGTCGATCGCTCAGATTGGCCGAACAGGTTCACGGCAATGGCGTAGCCACGATAGATGGCGGATCGGCGGCAAAGACCAAGGAGGTCGATGGCTTGGTTACAATGGATCCCAAAGTTGTCCTCGGGATCTATGTCGCGGATTGCTGCGCCATCTTTCTGGTGGATCCGATTCGTCGAGCGATCGGGCTCGTGCACTCGGGAAAAAAAGGGACAGAACAAAATATCATTCGGGTAGCAGTTCGAAAAATGCGGACCGACTTTCAATCTGAGCCCAAGAATCTGATTGCCGTGCTGAGTTCCTGCATTCGACCGCCGTACTACGAAGTTGATTTTGCCCAGTCGATCATAGCGCAGTTACGGGCTGAGAGAGTAAACGAGATTCACGATAACGGAGAAAATACCGGAGCCGATCTCACTCGATTCTACTCTTACCGGATGGAAAAAGGGAAGACCGGGCGAATGCTGGCTTATCTGGCGTTGCGAAGATAGCTCGTAGCCGCTGGCTAACCTGTCCGATTTCGTCGGCGTTACTGAGGCGGGCCATGTCCTCTCCTCTTGGTCCGAACACGGTATAGCCGCTCCGTGAAACCGCCATTTTCAACAAAAGCGGCGGCCAACGAAGCAATCTGTCGGTCTAGAAGACTGCATGCTACCGCGATCAGCACTAGTGCTGCATTTGCAGCGAGTTCTCGGTATGTGGACCGAGTGGACTTGGTGGACTTGGTGGACCTACTGGACTTGGTGGACGGTCCACAATGTCCACGTTGTCCATTACGTCCATGCAGTTCCTCAACCCAATCCGCTACCGCGTCAGCCGTGGCACAACGTCTGGCAATCAGTTCATCTCGACGCGGATCTTCGCGGCTCCACTGCTCCAATCGGCGTTGGCGCAAGTAGTCTTCATAGTCGAGCCGCAGTTCTTCCAGGCTGGCGCGCGCGACGTTCGTCAGCTTCAGCTCGGTCTTTTTCGAAGTACCGCTCGCCTTGCTTCCTTCGGCTATATTTTGTGCGCCGCTACGCGCAGCTTGGACCATCTGATCGTGGGTACGATCGCGCCTGTCAACGTACCGTTCGCAGAAGCGCACCGTCACATCGAAGCAGAGCTGAGCTACCTGAAAGCTCTTGAGCTTTCGATAACCGCCATGTGCTGGAACCAAACCCTCGGCATGCTTCGATGCTTTTGGCGGCGGCTTTTTCATTGCGTCAGAATATTGGTATCAGGCGGAAGGACTGAACCATCGGCAAATGTAACAACACACATATATATAGTTATTAAATTCGCGTCAATGTGAGATTCGATAACCTTTGTTGCCGACCGTCTGGCTAGGCTTCACCAATCACTGTTCCGCTGGCTGAGCCACAAAGATCAGGTGATCTCGCATCATCAGCTTTTGGGTACCCCTCACCACCCGGATCCGCCGTCGATCGCGATTTGCGCCCCGGTCGTCTTTGAAAATGCGGAACCGCAGACTGTTGCCACAAGTTCGGCCACATCCTGGCTGCTGATTTCAGTTCGAAGAAAATTATCCCGCCGGTACTCGTCGACCGTCATACCACGACCTTTGGCACGTTGTGAAAGAACTTCCGGCGTCCAGATCCCGGTATCAAAAACGCTGTCGGGATGCACGATCTGCACGCGGATTCGAGACATACCCCATTCGGCGGCAGCGGATCTTACTAGCTGGGTAAGGGCCGCTTTCGCGGCAGCATAGGCGGCGGCTCCTTTCCCAGCGGGTGCAAGGTTTTGGGGCGAAACTACTACGATCCGACCCCCACCCGGTGATTCATGGAGATAAGGATAGCAACTACGCAGCAAATTAAAGTTCGCGTCCAGATTGACTCGCATCGCGTGCTGCCAGGCGCCCAGTTCCAGATCAACGATCCTTCTGGCTGAAGGAAGGAATCCTGTATTCAGAACCAAAATATCGATTCCACCGAAACGCTGCACCGTCCGGTTCAGTGCTTGGGTTACCTCCTTTTCATTTGTAATGTCCGAGGGAAGGCCGAGAAAGGCTGGGACATCGGCCAAAGCTGAAATAGCGGGGTTCAAATCCAAGCCGGCGACTGCCGCTCCTCGAGCCAAGAACGCCTTAACCGTCGCGCGACCAATTCCCGATGCTGCTCCGGTGATCAGAGCGATTTCTCCGACGAATTCGGTCTTTCTCTCGGCATCAGTCTCTATGACTTCCACGAATCCAGATCGCCACAGATCGAACTCTGAGACGGGTTGCCAACCGCCCAACTGTTCTGCCTGCAGAATGACTTTAGTTGTGTGCCGGAAAATTGCGGCTACCAGATCGGCTTCTTCCGGTTTGTCTCCGACCGCCAGGAGTCCAAGCGCTGGATCGATGATGATTCGTGGGGCCAGGTCGGGAAGAGCCTCGATATTGTCAAGTTGCTGGAGGAAGTAGTCTCGATACCGCTTTGCGAACGCCTGAACATCGCGTCCGACCAAAGGCGATCGTTTCAGATAACGAAGATGCTCTGGTGTTGCCGGTCCGCGGTTTAGCAACATGACCGCGTCCGGACGAGCCATGAGTTCTGAAAGGAACTCATTCTGATGAGTTGACAGGATCATTGGTCTACCGGTCAGCTCCGAAACTCGACGCCTCAGCTGCGCTAATGCAATACGCGCGACTGAACCACCGGAATTTGTTGTTCTATTGACACGTGCTGGGCCGAGCGATCTTAGAATTCTCTCCTCCGCTGCACTCACCAAATCTAGCATTTGCCGATACGACTCTTCGGGAGTCTGGCCAAAAGTGCATAGACCTCGCTTGGCCAGAACTAAGCCAGTTGGTTTTTCGCGGTTCCGGTTTTCTAGTGCTTCGGCAACTGCTTTTGCGAGGTCGAAATTGGACTGAAAATAAGGAATCAGAAGAACCCTCGGCCCGAAGACAGACTGGATCAGTTCGGCGGCCCGAGGGGTATTGGTCAGGCTTAAAATCGCATCCGCGCCGACTTGGTCTACGTATTTCGCTGGAATCACCGCATGAAGCAATGCGTTGAGCGTCGCTGCTGAACCGGGTTGATTCGATGCTAAGCGGATCTGTTGCTCCAGTTCACGGTCCGAGAGTCCGGGCAGCCTGAGCAGCCGAAGCAGATGATCCCGACGCAATGGAATAAATTGGGCGAGTTCGATGCTTGCGAGATCGGTCCCGGCTGCGTGGAGGTAGATAAGCTCGGCAGGTTCTCCGAAAAGGTTTTTCTCTGTGATTTTGACCGAGACGGCTCCTCCGACCATGCAACCCAGATCAGGTTCCGTACCCAACAACCGGGCGGAATAAATTCGCGATTCGAGATCGCTTGAATTCCACCGTTCGCTTTCAGCAGAGTTCCAAAGACTTTGCATAAACCATTGTTCCCTTTGCCCAAAAATCAGCCCTCCCAATCGATACTCCGTACTAAATTATTAGATTTGGTTTACGTTAAAAGAGAGCAGTTTTGCCTTTGGTTGCGTTTTTTGTGCCACGCAGTGACGAACTTTCTTCAGCCTCACCGAAAATTTGATCCTTCACTCACTGAGATCATGGATCGGCCACAACCGATATCGGATAGTCTCCGGCTCGATCTCGAAAATCTTGCGAAACTGAATCGTCGTTTTGGGAGCTATGGCCTGATTCGACACTTTCTGCATCGATGGATTGCTCCCAGTGAATCGGTCTCGCTGCTGGATCTATGCACAGGCTCGGGCGACATTCCGAGATTCATAGCCGATTGGGCACGGGCACAGAAGTCGATCGTCAGAATTCATGCAGTCGATTTCCAGCCTTCGACGCTATCTGTCGCGAAAACTAAATCGGTGCTTTATCCTGAAATTACCTACGAAACAGCAGATGTGCTCCGCTTTACGCCGGCTGAACCATTCGACATCGTCATTTGTTCGCTGGCCCTGCATCATTTCGCATTTCCTGACGCGGTCAATCTGTTGCGGAGACTCCGCAGCTTTGCCCGTCGCGGTGTGGTAGTTGCGGACTTAGCGCGTTCGGATTTCGGCGTCGTTGGTATTTATCTCCTCACCAGTTTGCTGGTTAGACATCCGATGAACAGATTTGACGGTCGGCTATCGATGCATCGCGCCTTTTCTTTTGGCGAGCTGGCCGCTGCGGCCATCGCGGCAGGGTGGTCGGGATTTGGCCACCGCCGCTTTCCGGTGAGCCGACAGGCGATTTGGCTGGAGAATGAAGCGTTGGCCTAGCCTGTATTGACGAAGCGGTGCCAATCGCTTTAGTCAGCTTTAGGCTTTATGAACATCCGGACTCCATTGCTGGTGATCGTTTTTTCGGTTTCGGCCCGGATGTATGCGGACACCGCAATTGATCTGAGCCGGTTTCAAGTAAAGCTTGAAAAGGGGGCGCAGGCTCAGGCGGAGGTCGTCGATGACCCGGATGACGGCGAAAAGGCGCTAATCGTAACAGTAGCGAAGCCAGGTCCAGAGTTTTGGAGCGTAGAGTTGCGAGCGCCCGGTTTCCAATTCCAGGCGGCTAAACATTATGAGCTCAAGTTTCGAGCGAAGAGTTTGCCGGCCGAATACGTCTATTTCGTTGCGGAGAAAGATTCGGGCAATCAGGAATCGATCGCCCGGGGAACGACACTAAGAATTCCTGAGCAATGGATCGACTGTACCATCGTGCTCGACGTGCTTCAGAACGGTGATCCAGGGCGGTTCACCATCAGCAACCTTTCTGTCGATCCATCCAGTTTTCGATTTCGCGATTTTGAGCTGATCGAGAAGTAACTCTAGAATTCAGAAGCCAGAAGCCGGAATCTAGAATGTCCGTCGGTCTGTGCCGCGGCCGACGTTTGTGGTCCCAGACTAGGGATTCTTGTCTCTGGCTTCCGGCTTTCGGCTTCTGGCTTCTGAATGCTGCCTTTCTGCCAAATACTCTTGCGCCAAATCGCTGCGCTTCAGCTTGCCGCGGGCATTGACCGGTAGAGAAGAAACAATTTTGAAGTCGCGTGGCACTTGCCAGTCGGCCAACCCAAATCGGCAGTGCGTCTCCAGCTGTTGCCGGGTGGTCGATCCCTGAGTGAGAACAACCACGACAAGATCCTCGTTCCGATTCGAGGATGGGACACCGAAGGCTATCGCGTCGATAATCCCAGGCAGCTTACGCAAGTGTTCCTCTATAACCGAGGGGTGGACTTTCTTACCGGCGACATTGATTGAGTCGGACGCGCGACCGTAAAGTTGTGCGCCGTGGTTCAGCCAACGGACGAGGTCTCCCGGGACGAAGCGTATACGGTCAAGGACCTCAGGTTCAGGATCAGGGAAATAGCCGTCGCCGACATTCGGGCCACGCACTTCGATCCGGTCATTTTCGCGGCGACGGATTTCCACTCCGGCCATTGGCGTGCCGACAAACCCGGAGGGAGCATCCAGCCTTCCTTCTCGATCAAAAGCGATCCCACCGCACTCGGAAGAACCGTAGAAGCTGTGAATGCGGAGGCCATAGCGAGCATGAAATTGCCTGATCGTTTCTGCAGGAAGCGGAGCTCCGGCCGAAATACAAAGGCGAACCGAGCCAAGTGCATCACCACCATCCAAGGCACTCAGCGCTTGAAAGATTGCCGGGGTAGCCGGCAGAACGGTTGCCGCGCAGTTTTGCAGGCTTTTACGTATCGCCCGTGGCAATCGGTCGCTGGAACAAACCAGAGAGATGCCTTGATTTAAGAGCGGGGTAATCAGGTTATTGAATCCATAGGAATGAGCGAATGGGATCACTCCAAAATTGATGTCATTGGGCTGTAGCCCCATCGTTTGACAGATGTTGTAGCAGTCTGCCACAAGCTGACGCTGTCGAAATCGAACCGCTCTGGGAAGAGCGGTTGTTCCAGAGGTTAACTTCAGAAAGTCGGGGAGCGGCTCGTCCCAGGCGATCAGGGGATAATCCAGGCGATTGATCGCGCTCGGGCGAACAACGCCTTGTGCTTGGGTTACCTGTAGGATTTTCTCGAAGGCCGAACTCGCGACCTCTGGTTCTAGTGGGGCCATGATCAGTTTGAGATCAAGGCAAGCAAGGAATAGCGCCGGCCATATCGGCTCGTTGCCGAATTGGACGAGAAGGACTGAGCCGGGCGGAAATGACGCCAGTTTCTCCCGCCAGGTCTGGCGCTCTGATTCGATATCTGCGAATGTGCGAATTGTCCTTCCGTCTTCGGAGAAGATAGCTACATCAGAACCGCGCTTTGCGAGGACGGCCTGCCAGGAAGTTGAGAAACTTGGATCCACTTGCGTCAACTGCACACTGTGTTAGTCTAAACGTCTTTCGACATGAAGGCAGACATTCATCCCAATTATCAAGAGACCACGATCGTTTGCGCTTGTGGCGCGGTGTATCACACTCGATCGACTCGCAGGGATATCAAAATCGGTATCTGTGCCGCTTGCCATCCCTTTTTCACCGGAGAGCAGAAGTTTGTCGACACGGCTGGACGAGTCGAGAAATTCGCGCGTCGGTACGGTAAGACCTTGCTCTCCAAAGGCAAGGATAAGTAACGGCTGCACTTTTACCTTTGGTCCGACGTGACCGCGGGATTTTATGGACTTCGCTCCACTGGTTGAGCAAAAACGGCGACGGTTTCAGGAATTAGAAACCGAGATCGCAACTCCGTCGCTGTTTGAAAATCCCAAGCGCGCGCGCGAAGTGATGCGTGAGCATTCGCAGATCAAACGCTTGCTCCACGACTGGGTGGCCCTGAAAAAAGCCGAGAAAGAGCTGGAGGAGAACCGTGAACTTTCTGCATCGAGTGATCCGGATCTGGCCGAGCTAGCAGCTTCCGAGATTCCAGTCTTGGAAAAGCGCGCGGAAGAGCTGGGTAAAACGGTGCAATTTGCTCTTCTGCCGCCCGAGCCGCACGAGGATCGTGACGCAATTGTGGAGATTCGCGCCGGAGCAGGAGGGAACGAGGCTGCGCTGTTCGCAGCAGACCTGTACCGAATGTATTGCCGTTTCGCAGAAGCTCGGGGCTACAAGGTCGAACAGTTAGAGAGCAGTCCGTCTGAACTGGGCGGTCTCAAAGAAGTGATTTTTCGGGTCGGCGGTGAGAACGTTTTTCGCGCACTACGGTATGAGAGCGGAGTACACCGAGTCCAGCGGGTCCCGGTGACGGAGGCCCAAGGAAGGGTTCACACGTCAACTGCAACCGTTGCGGTGTTACCTGAAGCCGAGGAAGTGGATATCGAAATTCGGCCGGAAGACATCCGGATCGAAGTCTGCCGAGCTGGCGGTCCGGGCGGCCAAGGGGTCAACACTACCGATTCGGCGGTTCAGGTATTACACGTTCCTACTCACACGATCGTACGTTGTCAGGATGGCCGGAGTCAGCAGAAGAACAAAGAAAAAGCGCTTGCTATCTTACGTTCACGCCTGCTGGAAAAGAAGGAACAGGAGGAAGCGGAAAAGTATTCTGCCCACCGCAGGAGCCTGATTGGTTCCGGTGGCCGCGAGGAGAAGATTCGGACCTATAATTTTCCGCAAAATCGTGTGACCGACCATCGGATCGGCCTCACGCTTTACAACCTCGATCTATTTATTGAGGGTCAGATGGACGAAATGCTCGTCGCGTTGCAAAAGAGCGACATGGAGCAACGGTTGAAAGAAGCCGGCCTGGAAGCGATTCCCGCGTGAGCCAAAGCGGTTTTGATGCTTTCGCCTTCGTTCTCCCGAAACCCACACTTCGGCGGGCAATCCAGCCTTAGAAACCGGATTAGTGTGAGGTGAATAGTGATTGGTGATTAGTTGTCTTGCGAGGATTTGCCGATGCGTGCCCACCGATCACCCTCACTTTTCACCAATCACCTTTGACTTCCAGTGACTGTTCTCCAGGTACTGCAAAACACCGCCGATTTTTTTGCTCGAAAGGGTATTGATTCACCCAGGCTCAACATTGAGCATCTCCTTGCGGATGCGCTTGGCAAGCGACGGATCGATCTCTATTTGGAGTTCGATCGAACTCTGTCCGAGAACGAATTGGCGCCATTGCGTGAAAAGGTACGGCGGCGCGTCGAGGGAGAACCACTGCAGTATCTTCTGGGTTCCTGGGATTTTTTCGGCCGAGCTTTTCGGACGGATCCACGGGCGTTGATCCCGCGACCCGAGACCGAAATCTTGGTCGAAATTGTGCTGAAAGTGATCCGAGTAGAGCTCGGCTCACGAACTCGTCTTCTCGACGTCGGCACTGGTTCGGGTGTCCTGGCGATCACTTTCGCGCTGGAATGCCCAAATCTGCAGATCGTCGGTTCGGATGTTTCTCCATTGGCGCTTAACCTCGCTCGGGAGAATGCAGAAAGGCAGGGGTTGAATCGTCGAATCGAATGGGTTGAATCGGATTTGCTTAGTTCCGTTTCCGGACCGTTTGATTTTTTGGTGGCTAATTTGCCCTACATTCCGACAACGGAATTGCTCAAACTGGCTCCTGAGGTCAAGCGGGATCCACAATTAGCGCTCGATGGAGGGCCGGACGGATTAGTTGTCATCCGCCGGCTTTTGTTAGAAGCGCCAAAAGTTTTGCGAGACGGCGCATTTGTGATTTTAGAAGTTGGTTTTGACCAAGCTGACCGGGTCGCTGATCTACTGACAGCTCAAAAATTTCGCGACATTTCGGTGGAAAACGATTACCAAGGGGTGCGGCGCTTCGTGACCGCTTGGTATGGATAAGATCATCGTGCATGGGGGCCGGGCTTTGGCCGGGACGGTTAAGATCAGCGGGTCAAAAAATTCCGCCTTGCCCATCCTTGCCGCGACTCTGCTGACCAAAGAACCGTGTGTTATTCACCGAGTTCCTGATCTCAGCGACGTGCATTACATGTTGCAGATCCTCAACCACCTTGGAGCTGAAGTAGAGAGGGCGAGCGGCGTCGTGACGGTAAAGGCCGAAAAGGTGAGCACCGTTGCGCCATACGACGTGGTCAGAAAAATGCGTGCCTCCGTCTGTGTATTGGGTCCACTTTTAGGAAGAGAAAAGGAGGCGACTGTCTCCCTGCCTGGCGGGTGCGTCATCGGAGACCGTCCGATCGATCTTCACTTGCGCGGTTTTGAATCTTTGGGAACAGCCGTCCGGGTTCATGCGGGGGATATCAAGGTTTTCGCGCCTCGGCTTCGAGGTGCGAGTATTTCGCTCAAGGGCAAGTTTGGCTCAACTGTGCTTGGTACTGACAACGTGATGATGGCTGCGGTTTTGGCCGACGGAGTGACGGTTATTCAGGATGCCGCTTCTGAGCCAGAAGTGGTCGATCTCGCAAATTTTCTCAACAAAATGGGCGCCAAGATTGAAGGCGCCGGTAGCTCCCGAATCGTGATTGAAGGGGTGCCGGAATTACATAGTGCTGAACACGAGGTGATTCCTGACCGGATCGAAGCCGGTACGTTTTTGATCGCCGGGGCGATTGCCGGGAAAGAGGTAACAATCACCCGGGTCAACTCCCAGCATCTCACCGCGATTACCAATGCGCTTGAATCGTCAGGATACGAGATTTCTGGCAACAACGGTTCTTTGACCATTCAACCGAATGGCACACTGAAGCCGCTTAATTTGCGTACCGAGCCGTATCCCGGCTTCCCGACTGATATGCAGGCGCAAATGTGTGCTTTGCTAGCCACGGCACAAGGGGAGAGCGCCGTGACCGAAAATATCTTTCCACAACGATTCATGCACATTTCTGAGCTTAAACGGATGGGCGCAGCGATCGAGCTGGATGGTGCGACCGCGAAAATATGCGGAGTAGATGGACTAAGCGGAGCGCCAGTAATGGCCAGCGATTTGCGTGCTTCTGCCGCGCTCGTTCTGGCCGGTCTCAAAGCCGAGGGAATGACCGAGATCAATCGTGTTTATCACATCGATCGCGGCTACGAGCTGATTGACGAAAAGCTGGGCGGCTTGGGGGCCCACATCGAGCGGGTCAAAGTTTGAGCGGTTGTTCACCGATCGCGGATTCTGATTCTTCTCTCATCGCGCGATGCGCGCCGTAGTGACCGCATCCAGCGACACACAAGCTTGCGCAGGGATCGCCTGTCGTAGTGCGAAACCGTTGCCAGTTGGCGATTTACTCTCACCTCTCGTTTGATCGATTCGAGACGACCTGGTAGGAACTGTACGCTGGCGCCTGCGGCAGCAATGGCTGCCAACAAAATGATGGTTCCAAAAGGATTGTGTGCGTGCCAATTGAGCGCAAACGCAAGCCAGAAATACCGGCCCAAAGTCATGTAGCTCCATTGAATGCCACCTCCGCCAGGTCAGAGACCGTTAATGTGATTGTTTCGGGCCTGCGCACAAGGAGCGGTCTATTCCCTCGCTGAATCGGGGCTTTCTCATCGATCTTGGCAGGGGAAGGGGCGCGTGTTTGTGAGCCAGGGATGGCGGGGACTTGATTCCTTCCGGGCTCGCGCTCGGCCGCGATAGACTCCGAACTATTTTGCCAGCGCTCGATCTCGCTCTTTCTCCAACGATCGGTATAGTCCGCTCGCAGGAGGCCCGCAAAGAGCGCCTTCCAACGGGCGGGCAGAGCCTCTGGAATCTCTATTTTCCCACTGGCAACCCGGTACAGTTGCTGTTTGACGTCCAATCCTTCCAACGGTCGTCGACCCGTCAACGCTTCCAATAACACCGTCCCCAAGCTCCAGTAGTCAGCGGCTTCAGATTGGATTTCGGTCACGGCCTCGGGAGAGGAATACGCGACCGTACCGATGCTGCCGGTTAACATCGTTTGATAAGCGCCGAGTCGTGCCGTCCCAAAATCTGCTAACGCAACCTGCAGAGGCGATTCCCTTACAACGAAAATGTTGGTGGGCTTGATATCTCGGTGCAAGACATGCCGGCCATGCAAATAATGAATAACATCAGAAAGCTGGTTAAGGATAGCTTCGACCTCTTCCTCCGGTAACCTTCCGCGCCGCTGAATGAAATCGGCCAAAGTGCCTCCGGCCATAAAGGGACTTATCTCAAAGTACCGTCCGCGAACTTCTCCGGCCTCGATCACCGGCAGTAGATTAGGATGATTGAGGGCGCATTTCTGGCTCTCTTCGACTAATCCCGGAATTCGGCCGTACCGATAAATCTTAACCGCGACTCGTTCGTCATTTGTCTGCTCACCGAGCCAAACATCGGATTCTGCGGAATGGTTGCTGATCAATGAAATCAATCGAGTCTGGCCGATCGAGCGAAGATCCGGAGGGAGGTTCTCAGAAAGATCGAGCGCGCTATCTGTCTTGATCGGTAGCTCCTGCTCCGGCATGGGAGACTTTCTCCGGCTCAACGAAAATCGTCAATGAACAGTTTCCGGCAGCACCTCGACTCAGGCACTCCGAGCGAGCAAATCGTCGAGGGTGTATCCTTGCCGAAAGAGTTGCATTGTCGCATGCTTCTCTGATCCGATCTACTATGAGGAGAAAGCCGCGCCACATCACAGTCCGGGCCGGAAATTTTGAATTTGTTAAGCTCAATGCCAAGAAATTCGATTGGCGCGATGCCTATCATCTGATCCTGACTCTGAGCTGGCCGCAGTTTGCCGCCTTCCTTTTCTGCGTTTACGTCGTTATCAATTTTTTATTTGCAGTACTATACCTGCTGGGACCGAACTCGATCGCCGAGATGGCTCCCGGCTCGTTTTCCGACTCCTTCTTCTTTAGCGTTGAAACGTTGGCGACCGTTGGCTACGGCCACATGTATCCTGTCTCCCTCTATGGACATTTGATCGCGACGCTTGAGATTATGGTGGGAATGTTTGGGTTGGCAGTAATCACCGGCGTGATCTTTGTCCGATTTTCCCGCCCCACTGCTAGAATCCACTTCAGCAAAGCCGCGGTGATAAGCCCATTCGACGGAGTGCCAACCCTGATGCTTCGCGTCGCCAACTTGCGTCACCAGGCGATGGTCGAGGCTCATTTCCATATGATTCTGGTGCGAAGCGATGTCACGGTAGAAGGCGAGGAGATAAGGCGTTTCTTCCCTCTCAAGCTGACTTTCGATCATCTGATCGCGTTTCCTGCGGTTTTAACTTTGCGCCACCGGATGGATGAAACCAGTCCGCTCTCCGGAATGACCGCAGAAGATTTTCGACGTTGGGACGTTCGAATCATCGTATCCATTGTCGCTATAGACACTGTCATTCCCGCTCCGATCCAAAGCGCCGGCGACTACAACCACGATCACATTCAATGGGGCCGGCGCTTCGTCGAAATCTATCACGAGAATAAAGAACACCAATGGACAGTGGACTACGGGAAGATTGACGAAACCGAAGAAATCGGTCCGATCCAGAATCAGCCGCGGGAATCTGAAGAGCCCCTGGTCGATGGTAAACCAAACCACGTGTTGGAGCGACCCTGACCCATTGATTCAGTCGGGGAAGCGGGCTTTGAGTCAAAGGGAGCTTTGATGTGAGAGTAGATGACGGCCGGCGGAACTCAGAGCGCTGGCTCGATCGAGCTTCTACCGGCCCTAGAAGCAAAGATACTGCGGATCAAAGAAGTCGAAAGAACGATCGACCCTCCCGCTAACGTCCACACAGAGGCGTGTTCATGCTTGACAATTAATACCCATATGGGATTCAAAACCGGTTCGATAAAACTGATAATGGCCGCGTCGAGGGCCCGTACATGTCGGATCGCCGCTGAATACGTGAGGTACGGGATAGTAAGCTGAATAATGCCGAGAGCCAGCAGCCAGGGAAGATTCTGGTTCAAGTTTTCCACCGGGAACATGGCCGGTGCCGCGATAACGACGGTGAGCACGTTACCCAAAAGCACGACGGCTTCCGGTGAACCATCCCGCTCCCGCCGCAGGGCGATCGCCAAAAAGGCATAGGAAACGCCGCTGGCCAGCGCTAGAACGACTCCAAGGGTTCCTCTGAAACTGAGCTGATCAAAGAAAAAGAGCAGAATTCCTCCAAGTCCGACCGAAATCAGAATCCAGTCGAGTTTGGTAGCGCGTTCTTGCAAGAGCCACGGTCCGAGCAATGCAATGTAGATCGGAGCTGTGTATTGCAGAAAAATCGCGTTGGCGGCAGTCGTAAGCTTGGTCGCAAAAACAAACATCGTGACGGTCGCCGTGTAAGCGAGAGCTCCGGGCAGCGTTCGCCATGTGATCTTTCGCCAGAGGGCCGGGAAGAAAGTTCCGAGAGCAATAACCGCAATCGCACTTCGGCCGCCCGAAACCGCCAAAGGATTCCATTCGATTGATTTGATGAGCACGCCGCCGAGCGACCAAAGGACGGCGGTAAGAATCAGTAAAAGAACGGGACGGTTCATCGCGTGCTGCTGGTAGGCCGCGTCGCTCCGCGACCGCAAAATCCTGATGAATCGCGCCTAGAGCGCTTTAAAGGCGAGAGTCGCGTTGTGTCCGCCAAACCCAAATGAATTATTCAGAGCGATCTTAACCTTTTTCTCCCGAGCAACGTTTGGCACGTAGTCCAGATCACATTCCGGATCGGGATTCTCGAGATTGATGGTCGGCGGTACCACGCCATGCTTCATCGTTAAAATGCAGACTGCACTTTCGACGCTACCCGCTCCACCGAGCAGATGTCCAATCATCGACTTGGTGGCGCTCACCAGCAGTCCATTTCGGGCATGGTCACCCGCGAATAACTTAATTGCATTGGTTTCGCAGACGTCACCGACCTGGGTCGAGGTCGCATGGGCGTTAATGTAATCTATTTGGTTTGGATTCACCGCCGCCCGTTCAGTGGCAATTTTCATCGCGCGAGCAACCGGCAGTCCGTCCGGCTTCGGTGCGGTCATGTGATAGGCATCGCAGGTGAGACCGTAGCCGGCCAATTCACAGTAGATTTCCGCACCTCGAGCCTTCGCGTGTTCGTACTCCTCCAAAATAAGAATACCGCCTCCTTCACCCATCACGAAGCCGTCCCGATCGCGATCAAACGGGCGAGAGGCGCGCTCCGGTTCATCGTTGCGGGTACTCATTGCGCGCATGGCACAGAAACCGCCGACTCCGAGATTGTTGATGACCGCCTCGCACCCGCCGGCAAGAAACACCTCGGCTTCGTTGTCTCGGATCATTCGCCAAGCTTCTCCGATCGAGTTACCGCCGGTGGCACATGCAGTGACGATCGAATAGTTGGGTCCTTCAAACCCGTATTCCATCGCGATAAGGCCGCTCGCCATGTTGACGATCATCATCGGAACCATGAATGGCGACACCCGGCCCGGTCCTTTATTCAGGAAGGTTATGTGCTGATCCTCGAGCGATTTGAGACCACCGATCCCGCTTCCTACCAGGACGCCGACCCGGGTCTTCTCGATCTTACCAAGATCGATCCCGCTATCCTGTAAAGCCAATTTGGCCGAAGCGAGCGCGAATTGCGCAAATCGATCCGTGCGGCGAACGTCCTTTGGGTTGGAAAGATAATTTGTCGGCACGAAATCCGGTACCTCACCAGCGATGTTGCATGGGAAAATCGAGGAATCGAATTGAGTAATGTGTCGTACACCGCTTTTTCCGTTCACCACATTTGCCCAGAAAGTTTTTAGATCGCTCCCGATCGGCGTAACTAAGCCAATACCGGTTACTACAACTCGTCGATTGCTCATCGGATCTGCGGTAGGGAGTTTTTTTGTGCTCTTCGCTTGGACGCCAAAAATTTTAAGTATTTCGCGAGCCCATACCGACCATTTGGGCCTGTTGAAAGAGCTTCCCTTCAGTACGGATTGAGGGAGCAATGATGATTTCGGTTTCCTGAAACTCGCGCAAGTTGGCTGCGCCAACGTTTCCCATGCAGGTGGTAATGGCACCGATCAGGTTTTGACTTCCGTCATCAACTTCTGCCGGTCCAAATAAGATTTGCTTCAGGGGCCCGGTTGTCCCCACCCGAATTCGAGTTCCCCTCGGCAGGTTGGCATGAGGAGTAGCCATGCCCCAGTGGTATCCTTTGCCCGGTGCTTCGACGGCTTTGGCGAAAGCACTGCCTATCATTACGGCATCAGAGCCGCACGCAAGCGCCTTGCAGACATCGCCTCCTTTGCTCATGCCACCATCGGTAATGATCGGCACATATTTGCCGCTCTTCTTAAAATGATGATCGCGGGCGGCAGCGCAATCGACTGTAGCTGTTACCTGCGGAACGCCCAGCCCTAAAACGCCGCGCGAAGTGCAGGCCGCACCTGGCCCAACCCCGACGAGAACTGCAGCCACGCCACATTCCATAATTTCTAGTGTTACGTCGTAGCCTACGGTGTTGCCTACGATCACCGGACAACGCATGCCGCGACAGAACTGCTTGAGGTCAAGCGACTGATACTCAGTCGAGATATGTCTCACCGTAGATACAGTACTCTGGACAACAAACACGTCGACGCCGGCTTCCTGGGCAATGTGCCCGTAACGCTCCGCTTTTTGCGGAATGGAACTCACCGCCGCGGGAATCCCCAACCCTTTTATTTCTTCGACCCGAGCAGCAATCAGACCTTCCTGAACCGGCTCCTGGTAGATCTTCTGCAACAGAGCGGTCACATGCTCTTTGTCAGCATCTAAGACCTTCAGAAGCACTTCTTCGGGTTCTTTGTATCTGGTTTGGATGCCTTCGAGATTGAGAACTGCCAGTCCCCCTAATTTACCCATCTCACCGGCGAACCGGACATCGACAACGCCGTCCATCGCACTCGCCAGAATAGGAATAGCGAGCCCGACCGGGTTCCCAGTGGGATTGGGTATCGCAAAGGCAATGTCAACCTCGTTGGGATTGATGGTTACATTCCCAGGGACCAGCGCGATCTCGTCGAAGCCGTAGGTCACTCGGGCCTTTCGATTGCGGCCGATGAACATCGCCATATAATTAAAGTCCTCCAGTTCTTTGTCGCTCGTTTAGACTACCGCAACGCGGGCACCGGATAAGCTCGGCGTCGGTCTTGTCTTCGAAAATAGAGGCACAGATCGTGCAGTGAACCCGGTAACGCAAGACTTCTTTTTCGCGTTTTTGGTTACGCCACTCGTAAAGAATTGAGAGCGACAGGAGAGCCGCCAATAGAACGAAAAAATAGATAAGGACTATTACCGGTAGCTCAACGTGGATCATCGCTGTGCCCGTTGAAAGTCAGGAACAATTTTGGAGCAGGGGGCCTGGCGGAAAGCTGCGGACTTGGCCATCGAGATGGGAATGACATCTGTCCCCTCACGGCGTGTTCGTGCCCCAGTGAAACTTGACCAGATCCCAACTGGTAGAAGGACCAGGTTCAAACTGAATCTGCCAAAGAAATCGTTCTGCCTCCGAATCACGCTGGTAATTCCCGGACGTTTGCCACAAGAATAGATATTCGACTTTTCCTTCTCGGTTTACCCCAGCAAAAAACGTAGACGGTTCCAAGACTTCTGCAGCAGTTGGCAGAGAGCCAGAAAACATCGGACGGCGATTCTGGAGATTGTGACCGAATTTTAATCGAGTCACAAAGGATTGTTCGACGGGACCGATCGCTGGTCTTTTCTGGAGCGGGAAAAGGCTTTCTACGGAAAAGAGCGATGGACTCGACGGTTGCAACGAAACAGTGGGTTGGGATTCGGGTAGAGGGCTCGGAGAAATCGTCGAAAAGGTTGGACGATATCGAGGCACCAGGTCGGCAACCAGATCATTTCGAAACTTTGGCGCACTCAAAGCCGACGGATCGTGTAACTCAGCCCAAGCAAGGATGTGATGATCGTCCGGATTCTTGGGATTGAGAACGGAGACTTGGGCGGCAGCTGGCAGCAAAGAGTTAGTCGTTGGATAGACTATGTGGAAAAGGTAGAATGCGACGAAATGAACGAGCAATGAAGCCGCCAGGAAACCGATGAGCGGCTGATTCCATCGTTGAGGCGTCCAATCAAAAATTAAACGCCGGGATAAAAGGACATCATTATTCTTCAAGAGCCTTGCGGAGAGGTCGCCAGAGCAACGGAATAGCCATGGTCAAGACAAAGGTTCATGACTTCGACCACTACACCTTGAGGGGCCATTCGGTCTGCCCGGATGATGATGGATCGATCGGTTGCCCGATCTTGATCGAATTCATGACCCAACTCCTCGAGTGAAACCTGTCGATCTCGAAAAAAAATCGATGGAATCGGATTGGCCGTGATTGCAACGATCAACGGATTTCTTTCCGGACCGAGAGTAAATTTCGAGGACGGAAGGCTGATACCGATTCCGGGATTCACCAGGAAGGTAGAACTCACGATGAAAAGAAGAAGGAACAGCAGAACAAGATCCATCAACGGAACAATGAAAAGCAGATAAGGATTTAGACGAACCGACCTTTCCAGTTTCATCTCTGCTCGCCCGCGGCTTTCGACGCTGTATCAAATTCAATAATCGATGAGCGTTCTTCCGAGTCAGTGAGAAGATTCACGACCTCGATTCCGCCTCTCTGCATATCATGAATCAAGTGATTAAGCCGAGCCGAAAGATGGCAGTAGCCCAGGATCGCCGGAATAGCCACCGCCAACCCTCCCGCCGTAGTCAGAAGACTCTGGTAGATACCTCCCGAGATCTCGGCCAAAGTGGCATAACCATTGTTTGCTGAAAGCTGAACGAAAGCTTGAATCAGACCGGTTACCGTCCCCAGAAGTCCGATGAGAGGACAGATGTATCCGATGGCAACGAGAATTCCCAGATTGCGTTCCAGTCGCGGGACTTCTAACTGGGCCGCCTCTTGCACGATCTCTCTGAGCTCCGAGCGAGGAAAATGCGGGCGATTCAAGGCGGCCAGAATCACTCGCGTTACCGGAATGAGCGAAGCTTGACACTCGACCCGCGCTTCCGCGAAATTCCGGCTCCGGATTAAGTTCGACAATCCTTGGAGAAGCTCCTCAACGTTGATGCTGGCGCGATGATAGTACAAGAGACGCTCGACGAACACCGCGACGGCTGCAACGCTACAGAGAAGGATGAGCCACATCAGCGGTCCACCCTTTTGCATGTAGTCGACCATTCGGGACTTATACCGCCCTTCAGGCGGGATGACAAATAGCAGATAGCAAATGTCAAATAACTTCGTTTGACCGACGTTCAGGACGCTCGTGACGAAGATTGTCCCGCCGGCACACAAGGAAATCGGAGGGTCCGAAGCGATATTTGCTATCTGCTATTCGTCATTCGGCTTGAAAGCCTGCCGGCATCGGCTTGAGGGTTGGGTGCTCTCGATTGAATTTGTGCAACAGCAGCTGCGTAACTGCATCCAGCGCGGCGAATACATTAAAGCCAGTGGTTGCGACGGCTTCAAAACATCGGACCCGTCTTTTGCGGTTGTTCAGGAGGAACTCTAGATAGTTGACCGGAGCCACATCACTGAGGTCCCGTTTATTATATTGAAGCGCGTAAGGTAACTCATCCAGCTTTAAATGCTGGCGGCCCAGGTTCTCTTCCAGGTTGCGAAAACTCTCAACATTTTCCTGCATTTTGTCCCATTGCGAATCCGCCACGAAGACCACGCCGTCCACACTCCGGAGAACCAGTTGTCGAGTCGTGTTATAAATCACTTGGCCGGGGACGGTGTACAATTGGAATTTTGTTTTGAAACCCTGCAGCACGATCGAGTTCACCGGCAGAAAATCAAAAAAAAGGGTTCGATCGGCCGCGGTTGCCAAAGAAATGAGATCGCCACGATAACTCGGCGAGATGCGCGAATGGATGTACTGCAGGTTAGTCGTCTTCCCGCCGAGAGCCGGCCCGTAATAGACAACCTTGAACTGGATCTCTTTGCTGGCGTAGTTGATGATCGGCATGGATCACTCAGATCTCGGATGGCGATAAAGCTTCAGCTAAGCGCGAGAGAATCAATGACAGCTTCTCACGAACTCCCGGTTTGAACGGTCGACGACTATGCCGGACCGATAAACAAAGTCGCCCATCGGAGAAAACACTGATCTGTTCCTGGCGCCAGCAGAAAGTGAGCGTCTCCAGACCGGTGCACGCTCGCTCATCCAATTTCGTTTTGACCTCCCCAAAAAGGACTGGAAATAGGGTGAGGACAGTACGCTCGAATTGCTCATCGCCAATTGCTCCGGTAAGTCGGCGCCCATCGGCAGTGTGCAGGAGGGCAGTTTGCAGGCCGGGCAAAGCTGAAATTTTGTCGATGATGGTAGGCAAATCCAAACGTTCGTCAGTCAAAAACACCGTTTGCAGCGCAGAAAAGTTGGGTTCCATTTTGGCCGCCGCGGCGGCTGGTATCTCTGGTTCAGGAGCGGGAATCACTGGTTCCAGGGTGTCCGATGGCGCTTCGGTCTTCTCGCTCTGGGCAGAGTGGCCAAGTTCCAGCCGAGCGGACTCCTGGTCCGATTTCTCGACGGTGCTGGCCGCGTTACGGAATCTCTCGGCATCCTCCCGCGCGGTGGTTGTAAACGGCGTATCAATTGGGTCGCCGACTTCGTCCACTTCCTGGTCGGCGCGCAACGGGAGCGCATCGCTGGGAAGATGTCGGAAGATTTCTTTGAGTGGGATCGCTACTTGGGTTGATTGATCTACTTCAGTAAATGCGTTTCGAATGGTCTCGGGAAGCGCCTCTAGGAAAATCGAGAGCGGGACGGTCACCCGGCCATTAGGCAGTTGTGGCTCGATCAGATCGAAAGGAAGTTCGATCTCGGAGTTGGACCCGGCAACATCGTGAAGAGCCGTACGATTAAGCTCGGGGGGTAGGTGCCGCAAAATCGGCGACAGCGCAATCCGAAGATTCCGGCTGCGCCCGGTTCCATTGGGATGAGCTTCTGGTGGCTGCATTTCGCCGTTCGTCGTTGAAGGCGGCTGAGGTTTGTCGCTCAGCTTCTCGCATTCGTCCGTCTGGTGCTGATCTGTTTGCTCTTTAGGCCCCTGCGCGGGCGAATCGGGTTTTTCAACAATCGGGCGGTCGGGTTGAGGTTTCACTGATTCCGGGGCGGCATCTGGGGCCGTTTTGACCTCGAGCACCTCGACATTTCGTAGCCGCTCCCAAGCCGGTAGGGGAAATTTTAGGGACCGATTATCTGTGGCCGGAACCGGAGCGGCGAAGATATCCGGGCACACCGCATGCACTACATAGAGACTCACTGTCCCGGTATGATCGGTGTCGTTGATCCGCACTTGTTTGCGTGGAATCTGAATTCGCCGCTTCGGGTCGAGCGAGGTATTATCTTGCGCGAGTCCTTCGGGGAGGGATTGCCACAGCGTTTGCAACGGGATGTCGATCGTAGCTCGTACCGGTCGTTTGAACGTGGCAGATCCGGAAATTGTTCGAGCACTTTTAGGAACGGTTTCGCGAAATCGCAGAACTCCTTGCCGGATGGGACTAGTTCCTGCGGTCGCGATCGTTTTCGGTTCCGCAGCCGTTTTCGAAGACGGATGACTTTCGGGTTCATCTCGTCCCGGGTTCTCCGATTTGGACTTAAACCAAGAAAAGAAAGCCATGGTAAAAAAGGGGTTCAGATTAACATGGCGCTAGCACAAAATCTTCTGGATTTTACCCCAGGCTACAGTTTTTGCGATATTAATCGCGTTTTTGCGTATCAAAATCGCGTCGAGTCGAGACCTAAGGGGCGGATTCTAACCAGAAAAGGTGATGGTGGGTGAAAACCGGACAATTGGATCTTTTGCGGTCCGACTGACGGAACTGCGTTCCCGTTTCTAAAAAAGCGGCGACACGTACAATCTCATGACGCTGACCAAACCGCCCGGATAATACGGAGTACGGTCATAGTAGAAGCTTCGATTGGCCGTCTGATACCGGAGATGAACTTCCTTTGCCGGTTGATTCACATCACAAACAAAGTAGAGCAGATCACCGTTTGGTTGCTTGACATACTTGTAAGCGACTAGGCAATGGTTGATCGGCTTCATTCGAGTAATGTAGACTGCCTCGATATGGCCGGCGTCGAGACGGTTCTGTAACCAATGGGCCAGCCGCTCCTGGCTAGAGCGAGGGACCGGGAAAACAATCCGCCAATTGCCAACGCGCCAATATGAGGGCCACCAGACGCCCAAGGCTTTTTGCAGCATCAAGGAGTGGGCGGCAGAAAAGCTATAGAGGTCGGAATAACCCGGAAATTGGATTTTGTTTGCCGGGCCGCTGCTCCAGGGTGGAACGCGAATGAGTTCCCGAACCCGAGCGCGATATTGGTCCGCGGTCAGCTTGGGTAGCTCCGGACGAAATTCGGCGAAACGTCGGAACTGCAATAGTGAGCGGACCAGCACGAAACAGTGACGGGAGTAATCAGGCGTTTTCCCATCTGCTCGACGATGAGCCTGAACGTCTCCCTTTCGCGTTGTCTGGTAATCGAAATAGAGCTGATTCGAGAACGAGAAGGAATCTTGAGGAAAATGGAATGGTGTGCCGTTTCCTAATGTTGCCAGCGCGACATTAGCCCAGAGTAGGAATAGTGTGGATCGCACTCAAAATTGTTTACGAAGATTGCTTGGTAGAATGTTTAGTTCTGCCCGATACTTCGCAACAGTTCTTCGCGCAATCGGAATACCGCGTTCCGATAAAATTTCGACGATCTCCTTATCACTCAACGGATCTCGGGGATGTTCTCCGCGCACCAGATCGGCGATTGCTTCTTTCACGCTGGTATTGCTGAGAGAAACGCCTTCCGAAGTCTGGTACCCCGGGGTGAAGAAAAATTTCATTTCAAAAACACCTTGGGGCGTAGCTATGTACTTACCCGAAATGGCGCGGCTGACGGTTGTTTCGTGAACGCCCACCGCGTCCGCGATCTGTACCATCGTCATCGGCTTAAGAAAGGCCGTGCCTTCCTCGAGAAACTCACGCTGCCGTTTCACAATCTCGATCGCAATGTTCAAAATGGTCTGCTGCCGTTGGTGGATGCTTTTGATCAGAAATTTACCGCTACGAATCTTCTCGCGAATATAATCGCGAACATCGGAACCATTTCGCCCCTGTGCCATTAGTTCCTTGTAGGTGTTGTTGATTCGAAGATGAGGGATTTGGTCCCCAGTCAACGAGACCACATATTCGTCTGCGATTTTTTCCACCATCACGTCCGGAAGGACGTAACCGTTTGGTTCCGGAGAAAAAACTTGTCCTGGCTTGGGATCAAGAGTGGCAATTAAATTTGCTGACTGCTGAACTTGATCTACGGTCACCCCCAACTTTCGCGCGATGTCTGGGAATTTCTTTTTCCCCAGTTCATCCAAGTACTGGCCGATAATTTGATATTCCACGCTCTGCTCTTTGCCCAGCCGGCGCAATTGGATAAGCAAGCAATCGCGCAGATCACGCGCGCCGACCCCAACGGGGTGAAATGTTTGGACGAGGTCGAGCATCGATTGCAGCCGCTCAACGGGCTGTCCGGAAGTCGCCGCCATCTCTCCGATGTCGATCGAAAGAAATCCCAGATCGTCTATGTTACCGATGATTAGTTCGGCTGCTTCGCGATCGGCTCCGATAACGTCCGCTGTATTCAACTGCTCCAGCAGGTGCTGTTGCAGGGTTTCCTGGTTTGCGATCGAGTCGAGAAAAAACTGGCGCCGCTCTTCGTCTTCTTGATTTCGCGACGAATAGCTCACGCTCTGCGACATGAAATCCCGCCACTCTTCGTCAAGTTTGGCCAGCTTCTCAAATTCTTCCTGGAAATCGGAGTCCTCGGAAGTGCGCTCTTCGTTTTCGTAAACGCCAACGTCCTCTTCCAATACGGGATTGGTCTGCAGTTCCTGTTGAATGAGGTTACGCAGCTCGAGCGTCGGAGCCTGTAGAATTTGGAGACTCTGCTGCAACTGGGGCGCGAGCACCTGTTGCATCGCAAGCCCTTGGATTTGTTGCATGCCTGGTCCAGCCATAAAGAAAACGGATAGTAAAAGATTGGCACAAAAACTGCAAGGGCACCACAAAGGAAGTTTCGAAATAGTGCGAAATAGGACTCTTTCGGCTTAATAATGCGAGCTCGCTACCAACCGATGCGGAGCTGTCGCTTCGCCGAAAGATCAGGCGTCGCTTAACCGGCAGGGCGAAAGCCTAATCCCGCGGCGATACCTTGGCCTTTAGGTTGGCGTGCGGTTGCGGGATTGGCTTGAGCCGGCTGCGCACGTGGCTCAAACCCCGGTGCTAACCGGCCCATTAAAATCGCAAGGTTTCAGAGCGCCGAGGCCGCCTACGCAAGCTTCGGCGCGCCCTTATCTTGAGGTCGTGCATACCGAAAGACGCGGCCGCGACGTAGGCTTCGCGAAGTCGGGGTTTCGCCCTGCCAATCAGGGGCACGGTCCCTACGCTTTGTCGCTTTGCGAGCGCTAATTGTCAGCGATAGCAGGGATCCGCTAGGCCTTATGGTGTTTCAGGTCTAGCTTGCGATAGAGGGTAGCGATGCTGATTCCAAGCATACTCGCCGTCTTTTCCCGGGAGCCCTGATTAAACTTCAAAGTAAGTTCAATATATTTTCGTTCCTGCGCTCGGACAAAATTGTCGAGTGGCTGTCCTACCTGCCAATCCGCTTCGGAAATCGTTTCGAACGAATCGCGATCGTAAAGCACGGGTGCAGGCAAATCTTCGGACTTGATGATACCGCCCTCACAAAGGGCGCTCGCCCTCTCGATCACGTTTTCCAGTTCGCGAACATTACCTGGCCAACTGTAGCGCATCAGTTGTTCGAGAGCCTTCGGGTCGATCTTCTTCTGTTCCGTTACACTTTGCAGCGCATATCGCTGTAGAAAGTACTGGGCGAGTAGAGGAATATCTTCAATCCGGTCTCGGAGCGGAGGGATTTCGATCGGAATGACTGCTAGACGATAGTAAAGATCTTCACGAAATCCTGCGGTCCTGATTTTATTCTTTAATGGTTCAACTGAAGCAGCGATCGCCCGAACGTTGATCGGAATGTTGCGAGTATCTCCAATCCGTCGAATCTGACGCTCTTGCAGGACGCGAAGCAGCTTGGTCTGAAGCTGCAGCGACATCGAATTGATTTCATCAAAAAACAGCGTTCCATGGTTTCCTTCCTCAAAAAGGCCGATTTTGTCCATTACAGCGCCGGCAAAAGCGCCTTTTTTGTGGCCGAAAAGTTCTGACTCGAGCAGGCTATCCGGAAGCGCGCTACAATTTACGATTACGAAAGGGAGGTGCTGGCGGGAACTGTTGTAGTGCAAAGCACGGGCTACAAGTTCTTTGCCGGTTCCACTCTCTCCCTGGATCAGAATAGTGCTATCCGTGTCGGCAACCTTTCCAATCAGTTTGTAAATCTCTTGCATCCGGGGACTGCTGCCGACCAAATTCTCAAATTTGTAACGATCCCGGACTTCCCGCTTGTGCTGGCTATTCTCTCGAAGGGTGGCTTGATAATCTAAGGCACGTTGTACGCAAAGCTGGAGTTCATCCACTTTGAACGGCTTGGTGATATAGTCGTACGCACCCATTTTCATGGCCTCGACCGCGGTCTCGACCGATGCGTATGCCGTGATCATGATCACTGCCGTATTTGGAAAGCGCTCTCTGCAATCGCGCAGAATGTCGAAACCGCCGACTTTCTCCATTTTTACATCAACGATCACCAGCTGCGGGTCGATTCGAGGAAGGGCGTCCAAAGCGGATTCGGAAGAGCTAAATGGGAAAGCCTGATGCCCACGATCACGGCAAAGATTGGAAATAACCTCAACCATTGCGGGTTCATCATCGATGATAAGAATTTTAGCCATCTATGTACCCGCCGTTTTTATATAATTTATAATAATTGTAAATATCTAAGCAGCAAAAGCTCCTTATTGCGAGAATTCTGCCGCAAAGGCGGCTCAAATGGTCCTTTTGGTCGCAAGTGTAGGACTCCGTGCACCTAAATGCTCAGTGCCCCTCGTCAGAAGAAGCCGGCTCGTCATTCCGGTCGGTAGTGTCAACAATTGCTTCGGCCGGGCATCCTAGTTTGACCAGTCCGTA
>Ga0070698_100000572_pt1 | contig 39526 bp, 34 predicted proteins | sample KBSK1502metaG_FD_65477 | JGI IMG/M metagenome (GOLD analysis project Ga0070698, IMG submission 65477) | Corn, switchgrass and miscanthus rhizosphere microbial communities from Kellogg Biological Station, Michigan, USA - KBS K1-50-2 metaG | ecosystem: Host-associated > Plants > Roots >...
GAACGAGCAATCCTATTGCTCTTAGGATAGTGTATCCGAATTCTTCGCTATGTCGCAGCCCCGCGCGACTACAATAAATTGCCCAATGATTGGCGGCGATCGTCTTTTCACACGGCCTCGGTCGCAGCCCGCCGCAAAATGCGAGGCCTCATCAGCGACATCTGCTGACGAGGAAATGCTCGATTATGAGGTGCCGACTATCCTCGTGCCAGGCACCTCGGCGGCGGCGGGGCCATCAGTCGCCAATGCCATCAGTTCACGAGCCGCTTGACGCAGCTGCGCCGCGACACCGTCATCCCACCCTTCGCTTTTCACCCGATCCGCCACTGACAGAAGGACCAATGCGCGCTGCCGCACCGCAATCTGATCCAACGCGACATAGTCTGTCATCGCCTCGATCCCTTATCTCATGATAACGACGACCGCTCTGGTCGGCGGCTCACCACGGTCTGAGCGGTTAATGTTGGCAGGCTGGCGCGTGGTTGCAAGCGATATTTTACCGTATTAGTTTATCAATAATTATTGATACATATTAAAACGCGTGTTCTGAGGACTCCGCCGCGGAGCTAGTTCTTGGATTTGTCGACGAGGCGGTTCTCGGCGATCCACGGCATCATCGCCCGCAATTTCTCACCGATCTTTTCGATGTCGTGTTCAGCTGCGCGGCGCCGCAACGCTTTAAAACGAGGTTGGCCAGCAGTGTTTTCGAGAACCCATTCTCGCGCGAAGGTGCCCGATTGAATATCGGCTAGGATCTTTTTCATTTCGGCTCGGACATGCGCGTCGATCACGCGCGGGCCTCGAGTGTAGTCGCCGTACTCCGCGGTGTTGGAGATCGAATAGCGCATATTGGCGATGCCGCCCTCGTAGATCAGATCGACGATCAGTTTCATCTCGTGACAGCATTCGAAATAGGCCATCTCCGGCGCGTAGCCGGCCTCAACGAGGGTCTCGAAAGCTGCCAAGATCAGCGAGGTCAGGCCCCCGCAGAGCACCGACTGCTCGCCGAACAGATCGGTCTCGCACTCCTCGCGAAAGGTCGTTTCAATAACCCCTGCGCGGCCACCACCGATTGCCGAAGCATAGGAGAGCGCGATCTCGAGCGCATTGCCAGACGGGTTCTGCTCGACCGCCACCAGGCACGGGACGCCGCCTCCGCGGGAATATTCGGAACGCACCGTGTGTCCCGGACCCTTGGGCGCGATCATGAACACGTCCATGTCGGGGCGCGGTTCGATCAAACGGAAATGAATACTGAGCCCATGCGCGAAGGCAAGAGCGGTGCCTTCCCGCATGTTGGGGCGCAAGTCATTGGCGTAGAGCGCCGCCTGCAGCTCGTCGGGGGTCAGCACCATGACGATGTCGGCCCATTTCGCGGCGTCAGCGGCGGTCATCACGCGCAGCCCTGCCGCCTCCGCCTTCGGGACCGAGGCAGAGCCCGGACGCAGCGCGACCACAACTTCCCTGACCCCGCTGTCGCGCAGATTGTTGGCGTGCGCGTGACCCTGGCTGCCGTAGCCAATGATCGCGACCTTCTTCGACTTGACCAGGTTCACATCGGCATCCCGGTCGTAATACACCCGCATCTCACGTCCTCCGGTGAGGGTTTGCTCCGTATCTTCGACTGAGCCCGCCTAAAAACTCGCGGTCCCGCGGGAGATCGCCGCCGTGCCGGTGCGCGACACTTCGACGAGCCCGAGCGGTTCCATCAGGGCAATGAAGGCGTTGAGCTTTTCGCCCGATCCCGTCATCTCAAAGACAAAGCTCTCCGTCGTTGAATCGACGACGCGGGCGCGGAAGATGTCGGCGAGGCGCAGAGACTCGATGCGCACTTCGCCTTTCCCTACCACCTTAATCAGCGCCATCTCGCGTTCCACAAAGGGGCCTTCATCGGTCAGATCGTGCACCCGGTGGACCGGAACGAGCCGGGAGAGCTGAGCCTTGATCTGCTCGATAATCATCGGCGTTCCCGAGGTCACGATCGTGACCCGGGATAGGCTATTGCGGCGGTCGACCTCGGCAACGGTCAGGCTTTCGATATTGTAGCCGCGCCCGGAGAAAAGCCCGACCACGCGAGCAAGGATGCCCGGTTCGTTGTCGACGAGGACGGCGATGGTATGCCGTTCGATGTCTGCCATACGCGCCTCAGACGAGCACCATACCCTCTTCGGAGACCGGCTTCTTAGCCTCGTCCTCGGGGCCGAGCAGCATCTCGTGGTGGGCTGCACCGGACGGGATCATTGGAAAACAATTCTCGGTGGGGTCGACTGCAACGTCGAGGATCACCGCCCGGTCGATCGCCAACATCTCATGGATTGCGTCATCGAGCCGCGCCGGATCCTCGACCCGCCGCCCGACAGCGCCGAAGGCGTCTGCCAACTTCACAAAATCGGGAAGTGCCTCGGTGTAGCTTTCCGAATAGCGGCCGCCATGCAGCAATTCCTGCCACTGCCGCACCATGCCCATATATTGGTTGTTGATGATGAAGACCTTAACCGGAAGGCGGTATTGGGCGATGGTCGACATCTCCTGGATGTTCATCAGGACCGAAGCTTCGCCGGCAATGTCGATGACGAGCGCCTCGGGATGAGCGATTTGCACGCCGACCGCCGCCGGTAGCCCGTACCCCATCGTGCCGAGACCACCGGAAGTCATCCAGCGGTTCGGCTCTTCGAACTTAAAGAACTGGGCAGCCCACATCTGATGCTGGCCAACTTCGGTCGTGATGTAGACGTCATGCTCTCGGGTCAACGCGTAGAGCCGCTCGATCGCATATTGCGGCTTGATCAAATCGCGCCGGCTTTTGTCGTAGCGTAGGCAGTCGCGGGCGCGCCAAATCTCGATCATTCTCCACCATTCCGCGCGTGCTGTGGTGTCGCTGCAACGCAAGGATCTCGGTCCGGCGGCCAGCATCGCCGATAACGCCTCGCCGACATCGCCGATGATCGGCAGATCGACGCGCACATTCTTGTTGATCGAGGAGGGGTCGATGTCGATATGGATTTTTTTCGAACCGGGGGAGAAGGCGTTGAGCCGCCCCGTCACTCGATCATCAAAGCGCGAACCGACGGCGACCATCAGGTCGCAGTCGTGCATGGCCAAATTCGCTTCATAGGTACCGTGCATTCCGACCATGCCGAGGAAATGCGGGTCGGCCGCGGGGAAGGCGCCGAGCCCCATCAGGGTCAAGGTGCACGGCGCGTCAGTCAGCCGTACAAGCTCGGCGAAGCAACGACAGGCTTCGGGGCCGGAGTTGATCAGTCCGCCGCCGCCATAGAATAGCGGGCGCTTCGCCTCAGCGATCATCTCCACAGCCTCGCCGATGCGGGCCGGATCGGGCCGGAGCTGCGGACGGTAGCTCTTGTGTCGCACCTCCTCCGGCCCGCAATAGGGGCCGGGCGCGAACAGCACGTCCTTCGGCAAATCGACAACCACCGGACCTGGGCGGCCGCTTTTGGCCACATAAAACGCCTCGTGGAGCACGCGGGCCAGCTCGCGGACATCCTTAACCAAGTAGTTGTGCTTGGTGCAGGGCCGCGTGATGCCCGTTGTATCCGCCTCCTGGAACGCATCATTGCCGATCAGATGCGTCGGGACCTGACCAGTCAGACAAACGATCGGGACCGAATCCATGAGTGCATCGGTCAGCCCGGTAACCGCGTTGGTAGCGCCGGGGCCGCTTGTTACAAGCACGACACCAACCCGGCCGGTCGAGCGGGCGTAGCCCTCGGCCGCATGGACGGCGCCGCCCTCCTGGCGTACTAGGATGTGCCGTAGCGCATTCTGCTTGAAGAGCGAGTCGTAGATCGGCAGGACCGCTCCGCCGGGATAGCCGAAAACGACATCGACGCCTTGATCAACCAAGGCCTTGATGACGATATCCGCTCCGCTCAACGGCTCGGTCGGCATGACAACCTCCTTCGGCGACACTCAGGGCGCACATACCCTCCCTGCCAAGTGGCTGGTTCCGAGGCGGGGGCGCACCCTAGTCAGCTATGCCTGTCCGGTCAACAGAAACTCGTCAATAAAGTGACGTGAGCACCGCAGCAAACTTTCCGAAAATTGCGCTTCAAGGATGAGGTCCGGCGTGGTTTGGTGGCGAAACCAGGTCATCTGGCGTTTGGCGTACCGGTGCGTGGCTCGCTGCGCCGCGGCGACCGCCTCATCGAGCTGCGTCTCACCCCGCAGATGGGACAGAAGCTCGGGAAGGCCGAGCGCCTTCATCACCGGCAGGTCAGGATTGAGACCGCGGGCGGCGAGCGCCGCCGATTCGGCAAGCGCGCCGGCCTCGATCATCCAAGCGAAGCGCGCGTTGCAAGCGGCATAAAGCAGGGTCCGCGGCGGCGCGAGGAGTATATTGGCAAAGCGATAGCTGTTGTCCGGGTGTGGCCGTTGCTGCCATACGCCCAGAGGCAGACCCGTGGCTCGAACGACCTCAAAGGCACGGATCAGCCGCTGCTTGTCTCGAGGAAAGAGACGCTGAGCGGCCATTGGATCGAATTGTGCCAGCCGTTCGCGAAATGCGATACCGCCCAGGGCGCGATGGAGGCCGATCGCTTCCTGCCTGATCTCCTCGGGAATTTCCGGCACCGGCGCCAGTCCCTCTGCCAGCGTGCGAAGGTAAAGTCCGGTGCCGCCAACAAGAATAGGGAGGCGTTGCGCATCTGTGGCAGCCGCAATCTCGTCGAGCGCGAGGGCGCGCCAGCGCGCGGCGGATCCCCGCTCGGCGGCATCGAGAAAGCCATAGAGCCGATGCGGCACCCGCCGCTCGGCGCTCTCATCGGGACGCGCGGTCAAGATGCGGAGATCGCGATAGCATTGCAGGCTGTCGGCATTGATGACGACGCCTCCCAAACTGTCTGCCAACTCGAGAGCGAGTGCGGATTTTCCGCTGGCCGTCGGACCAGCGATGACGAGGACCGAGGGCCCGCGCGTTTGGCGAACCGGCTTGTAACGCGGACGATTGGCGGAGTACGACGAAGGCCTATGAAGATGGTCCTCACGCTGATCGCCGGGTCTCATCGCGCCTCGGATCTCCTTCGCCTCGTTCCAGCGGTCACGGATGCCGCGGGGATCACTGCCGAGCCGGTCTGGCTCTCGCCGGGTAGAGCCTGCGATCTCATGTTCGATGCCGGCAGCGGCATTCCGGTCGAACAAGCAGTGCGCTCGTTGATCAACGGCGCGGACATCGATGTCCTCGTCCAGCCCCTGGAGAGGCGCCGCAAACGCATTCTCGTCGCAGATATGGAGGCGACGATCATCGAGAATGAAATGCTGGACGAGCTCGCGGATTTGCGCGGATGTCGACCGCAGATTGCCGAGATCACTCGCCGTGCGATGAACGGCGAGATCGACTTCGTCAAAGCACTCGAGGCGCGCGTCGCCTCGTTTGCCGGCATGGAGGATCGCGCGCTGGAGGAGGTGGCCGGGCGCATTCGTCTGACGCCTGGAGCGCGGGCGCTGCTGACGACCATGCGAGCCGCCGGGGCCGTTACGGTGCTCGTCTCGGGTGGGTTCAGAATCTTTGCCGAACGGGTCGCGGCCGAACTCGGCTTCGATCGCGTCATCGCCAACCGCCTCGATGTCGTTTCAGGGCGGATCGCCGGGACGGTGCGGCAACCGATCGTGACAGGTGAAACCAAGCGGCAGGCGCTGCTTGCTTTAGCGGCCGAGCTGCGCATTCCGCTCGATCAGACGATGGCTGTCGGCGACGGCGCAAACGATTTGCCGATGCTCGCGGCCGCCGGTATCGGCATCGCGTTCCGCGCCAAGCCGCTGGTCGCCGCGCAGGCGCGATTTCGGATCGATCATGCCGATCTGACCGGCCTTCTCTTCGTCCAGGGCTATCGGAGGGACGAGATCGTCGGGTGACACCCGTAGGCCGGCACCGCGAGACAGAGGCGGGCCGGATCAAGGGTCTTCGCTGGTTTTCATCCTTGATCGAGGCGCAGCGCAATAAATCGGAGATCGCCCTGACGCTCGACCAATAAGAGAATGGATTTCCGTCCGGACTTTTTGGCCTCGTCGATCTTGCTGCTGACTTCGCCCGCGCTCTTCACCTCTTCCTGGGCGGCTTCCATGATCAGGTCCCCCGCGCGCACTCCTTTGGCGGCGGCGGGGCTGTCCTTGGCAACGTCGACGACGACAACCCCCTTCGCATCGCCGGCGAGGGAGAATTTCTCCTTCAAGTCTGGCGTAATACCCGAAAGCGTCAAGCCCAGGGTCTTGACCACTCCCGCCTCGTCCTTTGCCGTCTTTTTGGGAGGTTCCTGGCCGCTCGCCTGCTGCTGATCGCTCTCTTCCAGCCGGCCGACGGTCACCTGAACCAAGCTCTCCTTGCGCTTTCGCCAAAGCGTCACCGAGACCGTCTTGCCGACCGGCGTTTCCGCAACCAGCCGCGGCAGCCGCCGCATGTCGCTGACGTCCTTGCCGTCGAAGCCCAACACGACATCGCCTGCTTGGATTCCCGCAGACTGCGCGGGACCATTGTCGCTGACGCTGGCGATCAATGCACCTTTTGCCTTGTCGAGCCCGAGGCTTTCGGCGATCTCGTCGGTGACTGCCTGGATGCGCACCCCGAGCCAGCCGCGATGCACGTTATGGTCGGGCTCGCCCTGCAGTTCGGCGACAACTGCCTTGGCGAGATTGGAGGGGATCGCGAAGCCGATCCCAATCGAGCCGCCCGACGGCGAGTAGATCGCCGTGTTGATGCCGATGACCTGCCCGTCCATGTTGAACATCGGGCCGCCGGAATTGCCGCGATTGATCGAGGCGTCGGTCTGCAGAAAATCGTCGTAGGGGCCGGAATTGATGTCACGTTGGCGCGCCGACAGAATGCCGGCGGTGACGCTGCCCCCGAGACCGAAGGGGTTGCCGATCGCCAATACCCAGTCACCGACCCGCGAGGCGTCGCTGTCCCCCCAGGCGGCAGCGTTCAAGGGCTTTTCCGTCTTGACCTTCAGCAGGGCAATGTCCGTCTTGGTGTCGCGGCCGACGACCTCTGCCTTCAGATTGGTGTCGTCATGCAAGATGACGGTGATCTCGTCGGCGTCGGCGATGACGTGGTTGTTTGTCACGACGTAACCCGCCGGGTCGATGATAAAGCCCGAACCCAAAGAGGTGGCCTTGCGCGGCTGAGCCTCGGGGCGGCCGCCTTTGGGCATTCCGTGGTCGAAGAAGTCTCGGAAGAACTCCTCGAAGGGAGAGCCGGGAGGAAACTGGGGAATTTCCGGCCCGGAACGCTCTTTGCCGCGGTCGGATTTGAGCGTCTGTGAGGTCGAGATGTTGACCACCGAGGGAAGCAATCTTGCCGCCAGATCGGCAAATCCGTCCGGGGTGGGTCTAGCCGCGGCGGAGCTCGATGCCAGAGCTGCCGCAGCAACGATAAGGAAAGCAGCAGCCACTCTGGGAGCCCTGTGGCCGGCCGGGTTCGAAAAAAGAAACGACACTAGAGGCAACTCCTCGCGGCGAAAGCCGATGAATGTTTTTCGACCGATCATTTGAGGTGTCTTTGTGGGCGATCGAGATTACGAGAGAAGCTCTCTCCAGACCAGCCGCTTGTCGGCGACAGCAGCAGCATCACCGGCGGACTAGCCAGACGAGAACGACCCCGAAGCAAGCAGCTGCAAGGCCTGCCAGACGCAATGTATGAGGCGGGACGGCAAGAGCACGAGCGGCAGCCCGTTTCATCCCTTCTGGGAACAGCGCATACAGAGTGCCCTCGATCACAAGCACGAGCGCAAGCGCTGTCCACAGATCCCTCATTGCTCAGGAGGCAGCGCCCGGAGCCGATCGTCGTGCGCGAGATCGCCAGCTCTAATCATTGTGAGCCGGCGGCCGCATTCGGTGACCCGGGCTTGATGAGCGCGCCGCCTGAGTTCTCAAAGAAACGAAAGAAGCCGCTATCGGGGCTGAGCACAAACGAAGTGGTATGGCCATTCAACGCGTCGCGATACGCCTGCATCGAGCGGTAGAAGGCAAAGAATTCCTTGTCCTGGCCAAATGCATCGGCGTAGATCCGGATACTGTCGGCGTCGCCGTTGCCTCGCACCTTTTGAGCGTCCCGCTGCGCCTCGGCGAGGATCACCGTGCGCTCGCGGTCGGCGTTGGCGCGGACGTTCTGCGCCGCCTCGGCGCCCTCCGCGCGATACTGTGCCGCCTGCTGCTGGCGCTCGGATTGCATGCGGGCAAAGATCGCCTGGCTGTTCTCTTCAGGCAGATCGGCGCGGCGGATCCGGACATCGATGACATCGATGCCGAAGGACTTTCCCTGAGCGGTCACTTCGTCGCGGATCTGGGCCATGATTGCCGAACGCTCGTGCGAGAGCAGAGCGGACAAGGTCACATTGCCCAGCACACGCCGCAGGCTGCCGTTGACCATCGCGCTCAGCCGGGCACGCACCGCGGCCTCGGAGTTGACGGTCTGGTAGAACAACAGCGGATTGGTGATGCGGTACCGCGTGTAAGTGTCGACGACGAGCCGCTTCTGATCCGAAACGATGACTTCTTCGGGCGGCGGCTCGAAATCGAGGAGGCGATTGTCATAAAAAATAACATTCTCGATAAACGGCCACTTCATCTTCAGGCCGGGATTGGGAATGACCTCCCGCACCTCGCCGAACCGCAGCACCAGCGCTTCTTCAACCTGATCGACGACGAACAGCGAGCTTGTCGTAAAGACACCCGCGATGACGAGCGCCACGGCGATGATGGTGAGGAGTCGGCGGTTCACCATCCCCTCCTCATTGTCGGCCGCGCAAGGGCGGGATCGCGGGCGCGACCGACTGCGGCGTCGGCGATTGGGCCGGCGCACTCCCCGTCGGGCCCGGCGCGCTCGCCGCCCCACCAGTTCCGCTCAAGGCGGGCAACGGCAGGTAGGGAAGCACCCCGTTCCCGCCTCCGGCGGATTTGTCGATGATCACTTTGTTGCTGCTCTTCAGGATCTCCTCCATCGTCTCGAGGTAGAGCCGCTGGAGGGTGACGTCCTGCGCTACCTTGAACGCTCGATAGACGGAGATGAAACGATCGGCATCTCCCTGCGCGCGGGCGATGATCTCCTGACGAAAGGCTTCCGCCTCCTGCTTGATTGCGACGGCGGCGCCGCGCGCCCGCGGGATGATGTCGTTGCGGTAGGCCTCCGCCTCGTTGCGCACCTTCTCGCGATCGGCAAGCGCGCGCTGCACGTCACGGAAGGCGTCGATGACCGGGGCAGGCGGATCCACCCTCAGCAGCTGCAGCTGGGTGACCTCGATCCCGGCACGATAGGTGTCGAGGATTCCCTGCAGCAGGTGCTGGGTGTCGGTCTCGATCTTGCCCCGTCCTTCGGCCAGCGCCTGGGCAATCGGGGTCTCGCCGACCACCTCCCGCATCGCACTCTCGGCAGCGGACTTGACCGTCGTATCCGGCGCCCGGATGTTGAAAAGATAGGCTCGGGCGTCCTTGATGATCCAGAAGACGGTGAAGTTGATGTCGACGATGTTCTCGTCGCCAGTCAGCATCAGCGCCTCCTCCGGCACCTGGCGGGTCCCCGTCCCACGGGCCGTCGGGCCCTCGGCGTTGCGGTAGCCGATCTCGGTGCGGTTGACGCGGGTCACGCTGGGCGTGAGCACCTTCTCGATCGGGTTCGGAAGGTGATAATTGAGGCCGGGCTGGGTCGTGCGATTGTAGGCACCAAAGCGGAGCACGACCCCGACCTCGTCGGGCAGAACGCGATAAAAGCCGCTTGCCAGCCAGATCACGAGGATCGCGATTGCCACGATGGCAAAGCCGGTGCCGGTGCGAAACCCCCCCGGCAGCACGCGCCGGAAACGGTCCTGGCCACGCCGCAGCAAGTCCTCAAAGTCGGGGGGCTGCGGGCCGCGCCCACGAGGGCCCGAACCCCCGCCACGATTGCCGCCCCATGGGCCGCCGCCGCGCGGGCCGCTACCCCATGGGCCGCCGCCCTGACTTTGCCAGAACATTGACCTTGAACCTTTCCGCGGTGCTGCGCCGGGACCGTTTCCGATACGGTGCGGTCCCCCGACGCTCGCAACGCCCGAGATGGGCGACCCGATAGAGAGCGTTCGCGGGTGTTGTCAAGTCGGGTCGCCGGTCCCAAATCCCGTATACCCGGCGGCGCTGACAGCCTGGCTGGTACCGACTGAATGTCTTACCGCACAACCGGCCGGGCTCTTACTCGATGGTTATTCTGCCTTAACCGGCATTCCGAACCAAGCGCCGCGATCGGACCCCCTGCAGTTCGGCGCCGCCGAGGCGGAGAAAATGAGATGAGCGCGGTCACCGAACGACATATCCTCGATGCATTGGGTCGTGTCGCAGATCCCGACAAGGGCACCGATATCGTCTCGCTCGGCATGGTCTCGGGCCTGGTCATTCGCGACGGCAACGTGGCTTTTGCGATCGAAGTCGAGCCTGAGCGCGGCCCGCATCTCGAGCCCCTGCGGAAGGCGGCAGAGAAGGCGGTGGAAGCGCTCGTCGGCGTACTGTCCGTGACCGCGGTACTGACGGCGCAAGCACGCGCCGCAGGACGCGCTGCCCCTCAGTCGGCGGGACAGGCTGCCGGTCGGGCGTCCCGCGGCGTTGTGCCGGGGGTCCGAGCAATCGTCGCCGTGGCCTCGGGCAAGGGAGGCGTCGGCAAGTCGACGGTGGCGGCCAATCTGGCGCTGGGGCTGCGCGCGAACGGGCTGCGGGTCGGAGTACTCGATGCCGACATTTACGGGCCCTCGATGCCGCGCATGCTCGGGATCTCCGGCCGGCCGCGCTCGCGCGACGGCAAGACCCTGATCCCGATGGAGAATTTTGGCCTGCGCTGCATGTCGATGGGGTTTCTCGTGCCCGAGGACACACCGATGATCTGGCGCGGGCCGATGGTGACGAGCGCGCTGCAGCAGATGCTGCGCGAGGTCGAGTGGGGCGAGCTCGACATCATGATCGTCGACATGCCGCCCGGCACCGGCGACGCGCAGCTGACGATGGCCCAGCATGTCCCGCTCGCCGGCGCGGTGATCGTCTCGACGCCGCAGGATATCGCGCTGCTCGACGCCCGCAAGGGGCTCGGCATGTTCCAAAAGGTCGACGTGCCGGTTCTCGGCATCGTCGAGAACATGAGCTATTTCATGTGCCCGCATTGCGGCGGCCGCAGCGAGATCTTTAGCCACGGCGGGGCGCGCCAAGAGGCCGAGCGGCTGGGCGTCGAGTTTCTCGGAGAAGTGCCGCTCGATCCGGCAATCCGCGAGACTTCCGACGGAGGAACGCCGATTACCGTATCCGACCCCCTCAACCCGCATGCGCTCGTCTTCCGGCACATGGCGGCCCGCGTCTGGGAGAAAGTCGCCGGCGCCGAAACCGAGCGCCGAGCGCCGCCGCGTATCGTGATCGAATAGCCTCGCCTAGGCTCCCCAATCCTGCGCGAGCGGGAACTCACCCAATTTGAACCATTGATTTGGCGAACGTCGTATTGCGCCATTTACGGCCGTAAGCGCTAGCGCGGGGTAGCTCTTCCGAGCGGTCCGGTTTTCGCCTCGTGCAACAGCCGCATGCGTTCGATCAGCACGTCGTGATCCCAATGCATGAGGAATTTCTGGTGCCTGTCGCCGAGTTCCTGCCAAGACACGCCGTCGGAAAGATCCTGCTCGAAGGCGCTCATGCCGCTCACATACCAATCACGAAACGCAAATCCCTCTTGAACGTTAAACGGGAGTGCCAGGAGAGCCGCGATCGCGAAGGCGTTAGCAATGCGGTCTCGCTGGCCTTCAGGTCCGTACAGAAGCCACGCGAAATAGGCTGCACATAAGGCGGGGACGCTCAATAGCGCGTAGCGACCCGGCATGCTATATTGCGGAACCCATCCAGCACGGCCCCAAGCCACGGCCACAGCCAGAACTGAAATTGCCGCGATGAACGTCAGAAATCCGAAGAACCGGGACCCTTCCGGCGTACGGATGTTGCAGAGACCACGCCGTAGCGGGATTATGCTTGATGCCAGTAGCAGAAAGGTGGCCCCACAGAAGAGGCCACCTGTGATTAATCGAGGCAGAAGCCCCGGTACCAATTCGGCTGATGCCTTCCCGGCGCCAATTGGGCCAATGCCCATTCCGACAAACCTCACACCCGTTACCACAGTCGGCCCAAATCCGGGATTGGGCGGCACCCCAAGGGGCGATACGTATCCAATGAAGTAAAGACCGGCCAGCACGAATGAAATACCCAGGCAAGCACTTTGAAACGGAACAATCCATATCGGAGATGCGCCGCGCTGGTACAGGAGCGCGCCCGCGACCAGCCAGACGGCAACGAAGGGCGTGAATAGCAGCCCATTCGCACCTGAGATGGGCAGCACCACCCAGGATAAGACCGGCAATAATGGCGATGTTTGGCGACAACGGCCAACACTCGCGCACAATGATCAGCAGCCATGCGCCAACCAGCACGGTGGAAATTACAAACAGGATTTGCCAGCCGATAAGCATATTTGATGAATGTCCGAGATGAAGCAACGCGAGGGGAAGAAATGCATCAGCCAGTCGCGTCCGGCCGCGAAGGTGACGAGCCGTCAGAATCATAGCGAGAGAGAGCCCGCCGAGCATTACGGTATTGGCAATCATGCCAATCCTGAAATCGCCGCCGCTGGCTCTCAGCAGAATTAGATAAATTATTTTTGGAAATGGCAACCGGTGTTCATTGTTTCCCTCCCACAGCCACTCGAGCAAATTAGGCTGATGTCCCGTTATCGCCGGAACCATTTCCCAATCCTCGCTTAACGGCAAATTGCGGCCGTAAATCGCAATGCAGCCGAGCACTAGGCTAAGCATGGCCGCCCAGACAGCAAGAACGCCAGCCAGCGCCCGTTTGTTGGATGTCGTTGCGCGCACGGCAATAGAAAAACGACGGATCATGAGCACTTTTGTCCTCGGGCTGCGGTAGCAAATGGCTGGTGGCCATGTAGTCTGCGAGTGCCTTCGGGACAGGTAGTGCTGGGCACGCTGCAGGCTGGGCATGGCGCACAGCAGCATACTAGCCGTCCCTCTTAGACGATTCGCATCTCCTTCGGGAGAGACAGCGCCGGTCTGAGGACCTTTGCGCCACCGTCCCCCTATAATCTTTCTGCGGCAGATCGCCACGCTTATCCAAACGATGCGAGCAGATTTTTGCCTGCATAACCCCGCACCAGTTAGTGGTACGGCTAGTGGTGCGGATCTTCTCGAGGATTCGCCGCATGCGGCATTCTTCGAGCCCGATCACTTGCGCAGAGCGGTCTCTTCCTGCCTGGCCTTTTAACGTCCTCCGGCATCGGCGATCCGGTTATGGGTCCCGCGGGTTTGGGCTGGAGAAGCGTCTGAAGCAGGCCCTGGTCGCATGTGATACCTCTTAGGATAGCCTCTTAGGATAAAGCGATTGACGGAGCTCCCACCGGCCTTCTGCAAACCCCTAGCGGCACCGGGACAGAGCGTGTAAACTTTGGTTAAAAGTGATGGGGGTTTTCCAATCCGATCAAGATCCCTTATTAAACGCAGCGACGATCGGCCTCGATCCAGGATCGCGTGGGTCATCAGACCTAGTAAATCAAAAACATATCGAAATCTCTTGACCAAAGAAGGTAGGCAACACGGATACACTCGAATGAGTCTCTGTGGCGCTCAATAGATGCGAATATTGATCACCGGAGGCGCTGGCTTCGTCGGCTCGCATCTCGCTTTGTCGTTCAAGCGAGAGAAGCCGGGCTGCACTGTTGTCGCGTTTGACAATCTGAAGCGGCGCGGCAGCGAACTGGCGCTGCGCAGGCTGGCGGCTGGCGGCGTTGAATTCCGCCACGGCGACGTGCGCAATCCTGAGGATCTCGCCGACAGCGGCAGTCTCGACCTGCTCGTCGAGTGCTCCGCCGAGCCATCGGTCCAAGCAGGGCTTTCCGGCGGGGACCGATATCTCGTCAATACTAACCTCATCGGCACGATCAACTGCCTCGACCATGCCCGCCGCTACGATGCTGCGGTGATTTTTTTGTCGACGAGCCGAGTCTATCCGATCGCACCCTTGCGCGAGTTACCGCTGGTCCCCACCGAAACTCGATTCGTTGTTCCCGAGACTGCGACAGGACCAGGGTGGTCGGCGCGCGGCATTACCGAGCAATTCCCCCTTAGTGGGAGCCGCTCGCTCTACGGCGCAACCAAGCTCTGCTCGGAGCTGGTGATCACCGAATATGTGACACTGTTCGGGCTGCGCGCCGTCATCAATCGCTGCGGGGTCCTTTCGGGGCCGTGGCAGATGGGCAAGATCGACCAGGGTTTTGTCGTCCTCTGGGCCGCGCGCCACCTTTTTGGCGAGGCGCTGTCCTATAACGGGTTCGGCGGCGCTGGGTTGCAGGTTCGCGACGTGCTCCATGTAGAGGATCTTTATCGCCTGATCTGCAACCAGGTAGTGCAGATCGCAGACCACAGCGGCAAAACCTACAATGTGGGCGGAGGAGTTGACTGCAGTGTATCGCTTGCCGAGCTCACCAGAGCGTGCGCGCGATATACTGGCCGACGACTCTCGATCGTCTCTCGGCCGGAGACCAATCCAGTGGACATCCCGTATTACGTGACGGATACGACTTCAGTGGCAGCGGCTACCGACTGGCGTCCGCGTCTCTCCATGGCTGACATACTTGAGGACATTTTCAAGTGGTTACGCGATCACCGCGACGAGGTGGAGACGATATTGAAGTGAGGAGGTGAGGGGGATGGCTGTTGCCATAATTACTGGCTCCGCGGGTCTGATCGGGGCCGAGGCCACACGGTTCTTTGCCGGCGAGGGACTGGACATCGTCGGCATCGACAATGACATGCGCCGTGAGTTCTTCGGCGGGGAAGCCAGCACGATCTGGAGTCGACAGCGCCTGGAGGCTGAGCTTACCGGCTACCGGCACTACGACATCGACATCCGCGATCAGAGCGCGGTATTGGATCTCTTTGACCAATACCAACGGGAGGTGGCTGTAGTCATACATACCGCCGCTCAGCCTTCACACGATTGGGCGGCGAAGGCGCCTTTTGTAGATTTCTCGATCAATGCCAATGGCACTCTCAATCTGCTGGAGGCGACGCGGCAGCGTTGCCCGGAAGCGTGCTTCATTTTTACGAGTACCAACAAGGTGTACGGCGATACGCCCAATAGATTGCCGCTGGTCGAACAGCCTACCCGCTGGGAGCTGCTCGACGACCATCCCTATGGCCGCTACGGCATCGACGAGTCGATGAGCATCGACCAGACGATGCACAGCCTCTTTGGGGCTTCCAAGGTTGCCGCCGACGTCCTCGTGCAAGAATACGGGCGCTATTTCGGCATGAATACCGTTTGCTTTCGCGGCGGTTGCCTCACCGGTCCCGGCCATTCGGGAGCGCAGCTGCACGGCTTTCTCGCCTATCTGGTGAAATGCGCGGTTACTGATACGCCTTACGTCGTGTTCGGCTACGACGGCAAACAGGTACGCGACAACATCCACTCTTTCGACCTTGTGAACGCATTCTGGCATTTCTTCCAGACTCCGCGTTCCAGTGAGGTTTACAACATCGGCGGCGGGCGCTATTGCAATTGTTCGATGCTCGAAGCAATCGAGAAATGTCAGAACCTGACCGGGCGCGAGATGCGTTGGACTTATACTGACGTGAACCGTGCCGGTGACCACATCTGGTGGATCAGCGATATTCGCCGATTCCAGGGGCACTACCCCGGTTGGTCGATGCGCTACGATATCGACGCCATCATGGGCGAGATCTTCGAAGCGATGAGCGACCGGACATTGCGGTCGGAGGTGATGTGATGCCTCTCCAAGTCAAATCCTTGGCCGAATGGGAACGGGAAGGCATCACTGACATGCTCTCCGTCGTGATCCCCGCTCATAACGAGGAGGGCCATATCGCCGAGACCGTTGAGGGGGCTGCCGCGGCGCTCGAAGAAGCAAACATTTGTTACGAGATCCTGGTAGTCAACGACAATAGTGTCGACCGAACCGAACAGATCGTCCATGCTCTCGCGTGGGGGAATCCCGCGGTGCGGTGCGTCAGCAACGACCCACCTAACGGCTTCGGCTTTGCAGTGCGGCGCGGCCTGGCCGATTTCCAGGGTGATGCGGTAGCAATCTTCATGGCGGATGGATCCGATTCCCCCGCCGATCTCGTCGCCTTCTATCGTAAGCTCCGGGAGGGTTATGATTGCGTTTTCGGGTCGCGCTTCGGCCGCGGCGGCCGCGTGGTGGACTATCCGGGCCTGAAACTGGTCTTGAACCGGCTGGGGAATCGGTTCATTCAGCTGCTGTTTCGCATTTCCTGCGATGATATTTCGAATGCGTTTAAAATGTACCGCCGGACTGTGATCGCCGGGATCCAGCCCCTGCTGGCCCAGCACTTCAATTTGACGGTCGAGCTGCCGCTGAAGTCTATTGTACGCGGCTACCGCTACGCTGTGGTGCCCAACACGTGGATCAACCGCAAGCAGGGAGTGTCCAAGTTCAAGATCAAGGAAATGGGATCACGGTATTTTTTCATCGTTCTATATTGCTTTCTAGAGAAGAGCCTGGGGCAGGGCGATCTGCAGACCTCGCCGCAAATCCGCGAGACGCAGCTCCAGGTGTGGCATCGGTGAGCCCCAAACCAGACTATCACCCAATGCGTCCATAGGTGGACAACATTTGGGATTTTCGACACCGGCCAGTCGGCTTGTCAGCGGGTACGTTCCTTCAATTGACGCTCTACCTTGTCGTCGGCGCCATCTGCTTCTGTATCGATTGGCGGCTTCGTCACCCTGCGATATTTTGAGCTTCCCATCCTGACTGCATCGGCCGCGTCGTTCGTGACGGCCACTCTGATCAATTACTTGCTCTGTTGCGCCTTTGTGTTCCGCAGGGGCCGATTTTCCCGACCGGAGGAGATGTTTCGGCTGTTTGGGATTGCCGTCATCGGCCTCGGCCTCAACAGCGCGATGGTATGGCTCCTGGCCGAGATCCTGGGTGTCGATCCGACCCTGGCGAAAATCCTCGCCGTGTTTCCGGTCTTCGCCTGGAATTATCTCGGGCGGCGCACGATCGTCTTCGACGGGACACCGTCCACGGCACGGCACTGTTCACCCGACGTGTACGGGGCAAACCCTAACGCAGGCGCGATGCGGTCCGAACGCTCCTATCCGCGATGATCTGGCGCTGGCCTATGTTCATCAGCGCGCTGCCGCCCATGTCGCGCGAGCGCGTGGGCCCTCTCCACTTCGAGGAGTGAAAAGGGTGGGTCAGCGGCCGATGGTTGCCATCAGCTCGCGCCATTCTCGGCCCGACAGTCCGCTCGAAGCCTGGTCGACCTCTTCGCCGGCGAGCAGCCGGCGGATCACGGTAAGCCCGGTCGCGGAAATCACCGCCGCATTCATCCGGTACTCGAGAAACGCGGCGTGGACCATCGGCACCCAGCACGCGAGGGTGTCGAGAATCACATCGGCATAGGCGCGGATCTCGTATTGCGCGTGGGGATCGGCGCGCAGAGAAAGAAAATGTGTCAGATTGTGCAGGTCGATCTTCCAGTACCACTGTGTGTAGAAGCCGAGCGATAGATTGATGCGCGCAAGTTCGCGAGCGAGGCCCGGCCGCGCCGGGTCGATCGGTGTGCCCGCGGCGTCTTCATTCAGCAATTCGGTGTAGCCGCGATAGGCCCGCTCGGCGTGGAGGCGCAGCAGATCAAGCACCTGCTGCGCCTCTGTCGGGTCGAGTACCTCGTCGCGCCCTTGCGCGTTCGTGGTCGACTGGGCCGCCAAATGCTCGAGCCCTGGCAGATAGAATTCGTTATCGAGGATAGAGTATCGCGCCGAATATTCGTTCACATTCGCCATGCGATGCCGAATCCATTGCCGGGCAACAAAGATCGGCAATTTCACGTGGTATTTGATCTCGCACATCTCGAACGGCGTCGTGTGGCGGTGGCGCATCAGGTAATTGATCAGCCCGCGATCCTCACTGACCTTGCGCGTTCCCCGCCCGTACGAGACGCGGGCTGCCTGCACGATTGCCGCATCGTCACCCATGTAGTCGACGACGCGGACAAACCCGTGGTCGAGCACCGGAAACGACTTGTAGAGGATCTCTTCAAGTGCCGGCACGGTAGCGCGACGCGTCGACCGGGTTTGGCTGCGCTGGCTGGCAATCTCGTCTTGTTGCTCTGGTCTGAGCCGCATTTGGCCGCGCTGCCTCCCATGTTGGCATATCCGGTCGGCAGACTACCTCAGACCAGGATGCTCACGGAACCGAAGATCGCGTTGTTCATCCGCTTATCCCCGACCAGTTCGAGTTTTCCACAAATCGTGCTGCGCTTTTCGTTCAACTATCCACAGGACGCTCACGATCCCCGGAGTTCCTTGCTCTTGCGGTTGCGCGACTTCCCATCTCCATCTCACAAAAAGCCAATTTTCGCCGTAGGTTGCCTCCGACTGTTGGGAGCCATCCTTTATTTGATTTCTACAGGATGGGGAGATGTGTCTGTTTCTCATTCTTTGCTGGTGCTCCGCCGTCGTCGGACGATGCGGAGGGCCGAGCATTCTTCGTTATAATTCCCGTAATTCCCGGTTCGGCGAATTTATTTCCCGTTTAGGCCAGTCCAAATTCCCGTTTAGGACGGGCTCGGGAATTTTCCCGCAACGCATTGATTGCACTAACCGTTTTCTTGTGAAAATGGCTCTGGTACGGGGCGAATCGAAGAAATTCCCGGTTCGACGGGAAAAACCGCGAATTTTTGCATTGCGGGACGGTAGGCCGCGCTCCCGACAATGGCTCCGATCTGCGTTGCTCGGGCCAGACGGCCCCGTCACTGCCCACCGCAGCATGCCCGCGGCGGGGACGGGTGCTGTCCTTTTGGGGCGAACTACCCGGATTGGTCGGCGCGCGCGACTGAGCGGCTCAGACGGTCGCGCGCCATTTGCACCATCGGATCATCCTGGGGCAAGGCCGAGAGTTGGCTCTCGAGCTGAACGCGGAGCGCTGGGGCCTCGGGAAACGAGCGATCCGTCCAAAATCGTTTGGCGGGTTCGAAATAGCCGACCGTATCGAGAAACGCGATTGTGAAGTAATAGCTCTCGGACAATGATTCGCTCGCCGCGCGCGCCAAGATCCTGCCGTCGGCTGCAATGGCGGTCGTCAGGCACCAGTCGGTCAGCCGGTCGAGCTCCTGCTCGGCGCGCCGGCGCTGATCGGGCCGCATTTCCGGCCATCCGAGCTGGAAGAGGACCGCGACATCGTAGTTGTTGTGGCTGCTCAGACCATCTTCGTCGAGCCAACCATTGGGATACCGGCCGTCGCGGATGCTTATCAAGGTGTCGATCAGTTGCGGCCAATACCCGACCTTACCCTCCAAGTACCGCGCCATGTGAAAGGTGAGGCTGAGATCGACCGTTCGCACCCGGCGCCCCTCGATCACATAAATGCTGCCGAAGAAGCCGGTGATCGGATCCTGCCATTCGGCCACAAACGTGCGAATGACGGTTTCGAGCCGACGATCCCAGGGATAGTTCGACGGGCGGCGCCACAAGATCAAGCGAAGGAGATCAGCTGTCGCGAAGTTGAGCTCTTTGCGACGATCGATGCCATCGTCAACCGGGCGGGAAACCAGCAAACTGTCAAGGTAATCCTTCAGCCGCCCGGGGTCGTTTATGCGGTCGAGAAAACGCGCAGGCTTGCCGCGATCGTCGAAGTCGGGGGCGAGCATAAGGTCGACCGACCCGTCGAGCTTCAGAAACCAGACATCCGTGCAGACGCCATAGCTGCCGTCTTCGCCCGGAGGGACGATGCTCCGCGGTGAGGGGGCAAGGGCAGCGAAGGTACGGAGCCGCTCGAAGATCGCGCGGATGCCGCGTTCGTCGGCGGTATATTCGAGCCTCCAGCGAAGCTCCCGCAGGACTTGGCGCAAGCAAGAGGTGTCGTGACCGCAGGCCTCTTCGTGATCGAGCCGTACTCTCAATGCCTGGATTTCGGGCTCCATCGCCCGACGAAGCGCCATCGTCCTGGGAAAGCAATTCGCCGACGCTGTTTGTGCGGTCCATCCGACCGGAGCGGGCGCAGCAACGGCGCGATTTGGCGCACCGATCGGGCTAGGAGATCCTGGCTCTCGCATCGGTGTTCGCGGCAACCGGTGCCGGCTCCTTCAGGGCGTGCGCTCGCAAAGACTCAGCCACTACCCACCATCCCGCCGGGACGTTCGTATTTGGGAATATTGACAGGCATCAACCCCGCCGCCGCGCCTTCTTCGCCTTCGAACTTGCGACGGGTCCAGAACTCGGGCCGGGGGTAATGCGCCAGACGCACCGGGCGCCGGGCGAGCCATTCGTCCAGGGGTGTGACCGGCAGCGCCAATTCATCGCCATCATAATCCGGCAAAAAGAGGACGCTCAGGCGGCGCGCGCCCCTCGGCCAGACGATTTGTAGGCGGCGGATCAAATTACCCGCGGCGCGTTTGCCACTTTCATCGACCCGGCGCGGCAGCTCTGCAATCCGGGTGACGTCACGAGCGACCATCGTGTGACTGTGCAGCTGATGAACGTCGGCGATCGGAAAAGAACAGGGCTCGGGCGGAAAGCTGAGCGCGAAGCGTGCCGTTTCGGGTTCGAGGATGCGCACGACGAAATCGTCGTTGCCGAGCCGGAAGCGCGCATCCGAGCCGCTGACCGAAACGGGTTCGGCCGTCGTATGCACTGACCATAGGATCGTGTCCGAGACTTCGGGGCCGACTTCATCTTGGATCAGCACTTGTCGGCCGATTAGCGCCGCCCCGCGCCGGATGGAGCCTGTCGGTTTTCCGTAAGCGGCGGAAAGATCGAAAACTGCCCACTTACATTGTCCCTCGACACAGCTGCCAGTGATCGGTGCTCGTGCGGTTGGGATCTGATTGCGCCCGTCAATGAGCAGAGTGTTGTGTCCAGCGGTGTTGTTACGGTAATATTGCCATCGTGACCCAGATTTTCCGTCCGCGCCATGATCGAAATAGCCCGGCAGGTCATAGTCGTCAGAGCCCAGATCGACTATCCATCGTTGTTTTGCTCCATCAACGATGAAGCTGCCAGCATCCGCTTGGGCGTGTAAGATCAGATCTTCCGGACGCGGCGACGACCCACAAACGCTGCTGCAAGCATTTCCTCCTTTAATCGCGAGGTAAATCGGGCGAGCCGTCGGGCTTTTTGACCACGTATTCCGAAAACAGGCGAGATTGCCACTGTGAAAGACTTTCCCCGTCGGGGGCTCGGCTGTATTACCATTGGCCCCGGGCCGATTAGCCTTGGTTCTATCTGCCCAGATGACTGTAAATGGAAGATACCAACCCTCATACGCGTCGACGAGCTGCGCATCCACCGTCCGCCTGAAGCGGTGCGCAAACCATGCCAACGACGAGGTGTCCAACCGATCTTCCGAATCCGCGAAATTGAAGGCGGCTCCGAACGGTCCGACGGTATGCAGGGCAAAGTCGCCCGTTTGCGCGAAGCCCGGTCGCTCGGCGAGACCAAAGCTTTGACCGAACGTGCTTTCGAACGCAGCGACCATTAAGCCGGCATAGCGCATTGCGAGAGACCAATAGCTGGGCCCCTCCGGCCACGCCCCATCCGGGGCGAGGGCTCCGAAAATACGCCAGGATGACGAGAGGCCGTTGCGGATCAGCTTCGTCGAGAGATCAGGATATCGTTCCAGTACCGCTAGCGACGTGACAAGGATCCCCGAATTTGAGACAAGCGTGCAATTGTCCCGGCGTTTTGGCCACAGCGTGAATTTATCATTGTAAGCTGCGAGCGCCGGTTCGAGTACGTGCTGGAATAAGGATGCCTCGATGACCTGCCGCTCTTGATCCGAGAACTCATCATAGAGCCAATCATAGGCAAGCGAGACCGCGACGGCGATTTCAGCGCAATCAAGAAACGATTTGATTACCGGGCGCACTTTCCAGCTCGTTGCCGTGGTGAACCGCGACAACGCGATGCACGTTGCCTGTAGTGCGTTCTGTCTCTCTGCTCCCTCGCTTATCAAGGCGAGGAAGGAGGTGTGTATCAGCTGGCGAGCTTGACGCTTGATCTGGCTGCGAAGTTCTGGTTGCGATGAAAGTGAATCGGCCTCTTGAAGAGTTGTTTTCAAACGTGCGAGCAACTTCGGATTCCTGAGAGAACGCTTGCGAATGCGGCTTATTGCGTGATTGTCAAACAGTAAATAAGGATGTGGGGCCTTAAACTCCGCGACCGCGGCTCTGACAGAACCGAGATCGGGGCCGATGCCCTCGTTTGGCTCAAGATATCGTGCCTTATCAAAAGGCAATCGAACTCCTCTGGCCGAGGCATTGCGGTTGCCGAAACCAAACGCACCGTGCGAGTATGGCCCTCGACCGTTTTTCGCAACCGCCGGTCCTTCAAATGCGGCGGACTTGCGGCGCGGTCAAGGAGCTTGTGGGTCAGTGGTAACAAAATGTATCGCATTTGGGGATATCTTTAAGCCTGATCAGGCTTGGTTCATGTCTCAGTGAGGAGCTTGGCGAGAAATTCGTCCTTCCAACCGGCAAGGTTGAATTTGCTTCGTATCGATACCTGGGAGCGGTCTCTCTGGATCAGGTTCAGCGCCATCTGGCTGTTGTCATAACGATTTCTCGTCTGGTCCTCGTTCATTACGGCGTTGAGAACCCAGTGCAGCCGGTTCTCAACGCCCTAATGCGATCGAACGACCTGGCCAAGGCGCTCGGGCGACAACACTGCGCTCATCAAGTAATAAGCGGTCTCGGTCGTCGCGCTGGTCGGCGTATCGCGAGTCCGGACCACCTTCCCTACAGCAGCTAGCCCCGACCATCGATGACGCTCATCCAGCTCCTTTATATCAGCTGAAATCAACGCGGTGCGGGTCTCGATGCGGCCGTGATTGCTATCCACGGTCGAATGCTTGTCGGCGGTCTCGCAAGAGAGTTCGTCGAGCAAGTCTCTGACGTCAGCATGCAGGGTGCGTTGATTTCCTTTGAGCGCCAGGACGTAATTCCCCTCATTCTCGACAATTTTCTGGGCGATGTCGCGCCGGCAATTTAGCGCATCGGTCGTCACGATTGAGCTCCTAAGCGATAAGAATCCTAATAGCTTGAGCACTGCCGCGCTCTCGTTCGACTGGCATTGGTTGCAATCTGCGCGAGCACCAGACGTTTGTCGCAGCACCAGGCGCTGATCATGTGCAGCGCCGAGCGTGCACGGCTCGAGTCCAAGGGGTCGACGGAGCGTTTTGCCGTCGATGGCGATTACTCCCGCGTGGGTTTCGCCGAAGCGGGCGACGAATTTTTGAAAACGGATAGGGAATTGATCCCGATCAAGTTGGCGAAACACTCGGCTGAAAGTATCGTGGCTGGGAACGCCCTTCTTCAATTGGAGAAAGCTGGTGAGGATTTGATGCTTTGCCTCGGCAAAGACGGCCATGTCGATGGCGGTCTGGCCACCCGACAAACCGCGCACAAAGCTATCATCAAGATCTCCAGCAGATCGTGGCGTTTGAGGCCATCTGACCGCGGATCTCTTAGACCGGCAAAACAGGCGTCAAATCTTTCCATCACTTTCTCCGCAACATCGTGCCCGGCTCTCATGTTCGCTTTCAAGGTTCCGCGCGCGATTATTCGTTCCACCGCGGCGGAGGGGCGTAGTTTATTAGGTGCGCACGGCCGGAGACAGAACCCGAAGACGCCGGTTGAACAAGCGTCCCCCATACGGCGTCGAGACCCTCGTCGAGACTTCGAAAAAAATTAAATTGAAGATACATTTGCCATGATCTTTATCTTCTATTTACATTTATTGCCTGATCACTATCCGACTGCAACTGCTCTCGGGGCAAGAGAAGGATGGACACCCTTTGGCCAGTCGTTTCTGCGCTGAGGGCAGCGTCGCTCTTTTGTCGGGAAATCGGCAGGTAGAATCGAATTCAAGCTCGGCAACCGAGCTCGCAGGTGGGCGCGATCGTATCGATCTCAGATCAGTTATTGAATTTCCGCTCGGTCGCTTTGCGGCCCGCACGCCCTTGTCAGCGCGTTGACAGCTCCGATCTATCTCGGGAGGACTCTGTTGCTCCCAGCGGCCTGCGCGCATCGTCGCCGCTCCTGGAGCGTGCTGGTAACCGCACCGCCCCAGCGAAGGCGGGCCTCAGTAACGGGGCTTTGCCAGCCTGGCGGGCGGGGTGTCGCGATAGATCTGCAGTCGGGTGACGCGTAAGCCTGCCACCCCGTGAGTCTCGATGGCGCGCTGCCAAGCGAGGAATTCTTCTACCGACAGCTCGTAGCGTTGGCAAACTTCCTCGAGACTTATAGCACCGCTGCGCACGGCATTGACTATGATAGCCTTACGCCGAGCCACCCAGCGTTTCGTGTCCGGTGGAGGCAAGTCGATGGCGGTGGCGCTGGCGCGCGGCAAGATCTCGTTTTCAAGCAACTTATACAACCCAACATTGTAGTACATATCATCACCATAACCGAGACACCTTAAAGAACCCCTAAGTGAAACCCTTGATGATAGACTAAGATTCCGGGGCGAGAAAGCTTTGGGGCAAGGAAGGCTTCCGCTCCACTGCGCGGGGACCTGAAGACTTGCACGGACAGGGGTCGCCCGTCGGGAAGCGCGTCGAGTTGTTTAGTCGCAAGGCTCGGCAAGATTTGCGTGCCCGAGAATACGGGGACCGACCAGGCTTAGGTGCTGCCGCTGAAATGCGAGCGGAATCAACGCGCTCGGTGCGATTCTCCGGCTTGATGCGGAAAGACCCGATTCATATACTCCGCGCGGCCGCGTTCACGGAGTTTCGGGGAGACCGATGCGTCCGGCACTTCCGCCTGATTATCATCCGTCCGACGATGAAGAATTTATGAATCCCCTTCAGGTCGAATATTTTCGGCAGAAACTGTTGCGATGGCGAGCTCAGTTGCTGGCGGAGTCGTCGGATACTCTTCAACATTTGAAGGAAGAGAGCCTACTGAAACCCGACCTGACCGACCGCGCCTCGCTCGAAACGGAGCGTGCCATCGAACTACGAACCCGCGCTCGCGAACGCAAGCTGATCTCCAAGATCGACGCGGCGCTTCATCGGCTCGACGACGGCACTTATGGATATTGCGAGGAGACCGACGAACCGATCGGCGTCCGCCGTCTCGAAGCGAGGCCGATTGCCACGTTGAGCATCGAGGCACAAGAGCGACACGAGCGCATGGAGCGCACGCATCGTGACGACTAAGTTCCGATACTTTTGGTCCGCCCGGTCGAATGCGGATCCCTGCATCTGGGCGGGCGCTCGATGTGCCGGCCGGCAGTTCGATACTCCAGGTTTCCCCCGCTAGAGCAAAATTAGTACCGTTGTGCGATCATCCGGGACGGTGCAGATCCCAGCCGATTTGCTTGAAATGAAGCTAAAGTAGATTGAGATCTTAGAGCGCCTTCCCATCTTCGGTAGTAGAACTGCGTGGTGACCGCCGAAGGTACAACCAATGGTAGCCGAAGCGGAACGGAATGGGCGGTGCAGAAATCGGATTGCGATGCCCGTCACGCGGTGGTGGATCTGCCTTGCCATAATGACTTGGATCCCCACGGGAGTCGCAGGCGTGCTGGGGATCCTCTGCCTTTTCCGAATGACCTCCGTTTGGATGACCGAGGCAACAGCGATCATCGTAGTAGTCGGACTCGGCGCGCTCAGCGGTATTGCGGCCCTGGCCGATCAGTTTGCGATCCGAGCGCTTTCCTGTCGCCTTGACATGTTGACCCGGGCGCTGGATGCGGCATCGGAGGCCTTGCTCATCGTCACCCCCGATGGGCGGATGGCCTACGCCAACGACGCATTCGTGGAACTTTTTCCGGGAGAGGCCGAGCAGCCGTTGGATCGCGTCCAGCGCCTGCTGCGGCCAGATGGGGAAGGCAAGGAGCAGTTTCGCTGGCTCTGCGGCCGCGCAGCGGCGGGCGCCGAGGCAACTGCAACACTTTCTTTGGGCATTGGGCGCAATGGTGGAAGCAGGCGATTTCTGATTTCCGTGCAGCGAACAGCCAAATTTCCGAAATACAGCTCCTGGAGATTCCAGGAATCCGTTAGAGATCAAGAAATTGATAAGGCAATTGAAAAAGAATGGGATAAATTCTCCGATCTCCTCGATGCCGTATCGATCGGCTTTTATTCTGTCAATGGCGGTGGATGTTTTCGCTCGGTAAATCAGACATTCGCTCGTTGGCTCGGCGGCACGCCATCGGAAATCGCTGCCGGTGAGGTAAAGATTCACGATTTTCTTTCCTCCCTATCAGCAGTCGGCGCTCAACCCTTCGAACCTTTTGCGGCACAAGGGCCCGGCATATGGCGCGGGGAAGTCGCGCTCAAGACACGCCACGGCGGCGTCGTTCCGGCACAGATTGGGCAAGACGTCAGCGGATCGGGTAGCGAACTGCGCACACGGTCGATCGTGTGCGATTTGACTTCCGAGCGAGGACGGGAAGGCGCGCTCAAGTCATCTGAACGTTTTCGGCGGTGCTTTGCTGATGCGCCGGTCGGCATTGCGTTGCTTGACTGTTTCGGGCGCTTCGAGGAGGTGAATCGTGTGGTTGGCGACCTGCTAGGCGCCGCGCCGGAGAGTCTGAAGGGGCAGGAACTGATCGGGCTGCTTGACGAGGAGGATCGGAGCCGCATTGCTGCCAAGCTCGCGGCAGTTGCCGATGGGTGCGCGGTTTCCGAGCCGGTTGAGGTCCAGCCCAGAAAACCGAGCGACAAGACTATGGTGCTCTATCTCAGTCGGCTCGACGATGGGGCAGGCGCCACATCACGATCGGTCCCGCCCTTGGCGGCTCACCTGCCGGACGGCCTCACCCTCCATTTCGTTGATGTCACCGAGCAGAAGCATCTGGAGATCCAGTTCGCACAGTCGCAAAAAATGCAGGCAGTTGGCCAGCTCGCGGGCGGAGTAGCACATGATTTTAATAACTTGCTGACCGCAATGATCGGGTTTTGCGATTTGTTGTTGCTGCGTTCGCCGCCCGGCGACCCGTCTTTCGCAGACATCATGCAGATCAAGCAGAATGCAAACCGCGCCGCGAATCTCGTACGCCAGCTGCTGGCGTTCTCACGGCAGCAAACTTTGCAGCCGCGGGTTCTTAACATCACCGACGTTCTCTATGAATTGCGGCACCTGATTGAGCGACTGATCGGCGAAAGCATTAAACTCGACGTCGTACACGGTCGTGAGCTTGGACTTGCCAAGGTTGATCAAGGCCAGCTCGAACAGGTGATTATCAATCTTGCCGTCAATGCTCGTGACGCTATGCCCAGAGGCGGTACATTGACTATCCGCACTGCAAATGTCCGTCAGGAGCAAGAATTACGACGGGGACACGAGATGATGCCGCCCGGACATTACGTTCTGATCAAGGTGGAAGATACAGGAGTTGGTATCCCCAAGGAAAACCTGGCACGCATATTCGACCCGTTCTTTTCGACAAAAGAGGTTGGCTCGGGAACTGGTCTCGGTCTGTCGACAGTCTACGGAATTGTTAAACAAACAGGAGGATTTATTTTCGTAGATAGTGCTCCAGGTCAGGGGGCGGCGTTCGAGATTTACCTGCCGCGCTACCAGGCGGCGGAAGGCGGGCTAGCTGCTCAGGCCGACACGGCCGAACCAGGTATACAAAAGGATTTAACCGGTCACGGAACGATCATGTTGGTCGAGGACGACGATCCGGTGAGGATTTTTGGCGCGCGCGCGCTGCGAAATAAAGGATACAAGGTCATAGAGGCGAAAAGCGGCGATGCGGCACTCGGTCTGATCCGCGGCGGGGAGCAACATATCGACTTGCTGATCACTGATGTTGTTATGCCGCGCATGGACGGGCCGCGCCTTGTCCGCGAGGTAAGGGAGCTGCTTCCTCATATGAAAGTGATCTTCATTTCCGGATACACGGAAGACGCATTTCGTCAACGCCTCGACAGTGACAGCGCCATCGACTTTTTGCCCAAGCCGTTCAGCTTGAAACAGCTGGCTACGAAGGTCAGAGACGTCATCGGCGTCAGATCTCCGTAAAGGAGAAGTTTGAGTATTGCGTTACGTGAACAAATAGTGTACATGAAGTTTGCATGCCTTGACCGGATGTGGAATAAGGGAGAACGGGGTCTTGCAGACAGCATTGCGCCTCTTGGACAAGGAAGCGATGGACAAGCAGCGGGCTTTGGATGCGGCGCTCGGACAAATCGAGCGCGCCTTTGGCAAGGGTTCGATCATGAAGCTCGGATCGCGCGAGGCCGCCGCGGATACCGAGGTCATCTCGACCGGCTCCCTGGGCCTCGACATCGCGCTTGGCATTGGCGGGCTGCCGCGTGGCCGCATTGTCGAGATTTACGGGCCGGAAAGCTCGGGTAAGACGACCCTCGCGCTGCACGTCATTGCCGAGGCGCAGCGGGGCGGCGGAACGTGCGCCTTTATCGATGCCGAGCATGCGCTTGACCCAGCCTATGCCCGTAAGCTTGGCGTCAATGTCGATGATTTGCTGATTTCACAGCCGGATGCCGGAGAGCAGGCGCTGGAAATAGCAGACACGCTTGTCCGCTCGGGAGCGATTGATGTTCTGGTCATCGATTCGGTCGCTGCCCTGGTGCCGCGTGCCGAACTCGAGGGCGAGATGGGTGACAGCCATGTCGGGCTGCACGCCCGGCTGATGAGTCAAGCGCTGCGCAAGCTGACGGGCTCGATCTCTCGCTCCCGTTCGATGGTGATCTTTATCAATCAGATTCGGCTCAAGATCGGGGTGATGTTTGGCAATCCGGAGACGACAACTGGCGGCAACGCTCTGAAATTTTATGCGTCGGTTCGCCTCGATATCCGGCGCATCGGCGCGATCAAGGAGCGCGACCAGGTGATCGGCAACCAGACGCGCGTGAAAGTGGTTAAAAACAAAATGGCGCCGCCATTCAAGGTTGTCGATTTCGACATCATGTATGGCGAAGGCATCTCGAAACGTGGTGAATTGATCGATCTCGGAGTTCAGGCCGGCGTCGTCGAGAAGTCCGGCTCCTGGTTCTCCTACGACGACCAGCGGATCGGTCAAGGACGCGAGAACGCCAAAGCTTATCTAAAGGATCATTTGGCGGTCGGTGATGCCATCGAGCATGCGATTCGTGCCAACGCCGGCCTTGTCGCCGAAGCCATGATGGCCGCTCCAAGCGACACCGTGGCAGACGAATAGGACGGTCGACGGCGGCGCACCTGCCCCGACCTGCCCCGTGTCGAATTGCCCGCCTAACCTGGCCGACGTCAGGCGGCGAATTGCGGCGGCCGCTGCACCAGATCGGCGGCGCGGATCCAAAACCGCTCCAACCGACGAAGGGTAACCCCGGCAGCCTGGAGGTCATCAGCCGCTAAAGCAGCCTGCGACAGCATCTCGGCATGGCGCCGATGCATCACGGTCAGGCTGTCGCGCAATTTTATGCCTTTTTCGGTCAATCGAACATGAATCGAACGTCGATCGTGCACCGATCGCTCGTGCGCCAAATACCCGTTCTCGACCATTTTTTTGACATTGTAGGACACGTTCGATCCGAGATAGCACCCACGCAACGTCAGTTCCCCAACCGTCATCTCGGCATCACCAATATTAAAAAGCATCATCGCCTGGACGTTATTGATATCATGAATCCCGAATCCGTCCAATTCTAGCTTCACGACTTCCAGGAATTGACGGTGCAGACGCTCGACGAGCGAAATGACTTCGAGGTAGAGATTATTCATTGACACCTCGCGCGCGCCATACTTTTCGTCAGCTTCGGTAGGCCGTTGCCCCACGCCTGTGAAACCGGGTGCCCACCTGATGAGATCCCAATCGCTTGCCTAACCCGAACTCCGTCAAAAAAACGTCCGGATCTCAAGGGCGCATTGTTCTTATCCGCCGAACCGTTCGGGCAATCCGCCCGACGTCGAGCCGAAATTCTCCGTTCGCGCTTCTGGTCGAGCCGCCTGGCTCAGCCCAGACGATCGGGAACGAATTCCGATTCATCTATTGTCGCCGCTTTATCTGGCACAACTCCGAGCCATGAGCGCTCGATCGTCGGTAGTCCCAGATGGTAACCTTGCAGATAACCGAAGCCTTCTGCCCGCACCATCGCAGCGTCCTCAGCGTTCTCAATCCCCTCAGCCACAGTCGTGAAGCCAAAGCTCTTGATCAGTGCAAGTAGCTGATGGAGCACGAGCCGCTTTTCCTCGTGATCGGAAATGTTTCGGATCAATGAGCCGTCGATCTTGACGGTGTCGACCCCCAAGGTCTGAAGCTGCCGCAACGAGGTATGACCGGCACCAAAATCATCGAGAGCGACGCGACAGCCTACGCCGTGCAATGCATCGACGAAGCGAGCCGCCTCTTCGACATCCTGCAAGGCTGCGGTTTCAGTGATCTCCACAATCAGGCGCCGGGCGAGATCGGGCCGCCCGCGCATCATCAAGATCAGCGATCGGAGCCACCGCTCGTCGCAGGCTGTTAGGCTGGATATGTTAAGACCAAGCCGTATCTCCGGATAATTGGCGAGCTCCTGTACCGTTTGCTCGAGGACATAACCATCGATAAGGCCGATCGAGCCCAATTGTTCGATAATTGTGATGAATTCGCCTCCGGCCACGATGCTGCCTTCCGGCTCCCGCATCCGAAGCAGGCATTCGAAATAATCCACCTTTCCCGTCGCGGCACACACGACCGGCTGAAAAGCAAAAAGCAGCCGACCGTCGCGCAATGCCGCCCGAACGGTCGCCAATATCGACAAGTCGTGATCTCGCCTGTCGTACCGGTTTGGAGTTTGACGTTGGCTCACTTTTCTGTCGCGCCCAGCTCGCATTGCCTCCACCGAGTGCAGCCTATCGCTCGGGGAGGAGTTAGTTGACGACGACTGCGCAGTGCAGCGGACGCCATCGCCACCAGTCGGAAAAATTTAACTATCTGACCGTCAATCGAACGTCAGCCGGACGTCAAAAAGCAGTCCTTGACTACTCCCAGTGGCTTGCGGGTAATGATAAATTCAGCCGACTAAGCTGTTATCGGAACTTTTGGTGCGTCTGGCGCTCGATATTACTGGCCCGGGTAAGACAATCCCGTTGATGACGAGGCCAAGCAGGGCGATGCCCGCAGAAATGGATAGATTGACGTCGAAGCTGCCAAAAGCAACGGCTTCGCCACCAATCAGTGAACCCAGTGATACGCCGAAAAAAAGTGCGCTGTTGTTCCAGGCGAGCGCCGTGCCGCGACGGCTCGGGAAGTCGTTAACGAGACCAGCTTGTTGTGCCGGAAAGAACAACTGCGCCATGGCAGAACTCACCCCGAGAGCGAGTTCGATAAGCACTCCGGCGTCCAGTGCAAGGCGCAGCAATAGAAAGCAGGCGCAAAGACCTGCTAAGCTCGCGCCGGTTGTAAATTTTACCCCGAGACGATCTGCTACGCGGCCTCCCAGTAGAACCCCGACAATCGCTCCGCATCCATATGAGAGGATCGCCTGCGCAGTCTGACCGGTTGAAAAACCGGCCGCGATAAGGCCTGCGCCGAGGTAGGTATAGACGCCGTAGAGACCCATGCTCCACACAACGGTCGGCGTCAGCCGCCCTACCAGAATCGTCACACCAGGGGGATGCGCCGCTCGCGAGTGAGAACCTCCTGCGGGACGGCTTTCGTTCGGCCAAACCTGGAGGTTTATCCAGGCCAATAACACACTGAGGCAAGCGAGCCCGATGAATACTGATGCCCAGCCAAACGCGGCGCCCGCGAGCGCCCCAATTGGCGCGCCGAGTGCGAGTGATACGACGAGGCCCGATACAACGACCCCCAGTCGCGTAGCTCGGCGATGGGCTGGTCCTGCGGCGACAGTGAGGGCATAAACCGATGGCGAGATCCCGGCCGCCGCGGCCCCCGCAGCAAACCGAGCCGCAAGCAGCGACGGCAAATTGGTAACTAATGCGGTGATAAAATTGGCTGCAGCAAAGGCGAGGAGGGAGCAGATCAGCACCCGTCGCTTTCCGATCCGATCGGAAAGTTGTCCTAAAAGAGGAGAACTCAGCATATAGGTGAAGGAAAAGACTGCAACGGACCATCCCGCCACAGCAGTTGAGAGATGAAGATCGGCCGCGAGGAACGGCAGCAGAGGTGATATAACGAAAAGTTCGGTCCCAACAACAAACATCGTGAACCAGGCGACGGCCAGTTGGGTTATTGGGGCGATTGGGTTGATCCTCATTCGTGTTCCTGTTTGGCTGGCGGAGCACTGAAGGCGGCGAGCCGCTGATCGGCAAACCGCCAGCCAGTTGGGGTTTCGAGCTGGCGAGGGGCGCATCAACAACATCGGATCGGACGCCGGCCCCTCCGGACCTGCGCCAGATCGGATTAGGACGATGCGGCTTGGCCCGCTCGCAACGGTTGTTGATCCTTGTGGCGGCGATCCCCTGAAACCCGAGGACGCAGAGCGTCAACGGCGCTGGGGGCGAAGACCCGACGCCCGCGGCCTAAGCGACGATAGGTCGATCTCGGCGGGAAGCCACCATCGGCTCCAAATATGCCGAACACTCTACCTTAGAGTTGCTGGAGCGCTGGCGTTTTGGACAATTCTATCGAGGTGAGTCCAGACCCCATCAAGCGCCTGGGCCATGATCTTTGCGTCACTTAGGGTCTCAGACAGCAAGATCGGTCGTGCTTCCAGAACCATTTGCGTGATCGAGACCGACTCTGTGGCATGGCGCTCCTCGACCATCCCGGAGAAGCACTCCTGGAAGTACGGCTCATCCGCGAATTCCGGAAAGTGGACCGACAGAGCCTCTGAGAGCGCGCGCAGCCAATCGACCGACATTGTCTCGATTGCGCACCACGGGCCAAGCGATCGAGAATAAAGCGCTTGAGCAAGGCGGACGAAAAGTGCGGTTTCTCCATCGAGCCGGCGACACAATTCCTCGCCCGCGCCAAATTCCTCATCATCTAGAGCAAGTTCCGCGCCGATGTTGCAGAAGGCCCGAGTCAACTGGTAGTGGTGCGTGTCACCCCCCGGCAGGCCATCGTCGTCAACGAATATCTGCAATTTACGTTTGCGCAGGGCGGGACTGTCGAGATGAGGCAAGTAATAGACCGCGGCGCGTGTTGCGTGCATTGCCGATTGGTAAATAAAATGGATCTTCCCGAGAAGCATTGGGTCGGTCGCAATCGTGCGATCTAAAGCTGCCAGATTTCGGAAAAACGGCAGGCGCGACGGACGATGCTGCTCGGCGATGGCTTTTATTGCGACTGGGAAGTCAGCAATCAAGTAGGAACTCGTCTCAATCCTCTCAGCCTCCGTCGGGCTTAAATTACCAATGTCTGACATATTATTACTCTCCAATAATTCAAATCGATGAAATCCTTGGCTCGATGTTTAACATAAAGAATCTTTTGAAGAAATTACGAAAAAAGCAAACCTCTTATTTCCTTTTCTGCCGGAATAACAATGGCATTCCGCGATGTGTTTGACGTGTAACTGATCCTCTGTTAATAATCGCATGATAGAACAAAATAGGAACGCAGTCAAGTAAAATCCAACCTACTTCGTTAATCGCGGGCATCAGCCGCAAACCTCAGGTTGGGGGCGGCCCCGGGTAAGTTCCTGCCATTGGATTGCCTCTCCGGTTGACGTTGATGGAGTCCTCATGCGGAATTACACTCTCAGGACGTCTGATCGATTTGTCCAGGTCAGGAGGGACGAACATGCGTGCCGCCGTTTTGTCCGAAATCAACAAGCCCTTGCAAATCCTCGATCTCGAACAAGTACCGCCAAAAGCCGGAGAGGTTCGAGTGCAGGTAAAGACAGCCGGCGTTTGCATGAGTGACTGGCACATTATGAATGGGGATTGGCCCCTGCCTTTGCCGATGGTGCTCGGGCATGAGGCCGCGGGCGTCGTCATCGAGAAGGGACCGGGGGTCGACCACGTCAAGCCCGGCGATCATGTCATCTTTTCCTTCCGGCCGCATTGCGGCCATTGCCGCTATTGCTCTTCGGGGCGGACGGTACTGTGCATCGGGCACAACGATACCCCGCGCTGGCGGATGCATGACGGCACAGCAAGGGTCAAATTGAACGGCGAGCCCGTCAATCAGATGGCTCGGATCGGCACTTTCTCGGAAGAGGTCGTCTGCCCGTCCGAGCAGGTCGTCAAGGTCCGCGATGACTTGCCGTTCACCCACGCGGCGATCATCGGATGCAGCGTTGCCACCGGCATTGGCGCCGTCATCCGTCACGCCCGCGTCCCGGCCGGCTCCAGTGTGCTAGTGATCGGTTGCGGCGGCGTCGGGCTCAACATCGTGCAAGGTGCGCGTCTCGCCGGGGCCAGTCCGATCATTGCTTGCGACTTGCGCGACAACAAGCTCGATTACGCAAAACTTTTTGGCGCGACGCGCACGATCAACGCCACCGCCGGGAACGTCGTCGAACGCGTGCGGGAGATGACCGATGGGCTTGGCGTCGAGACCGCATTCGATGCGATCGGCGGTGAGACGACCGCGCTGCAGGTGATCGATGCGGTCGCACCCGGCGGGCGTGCCGTGCTCGTCGGAATCCCTGCCTTCTCCACTCGGGCTGCAATCAACCCTTCCCAGATCGTGTATGGCGAGAAGGTGATCAGCGGGACTTATTACGGCTCGGTGCGACCAAATATCGATTTCCCGATGCTTGCCGATCTCGATCTGGGTAAGAAAATCAACCTCGACGACCTGATCAGCCGAACCTATGCCTTGGAGCAGATCAACGAGGGGTTCGCGCTGATGCTGGCTGGTGAAGTCGCCCGCGGCGTCATAGTGTTCGATTGAGAGGCCTATCATTTGCGCCAGTTCGGAGTGGTCGACCGCCGCACCAACACTCGGCTGGACAGGATCGTTGCGCTTCCTCTATAAGCGCCAGTCGCTGGAGCGCCCAGGTAGCTCAGTTGGTAGAGCAACGGACTGAAAATCCGTGTGTCGGTGGTTCAATTCCGCCCCTGGGCACCATTGTTTTTCAATGGCTTAGAGACAGTCAGCGGAAAGGGTGGACGCCCTTTGTCGCCAAGGGCAGACACGTTGTTGCTGGCACAGTTCTTGCCCTGTTCGTGCCTGGACGCCGCCTTGTCACCGGCATCTCAACGCTTATCTCGTGGCCCACCCGACCGTTGTGGAAAACATAATCCACCGAAGGTGTGGCACGCTTGTTGACGTTATCAGCATTACTTAGTTCCCCGCGGCGGATCCGTGCCCGAAGCCCGCAAAGAACCCCTGCGCGTACGATCTCACCCGGATCGCTGATGCTAACGTCGCGCAATTTCGTCCAGGCCAAAATCGAGTCCGGCTATGCCTTTAGAGGCGCGGCGGTTCTTGTCGGCGCGCCGCCGATAATGCGCTACCATCGAGGTGGTCTTGTGGCCCGTCACTGCCTGGATCGCGGAGTTTATTCGACAACTAATGGATGAGCGCGACCAACGCGGTCTGATTCATCTCCGTGTAACAATGAATATTATTGCGAACATCGAGACAATCGCCGTCAGACTCCAAAAAATTTGCATTCATTCATCCTGGGCCTGGACCGCACCCCGTGGGTCGGCGGCGCCCTGGGGGAAAGTGATCGGCGTCGCCGCCTTTCCGAGCAATCAGGCCGGTGGATTAAGCCGGCCGAATCCGATCGTATTGTTCTGTGATTGACGCCGCGTTAGCAGGCGGGTTGTTTGCGAAGTTGCGCCTAGCAGCGGTCTGATGTCCCTCTCGACTGGGCCCAATGGCCGATGGCGCCGTTCGGATCGAACTTGTCGAGAATGCGCCGCAGCGTCTGGATGCGGAGATTGTGGATAGCGAGCGGCCTCGATGGTCTCGGTCAGCAGGTTGAGGAGCACGAACCTCTCCTCTTCAGTCAAGTCGAGGTGCGTAGCTCTATTATAGACCGCATCCCGACATTCGGCGACCGTCGATCGAGCTGATCGGCTCGCCGTTCAAAAAGCGACGCTAGCCGCAAGAACTCTTCCCGTTCACCCGCGAAGCGGCACTCATCGGCGATATCGCGAAGCCAACTTGCGAGGTCCCGGTAGTGCGCGCCGCCGTCCAGGTGGCCGCAGCCTTGATCGTTCATTACTGGAACATCGCCTCGATTCCGGCGAGGACAAGCGCGGCCGCCGTGAGCGTCGCAAGCGGTGTCAGCCCGGCCATCTCCCTCCGCGTCGGTAATCGCGCGAGCTGGCCCTTGATGACGTCGAGTTCGTTCTCGATCGCGTAAAAAGCAGACCCAGCTGGGTGTGACGCAATGCAAAATGGTGTTCGTCTGGCATGTCGCACGTTATGCCAGAAGGATGGTTGCTCAATCCTTAAATTGATGTCGGCATTGCCGGTGCATTTCCCGCTGCACCGTCCTCAGCCATGATGCTACGGCCAATCTGGCGGAGGGTGCCATCTCACGATTAGGGGGTTCAGAGTGTCCGACCGTCCCAATCTGCCACTTGCCGGCATCGTCGTCCTTGATTTCGGCCAGGTCTTTCAGGGTCCCTATGCGACGCTGTTGATGGCGAAGGCTGGTGCCGATGTCATCAAGATCGAGCCTCCGCACGGAGAGCCCTTGCGTCGACGTGCCCCGCCCGGCAAGAGCACCACTTTCCCGATCGCGATGCTCAACTCGAACAAGCGCGCGATTACCCTCAATCTGAAGCACGAGCGCGGCCGAGCTTTGCTGTTCGAGATGGCCAAGCGCGCCGATGTGTTGCTCGAGAATTTCTCACCAGGGACAATGGACCGGCTGGGCGCTGGTTGGGCGGAGCTGCGCCAGATCAACCCGCGCCTTGTCTATGCCTCCGGTTCGGGCTATGGCCTAAGCGGGCCGGATCGCGACAATCTGGCAATGGATCTGACGATCCAAGCCGTGTCGGGCCTGATCAGCACGACCGGCTTTGCCGATGGCCCGCCGGTCAAGGCTGGACCCGCCGTCGTCGATTTCCTCTCCGGCATCCACCTCTACGCCGCGGTGACTACAGCGCTGTTCGAACGCGAGCGCACGGGAACGGGCCGACTAGTCGAAGTCGCAATGCAAGAGGCCGCTTACGCCACACTCACCTCGCATCTTGACACTTATTGGCAGTCAGGCAGTGTTCCACGGCGAGCGGGCAACCGCAGCCATTCGCGCTCGCCACTCAACGTTTATCCCACCAGTGACGGCTATGTCGCGATCAACGTCGCTGTCGAAGAGCATTGGCACCACCTGCTTGCCGCGATGGGCTGCGAGGACCTGCGCAACGACCCGCGTTTCAAGACGAATGCCGACCGCGTCGCGCATATGGATGAGACGGACGCTCTCGTCGGTGCGTGGACACAGACCCTCGGCAAGATGGAAGTGTTCACAATTACCAAGGAACACCGCATTCCCTGCGCTCCAGTGCGCGGCGTCGACGAGGTCATGCAGGACGCGCACATGCACGAGCGAGGCATGCTCGAATGGATCGAGCACGATGAGATCGGCCGCATCGTCGTCCCAACCTCGCCATTACGTTTTCAAGGCGCGGACAAAGTGACGACCACACCGAGCCCCAAGCTCGGCCAGCACAACGCCGACATCTACGGCGGTTGGCTCGGCCTATCGCCGGGCGAGATCGCTGACCTCAAACAAAGCGGCGTGATTTAGCGTGCCAAAAGGGGCCCCTTACTCCCACGCACTTGCAGAGGAACATCCTCGGCATGACCTCGCGCGGATATAGTGCTGCCGCGCGAAATCGGGCGCAACGGCTCGGACATCGCGCAGACGCGCTCCGTCCGAGGCAGCGTGAAGGTTCCACCACGGTGCACCGGCCGGCCGAGTCGGCGGCCCAGTAGAGCCGCTAGACAATCCGCATTCTCTCGGCGAAGTTCAGCCCGACGCCACCCAATGCGCGGCGGGGCCGAGATGTCAGCTCCTGCTCTCACCAACCTGGAAGCGACAGCCCTACGTCCGCATTTCATCGTCCGAGGCGGGTTTTCCAACCTTCTCGTTCCGGTCAGGAACCAGCATCCGCCCGCGCCCGCGCATAACGGAAAAGGCTTCGGCGAAGTGATCGACGAAAGCTCGGACGGCCGGCAGCATGCCCCGGGTCGTCGTGAAGACCAAGTGGACGACTCCCTCCGGCGTGCTCCATTGCGGCAGGAGGTGGACGAGCGCGCCGCGGCGCACGTCCTCCACGCAGCTGTCCTCGGGCAGGAGCGCCACGCCGAGCCCGGCGAGCGCGGCGCGGTGCAGCATCCCGAGGTCTTCACAACACAGACGGGGCGCGTGAACGTAGCTGCGTTCTTCGCCTTCCGCGCTCACAAGGTCCCATCGATCGCGATCCATATGCTCGCCCATCGAGAGCGTCGGCAATAGGGCGAGATCCTCCGGCGTGCGGATGATCCGACCAGCCAAGAGCGACGGTTCGGTGACAAGGACGAGGTGACTACTGCCAAGCTTGCGCAGGGTTAACGATTGGTCGGTCTCGAAGTCGGACTGGATACGAAAGGCGATGTCATATCGTTCGCTGATCAGGTCGACGCGGCGGTTCGACAGATGGAGTTGCACGCGGACTAGCGGATAGCGGGTTAAGAAAGTTATCAGCGGCCCTGGACCGAGGGTGCTGGGAAGCTGCGGCGGGCAACTCACGCGCAGGCTGCCGCGAACTTCATCGCGGGAGCGGGCGACGATCGCCTCCGTGGCCTCGAGTCCGCCGGAGATGACCTCGCACTGGGCGAAGACATCGCGGCCGATCTCGGTGACCTGAACGCTGCGGGTCGAGCGCTCGATGAGGCGGACGCCCAGATCCCGCTCGAGCTGAGCCACCCGTTTGCTGAGCTTCGATTTGGGCTCGCCGGTCGCGCGCGAGGCGGCGGAGAAGCCGCCGTGGCGCACCACCTGCGCGAAATACTGCAGATCGTTCAGGTCTTGCAATGACGCCTCCGGCCTTACTTATCGTTTCCCTCGAAGAAACAGTGTGTCGGTCATGCGCTGTCTACAGGTAGCTCTGCCCAATGGCCAGGTTCTCGTTGTCGCTTGCACCTGGGGAACCGGCGATGCCAATGCGGAGATGCGAGATGAAGAAGGTACTTGGGATCTACAACAACCCCGACCAGGGTCGGTCGACACTGATCAAAGCAATTATTCCAATCTTCTTGGGCCTCTTTATTGTACCGGCCCAGGCCCAATGGCTGGGACCGACCTGGGAAACAAACATTGTCCTCACCCAGCTGGACCTCGACATGATCCATGCTGCGCTTACCCAGCAGATCCACGGCAAGGCCGTAGGAGCCAGCGCTTCCTGGAGCAACCCAGCCTCGTATAACTGGGGTTCCATCAGGCTGGTCAAAAAACTCGCTCTGAGAGATCAGCAATGCGAGGAACTCGAATACACGATGCGCACGGCTAGGCCAGAGATTTACTCCGAGCACTATCATTTCACTAGCTGTCTGCAGCCAGACGGGACTTGGAAAGTCGCGTGATCGTCGCGAGGGGCAGTCGACCGGCGGCACTGCCCCCGACACACCCCTGCTCTTTCCTCAAGATCTATGGAGGTTTCGATGCTCGAACATA